>JAABUP010001752.1_pt1 | contig 44523 bp, 57 predicted proteins | sample 5559201 | NCBI WGS metagenome assembly JAABUP01 (sample SAMN10711887, study PRJNA513373) | rock metagenome | isolation source: Antarctica rocks | place: Antarctica
CTCCTGCATCCACCCCCTGTACCCCTCCTCTGCATCCTACCCCCTCGCCTGCTGCCAATGCATACTAAATGTTGGTGCCATCACTTGCTTGTCACCCACACCTAACACACTGTACAATACCAATATTTCCTTGTACATACAGCCAAGACAAGTGCTGCTGTGAATAGTGCTGGCTGACAGACATTGCTGAACTGCTATAGGCCAGAGTTCTGGTACTGGAATAGTGTGGTCCTGGTGCAAACGCTAGCATTAGCGACAGCCCAGGTGTTTGCAACTGCATTGAACACATACTTCCAGCTGACAGTGATGCTGATGATACTGGTTGTGGGCAGCGCTGCTTTGCCTCACTTTCATCCGTTTGAAAGTAGCCTGTCACAAAAAGTTCAGGTGAGCCTCTTATAATCCACGTTTGATAAGTTACTGTCTATTACAGCCTATCCCTATACAGTTGCACGGAGGATCTCGTGCATAGCATCGCTGCCTGTGGTCAGACATGCACATGTATGTCTGACACATACTGTGCACCTGCATAATGTTGCAAGCTTGTAGTGTCAAAGTGAGCACAGGCAAGACAACCCAATGCTTATATGGACTTGAGCATGATGAAAAGCGCTAGGTGCCCCTAAACCTAGCGCTTTTACCGTGTAAGCGCTCGGTCCAGTCTATGGAGTGAGACAGACGCTCAAAAGCTCAGATGTCACTAGGTAGTTGTCAAAGTGGAGACATAGCTTTTTCCTGCATATGCGTCATGACTTGCCACTGAAGGTGGCTGCCATGCTACAAGTGTTGTATTGGGCAGGAGTCATGCTGACTCCAAAAAGGGGGTTCAGTCACACTGAGACAGCATTAAGGAAGCAAGCTTGCTCTGCAGGTGCTGGGATTGTTCACCGTAGTGGCAACTGCTACGGGTAGCCTGTACTTTCTTGACTCTGGAAAAGTAGCCAGTCATGCAGGGCTGAACGCTGTTGGCGTTCTCTTGTTGCTGCTCAATGTTACATACCTGCTGCTGGTGGCCTTGCTGCTTGCGGTCGCAGCCAAAGAGTTTGTGAAGGCGCATTTGGGGAAGCGTTTTTCAAAAGTCATCACTGCATCAGAAAATATACTAAGTACTTTGCGTGCATGGCTTTCCAAGCCATTTGGCCGCAGGCATCGCCATAGTCCACATCGACGGCTAGCATTGGCGGCACAGAACAGTGTTGACGCTGCATTTGGTGATGAAGCACAAGTTTAGGCGGAGTTGTCTATTGCCTCATAATGGTCAGTGATGCATCAGTTGATGCCATGGCGCAGGATCAATTGTGATTGTGAGTAATTGGGCCAATTAGTGGCTTGTCACCTAGCATGTGTGGTGTACAATAGTGCAATCCAGTCTCTGTTGAGATACCTTAGTCGTTGCTTCACACTGAGCTAGGCATCAACTTACAAATGTGTATATTTTTCAAGCAGCTAACTTGCAAACACTACATGTTACGTATTGTGTAGGCGACTCGACTTGGCTGTTTACAAATACATTTAGGGTTTTAGGCAATTGCATGCTCTGACAGCACAGTGTTGGGCATGAAAATCGCTGTCATGGTTGTCGAGGTGCACTAGATCTTCACGCTGCAGCTGTTCAATGTTTGTACTTTACCGAAAGAGACCGAGCGAGAACCTGGAGAGAGAGAGGGAAGTGATTTACATCTTTTGTCCAGCCTCAAGTCTGGCATGAAGAGCATGCTCCTTAGATCAGTCGAACAATTTTTCGAATTGTAACGCCACACCGTCCCCAGCTCGTAGTCTGCTCGACGACATCTTCCAGGGAAGGATCATCCTTCGGTTGCAGACATGGTTCAGACTCAAAGCAAAAAGGATGCAGTGGCAACAGACACGGCTGGTGGTGGAGGCGGCATAAGCCTGGGCAAAGGAGCTTGGGACTGTGACCGGAACGTCGAAATTCCGCCTGAGGCCGAGGTACGCGCGGAGAGAGGTCTTAAAAGTGGCATGTGTGTCACTTTACTTTTCAACATAATCATTGAGCGACCGGCGACGACGGTCGCATATGCGGAAAGAGGAAGATGTAACGCCAGCAGGCAACTGATCACACCGAGGCTTGCACAGGCGGAGGTGTTCGAAGAAATAGCTACAATGGAGTTCCCGTTCGAAGGCATTCCGACCATTCCGCCGAGGAAAGACATGGACCACATGGTAAACAGCATCATCACAGAAGACGTAGACTGTAGTACAAGGCATGGCTGTGTTGCCCAGCCTACTTCCGGTCTCACTACAAACCGTGTACCTGCAGCCTGCAGCTGTTGTTTGCCTTATACCAGCCAAAGATAGCCCTCTGACCTATCATAGTATTGCAATGTGCAAGCTGCTGTGAGAGCGCTGTGGCTGATCAACACTAGCTGTGTCTTGTCTGCTGCAGATACAGGGTAACTGCATATCCTGACTGGACAGTCGCAAAGGTGAGCAACAGACCTGCAGTCTAAGCTGCCCAAGCTGCAGATCCTGTGTACCTCCATTAGCCAGCTGCATCAATTTGGTCTTGTCATCAGGCTGGATACGTTATTTTGCTGACCCTTCACATTATGAACGCTCACATCACATATTGATGAGCACATACATGTGAGCCTCAATGAGTGTATGATACAGGTAAAGCAGGCCCTGTGGGATGGCGGCATTCAGAGGTCAAACAAGCCGGCAAGCAAAAGGAACACCCCTGGCCTTCAGAGGTGGGAAGATCTGGTGAGCTTAGCAGCTCTTGCTTCTGTAAGGGACTCTTGCCATGAGCATACACTGTATTTTTGTCCGAGCCAATGAGTTTGTCTGCAGCGCTGTTCAGAACCAATCGCTCCAGCCTTCGCAAATTGCGTCTGTTGATAGCTGTTGCCAGAGATGTGTGAAGCTGTTGAACAACCTCAGCAGCCACGCAAATTTAAAACATGCATCTATGAAAGCTATCCATGCATGCCTGAGGGTACTGACAGTTTACTTTGAGAGTGATCTGTCAGCTGCACTGCACTGAATGGCCGTCCTGCATGTAGTTTGCAAAACTACATACATGCAAATGCTGCACTGCTGTGACAGCTGCCGGTGCTGCAAGAGACTGATGATGGGTCTGACAATGTGCTTTAGATTTTGTATCTGTTGATTGCTGCTGTCAGAGGTATCTGAGGCTCAGCTACCATACCAGCTAGCGCATTTGTGCATGCTTGAGTGTATTGGCAGTTTGCATTTGTGGGTGGTCTGTGAACTGCGCTGTACTAAATGGACACCATGCATGGCAGTGGCTTACATGGTACCCTGCTGTGACACCTGCCAATGCTACAAGATACAGTTGTAATAGGTCTGACTTTCAGCATGACCACATTGTCATTGCAGACGCTCATGTACGCTTGTCAGCGCATGGACAATGACAAGCAGCTGCGAGAGTATCATGTGCCTCCGGTAAGCTTTTCTTCTGGCAGCGCACACCGTAATATGCTGTTCAGTGGACAGCCTGCATCATTGTTCATTGCAGAACGCATTAGCTTCACCTGCACCGTATTCTGTTACTGAACAGTTGCTTGTGTCAGGAGTGTCTTGTCTGCAGAATGGATAGCCAACTGCATCAACACGTGTGCACGGAGTCAGCTACTCAAGTCAGCTTGCTCATCACCAGTGCGTGCATGCCAGGATTCCATTGCACTGATTGCAGGGGTGTGGGTGCCTGATTGCCATAGAGACTGCAAAGCTGTTCACCAAGCCTTCCCCAGATTCAGCGTACTGGAACTAGACAACCAAGCAGTGCCACATCAACGCTTCTGCATCACAATACATTTAGCTTGATGCAGTGGAGTGGTGAAAGCATGGAATTTGAGCATGACCTGCTCGAAACCTTGGACGAGTGTTGATGTACAATTCTGAAAGTTGGGTGCAACACTAGCCCAGAAGAGGCTTTGACACAGAAAGTTTTAAAGTTTGCGCTCATGCTCAAGCTGAACTTTTGCTGGGCAGGGTGGGTTTTCTAAAATGAAACACTGCGTATTGTTTTAGAATTAATCCCCACGTGTGCACATTGCACATCACATGCCCTTGAGCTCACTATATGTGACAGGGTGAATAATGCGCACCCTGACACGCTAGAAGGACCGTGTCACGACAGTGTTGCCTTTGTCACGTTACATTATACCCTGTGATGGGCAGTGGCTTTTGGCTTACATGCTACACACTTGTTGGAAACAACTGTTGTATTGGGAGTATTTGGTCACAAGCGCAAAGTTGACATGTTTCATTACCACAATGCGGCCTGGGGAAAAAGCTCCAAAGCTTTGCCTCCAGGCTTTGGACCCCTTGTCTAGCTTGCTGGTTCCAGAGCAAGATTCACACCGGTTTGAGGCAAATCACACACCACTGATAGGAGACGAATTGCCGCAGACCGCAACAGTCTCTCATCGAGGGCTAAAACAAATGCATGAACGCCCTAGAGCGTCAGTATTGCGAAACCACTGTAATTACCCACGGCGTAGCACATACCCACGGCGTAATTTGTACGGCGTAGCGATGACGCACAGGCACCACATGTCATGGAAGAGTCACAGCGCCTTACAAAGCATGCTTCAAAGTGGCTGTTGTCAGGACATCGACTACTTCATTCGTCGACTGGCGGGGCAGCATGCTTGCAGCCACGCGTAGCCTCTTTGCTTAAGAGCTTACATGTCCAGGCACCTGGATGCCGAGACCGTTTCTTCGTTTTGGACAGACATTCAGAAAGCTACGGCTCAGTCAAACAACCTCGCAGGCGCAGTAGCTCTGCGTGTGCCGCATATGTCCGGCTCAGATGCGGCAACCAACCAAGCTGCCGCTAATGCTCTGCTAGCCAGCCTCACGCAAGGTGGCTTGAATCCGCAGCGACTCATGTCTTCTATGTATCCTCCACCTCAGTTTGACAGCGGTTCCTTACCCTCCCAAGCACTTGCGCGCGTTGATGAGCAACTGCTTCCAATAGGCAGTCACCAGCTTCAGCAACATCAGCAGTCTGCCAGTCAGCAGCAACTTCCCACGGGTAAGATCAGCAGTTCGGAGGCCTTTCCCACACACCTGCAAGCTGCAGCACAGCCTGCAACGCAACCAAGCGCTTCAGACTCCGACGAGGAAGGACGTACTAAAGGTGCCAGCACCAATGGCGACCGCAAGTCCCAGCTGAAAGAGAAAAACAGAAAGGCTCAAAAGCGCTTTCGTGAACGGCAAAAGGTGAACCAGGTTCTACAGAAAGCACAGATGTTCTGCTGGGTTGTGGAGTTGAGTTTGCATGCCCTGTGCAGTCTAAGTTGGCTGAAAGCGAAGAGAAGGTAGCTGCAATGACTGTACAAATAGAGCACTTACACAATGACAGACTCCGCCTTGAGAACAGAAATAGCGTCCTTGAGAAGGTATGTGCTCTACTTCATGGCATTTGCAAGAACAGTGACTGCGCAGGGCTTGGACTGCTTATCTTGTGCATAAGCAGATACACATGGACCTTGATCTGCAGTATCAGCAACAGTCTAGCCTGCAAAACCTTCTCACTGTATGACACAGGTGTTGGAGATGAAAGAGATTGAAGATGCCAAACCTGCTGCGTCGTCAAGCGGTACGCAAAGTAGCTGCGTCATCTTGTGTTCAAATTGCAATTTGTTGTACATGCATCCCTTCGCCCCTGTTTTAAGCATGCTGCACTTGAGGCGCAGCAACCTGTATGTATGGCACATAGACAACAAGTCATTGTTCCAACAAGCTTGACATGTCTATGATTTCTGCCATGAGCCGCAGCCTGCTTGTGATGTGATGTAAAGCAGTACACGCTGCCTGTACTGTGTATTGCTCATCTATATGTGTCCAACAATTTGCATGTCAGATCATGCTGCTTGCTTGTGAAGACATTCTTGAGGCACATATGCATCCTCAGCTGCACTCTAGGGTTTATCCCTGTCTTTCGCTGCAACAGGAATTCTTGTGTGTGCACCACTTGCTCTACACAACGTATGTCGTTCACTGGACAATGCAGATGCTACCGAAGTGCATTCAGGTATCATATAGATGTTTCGGGTCCTCTGGATTGCCCACATCCTTGACCCACATGGCCTTCTTGCACAAATATGCATCAAGTTCCTGTCGCAAACGCTTTGCAGGAGCCCCTGCATTTGAGGTACCTGAAGAGACAGGGAAGGAGATCATTGACAAGTTCAGGTTGCAGCAAGGGCTGCTGCTGACAGTGCGTCCAGAGCAGCCCATCAACCTGAGCATAGAGCAGCTTCGCAGGCTCTCCTGGGAGGAGCACTCTGGAGTGTGGCGCGACTATGTCAATGCACTGGCGCAGTGCTTGGTGAGGCTCCCTTTCTTTGCTGCCATGCTAGTTAGCATGCTTCACAACAAGAGCTGGACAGCATGGGTCAATTTGTCTTGTAGTTGGCAGAGCTGTATGCTCAAGTTGCAGGCAGGATAGATGACTGCAAGTGGCATCTTTGGATCAAAGCGTCTTGTGTATTGATTGTGATGCTGTGGTCAAACACTGCATGTGTGTCAGTGGTTTGAGTCAACTGCTGGTTGTATCATTCAGACTGACGCTTTGGTATGATACAACCAGCCGTTGACTCAAATCACTGACACATGCAATGTTTTGACCACAGCATCACAATCAATGCACAAGGCCAATGATTGCCAAGACATTTTTTAGGAGCTGCAATGTTTAAGCACAGCACCACAGTCAATGCGTGAGGCCAAAAACACTAACATGCTTTGAAAAGTCAAACCAGGTGGGTTGGCGCCTGGCTTACCCTTGTTGTACTGTACCACAATGACCAGTCAGGCCAACAATGTATGCAAATTGCACAAAACTGGCATTTAGTCCCAAATAGCCTTCAAACACCCTCAGTCAGGCTGCAGTGACAAAGCCCTCAGGTTTCACATGTCTGCTGTGACACTTCAGGTGCTGGCCAACGGCGATGCAAACAGCCCAGCAATGGAGCGAATGACACAGCTGGTGCGAGAGTGCCTGGCCCTTTCAGCTGGCATGGCGGTGGCAAACCCGAAAGGCACTTTTGCCTTTCACTCCCTGAACATGGATGCAGCCGCCCCCAGCAATGCTGAGGAGGCCCCCGGCCCAGACTACTGGGCTCGCATTGTGGTCAGTCGTCACCTTGCATACAATATGTTATACACCTGCTGCACAAACCAGGTGTTCAATTTCAGCTAGATGTACAGGCTGAAAAGTTTTTTTTTGTAATCAGTGGCTCATACTGCAGTTGGCAATGATGTCTTGGCTGTTTTGCTAGACTCCTTCTGTTTGTCTAGCAACACTGGGGATGACAGTGCTGTTGCGAGCACATGCAATAGTATAACTGATATGGTGTGTCAGACCGTGCAAGTGTTATCATCTGCAGAGCATGGTGTGATGGCTGGTTTTTGGGAGTCTATGCCCCTTGTTGCAGTAACATATGTAAGTGCAAGATGAAATTGAAAAGGTGAGGCTGGCACAGAGGTGTGAGCTGCAACGAGCTTATGAAAAGTGCTACAAATGGTTGCTCTGGCATGATACAGGAGCACAGCAGCCATGCTATCATCAGATCTTTTTAAAACAGTGGTGGCATGTTGATTAATTGTGATATTGCTTAAACATTAGCCATTCACAGCAATAGACGCACATCAGGATGCAGCAGATATGCATGCACTGCAAAGTGTGAACATAAGACGCAGCTTACAGCAGACATCAGGCTTATCAATGACCACCAACTGTGACAGGCTGCCTTATGTTTGCATCACTTGCTCTTCTGCAGAAACAGCTTCAGCTAGCACCAGAGGACAAGCAAGATCTCATGCTGGAGTGCAGGGCATCTTCAACAGCCAAAATTATTGTTTTCGTAAAGGACTATTGACTGTAACAGCTGGGTTCATATTTGCATTGCTTGCTGCAGGAAAAACTTCAATTAGTGAAGCAAGACCATAAGCTGGCGCGCAGGGAATCTCTAATGACTGAAATCACATCACCAAAGGCTGTCAAGTGTGACAGGCTGACTTCACGTTTGCATTTGTCTTGCTGCAGAAATGGCTTGGCCTAAGTCCAGAGGTCAAGCAAGACCTCAAGCTGGTGTGCACAGCATGTCCATTAGTAGACATCAGCTCCATCAGTAGACATTAGCACCATCAGAGACCACCAACTCTGACAGGCTGCCTCACATCTGCATTGCTTTGCTGCAGAAGGAGCTTCAGCTGGCGCCAGAGGTGAGGCAAGACCTGAAGCTGGCGCGCAGGGCGTACCTCACAGCGCTGAGCTTCATCATCCAGGACCGGCAGGCGCTTATCAGCAGTCTGGAGGCCGCCACACCCAATGGCGGCAACTACAGCTCCACCTCTCACAGGTCAGTATGATTTCCTGTATGACATCATTTCCTGTATGATTGTTTTCGCTATTCTGTTCTCGGCCGATTTTTTTAGTCGTTTCTCACGAGTCACCCGCCAACCAACTATCTTGTCACCATCTTGTCACCAACCATCTTGTCAGCATCTTCACCACTGTGAGTGGCAGTACAACGACAAGACTCACAGTGCTGGCATACTAAATTATGTCAAGATGCGTAGTGTTGGCGCTGCAACACACATTCCTGGCATACTGCAACGCTCAGTGGTGACGTACATGAAGCCAGTGACTGCTGCGTGTCAATCTGGGGAGGTTCTGTATTACTGTCTGAAACAACTAGCATGTTGTACCAAGCTTGCATGACCAGAGCTCAGTTTTGCATAGCCACACAGGGACTGAATCTGCTGCATGCTTGTCGTCCTCTAGCTTACATTTTGCTTGTCTTATGCCTTGCTTGGGTCAGATGCACATTCACCATTGGGTTGTACAAAGTGGTCATGCAGCGGTCACACGCTGTCCGCCAGGCAGCATGTCAGCTTGCACCAGTGCATAGGGAGTCCAAACTGGCCACAGAAGTGCCTTGGCATATCCATGTGACTACAACAGCATAGCGCAGCACAACATAGCATCCTACAGCAACTGTTAAAGTGAACATGCTTTAGTCACGTCAAGCTTGTCATATTGCCAAGATAGCCAGCAGGGCCTAAGACCAAGACATTGGTCACATGTCTGAAACCCTCAGCAGCAAGACTGTAAACCCAATAAACTCAACATAGGGTGCAGGGCCTGACGTCATCCCCAGCAGAAACCAACACAAGCCAGCCTAGCTGAAGCCGAAGCCAACAACAAAGAACCAAAAAATCAATCTTGGCAAAGCATTTATGTATGTGCTGCAGGTTTCTGAAGTCTCTGGATGCTGCAGACAAGCTGCACCACAACATGCAGCAGCAGCACTCGTGTTTGTTGCAGTTCACCATGACAGTTGCCCTGCGCCTAGCAGACAAGTTTCAGGGGGCCATTCTCATAGTCCAGAGTTTCCCCTGGTCTCCAGACGTCCTCAGCATTGTTGATGTTGTGGCTGCAGAGGATGGGGAACTCTCCACAGGTATTGCTTGAAATCCTGAAGCGTTTGCCTGAACAGAAAATGTTGCGCTGCTGCCGTACTATCTTGACAGCTGGAATGGCTTGCAATATGCCATGCTGACAGTACAGCTGGTTGGACGCACATTCAAATGCTTGGGCTGAAATAAGTTGCTTGATTACATGCAGTGTTGGTCCTTGTAGGTGCTGCAATAGGGCAATGATTATTGACCAGCATGCTACAAACAAATTGTCTGGTGCTTGTTTGGCCTGAGTCACGCCTGGACTGTCGCACAACTGCTTCACAGCACGCAAAGCAGTTATTGGGCTGCGTAGCGGATCAGCTGTTGTGTGTTTGAGCCCTTTTGGCCCGACAAAGGCAGTCATATTGCATGTCCTCTGGCATCTCATGTGATGCATGCATAATTGCAACCCTGAGTGACAGCATGTGCTGTGCAGGTGCACTACTTGCCGGTCCTAGCACACATGAGGAGAAGCAAGCAAGTGGGCAATAAAACCCATATGCATCTGTCAGTCATGGTTTACAGGCTTGTGTCATGACAATTTCTGTTTGAACTGCTTTGTGTTCGTCACATGTACACTGTTTGACACACATGTGACACACTTGTACAGCATTTGGCTACTATGTACTGCACATATCGATAGTAACTTTTAGCGTTCAGTTCACTGCACAGTCACCACGTTTGCAGCCGCGATTGGATTGAGTAAAGTGATGTGTGTACTTATGCTCTGCAACACATGTTCTGAAGACCAAGTCTGCCTCTGGGTCATAATCATCTTAATGTGCACATGTGCACCCCAGGCAATGCACAGCAAGAAATGTTCCTGATCATGCAACGTAAGGCTGCAAATATGCCTGGGCTGCCGCATACACAGAAAAAGATCAGGAATGTGAGCATCATGCAAAGCTGACTGCTAGGGCTGTCACAGCTCTCTTACATGCAGCTCAGCGTGATACTGAAGCAGTAACACTCACATGAATAGGCAGGACAAAACATCTCAAAAAGTCGTATGAAAGTGCATGCGATAAGTCAGAAGATGCAAACAAATGAGTTGCAGCAGTCATACATTACAGCCCAGCTTTTTGATTGCTTAAAATGCTGCAGGCATTGCAGAGGGAGCTAACATCCTCATGTGCAATTTGATCTGTCTGCTGTATCAGTACTGTGGAAATCATGCGTCATTCAAGCTTCCCTGTGCCTGTGTACATGTGATATAGTCCTTTGCCACCGACAAACAAGCCAACAGCTGTGAAGGCCAAAGGGATCATCACACTTGTCACCCTGTCTGTTCTGCAGTCACAGCAACACAGGTTCTGTCTGGGTGTCGAGCTGACTGTACAGTCACAGTTGCACCTTGATGTCGTGCTCTTTGCTGTGACATGCGACACGAACGACCATGCTAGTCAATATCAGGCAAAAGCAGGCTCAAGCTGTGCATCGAAATCTTACTTGCCAACCAAGTGGATAAATCCCTTCTCTGCATGTGCTTGCTGCAAGGCTTTCTGTCCCTCCTGCATTATACACATATTTGGAATCTCACACTGCCAGCGGCAACGAACTGGAACAGCACTATCAGATGCGCGGACTAACGGCGAGCCTTTCCGCAAGCGACACACCTTGATCGTTGAGAGCGATGCTGAGGCTAGTTTGTCCATCTTGCACAATGGGCGCTCTAAGCAAGGCAAACTGTCGCAGGCCGTGATGCTGTTGCAGTTCGCTGCAATAACTTGCATCTGCTGTGAAAGGAATGATTGGTGTTTACAAGTAAAAGCAGAAGAAGGATTCCAGCCAATCATGGCAATCGCGGCACGTTCAATTCGTCATGAAATCTAGACAATCTATTACCACACACCGTATCAGGAGAAACCGTGTGAAAGGCGGCAGTGAGTTAGGTTGGTTGAAGAAATGGTTCCATACTCAAGAAAGCACCGACGACATCATACGTGCACAGTGTCCCTCAAGAGAGGCCCTACACATTGGTGACGTGTTGAGTCACAGTATACTTTACTTACGTAACGTTGAGGTTATGAAGCTGCATCAGTGGCTTTAGTCCCGTTGTGATCAGCTTTTTTGAACCTATGTCAAGCCAAGGCAGAAATTGAGGCAAGACAAAAGCTTACCGGTGTGGTACACAATACTTGTAAAGCTTGGTGAATGTAAGCAAGTGAAACAGCCAAGCATGCCTTTGTAGTATGCCTCACGGAGATCAGCACTGACGATGGCAAGTAGCATGGTCACAACATAAGCATCTGCCTCAGACAGCATGCACATGCCTGCAATCTCAAAAAAAATGATGTAACAGGGTACGATGAGCTAAGGGGCACCTGATGAAACAGGGTACAATGAGCTAAGGAGCACCTAATGTGCAACATCGGTTTCACCCTACAACAGGTGAAGTAGCATGAAAAGAGAAGTCACATGGTAGAAATGACAATGCTGCCTTTGCAACATTATAGCTTTAAAGTCAATACACTACAAACAGGCTAACACACTGAGGATCTAAGCCGTGCTGAAGAAGGGAAGCTATGCAGTATCCAATAACTGCAAACTTAACCTAATCAATGGACGAATCCTGGCTTGAGCATCAAAGAAAACCAATATGAATTAAAGAATCAGTGAGCACTGCCACCCAAAACAGTGTACAGTCTCCTTTCTGTGTCTTTGTTCATCAATACAGACAAGACTGCAGAGGGTATAGTGCAGCAGACCATACACACCACAAGTGCCTTGCAGATGCTATGTGCATGTACCAATTGACACCAGCAGGCAAGCTAAAGGCTACTGGTACACAATTCCATGGCTGGAACGCGCATCTGCAACTTTGAACAAACCGACGGACACAGCTGACTTAGCAAGAATGTTCCTGAGAAACAGCAAGACCTGACAGAAGTGACAATCTGGAGTTTGTTGCTTGTCAAATGCTCTACTACTACCATGAGCTTTGTCCAGTTCAAGACATGCCATGCAGCGCTGCATCCAAAGGGGTGTATACGCATGTCTTGGAGGCAGTCATGTAAACAACCAGCAAATGCTTGATCATTGAGCACGCTTGATCATGATGATCACCTACTGTAACTGGTGTGGAAAGGTGTGTAATCCTTGCAGTCAATCACGATTTGAGCCAGAGATCCAACAGCGCCTCCCAAACTGATGAGAAGGCAGACAGTACTTAGGCACTGGAGTGCAATCCACTTGGGCGAGAACCTTTTGACCTGTGCTTGAACGATGTGCATTTGGATGGGCAGGAAGACTGTCAGGGGCCAGAAACCGATTGATCCCAGTAGGCCCACGATGTCATTGAAGAAGGGCAGCAGCATTGCGATGACTGCGAGCACACAGACACATCAGAGTCTGAAGTTGAAATGACAGACAAGAGAAAGAAGTGATGTTGAATGTGAGCACACAGACACATCAGAGTCTGAAGTTATAATGACAGACAAGACAAAGAAGTCATATGAAATGTGACGGGAGATGCAACAATGGCTCATAGTTTACAGGCAGTGCCCGACGTCGGTATCAGAGAGAACAGGCATTTGCAAGACTGGCATGATACTGCAGTGGCCTCCGTCCGCAGACTCACACATGAAAGCTGATGATTCTTTTGAACTGTCAACTGCAAGCTTTGGGGAAACTGAGTGATCTGAACAGCACATGCTACAGTTTCAAGCTTGCATGCAGCCTACCGGATGTAGACAGCGCAACAAACGTTTGTGTTTTGCAATATTACCATTGGATCCAAACGTGTGTAAAGGTGTACCTGAAGTGAAGATGACGTATGCAGTCCTCCAGCACAGCCTGAAGAGAGTGAGCCTGAGAGCACCGATGCCAGGAATCCGGAGAACAATCTCCTTGTGGGTGAAGAAGTTCTTACGCACCCGCTTGTACATTTGTCCCTCAACAAAGGCAAACCAGGGCTGTGTGTACACCTGTCACATCACACAGGCGGTCACTACCAAGCTCATTGCAACTGCAATAATGCAGTTGATGCCTGGTAAAAAGGTTGCTGATGCTGATGTCAGGATTGCCCAAGTAGCTTACAAGCAGGACACATTTTGAACCCCCAAACCTGAGGGCAACTCCATGTGGTCGATGGTCGTAGAGCAACCCCAGATACACAAACTGTTACAGATGCAGAGCCTTGCACAACCATGACTAATGCCATCAGGGTGACTGCAGAGTCATCACCTGCTGGGCAATCACATCATGTGCAGTATTGTCACATGTATGATGACGCTATACTTATATATGCAATGTTTTGGGATGTTCAGAGACTGTCCGTCAGACCAGCATGCTGCTGTGTGAATGCACAGTCACACAAAAGTAGCCCTGCACCATGCACAGCAAGAACAAATCTTGCATGAGGGCATGGAAAACCCTAATGCCACTTCTGCCATCCCATACCTGGTAAGCACCAACCAAATGGACCATGATGAAGACATTGGCAATGTCGATGAGCCAGTATGGGTTGTAGAATCCGAAGCCCGTCAGCAGATTTCCCGGAGCGTTGTCACCAAAGGCAGCATACCCAATGAGAGCAACTCCCATGTAGAAACTAGTTGTGACAAAAATGGCTGTGGTGGTGGCTTTCTTCATCTGAGAAGACTCAGATGGCTTAGCCTTCAGTGTGTCCTGCAGGCATGGCACAGACAGACAAGGCTCAGGAATCAAAATTGTGGATCAGGGCTGAAGACATGGCCAGAGCTGATTCCTTAGTGGTATGAATCTGATGACCGACTTCTGAAACTGCACCTGTCAGCAAGGCTCGATAAACTGTTGAGATCAGTGTGTATGTATGAAAGTATCGGTAAAATGTGCTGGCATGCAGTTAGGGGTCTTGCATGCACGTTGGAAAATTTGAATTATGGACAGAGCTGTTGAACATCGGGCCGTATTGCAGGGCTGCCTCACAGATGTGGTGTAGATCAGCATAACTGCAAGCATCATAATAATGATAATAATAAATATAATCATAACAACCTCGTTTTTCAGCTCATGATGAGCTAGGTCAGCGCAACTGCAAGCATGTGTTGCTCATAGTTGTGTTCACGTGCTGCTAGCAATACAGAATCGACACAGAGATGCTCACCGTAATTTCCAGCAGAATGAAAGAGAAGGAGTAGGCAAAGGCCATGTCTCCCAGCCCATTCAGCACATTCCACACCTTGTAGGCCTGGGGGGTCTCTGGGGTACCCGCCAGGGACCCATGGTCAGCATGATGCTCTGCATTTCAACAGCACGTGCAGAGTCATGTGCAGATCACGTAATGGATCAATTACTAAGTAATCTCGATCTTTCCTGTGAGATGGATCAGAGTCAGTAGTCAGCAAGGTACTGATAAATGACTTCCTCACATTTACACCCATACCCCTCAGGCATCTAGGCTGGACAACAGCAGAGGCAGGGCACAGATATTGCGAGCACATGTGCAAGACCTAGCATGACGTCATGCAACATGACATCACCAGCATAAGGCTGACTAAGCTCGAGAGTCCATGTGAGTCCGTGTGCACACTGCTACCATTGGACAGGTCTGACAGTGTTGTTGAACACAAAAAAAATGGAATTGAAAAAAAGCTAGGCAGGGTACAAGGGATGTCTGTTCAAGAGCTCTAGCACAGCAACATCGAGTATAATGTCAGGAGGACCAGATTGAAATGCTTGCAGCCATCATCTTTGACGTACCATGATGTACATGTCGGCAAAACAGACAGAAACAGCAGCACAATTGTTGCCTTGCCAATGGCTAGTCCAAGCACCATCTATTGTAGGCAAAGCAGACAGGAACAGCAGCACACCTGTTGCCTTCCCAATGGCTAGTCCAAGTCCAATGGAGGAATAGCTAAAGGACATGACAGCTGCCAGAACAGACAAGAACCAGAGCCGGTCAAAGTCAGGGATCTGACTCAGCAGAAGCTGGAAGGCTCCAAAGATAGCAATGAAGGGAGTGTTGGACACCTGCAGAAGACCATGCATTCACACCTGCTATGGCTCCAGTTTTGCAGATGGAAAGAGTGAATGGCGACTTGAGGTAAAAAGCTAAGTTAGGCCACATCATATCAGGCTTGCAAATGGCATGCAGCAAGCTGCAAGGCTCAAAGTGTGATGTGACGTATCAGTCATGATGTGCGATCATGCCTGCGTCACTGAGATCCACAAACAGGCACTGTTGACACATGATGACTAACCTGGCAGATTTCAGCAGAGCCAGCTGCCTGTTGAGCTGCCAGCTGTGCCTCATGTGAGTGAAAACAGTTGGATCTCCTCACAGCTCTGTAAGAAGAACAGAAACTTTCATTCATTTATTTACGCTCAACAGTGCACAGTGCCGTTAAATTCATTTATGCATGTTTCCTTTGTTGTCGCTGTTTGTATGAAAACGTAGAGGTATAAGAAATCGTAAATCCTGTGCTCACAGCCATGCACGCATGCATGCTAGAATGATCTGAGTGACTGGACACAGGTATGCCAGTGCATGACAATGTGTGTCTTAGTCATGCTGAGTCACCCATTATTATGATCGCAGCCAAACCAAAGACAATGACATTAAGTGCAGAGCAGACAGGCAGACTGACATGGCGCTTCTTTGGTGTATGAAGATCAGTAAAGTGTTGTCTGTTTGACATATACATGTATATATATACAAGCACAACAACACATGTGTCAGAACGTATATGACGTAAGATGTATACAAAAAGCAGAGAAAGGGGACTTACACCATACTGACTCCAGCAGTGACTGTGTAGCCAATGCCTGTTCCCACCAGGTTGACATACTGGATGATGGCACAGAATGCCACATATCTGCCACCTGCAGTAAAGAAAAAGAGAGTTTTGGGCAGCGCACATGATTGCAGACAGCTTTGCAGGGTGGCACCAATGTGCACGGCCCTGACATTATAATGCTCTGTGCCTTGCAGTTTTGCATGATGTGCAGCATACCTGATGTTGACAATGATGTTGCAGCTGATTTGCAGCTGATTTGCAACACCATAGTCAACATCAGGCATGCTGTACATTATGCAGAATTGCATGTCAGCTACAGCACCACATAACTACATCATCGCCATTGTGTGCTGATGCGTGTGGTATTGCACACCACTGGAGCAGCATTGTGTTTGTACGCAGCAGCAGTGCATACAGCCAATGCTGTGTTGCCCAACAAGTCTTTGATTTGACATAACAGTTTGTGTAACTGCAGAAAATACAAGGACATACCCAAAATGGCTTCAACAGCTCCAGGATACGTGTAGTTACGCTTTCCAACATCCTTGGGATACCGATATGCGTCTGCCAGCAGCAGGGAGGTATACCAGGTGACAAAGGCAAACGCAAACAAAATTAGTGGTCCAGCAATCCAGCCCATGGTGGAGAGGGCCCAAGCCAGGGAAAGCACTCCAGACCCGATGACAGCAGTAATGACGTGAGCCGCTGCCGTGATCCAGGTCCCTGCAGCATCAAGTACAGAGTCGCCCACGTGGCAGTCTAGCACAGCGATCGTCGGCACTGTGTACACATCACAGTATGCACACGCCAGACAGGTAGTCCCACAAAAGGACGAGGCACGTTACACTTGATTGCATTCACACCAGCATGCTGACATGCGCAAATGGATGACTTGATTCAAAGTCGGCGCACCTGTCCGTTTATGGTGGCCGTCCTCGTCAACATCATCTGCGTTTTTTAGTGTGGTAGCGTTGTAAGCATTGTGAGCAGAGTCGTCCGGCATGTTCAAAGACTCTGGGTCCTTGACATCTTTCAACATCGTCGCTATGCTGGTTGAAGAAGAGACGCAAGTCTCCTGGAGGTGTCGATCTCAGTGACAGACACTTGAGATGTGTTGGCGAGACGCGTCGAAATTGAGAAATCAACTTTGATCGTATCAACGATCCTGCGTGAAAGAGCTTGGGTGTCTGCAACGATTGATCGCAGAGCAGTCAGTCAGAATGTGTGATCGCGATGCAGACTGCCGCAGCCGGTGATATTTGGGACGTAAAATCTGCAGTTCTCAAGAGGCAGGAAAACGGTTACTCATCGATGCGTACAAATTATCCCATGTTGAGTAGCGCTGCAAAATTATCCATGTTGAGTGGAGCTTCCTTGGTAGATTGGATCTAGGATACGGTACACTGATTTGCAGGGCCTGGTGAAGTACCTGGATCAAAGTTGTTGTGAAAGAGCTAGTATGCAGTCATGCAAGGCTGTGTTAGGCTGCGCAATGCATTGAAATGCATTGAAATGCATCTCGGAGACTATCATGACAGTCAATCAGAACCGCTGACGTCAATAGCTGCCGAAAAATCAACGTAGCGTCTGCTGCTGACTATAAGATCGAGGCTGACAGTCCAGCTGGCCAGCCATGAGCGCAAGCACAACGCATGTAGAGCTGAAGTTGGAGGTTACGTCAGTGATGTACCTATATCAGCAGAGTAAAGAGCCCTTAGGCTAGGGGCCTCAGAATGTGTGTCGATGCTCTTTTGAAGAGTGCAATCAGGCACAGGCAGGTACTTGTCCACAGAACCAGGCACAAGGCAAACAGGCTCGTGGAGCTTGAGTGGAGCTGACTTGAGTGGAGCTTCTCCAGCAAGTTACATTTGCCACAACAAACAACGCAATCCATGAGGTATGACAGACCTAGGTCTTTGAAATAACAAGCAACCTGCCGTGCTCGAGTCAGCCAAGAGAACCTCCGTACGAAGTCATGATGTAATTTGCATACGATGTCAGTCGTGATGGTCTGTGCTTAATTGAAACCAGTCTTTGAAGTGAAGATCATCCGATCATATGATCATGCATGAAGATGTCAGTTCACATGAAAGGCAGTGATTGGCAGGGTTTGCCTCACTACTGTGCAAACGTCACATGTGCAACTGTCACATGTGAAACTGTCACATATGCAAACGCAACATGGGATTCACTAAAACTAGAAGAAGAGACTTGCATGCTGCATCTGTGGCGCTGTCAAAAGCGCTTTTGCAGCAAACGTTTTGCTAGCAGCAACAGCAGAAGCTGCAACAGCCAAAGCTCATGCAACATGACTTCAACCACATTTAGCCTGACTGTTACCACCAGAACATGACAAGCAATACTGATCTGCACAGTAACATGCGGTTCTGAATATGTACATCTGGCCCATGCGTATCTGTGGCTTTAGCCAGCAATCTTTCTGGCATGGCAAATATTGCAGATACATATGTACATGCCTGTGCTCCACACTGCTGGTATACCACTGGTAAGTACCAGTACTAACTCCCTAACAGAATCGACCATCCCTCTGTAGCAACCAGCCACCACAACTGTTTTGAGCAAACATCCAAGGGCCAAAAATTAAATAAACTCAGGAGGCCGCCGATGTCACTGAAGAACGGCAGCAGCATAGCGATGACTGCAAAAAATGGAAGCGACTTGCAATACCAGCCTATAAATAAAAGCAGCACTACCTGCAAGTGCGCACAAAACAAAGACAATAATTGGTCATCGGAATCATACCACTAAGAAAAAGATAGATTCGCTCACCTTAGTCAGGCCGCTCTGATTTTGTCACAACTTACGAAAAAGGTTAGTAAGCAATCCAGCAGACGAACAAAGGTTTCTAAGCACTGGGGATGCTGGCTCGGGATCTCTGCTTGGTTTTGGTTGAACGCACAATCAGCACAGTCAATGACCGCAGCGCATTCTGAATTGCAATGACTCTTTCTGTGCCTGACAGAGCAACGCGCTTGACAATGTCTCAGTGGTCTTGTTAGCGCATGAGGTGTACATATCACGTCTAGCTCAGCCTGTCACTCATCGGACCAGCGTTTGACTTGACCCAGCGTTAGAGCAGGCGCTTGTCGCTTCTGACAGCTACAGACTTGTTGGAGGTCAAAGATGTGATCTACATTTGCGAGTACTTCAGTAGTTGAGCTTCCGCGCGAACTTCGTCAGATATGGAAGCACCTCATACACCTTCAGACAGTCAGCCAGAAGCCACAAACCCGCTCACCACCACTTGTGACTGCAAAGAGTATTTGTACGCCTTGCCCCAAGGTCGACAGGCCATGAAGTATGCTGTCAATCAAGCACAGCAGTCTGTAAGGTTACAGGCAGGTGCACCGCTGCTTTGTTTGCCTGCGCTATGAGTGGAGCATTATACCTGCCATTTGCCACCTTGGCCTTGAAGTTTGCTGTTGTGTCCAGGCTGCAAAAGCTGCTGAGCATGTTGAGATATGTGTGCAAAGAAATTTGCGAATACTAGACGGCTCACACAGCTCAACCTCAGGTGCTGTAGTGCCACAAAGTACATGCTGCTATTGTCAAATATTGTATATAGCTACTGTCACTTTTTTGCACCCTCTCCAAAACAACAACATCAACCTTGTCTTGCAGAGAGGTCCAAAGCGGCAATCGCTTTGGAAAATTGCGTCATGGCTGCCATACACAGTCAGGTCTTTGACAACATTGCCCACATCCACAAGGCAGAGGACACTGCCTTGCATGCTTTTCTGGAGCAGCTGATGGCCGGACAGTATGATCTCTATGGCACAAGCCCAAATCTGCATGTACAGGTCAGTGTGGCCAATGGGTAACATGCAGCATGCACAAAACATGCATGCATTGTAGCGGCAAATTTTTTGTTAACAGCACGACTGCCTTCTCAGTGTTCACTCATGACAACAGTGTTTATGCAGCAGTGTTCCCTGCAGCCCTGGACCTTCAGTGCCTTTGCCTTGATCCTCCCATAATGATGTTATGCATGCCTGATCTGACAGTCCACGCTGTAATCTTTGCACATCGCAGCCTTTTGAGAGACACCGCGTAGCTGACACAGATATGTGTACGTACAGATCAAGGCATGTATGGGTCGTCACATGCTTCAGAAGCACACTTTCACGCAGCATATAGCACTTGCAATCAGTAATTTAACAGTTGATTTAGTAGTTGATCATGACTCTCATGCTGCAATGTGCTGACACAGGCAGCCATGTGTGCAGGACAGTGCTTCAGATGGGTTGTCAGAAGCTGGCAGACATCAGCAAGCAGAAGGCAGCCAGGCAGAGGGCTCAGTACCAGACCAAGTCTGGAAGCTGTGCGGTGTGCCTGTAGGCTTACAAGCTACTGACTTGCGCCTGGCTTGTGACAGACTGCAGCAGCTTGACAGCGTGCAGTGCCCTTTGGAGGTGGTGTCATGCTTGCATCAAACAGATGAAGCCATCACTGAAGCAGTAGGTAAAGTCAGGTGGGCTTTGTCTTGAGCATGTGTCTGCACTCCTGTATTCTCAGTAGTGGATTGATCTGATGGGCTGCATTGATTGCTTGCTGGGTGATTTGGTGCTTGCTGCAATGTCTGCCAGAGTCCAGGCTGCTTGTGCAACGTGCATGAGTGTCTTGATGTGACCTTGCTGAGTGAGTTGCTGACTGAGTTGCTGACTGAGTTGCTGACTGAGCAACCTGAACTGCAGCCTGAAACTGAAGTGGTCACTGCTCATTGGATCTTTGCTCTGTGTTCCCCATGTTCAGGCTTGCCTTGTCGTCATCTGGCAGTGCAAGCAAGCTGATAATCATATACAGCAGATGGTCTGAGCCCTGTCCATTGTGTGCTTTCTGTAGGAGAAGTGACAAGAGTGTGGGCCCTCTGTCCTCAGACTCCTTACTACCCCTGTTCATAGTGGCCATCGTTGTAGCGCAGCCCCTGCACTTGCATGCCTGCCTGGCATATGTGAGGACCTTCCACAAGCATGCAGACTGGGCGGGGCAGACTGGCTTTCAGGTACCAAATGTAGCTCACCCTTGCAGCAACGTAGTGTGTTGCACACTGCATGCACACCCACATCTGTATGAGTCTTACCCTGATTCTGCTGTCCTGGCTTTATGGTCATCCTCACATTATTGCTCACTAAGGCATTTGCATACACCCATGCTGTAAAACAGGCATGACTTGCACAATGCCTATGTGTATTTGTAACAATCACACATGTGCTGGCCGGTTCCCGTTTTTGGCGCGAGGCTGTTTTTGGGCTAGGAACCAGATTCTCTTCATGTAGGATTCGAATGACAGCTTGCTTGCCTGAAGGCGTTTCTAAAGCATCATGTGACCACTGCCTGTGTGAAACAAAGGGCAACAAGTCTTGTAGTTAATGAGTTGTTGGTAACAAATATTGAATCTCACACACAACCAGCATTTGCTGGAGCGTGAAATTATGCTTGTCTTTGGCAACATTGGTGACATGATAGTTTTGTGTTGTTTGACTATGTTCCCAAAGCTGTTGTGCCTGTTACTGGACCAAAGTTTTGCACTGATACTGGTGTGCTGAGCTGTGATGCCTTTGACAAATCTTTCCATGACCAGGTAGCTACCTTGGAAGCTGCCATCACCTTCCTGCAGCAGCTGCTTCCCGGCAGATCCATGACAACAGGCACAGCGTGCAACCCTCCAGAAATGCTACGAGCATTGTCTATGGAGCGTAGCAAGAGTGGTAAGGTCATAACTGAGGGCAAGACAGCTTGCTTTGTGTTCAGATTGAGTACATGTGTGTGCAGCATATGGCTAAAGAGCAGCATTATGTTTCCTCCAAGCAAATTCTTAGGAACAGTCAAATTGCAGACATGCTTGTCTTGCCACATTTTGTGAACTGTTGCAATGAAGCATGTTGGTTTGGCATCGTGCCAGCTGAAATAAAATGCATCTTGCAGGCAAGCTTTTGATGGACCAGGAAAGCCTGTATACAGCCATAGCCAGACAGCAACGACGGCAGCATCAACAGAGACAACAGGAGCAACATGAGCAACAGCAAGCTTTCCTTGGCGACATGGAGAGCACAAGCTTGCTGGATGTAGAGTCAGACCTGCCTGTGACCTTTGCACTGGACACTCAGATGCTGCCTTTGCAAGCAGTGTCGAGATCAGACTCCACCTGGAGTAGCAGAATATTGGAGTTCTTGGTTTATGGATCTTGATGGCATGGCCCTTCAGCTACTGCTGTCCTGTATGAAGATATCGTGACTGCTGTATTTTGTTGGTCGTAATCATGCCTGCATGACCTGAAAGCGATGCAATTGTATCACAGTATGTACATTCTTTTGCAGTAATCGCTTTCCTGCCTCAGAGGCAACAGACACAAGGCTGTGCACCACATTGGCAGCAATTACCGATTCATGATGTGAACTTTGTGGCCAAAACTGTCTTGATAGTGCTTGCCGAATCCAGTGTAGGCCTTTCTTAGTAAGGAGGCCTGCCCCCTGTTCCGTGTCGGAACTTTCCACTCGCTGCGACATAGTCGAGCATACCTGCCACTGCTAGTTATGCCCCGCTGGCATTGCAGCACTGTGACCAATTCTTCTGAGGCCAGGCCTGTTGCCGCGTGTTCGCGCGTACCTAGTCGAGTACGCTGTAAGCAAGCGCGACTGGTTCCAACAGTGCAGGCTGTTCCCGATAGAGGGGATGCTGCGACTAGAAGAGAAGCAGTACTCGGTGGATTAAGTCTCGTGTTGTCTGCGTGGAGCTTAGCACGGCCTCAGGTGATCTAGCTTTTTGCTACTGCATGCTGGGCAGCACAGTGCTGAAGGCAGACACGCTTACATGGTACGACATGTGCAGACCGCAGCAAGCTTCTCCCTGCCGCAAAACTTCGACTTCAGCCACTTATTGCCGCCGGAGCCTGTGGCGTTTCCACGCAAAGTTCTGGATCATAGATTTGCAGTCCTGCTGTTACGGTCTACTTATGACGCAGTAGACGCTCTAGACTTCATTGCAATGGTAGGGCCAGGCACCTCAACTGTATCTGGTATGACCCTCAGTCAAAGCATTTGCAGTTGTAAACATGGTGTCTACAAGCGTAGCGGCACCAAATTGGCCTGCAGTTTGCAGGACCAATTTCAGATACAGTTTTGGAAAACCAGACAAGCAGAGTATGAACCTTACCTGCTGCAGTACAGCCCCATCAGAGTGCGGCAGGTATAGTTCTATGCTGCAAGTCTACTTGTGCCCAGCAGATGATCTTTTCTGCCACATGCAGTGCTGTTTTTGAGTGGTTGTCAGTGCAACACACTTGGCATGTCACCCCTACTGGCTCATGGCCGCCCAATGCAAAGTGTAGTTCCTCTGTGTGCACAGGGTGACCTGACAGATCCTCTGTATTTTGACTTCATCAGCTTTGCGCAGTACAGCACAGTTGGTACCATCATACCAAAGGGCCAACAGGTGTTTAAGGTGCGCCTGGCCTTATCTTTGTCTTGCGATTGCATTTGCCCTGCCCTGCCCTGCCCTACCCTGCCCTGCCCTGCCCTGCCCTGCCCTGCCCTGCCCTGCCCTGCCCTGCCCTGCCCTGCCCTGCCCTGCCCTGCCCCGCCCTGCTCTAACCTGCTTTGCCTTGTCTCGTCGCATGGCTGTCTTTGACCTGACATGACGCTAATAGTTTCTCCTGCTCTGCCTGTTCACAATGAGACCTGCTGCTGTCCTGAGCCGTAAGCTTGTTCACACATCTCATCCTGCAACGCATCATGCCTGTGGCATCTTACATGCATTCACTCAACAGCTCACAAGCTGTGAGATCTTGACAAGCCTTGTGCCATCAGGCTTTTATCCTGAGATCCATTCAAGAATGTATGTTCCAGACGCTGTTCAACATATGCACAATTGTGGGTACTATGTGTACCCAATGTGTGTGTGATGACTGCAGCACTGGGCAGCCCGATACTTCTCATTACATTGACGTTGAAAGGCGTAGTCTGTTCTATTCTTTTCTTTTTCTTTTCTGATGAGTGCAGCATGTCTACACAGGAGTTTTGTGAAGATTGCCCAGATCAAAGCAAGACAGTGCGACGCAATGCCACATTCAAGGACAACTCTGCTTTGCCAGCACAAGTGGCGTTGAGGACTGGAGATTTCATATATGATGGCCTCAGAAATGGCTTCCGAGTGAGTGAAGTATTATAATCTCCTCAAACTTTCTCATGCTGCTTGCAGCAATGCCAATCACAAGTGAAACAGGCTTGCCATATATGATGTTTGTGCCTAAAGCAGTCTAGACAAGTGTATGCTACATCCTCCTCATCTTACTGAAGATATGGTCCCGAGAAACTTCTTGATCATGCATCTCAACTTTGCCTCATTTCTTCCTCTCTATATGGATAGGATCAACATTGCCATGCCATTTGCCTGTCAGTGTAAATCCCATGGAGACCAAGACACACTACATTCCTGTATAGCTCAAATTGTGCATTGAGCGTTTGAAATTCAAACCGTAGGAGGAGACTTCCTTCTCGACATGGATAGCTTCAACACTGCCATGCTGTTTGCCTGTCAGTGTAAATCCCATGGAGACCAAGGCGTATTAAATCCCTGTGTAGCCCAAATTGTGCATTGAGCGTTTGAATTTCAAACCGCATTGATCGTTTGAATTTCAAAATGTAGGAGGAGACCTTCCCGGGCACCCCTGAGCCCTTGACAGCTTCTCAGTCAGCTCTGGTCCCAGAGAGAGTGCAGAAGCTACTCAGCGTGTTTGTGGACAGAGGCTTTGCAATCAAGGTAGCTCACCTATTGCCTGATTTTGCTTTTCGCCATTGGCATGCTGGTTTGCCTTCATCTGCCATCACGGCACACGCTGATTTTGTCACTGCCTCTTGATGATCTTTGCATTCATCACATTGATCACCAAACCTTTTAGGCCTTGTTGGACTCATTTTCTAGATGATAAAGTTGAGTGAGATGGAAAATCGTGATCGTCTTGAAAGGCATCTTAAGCAGCACTGACCAGCACTAGCATAGACTCTGCTTGTCATCACATGGTAGAGAAGAAAAGCATAGAAAAGACTACGCCTTTCGGCATCAATTTTATGAGCAACCACGTATTATACCGGGCTGCCCAGGCATCACATGTTATACATATGCGGTACCTTTGCTGTGCATACCATGTTCTGACCACAAAATGTTCTGACTACAGGACATTCAGGTCTTGCTGTCCTGAATGTGACGAACAATTACAGTTTGACTGCGTTGACTGCAGCTTCGACTTCTTTCAGCCTTGTTTTTCCCCCATTGTCACCTTGACAGAGATGCTTGTCTCGATATCTTGCGTCGCGTGATTGTCAAAGTTGTCAAATTGCTAGACCTTGTAGAGATGCGCAAGACAGACTGCTTTGGAAAGACAAGACTTGTCCCGCTCGTACCTGCCTCATCATGAGCTGAAAAGTGAATTCATGATTGTTGTTATCACAGAGATGCTTCCTTGCCACAGGCACAAGTCACAGCTGAGAATACAGCAGCAAACAAGCTGAATGGTGGAGGGGCCTTCACAGTGCGCATGGAGGCTCCTGCAAACCTGTGGGGTAAGTGGCAATGCCATGTATGCAGAGCCACATCTGGTAATGCCGCATCTTTTCATAAGTTTCAGTGGTGTGTAAGTGTAATCACCAGACTGCATGCTGTATGTTTTCCCAGTGCTCCCAGCTGCCGCCTTAAGAGGCTCCCATTATAATTGCTGAAAATCGCACACTTTGCCCCCCCCCCCCTTTCACAACTGTAAGTGGGGTGTGTGTGTAATCACCAGTGGCAAGATGCCAGACTGCATGTAGTGATGCTGTATGTCAAATACGAAAGATGACATTGGGCATGGCTGTCTGTCCGCTTTGCATGCTAGGTTATGGTGTAGATTTGGGCAGCCTGTCATAATACTTGACTTCTCATGGAATTGACGCCGAAAGGCGTAGTCTTTTCTTTTCTATTTTTTCTATGGTGTAGAGTCTGTTGCATTTGCAAGCCTAATCCCGACCAGCATCGACATCTCCAGCAAGCTGACGCATGTGTAAAGCGTGTTGTTATCTTATGCGTATGAGGAAGCTAGCATAGCAGGCCTTGAGGAATATGATGCACACGCTGCAGCCTGTAACACACATCTGTTATAGCAGATGATCATCTGGTGCACATTGTGAGCTCTGGTCTGTGACAGAGGCTTGTGTGTCCTCTCATCTGGCACCTGAGGGGACAGTTTGCAGTTGCATGCAGAGCAAGCATGAAAACATATCTTTGCAACCTTCTGAAAGGGTGCAAAGTCACATACTGCTTCTGGCTGCAAAAGGTTGATGAGCACTCATGTAGATGTGTTTGCTTCAGGTGTGGGTGCTCTGCAGAGCAGGCAAGCTTTGATGGTAGATGCAGTGGATGCAATGACCGTACAAGCGTATCTGAGGGCCAGTGGGTTTGCATCCGACTACACATTGCAAAGATCCAGCACAGCAATAGAGCAGCGGTGGAACTTTCAGCCAATGGCAGGTCAAGCCTGACTTGATGCAGGCTCGCAGCATATCTCGTCTGTCCAATATGCAAAAAAACTATTGAACTGAATTAGCTGACTGATTCGAACTTCCCAGGGGGTAGAGCTGGCAGGTTGAGAGAATGTGTGGTGAGGTGTTTACGCAGCTGTGCATGCATATGCAAGCTTGCCATAAGGCATCATGCTGGAGCGATCAAGCCATTGTTTCCTTGATAGATTGGATCACAGAAACACTTTCCCAAGGGTGCACTGATTTGCAGACCTTGGTAAAGTGCCAGTGTTACAAACTGACCAAGACTTTCACTTCTGTCAAAAGTGTCACGTCAAGTTGTTTCTTTGATGCTGAACATGGTCGTTAGACAGCGGTGGCCTGTTGCACATGCCCATGATAGTCCTGCATAAATCGGCTTATGGTCCTCGACATAGCCACTGCATGTGAGCGCATGCATGAGGTATATAAACTCGTGGTCCATACCATAAAGCATAGTTACATGACACCACTCTGGACCAACCCTCCCATGCGTGCTTCTGCTTGTTGCTTGACTTAAGTGTTTGGGAGTGCCTCACAACAGCTCCAATATTTCTCATCATGAGCATAATCCCGTGCTGTCCAGCCCTGCAAAATGTGGGGACAGCACTGTTTTTTTGCTCTTGAACACCTGACACATCCTGCATGTTATAGTGACCCATGGCAACTCGCAACTGCAATGGCCTCAGCAATTGAATCCCCATACGCTACAAAGGTTGACACTTGAGCTGGTATACCTTTGAAGATCTTATTGTGGTGTCTGCTTCAAGAGACACCCGCAGCTCAACAATGCCTGGCCAGCCACGCAATGTAGCATGCATCAACAATGTCTCACCCTGTTGACACAAAGTCCTGCTGTGAGGTACCGATATGAACAAAATCTGCTGACCTTAAGCGTTTGTCTTTGCATTTTGAGAGCAGCACACCGTGACAGCAGCAAAAGTAACTGCATCAGTATAATGCCACACTAGACATGTAATTAAGGCCACATGACATTCAGGAGAGCCTTCGAAATACAGTCTTGACATTGCACAATGTTGCAGAGGCATTCCAAATGCACACTGGGTTGCTGTAGCTCAAGCGTTGTCGTGTTGCAACATGTTTGCATCGCTTTCGATGAAACAGTGCACATGTGCAAAAACTCACTTCACCATCTTGGGCGTTGATGTCTGCATTGTGCGCATGCAGAAGAGCCACAATCGCCTTTTCTCTGTCTTCATCACCGTCACAGGGCGACACCATGTGCAATGCGTAACAGAACACCATGTGCAATGGATGTTGGCCCTGTCAACATCTTGTTTAGCACTTAGACAGCTTGCAAGTAAGCATGCTATCAGACGAAATTGGCTTGTGCAAAGATAGCATGCATGCAAAGGTCCTTGCTCAAGGCTGACTATTGACACAATTGCAACTAGTCTATTGGCTTGCTGATGTGCGTTCTCAATCATAGCATGATGCATATGTACGGTGGGCATGAATGAGGCTTACACAAAGCTGTCAATCATAGACAGCTACATAAACATTTGCCTAGTACCAACGATCACTTGGCTGACTGGGCCATGTTCCAGACTTGTGTCATGAATTATGCAAGCAAAGGGACCTTACCTCAAGCGTCCGTGCATGTGTATCTGCACCATGGGCCAACAAGCACTTGACACAGTTGACATTGGCACCTATTGCCCAATGCAAGGGTGTCCAGTCCTGAACCAATGCAATATTTTGAGTCATGTTTGCTGCCATATCCTAATCACCAATGCCCTTAAGCAAGCGTCGATCAAGGCATGGGTATAATGAGTTTGTGTTGCAATGACTCAAAGTTTTTGTACAAGCTGGCAAAACTTACACTCTCATCTCTGGCCTCAAGGTCAGCCCCGTGAAACAGAAGGGTCTCAACAACAGCTACATGATCCCATGCTGCAGCCTGATGCATTGCAATGCTTCCCTGCAACAGGTATACAATTGCAGGTTGCCATAGTGTCACAACTGCTTCTGCAATACGGCGCACACCATTGCCAACATGGTTGCCACAAAAATGTGCAGTGCGGTGTTCTACCACATGAGGCATGAGGCATGACACATAGACATGACACTTGCTGCAACTAAGAGTGTTGATCAACATCAACCCTTTGATGTATGCAGTGTCAATGCTAAAGATGCTAACGCAGCTGCTGCAACGTACCCGTATATCTCTTGCTTTTGGGTCAGCACCGTTGAGCAGAAGGATCTCGACGACAGCTCCATGGCCCCCTCCTGCAGCTTCATGCAATGCAGTGTATCCCTGCAACAGGCATGCAATCACAGGCTGACATATCATCACAACTGCTTTTGCCACAAGGAGCACACCATTGCCAATATGGTTGCAACAAAAGGATGCACTGCAGTGTTTCGCCATATGAGGCAGGATGTGGTGTTTGCTGCAACTTGAGGTGTCGATCAAAATCAGAGTGTCACAAGACACGTATGCGGCGTCAATGCCAAAGATGCAAATGCAGCTGCTATAACTTACATCCCAATGTTTGGCTTCAGGGTCAGCACCATTGAGCAGAAGTGCCTTCACATCCTGCATCTGCCCTTTCTGGGCAGCTGCTTGCAAATCACATGATGCCTGCAGCATTCAGCGTCCATGCAATTATTGCATAAGACACTTGCTCACTGCCATATTGTTAGTTGGATGCCGGCAGTTGGACAGCCCCTGTGCCATCAACACTAGGGTGTTGCCATGGTCGAATACCTGCATGTTGTATGGCCCTCTAGGCTGCTGCTGGGGACGAGATCCAGCAGTGACGGTGACTGGAATGCCACCCATACCACCCAATCCTCCAGCCGGTAGTGAGTCCTTGGGTGCTTGCATACTCATCTGGGGCTGCTGGGCGGGTTGATGCTGACTGACTTGCTCGTGGTGGACTTGCTACCGAAACACCTGTTGCGCAATTAAGTGTCAGGTGTCAGGATTGAAGCTGATGTTGCTGTGGACAGGTCGGGAGAAAACACCTTTGGATGAACGTTGTCTGACTTCCCGGCTTAAGCAGTAAGAAGTCCAGGTCAGAACTTCGTATGTGACAACTTTGGCGCCAGCTACAACAGCACTAGAAGACTGGATGCGCAAAGATCAGCAACAGTCGTGTTACACAGTCTGCCCGCCTGGCAGTATATATGTCCCCGTTTACACGTGCAAGCGATCGCTGGCGCGCGGTGTTCACTTGGTCAAATGCTGCAGGCAGCATTCAGTGAGGGCATCTCAACTCACACAAGATACCTCCATCGGCCGGAATTCCCTAAACCTGTGCACGATGTGTATGCTAGCAGATCTTGTTACTGCAGGGGACTCCAGATCTGCCTCAGAAGCTGGGTAATGACTCAGCTTGGCAGCTGCTGTAGCAGCTGTTCCTGTTTCCAACCAGCAAGGGGCGGAGCTTGGCACTTTCTTTGCTGGATGCAGAACATGCTGGAGTGGTAGCTACTTAGTAGCTGCTGAGGCAGCCGCCAGAGCTTTGTTGGGGAGTGCTGTAAACTGAGTGTGTGAGCTGACAGTTTCTGCCGTCCTGAAACCCTTGCTGAGGGCTTCAGCTGTGGCGTGATAGCTGTGACAGGACTTGCCATTGCAGCAGCAGGACGTTCTGCCATGATGGTGATGAAGGGGTGCAGGATCCCCGGCAACCAGTAGGGATCAGCCTCATACAGGACATGGAATGAACGCTGACAACTGCTAGGATTGCCACTGGTCCTCGTTTGGACTTCTTCTCAGAAGCCTGATCGCTGTCTAAGATTTCAGCTGCTGAAGGGCTTAATGTGAATGTAGCTGCAAAGTGGCTGGGCCTGCCGGCGAGGGAAAGCAGGGGCTTGACCCGTGCTGCCTGCTGATGTGTCATCTGTGGCCTCTGGTGACGCACGGTGAGTATCATGGCATGCCATACCCTCCAGATCTGTTGCTGTGGCTTCGACACATGTAGATGGTATAGGCTCTGCTACTGCTGCAATGGCAGCGTGTTAGTGTAAGTCTGAAGCCTTTTCTGCCCTGCAGTGGCAATAGCGTCGCCTGACTTTGCTGGTGCATCTGAACAGCTGTTCAGCTGCCCTGCAGGCATCATTTGCATCAGGTTAATATGCAGACAGCTCTGCTTTTGTCTGGAGGCATGATGAGGCTGTGCACGCTTTTGAAAATTGCAGTTTGAGCAGGCAGGGATGGCAGTCAGCAAGTCGCATTGTCCTGACTGCTCATGAGCAGCACTGCAGGACCACTTATAGCACAAACTAATTGCCAATGGCGTGATGGCGCATTCACTAGCCTGTTGCCTCGTTTGCAGAGCTTGCTTAGCAGCCCCTTGAATGGTGTTCATAGTCTGCAACAAGCTCGGCCCAGCATTCATGCATCGCGTACATGTGCTTGCCCCAACAGTACACGGCACATTGAGCACATACAGACTGTGCAGGGTGGAAGAGAAAGAGATCTCTGCTGCTTGCTATGCCCCCAAGCAGCAAAGCAGAGCGATGGACCAGCACCCCAACTCTAGTTGCCACTTTTGCCCTGAACAATCACAAACACAGCATCTCCGCAGTCACAGCCCTAAATGCTACACTCAGCTCAGCCTTCCGAGCATCCCCCAAGTAGAGGCCCCAACCAATCCCCTATCACAACCCCACTTGCAACTCCCCTCCAAACCTGATGGCCCAATGATCTTTGTTATCTTGGGGTCCCATAACAACCCCGCGCAGCAGCAACCCCTTTGGATGAAAGCACCCCATTAGTGGCACAAGCCCTCAAGCTTTCAGCATGCTAAAGCTAGAAGATGAAACAACGAATAAGCCAGCAATAGCAAGCATTGCCGAGAGCAATTGTTCATGTCTGGCACCTGTCCACAACACCCACACTGGCAGCTCGAGTCTAATCTGTATTTGCCAGAAAGTGAACTTTGTTTAGATTTCCGCACTTGGAGTGCCTGCAATAGACCCCGACCTGGACTTGTAAACCGGCGCTGGGTCTGGCATTTCACCTGCGCCTGCTCGTCGATTGCAAGCTTGAGCGCGCGGATGCAAGCGCACCGCCACTACTGTGAAAAAGTACAGAACATGCTCTTGCTCTGACTTGAGCACTGGCCGTCAGCAGAGGTTACAGACCCCAACATGTCAGCTCTCATGCCGGAACAACAGGGCACTGCTCCATCCTTCTACGATAGCAGGGAGGCACTTCGTTACAGCACTTGCCACCAGACTTCTCAGCTGCAAGAAGAACTCACTGTTGCAGCGCTGCAGCTGCTGGACCTACCTGTAAGTAGTATACATCTGAAACCGCTGCTGTACATCCAAGCTTGCAACCTCATGTGCAATCTTCTGCATACAGGCTGCCCCACAGTTTCTGCTTGACCTTGGCTGTGGGTCAGGCATGAGCGGTGCTGTGCTCACAAAAACACGGCCATGCCTGGATTGGGTGTGACATCTCATCAGACATGCTGGCATTGGCACAAGGAACCACGACATCTCCCAGTATGCTGCCTGACGGCCAGCTTGCCATACAACCAAAGCAGCAAAGGCTCAAGCTAGATCCAGCAGCTCTGCCGCGCAACACCCTGTCACTTGCGTCCAGAACTGGTCATAACAGTCTCAATCACAAGACAGTGCAGCACCCAGGCAGCGCAAACGCAGCAGCTGGCAGAGGACTTGTCATGCAGAGTGACATGGGTCAGGGCATTCCCTTGAGGGACAACAGTATAGATGGAGCTATCAGCGTTTCTGCAGTGCAGTGGCTATGCCATGCTTCAGATCCACGCAAGGGCATGCGCCGCCTATTTAGGAGCCTTCACAGCTGTCTGAAGCCTGAACGCAAGGCAGTGATGCAAGTCTATCTGACAGGTATTGCATGCCGTGTGCACCAAAGCTTGCACTTGCATGACTGATCAAAAGAGAGAAAAGACAAGACGTGGCTGTTGCGCGTTCAAGACACAGCTTGACTTATTCCCAAGATGGGTGCAAGCTTCCCTTGGCCTTTCAGCCATTTGAGTGATAGGTCAGGGAAGGGGGAAGCGGGCCATGACTCATCACTAAGCTCGACATGCATACTTCTTCAGTGATTGTTCTCATTACATACTACAAGGCAGCTTCTGCATCTGGTGCTGGAACAGTTGCTGCACCATTTCATGACTGCTGCTTTTTACCGTGCCATGTGTGTCCTAACAAAACCAGGGTTCTGACAGAGAACAACATCTTTTCCAAGCCTGAAGGCTGTTACATGCAGAGCAGGATCAATCTACATTGCTGCTGGAGACTGCCAGGGCAGAGGGCTTTTCTGGAGGGCTGTATGTGGACTTTCCTCACAAGGGTTTAGCCAAGAAATACTTCCTGTGTTTGTGCAAGGGCCACAGCAGTGGATTGGAGGGGCACATGTGGAGTCAGAGCTGCCCTTTGGCCCTCCCTTTGCATTGTAAGTATTTCATCAATCTCTGCCTCAGCACATCTCTGTGCATGGCTTTTATGCATTCCATCAGGGCATTGAGTGAGAGTGCACGCAATGCGTCGAGTTTCCATCTGCTTGTCTCAAAGTCGGCTTGCTCCATGAGTCATTCAGCACTGCACTTGTAGTGAATTATGCATAGCCGTCTGCTCACAGCTGCAATGGTACACAAAGAGTGTACATCTTCACTGCACACCTCAGGTATGCTGTGTCTAACATCAACAAACTCACTAGCGGCTCTGGCACAATTAACCCCTTGCTCATAACAACTTTCTCAGGCTTGACTTTGAACCTGATTCCCGAATGCCTAGAAGCTTTCATCATCCTGCACATTGCCGCCAGAGGACTGTGTACACAGTGCAGCACGTGGGCGACCCGGTATAACACTTGGCTTCTCATTACATTGACGTCAAAAGGCGTAGTCTTTTCATTTCTTTTCATTTCTTTTCTTTGCTTTTCTTTTTCTTTTCTGTACACAGAGCAGCTGCTGCTTTCTGCAGGCGGCTGCACCTGGCAATGGCTTCAGAAGACAACCCAGCTGCAGTCAAGTGAGCATGATCACGAGCTAGACAGTGATACACATCCTGCAAAGATATCCACGCATGCTGACTCACCCCATCAGAAGCCCAGCCATGTCCGGGGTGCAGCTATCAGCAGCCGACATGTCAATCAGACCAAGAGATTGCTCAGACTGTTCAGGCATGCCCTGGCAAAGCAGTCATCAGCAACCCAATCTGACTCGGGAGTCACCAGATCTGACTCAGCTGCTCAGAGCTCCCAGGCTGCCTCACTCAGCGCCACCTCAGCACTCAGTGCCACCTCAGCGCCACCTGTGCCTGCATTAGCTTCTGCTGATCCTGCTGCAGCAGTTGAGCCACTGACATCTGCAGGACTCACCAGACTTGCCTCAGCAGCTGTACCAGCTCAAAGCTCAGCAGCTTTGCCCTCTGAGTCTGAGGCCCATCCACAGACAGTGTTTCTAGTGGAGACAAGTATACCCTGGGAGGTTGCCAACTTCAGTGCCTGTCAGGTCCCTTGCGTTGTTGATGTCTCTCTGTCTCCAAGTGCTGTGCCAGCACAGCAGCTGCAAAGTTCAGAAGCGGCTGTGCCAGAAAGTCTTGAGGATCAGAAGTTAGCAGCAGAAGCGATGGTGGCGCAGGCACTGGGCCAAGTGTTCCAGGGCTGCAAGCTGCACTGTTCCAGCTCAATCAAGGTAGTCCCTCACCAAGCCTTGGTGCACAAACATATGCAAAGGTTGTGCCTCAAGACAAAAGCGGTGCAGGCTAAGATTGCACAAAGTGCACGCGAATACAGTGAGGATGGTAGCATGTTTGCCAAGATTTTGGATCAGTCAAGCCTGCCTGGTTGCACTGAGTTTGCCACCCCATCTGAGAGTGCACACATTTCTGAATCAGGGACTAAGCAGTGCATTGTTGATCAGCCCCTGGGCAGCTTGGTGTAATACTTGGCTTCTCATTAAATTGACGCCAAAAGGCATAGTCTTTTCTTTTCTTTTTCTTATTGATTGGCATGAGGTCTTAGCTGGTGTTCTGCAGACACTGCCAAAGCGTCCAGAGCCTTCGCAGGCGGCCCTCAGGCAGCCAAAAGCCAAGAGAGCAAAGGCGAACAGGGAGGATGATGCAGTGCTGCTGTCCATGGACCAGTTCATTGCCTCACAACAGTTGCATGCAGTGGCCACACAGGACATCATGCTGCACAGCTCTGAATCTGAGTTGCAGTCATTGACTGCTGGCAGCTGCCCAGATGGGCTGCTGGAGCCAGCCATTCGCATATGTGCAACAGCTGCGGCTGTGCATCAGTTTGTTGTACAAGCAGCGCGAAAGGGTGCCAGGGTAGAAGGATTAGTGACCAGGGTCTTGCGGATCAGTGGGTTCATGAACCACTTAGTGTTCAGCACTAAGATCGCCAAGCAGGGTGGTTCCAAAGGAGAGGAATCTGCAGAGGGTGGTGTGCCAGATGCAAGCTTGATGAGAATTTCCTTGATTGTACAAGCGATTGAAGCAGCAGCGTTGCATGCTGAACGTGATCTGAGTGTTGTTGCTGTGAATGTGCGTGTGCTGACTGGGTGTGCCTGGTGTGATGTCATATGTTTTGTTGACAGACTGACCCCTTGATGCACAGTGCTCTGGCACCACGGTTCACTCCTGGAACTGCCATGTCTGTCACAATGTGGGGTTCAAACATAACGCTTGGCCTGTTCTGCCAAACTTTTCTTTTGTTACATTTATGCCTGCTTTGCAATGCCTATGCTTGCTAAGTAGTTGATCTCTGTACAGATCAAACTTCGAACACATCGAATACACATCAGATGAACCCTGAACAAACAGCATAGCCAACGTGGGCCGTTTTGGCCACACCATTGATTGCATTACATTGAATTGCAGCCTATAGGCTAAGTCACATGACAATGTCGGAGTGAAGAAGCTATCAAGCTGGGCCACGTTTCCCCCTGCTTGTTTTGCTGTCATAGAATTGGTGAGATGCAATGTGACTAGTCAGGAGTAATCCTGTTTAAAGCATGTGATAGACATAATAACATTGATTGTTGTTACAGTGAAAGCAGCCCCAAGGACTGGAAGATGACTGGTCCTATTGTTGAAACGGCACCAGACAGTATCACAGCATTACAGCGTTGATGTCTGCAACAGCAAACGTTGCAACCCAATTGGCGACTTCCTTTTGTGGCTTCAAGTCTTAATTTCCTCTGGTGTGATCGTGATTCAATATGCAGTAAACTTGGCACATCATCAGTCAAACCTAATGTACAAGTGTAAACACAGGCATCACTACTTCCACACAGAAAAACTGCTACACCACTTGAAGTGGATGAATGTTGTCCAGTACTCCAATCAAATCTTGCAGTTCCTACAGGTCAGCAACAGCATCTGCAACAGACCCTTCATTGATTATGAACTCGACCGATGGACGCTGCAAAGCCATTTGGTGGACAAAGGCAGCAAATCATCTGACATTGTGTCCCATGGCAGGCTTGCAATTGCCCACACATTCCACCTTTTGCAGTTGTTTCAAGGCTGCAAGCCCCAACAACTCTGCACCTACATTGATTGTGGCATGGTCAACCCTGAAGTGCATCAATGATGACAATGCTTGCCACTCTGCCTCACTGTGCACATATACCTCAGTCTTGGGCTCATAACTGAGATCCAGCTCACCAGTGATGCCTTGCCCTGTGTCATCAGCAGCTCCTTGAAAACTTAGGCTAGTCAGATTACTCAGTTGACCTATTTCTTCCTTGACATCAATAAGGCTGCCAAAACAGACCAAGTGAAGAGCCTTCAGTGATGTCAACTGATAGACCCAATCCAAAACATCTGAATCACGGCGGGGTGAAGAAACTTGCAAGGATGTCAACCTAGTGAGACTTGACAAACCTTCTGGCTGCTTGCCTGTCCACAACATGCGGCAATCAAAGTCATCAACTATGTTGTCAGCATGAATTTTGCTGTTCTTCAAGACAAGATCTTGCAAGCTTGTCAATGCAGACAGCCCACTGCTGTGCAGATTTCGAAGCTCACAATTAACCAGATCCAGACCCTTAAGAACAAGATCACAGTTCGTACTAAACACTGTGACATCTGCAAATTTGATGCCCAGATACTGCAGCTTTGCCACAGACACTTCGGTGTATTGGCCATATGATAGCAGCAGGTGCCTGAGGAGAGGAAGGCTTTGTAGCGGCATCAAACTCATTCCACCTTCATATGCAGACAGGTTGCAGAAGGAGAGAGAAGTGAATATCGATAGTAGACAGATTGTGGTGGTGGTGGGGCTTTCGAAGCTGACTGACTCAAGCTTGTGGTCTGCGCAAGTCAGGGATGCTAACACTGTGTCGCCAATTCTGTCGGACACGTCTATGATTCTTAGCGTTGCACCATGGCGCCGCATCCATAGGAGTAGGCTTATCTTCTTGTCGTGGCCGAGATCAGACCTTGATCCCAAAAAGACTTGACTGGACAACGCTGGGTTTTGCAAAACCACGCTGCGAAACTTCTTGCAGACAAGCTGCAGATGCTGATAACGGGAGTACTGCTTGGCAAAAGCAGCAGTGTTTCCACGTATGTCAGATCTCGAACTGGGCTGCAAACGACTGAAAACTTTTGCCCATAAGTCTTGAGACAGGCACCACGTAACACTTCTGCCGGACGCCCCAAATTCTGCTTCCATAGCCTGCGTTCAACAGTACAAATGAGTCTGCAAAAATGAACGTGCGAACACTCTACGTCTTCGATCCCTCACCAAGCCCAGAGCGGCTGAAGGCCAGTGGTGGCAGTGCTCAAACAGCGGTCATAGTCTGCTGCAGCCTAGCACCCACAGACGTTCTTGCAGTCGTTGAAGCACAAACCAGACTTTCTCCAGACACGGTCTGCAAAACTTGAAGCAAATGAAGAAGATGATGTACTTCAGGCATCCTCAGAATCTTAGTTTAGCTTAGAGTGTGCACACCGTGTGTACCGGCACTACGGCACACTACTGGAACTGCCATGTCTGTCATAGTATGGGGTTCAAACATAATGCTTGGCCTGTTCTGTCAAACTTTGTCTTCGTTGCATCTTTTGACTGCTTTGCATAGCCCATACTTGCTAATCAGTTGACCTCTGTACAATTCGAGACCCAAACTTCAGGTACACATAAGACCAGAAAATCGTCAAGGGCCCTGAACAACAACGTAGGCCGTTTTGGCCACACCATTGATTGCATTACATTGCAGCCTAAGTCACGTCACAATTTTGAAGTGAAGAAGATATTATCAAGCTGGACCATGTTTCCCCCGGCTTGTTCATAAAATTGATGAGATGTAATGTGAGTAGTCAGGAGCACTCCTGTATGATGCATGGTACGAGACATAACAACGTTGATTGTTGTTACAGTAGAAGCAGCCCCAAGGACTCAAAGCTGACCGGTCCTAGCTAGCACTATAGTGCGTTGATGTCTACAGCAGCAAATGTTGGGCAAATTCCTTTTGTGGCCTCATGTCTCAGATTCTTCTGGTGTTGCATTGTGATCAAATATGTAGTAAACATCAGCAAAATCTAACATACAAGTGTAAACACAGCCATCACATTTTCCACACAGCAAAACTTTCAGCATTCTTGAAGAGTATGAATGGTGTCCAGTCCTCCACTCAAATTTTGCAGTCCTCTACAGGTCAGCAACAGCATCTGCAACAGACCCTTCATTGATTATGACCTCGACCGACGGACGCTGCAAAGCCATCTGGTGGACAAAGACAGCAAACCATCTGACATTATGTCCCGTGGTAGGTGTGCATCCACCCACAAACTCCACCTTTTGCAGGTGCTTCAAGCCTACAAGCCCCATCAGTTCTGCACCTGTATTGAGTGTGGCATGATCTATTCTGAGTTGCGTCAGTAATGACAATGTTTGCCACTTCACTCCACTGTTAACCAAAAACTCAGTCCTGGGCTCATGACTGAGATCTAGCTCACCGTTGATGCCTTGCCCTGTGTCATCAGCAGCTCCTTGAAAAGTTAAGCTGGTCAGATTACTCAGTTGACTAATTTCTTCCTGAACCTCAATAATTCTGACAAAACAAACCACATGAAGAGCCTTCAGTGATGTCAGCTGATACACCCACTTCAAACAAGATGAAGATGAAGAAACTTGCAGGGATGTCAATCTAGTAAGACTCGACAAACCTTCTGGCTGCCTGCCTGTCCACAAAGTGCGGCAGTCAAAGTCATCAACTACATTGTCAGCATTCATATGAATGAGGCTGTTCTTCAAGACAAGGTCTTGCAAGCTTGTCAATGTAGTCAGCCCACTGCTGTGCAGAGTTACAAGCTCACCATTGATCACAGCTAGTCCCTTAAGAACCAAAACACAGTTTGTACTAAACAATGTAACTTTTGCACATTCGACGCACAGATAATGCAACTTTCCCACAGACACATTGGTGTATTGCCCATATGATAGCAGCAGGTGCCCGAGGTGAGGAAGGCTGTGTAGCGGCATCAAATCCACTCTGCTTTCAGGGGCATCCAGGTTGCAGAAGGAAAGAGCAGTGAACATTGATAGCATACAAATCGTGGTGGTGGTGGGGCTTTTGAAGCCGACTGACTGTAGCCTGTGGTCTCCGCTTGTCAGGGCTGCCAACACTGTGTCGCCAAATCCGTCAGACATGTCTATATTTCTTAGCGATGCACCATAGCGCCGCATCCATAGGAACAGGCTGATCTTCGAGTCCTGCTCCAGACCAGATCTCGAATCCAAGAAGAGCTGACTGGACAGCGCTGGGTTTCGCAAAAATACGCTGCGAAACCTCTTGCACACAAGTTGCAGCTGGTGATAGTGGGAGTACTGTTTGGCGGTTGCAGCAGTGTTTCTATGTATGTTAGGTCTCGGGATCGGCTGCAAATGACTGAAAACTTTTGCCCACAAGTCTTGAGACAAGCTCCAAACAACACTTCTGCCGGACGCCCCAAAATTTGCTTCCATCACCTACATTCAATAGTACAAATAAGTCTGCGACAATCAAGGTGCCAATACTCAACGTCTGCAACCCCTCACCAGGCACAGAGCGAGCGGCTGAAGGCAAGTGCTTCCTGTGCACAAGCAGCGGTCAGGGTTTGCTGCAGCCTAGCAACCACAGACGTTCTCGCAGTCGAAGCACAAACTGGACTTTCTCGAGGCCACAAGTGTCCGCAGACATGCTTCAAAATTTGAAGCAAATGAAGAAGATGATGTGATACACGCATTCAGACCAGGCTCACGGGTTTTTACTCATTGCTGCATTTTGGTGTGGCACATTGCTTCACTTGTCATGATCACGATATCATACTGTCACTGGCACTCATGTGTTACACTGCATATGAAGATGATACACATCTGCTGACAAAGTATATCAACCACTTGGCTAATATCATAGCATAATACGCATTCCTGTCAGTCTGCGGATCCGGAACAATCATTGAGTCAGGTTTCGGACAACTTTATTTCGTCATGTGTTAAGCTATTACATCAGGTCAGCTGGCCTCTACCACCTTTGGTCATGATTGCATTACATAAACCACTCTGGCCCCAAATAGGCTTGATCTAAATTGTCTGCAGCAAGCTGATACCAAGCACAATCCAACAGTGATTACGATTAGTTACAATCCTGGATGGAAATGCGTGCTGCTTCAAACTACATTCTGTTGCACATGCAGCAAAAAACTTTGGTCTCTCATAATATGCATATGCTGCATTGGTCATGCTGAGGTCAAGGCATGTGGATGGCTGCAGAATGTTGCCATCTTCTTAATTGTTCTATACCAGAACCGTCAAGCACTCAGCAGAACATTCGTGTGAGCTGCAGCAGATGGTGTGCTGCCAAACATTGTTGGTCATATTCTGGTGTATATACAAATCTGGGGCCCAGCTACAAAAGTCTGTAGGTATGACATAACAAATGGCAGAACCGGATGGAAATGGTAATGAATTACTTGCTTGATAGCCCGTCCATGTGTTGGAGGAATGTCAAAGGGTTCACCAGCAATCTTGAACTTTGCACTCTCAGGATGCTGCTTGGACACGAAGCGCAAGATGCTATCACCATACACTCGTGGCCGAACAGTTGCACTTATGTACTTGTCGTCATACTGGAAAAGATTGCCATCTAAGTACGGACTTGCAGACAGAACCTGACAACTGACTGGAACGTTGGCTAGAATCCTCCTGACAGCCTGCGAGTCACAGGACATGCGTGTCAGAGCATGCCTCCAGCCAAGCAGGTGCAGATTTGTCAGTGTATCTTTATCAGCCATCACTGTGTTTTTGGTATCTGAGCGGGCAGATGTTTGAGCACATGACCATGGAATGGGAAAGCACTGCATATTGATTGGTGTTTGATGTTTCAGTACTAAATCCAATTGCTGAAACCTTCAGGGGGCTCCTGTCATGATCGCCAAACAATGCAAATTTTCCTCTTCATTCTTTCAGTTGCTGCAATGATGAGCAAAAGAGAGCATATGACTCACCACAGGGTAGCCCCACTGCCGGGTTATGACCCTCTCCTGCTGACAGGGGGGGTGCAGCCCGACCAGAGCTGGGGTAATGTATCTCTCCCAGTCATTCCTTATGTCTGCTGCATGGAACATGGAAGCATGGCGCATGTAAGCCATCATCATGCCATCCGTATTGTTACTGGTAACCTTGCGGACGGTGCTGGTAGCCATGTCATAGACGACGAAGAAGACCAGGCCGGGGGCCACATCCATGTTACGGGCCATGACTGTGTCGGGATGCCCCAGGGCTATTAGCAAATGGTCCTGATCAAGAAATTGGGCCTGCACTTGCATCGTGATGTTTTGTGACCTATTGTATCTCCAGTGTACACAAGTCACTTTTGATACTTACAAACAGATATCATGTCACAGGCAGCAAAGTCAAAAGATTGCTGTGGAGATTGAACCTGTATATGCTGTCACATTGCATCTTCCCATGGACAATAAAACATCTGTGCAATAGGGTCAAAGACGTGCAATAAGCAGATACTGCACTGACATGCAGTGGTGTGCACACCTGGATCAAGCATGAGCACTTCATCATTGCAACAAAATTGACAATGACAATGTCAGCAGCATCAGTCTTACTGTAAAGTGTGAAACAAACAAACAAACAAACAAACAAGCAAGCAAGCAAGCAAGCAAGCAAGCAAGCAAGCAAGCAAGCAAACAAACAAACACACTCTTCCATGCAAATAGACCACAACTGGAAACTGGAACTAGATGTGCTACCTTCCACATCAGCAGGTTCACATAGGTCTCAAAGACGTAGTGGAACTGCTTCAGCGCTTCATGATTGCCTGCAGCTGCCTCCTTCTGCTTCTTCTTCAGCAGGTGCACTAGAATTTTGTGCTTCAGCCCTTGTATGAGAGGGCTCTTGCCTGCCGGCACAACTGCTGCTGCTGCTGCTGCTGCAGGCGCCTGCCATGCAAACACACAGCTTTCAGGACGATTTGTACTGGAAAATGTGCATCAGCTTAAGCAAAGCCTGCTGCTTCTTCATCAGCAGGTGCACCAGAATCTTGTGCTTCAGCCCTTGTATGAGAGGGCTCTTGCCTGCTGGCACAACTGCTGCTGCTGCTGCTGCTGGCGCCTGCCACGCAAACACAAACCTTTTGGAGGGATTCATACCAGGAACTGTGCATCAGCTTGAGTGATAATGAACAAAATTTACAGGCGTTCCAGCTGATCGTTCTTGCCAGGTACCTACTAGGTGTGCCTATACCCTAGTCCTGTGAGCCAACATGCACTCACATCAGCTTGAGTGAAGCCTGCTAACCACCAATCTTCTTGGAGACAAATCCCACCCACACCCTTTTCTGTGACCCAGAGATTTGAGCTGTATTATGTACTCAAACAAAGGCCTCCAATTACAGCAGCAGCTGCATTATGGTGACCACTGCAGTGCTGCAGGTGGCGATATGCGTTGCTGTCTCCCCCAGCAAGGATGATACCGGGCAGGATGTGCCATCATCAGAAGGACAGTCACAAAAAAGAGTAAACAGAACAAGATGATGATGATTCTGTTTGTCCGTGTCATTCTTTGTCATATTCTTATTCCAACAAAGGATCAGTATGTAGCCCAATGGGCTTGCTGACCCCCAACAACTGATAAAAACTCTGACTGACTGACTGAAACTGAAAAGACTCTAACTGACTGACTGAAAGTGAAAAGTGACTGACTGACTGACTGACTGACACAAGGAGCTGAAGGAGATAAAAAGACCTGCTGTCAGAGTCACCCAGACATCTGTTTAGCACTAAAATGAGCTAACGTTCTATCATGGTATGCATAGTAAGCGCCTTGAGAAAAAGAGCAGGGGGTTTGGGAGGGTCAAACTTGGGGATTACCAAAGAGAAGAGGCAGAAAAACAAGAAGAGAAGACTTTCAGTGCCTACCTGTGAAGGAATGGAGTGCAAAGCAGGTTGTGGGGCAGGGAAGGGCTGCCGCCCAGGGCCGAGCCGCACAGCCCCTACATGATGCTGGAGGGGTTGCCTGGGGTCAGCAGCAGGGAGGGGGAGGCGAGCTGCGGCAGTTGCAAAAGAAGGTGCTGTAGTAAGGGAAGATGAACGGGGCATCCTGAGGGGCGCTGCTGATGAAGAGGAGGAAGAAGGACCGGGCCCTGCAGACCAATGATCGGCCTGCCTTTCTTGTTTTGCCTGCAAACACAGTGACTCCTCTTTCATGTGAGGAGTGAGGAGTCACAAGTGCAACAGACATGCAGCACCAAGCAAGCAGGGTTGCAGACAAAGGTTCTTGTGACTGATAGCAAGCATTTTTTCTGCTGCGTGCAGGTGCATTGCCCATTGCTGGAAGAAAACAATCAGAAAGTTGACAGCAGTGCATGCATGGACAGCTACAGATCAATTAGCTTGGAGTCAAACTTTTGACATGACCGCCAGATAGGGCAGGTTTGCTGTGATGGCCCAGACCAAACAATCGGGTCCCATACGGTCGATTTGATGCATGCGCTGTCAATCTGTTCTGTTGAACATTGTTCTTGCTGAGGCATGCTGTACAAGCAGCAACCTGGGCTGTCAGAATGTCCACCTGAGAGCATTGGTTCTGCCATTGGCGTTCTTGTTCTTCCTGCATCTCCAGCACCAGCTGATCATCATCATTGCACAAGGCGCCTATGGACTGCACCTTCACAAAGCGTCCTGAGGGCAGCACTTGCAGAATGTACAGCGTCTGTTGCCTCACCTACAAACAATCACAGTGTGCATATGTGCGAAGCCAGGGCTGTCTGACAGAGGTTTGACTGCAGGGCGTTTGGATGTAGCCCTGGCACCAGGACAGCAGGGCATTTGCATGTGGGCGTGGCGTGGCACCAGGTCAGCAGGGCGTTTGGATGTGGCCCTGGAACCAGGACAGCAGGGCGTTTGAATGTGGCCCTGGCACCAGGACAGCAGGGCGTTTGGATGAGGTCCTAGCACCAGGACATGCAAATTGGTGGCTGTTGTATTGTAGCAACAAGATGCTGTGTGCACAAGGTGGCAGCAATTGCAGTGTGTACAGCTTCTGTTAGCTAGCCTGGAGCTAAACAAAGATGGTAGTCTAAGCCATAGGTGCAGTACGTTGCTGACGCAACGCACTTCAGCATAAGTTTTGAGACGATGGGAAGGATGCATGGTGATCATAGGGAGCCTATGCAGCATGAGGAAACCTCAAACAGAAAACATCACGGAAAGCAAGCTTGCGCACAACAGACCAAGTATAATTTCGCAGATGACAGGAGCTAATGACCTTCCTGCAGCAACCAACTAGGACAATGAGTGTATGCAATGTATGAAGCAGCCAG
>JAABUP010001753.1_pt1 | contig 44485 bp, 44 predicted proteins | sample 5559201 | NCBI WGS metagenome assembly JAABUP01 (sample SAMN10711887, study PRJNA513373) | rock metagenome | isolation source: Antarctica rocks | place: Antarctica
GACCTGGAAGCCTTGCTGGCGCGGCCATGACTGCCCGCGCTGTCCGCGTCGCTCATTGCGCCGTTTTGTCCAGGTCTGGAGGTCTGGACAAGACTGACTTGGTCTCGACTCTGCATGCAAGCTATCGTGACCCTTTGAAACCAAATGACGTGGGAAGCTGGCGGAAGCTGTTCTGACGAGTCATAGCATCAAACAGCTATGCAAGGCATTACCAACTGCCCAAAGGTCAGCTCCAACAACAGCTTCACATTCTGATCATTTTGAGCATGAAAGAGACACCTCAGATTGCCTTGTTGAAGGCTGAGACGTGCTGGTTACTAATTTACCCTTACAACTGATTACATCTGAAACCTGCAAAGTTTGGTCTGAAACTTTTCCCTTGTAAGCTACGATTGCTGCTCGATCATTGAGTCGCGGTACATTAAAACTGCTAGCGCATGTGCAGCACTTCCACTTGCTGAGTACTCATATTGCAACCTTGACTTCAGTTTGAGATAATTCGTGTTCGTAGGTGAAGCATGAGCCGTGCTTGGATCAAAGCAGGCTATGAGGTTTGCGCGCTTTCTACAAAAAATTATAGCTGATTGCATGCATGACGCTTGGGCGTGGCTGATCTAACTGCTAGAGTTCTTACAAGCTGTTTAGCAGTAAGCACAAGCCTAGACATCATGACAAAGGTTCCAATTCAGCAGCACGGGAAAAAAAAGGTTGATTTGCATCATACATTGATTTGTAATGGACATCAGTCCTGTTCATACCAAAAGAAAATTTGGGGCCTAGCTATTCTTACAGACTTGTTTGAATGCTCAATGCACCATACCTTGACCTGAAGTCAGCACTGCACACCAAAGACGTCATCAAATATTTCAAAATTCTCTACATCACACCTAGCTGGACAACCAAATGTTGTTGCAAGGGAGGATAGCAAATCATTGATTCTGAAGTCCACAATGAATCCTGGTGTCCCATGCACAGCAGCTGAAGAATGAGCTACACAGGTCTCACACAATGCCACTCGCAGCTTCAGCTACTCCCCTTATGCTCTGCTGCTTCTGATTATTGAGCACCAAATGTTCATGTCCATGAACCCAAAGAGTGTAGCTGCTGGTCCACGTGATAAGAAAGTTGTGGAGGAAAGGCGGGACGCTGGCTCCGGTATCGTCTGTGAGGGTTATGTGTTGAGGAATATGCTGTTGAACGTTGGCGCCATCCACCAGGTAGAGCCTTGCCACGTTGTTGTTCAGCCTAGCCACTCGAGCTGTGAGGAGCTGATCGATGACCACGTAGTTCTCATTGTCCTGCTTGTAAGAGAAACTCCCTTTCTCGCAAAGAGCCATGCCCTGCGCATCATGCTCACAGTCCGTATGTTACAAATCATCCCCTGCGCAAATCAGCTGTACCAGTCTCTCTTGCTTGTCCAACATACCCTTGTCTGTGACAGAAGCTCTGACAGGGCAGCGTCCCAGGCAGCTCGACGCAGTCCAAAACTGTTCCTTTGCGATACACCGTCGTTCTGTCCCTTTTCAACTTCAGCTGAAGAGCAGCAGCAGACCGACAGAGGCGTGAATTTTCGGCAATTCTGTCAGGGTTACAATCGTCTGTTGGCTGGCTAAAGCATGTAAAATATTTCTTCTTCTTCTTCTTCCGAACATCCACCCACCAAAGGAACACCAGACCGCAGCAAGAGGCATCATGGGATGTCAATCGTCATGTAAAGCTCGGCGTCTCGTCGTGCTGCAAACGTTTCTCACGCTGCAAGCTTCTCCTCATCAAGGTCTTGTTCTCTTGATGAGCGCTCAGTGCCTTGCCTCGGCTCGATCCACTAATACTGTGCTTGTGTCGCAGGCGAATGACACATCTCGGCGGCCAACTGCTCTCGATCTCTGATGGTCAGCTGACCGTAGGCGAGCATGTGACTGATATAGCTGTGTCTCAGCAAAGTCAGCGTGCAAGGCTTTCCGAACAGTTTGAGCAAGGTGCGCCGTGCGTACATCGCAAATGCACTGTGCGTGTATGGCCTGGAACTTTTGCTTTCTGTGAAAAGATAAGATCTGGGCTCTTTCTTGAGACTTGCTCTGAACTCCTTTGTCAGCTCAGAACCAAGTGATCTAGTGTACAACACTGGGTCGTTCCTGTCTTGAGTCTTGAACTCTCTCAGTATCAGGACACCTGCTGCACTGCTGTCAGTCGGAAGCAGAACCTCATTTGGTGTGACCTGATGCAACAAAGCCTGCTTAGCAGACTCATTATCATCACAGTTCAGCAATTGTATGGCACAGGCATGAAGATCATTTCTGAGAGGAGGAATGCATCCACCATAAAATGACAGCAAGAGCCTCTCTTTGCTGCCGAAAGCAAGCTTCTTTCTAAGCTTCTGAAGCTCCACATAGCTCACAAAGCCTGCTCTTTGCCTCTCAGTGGGTACATTGTCTTTTGCCCTATCTCTCAGCTGTGCATCCAGTCTCTCATATTGCTGCAGGTACATTGCATAGCTAGCTTTTTCTGTTGCCTTCAGATTCAACAGCTTGTAAGCAGCAAGGACAGCCACAATCATGGTTCTTTGTGTGCCAACTTCTGTGTAGCTCCTGAAGATCCAGTTAAGCACTTTCTGTGGATGCAGGGTCAACACTGGTTGAAGTGCTTTGTTTTTTGCTGCTGTTGCAATCAGAGCCAGCCTTTTGGAGTAGCCTATGCGTGTCTCCTCACTCAGGTGATCAGCTGTCAAGATGGCTTTGATCATGTGATCTACCCTGTCAATGCTGGTCATGCAATCTCTGGCTGCATGTGTGAAAATTGTTTTTGTTGGGATCCCAGCTGGATCCTAACAAACCCAAATTTGCATAAAGTGAATTTGCATCAAATCACATACAATTCATGAATGCCAATATCACAGTCCATCAGTAATTAGTATACAAGCACACTGTCAGTTTGGTATTGCTAAAATGTAATCAAATCACCACCAGGTTGCAGTCTTTCCAATTTTGCTATCCAATTTGAGAAAGGTGCAAATTTGGGGAGATATACAAATTTGCATGTGCTTCAGCCTGGTGGAGTAGATTATTTAGCAGATTTCTGAGAGTCCTGTAACAAATGCTCTTCAGGATCTTGCTCAGCTGAGTGATCTCCTGAGATAGATTGCTTGAATGCACACAGCCAGGCTTCATGATACTTGCTGTTAGCATATTTGTGTTCAAAGGTTTGAAAGCATTCCAGCAGTCTATCCAGTCCTTGACCTATAGCATTTGCTACAGCATGTTCCACACAATCTCTTTTGCTCACAGGAACAAGGTCCAGAGCATCAGAGATTTCTTGCATCTTGTGGGACAGTCTTGCCATTTGGGGGACCTTCAGGGTTCACAAAGTCATTCCCTACAGGTGAGCCTTCCTCTTCAGAGGCTTGTGCTATATCTTGTTCAGTAATATGTACAGCATACAAGTCAGTGTCAATGTCATCTTTCAAAATTTTCTGTTTGTCCAGCTCTTTTCTCCAAGCTCTTGGCAGCAGAGGCTCAACAAGCATAGCTAAAGCAGGTGTCTGAGCTCCAGTGTGTCTTAACTCTTGCAGCAAGGTATACATACAGTGCTGTCTGTAACCTGATGTGTAGCTGGACCTATGCAAGAGTTTCTGGGCAAGAACTGCACATGTAGCCAGCAAGAGTTGACAACGCAGCTTTGTTGATCTCTGTAGAAGAGTGTCCTCCTGTGTCAGTGTGAGGGCTGCCTTGTGGACTTGAACATATGCACAAACATCATACATGTCTACAATCTTGCTTTGAACAGCCCAATTGGCCTCTACAGTTTCCTGAGGCTGTCTTTGGTATGACTCCAGAGTCTCCACTTGCTTCTGCAGGTGACTGATCACACCATCTAGACAAGAACAAAGGCTGAGAAGCTCATCTCTCTCTTCATCCTCATCATCCTGTTCAGCACCATGCTCTGTGCTTGTGATGTCACCCTGATCGATTTGGCTGAAGACCTGCATTGCCACCCTGGCAGTCCCAAGGTTTTGAAAAGCAAGAGAGCTATCTTCACGCAGGTAGTACACTCCCTGCTTGCCAGTTTTGACAACCCAGCCAGACAAATCCTGTGCATCAGACTTGCTAGCACACTGCTGCAGCTGCATTTTGCTCAGTCAAGTTCATATCAAGGATACTGAGTCAGATCTCAGCCTATGATATGTGTGTTTCAGCAGCATGGATTTTGCATAGTCAGTGGTCTTCCACAAAATCGATGATACTTCTGCATTGAGTCAGATGTGTAACATCAGGACATTGCTTCGACAGAATACTGAGCCTGTCTACAAAGTTCTTGCTTGCTAAAAGAGTGCCTTTGTGCACATCAGCCATGGAAAACATGTCAGCTCTTGAGCAGGCTCTGGATATCCTGCCTATCACTGTTACTGTAGATGATAAGGCAGTCAAGGAAGCTGTCATCAGTCATCTTGCACAAGAGGTGTGTCTTTACTTGCATCATCACTTCCCTAAATCCTCATTTCATGTAGCTGAGGACAGCATGAAACAAGCTCTTGCATCAGGTTTGATCATCACACAACAGAAGGTCATTGCCAATCCTCCCACCTTTGTAAAGATAACCAAGAAGTATCAAAGACGTGCTAACACACCTGCCTTGAGCAATACTAGCAGTCTGACAAACAGTGTCAGTGGTGCTGCAGGCAGAGCTGGAAGCCCAGAAGTCAGCAGCTCAAACCAATCTGGTACTTCTGCATCTGGCTCAGCTGGCAGCCTGGGAGTTCAAGATTTCATGAATTCAGATATCTTGAAGACTGCCAAGCTGTGGAGGTTTCAAAAGCTCAGTAGAGGTGAGCTTGTAGGTCTGGTACAGCACTATACTCAAGTCACACCCTCAGTCACAGCCACCAAAGCACAACTCATCAAGAGCTTGATGGATGTGGCTGTTGGGCTGCAGTGAGTTGTCTACTTTCACAATTTCACCTGTAAGAGGCAAGTTCTGCGTTCAATTTGAAACACAGTTGGTCATTGAAGGCTAAGAGAAGGGGCTCTGCTTGTGAGGCAGAAAATGCAAACAAAAGTGAGTAGTCTCATGGAGCAGCTGATTCTGAGCAAAGCACTGATCTGCATATTAGCATGTAATAAACATGAAGGGGGAAACCTTTCATGTTTGTTTGTTTTCTGTTTGTTTGCTGAGGTTGTTCAGAAATGTCTAATGGTCTGTGAGCAGATCATGTTGATCTGAGCCTGGTAGCAGACATGGCTTTCTGCATACTCAACACAGTGTCAATCACAGCTGCTGCCAGCTTTGAGTGAAGGATGACTGCATCTGTATCTTCATAGCTGAAGACAGGACCTCTGCCCTTCTCAAATCCCAATGCATCCAGCACATACTGATGCAATGGAGCCAAGGCTTGGAAATAGTGGCCTTTTGTGATCTCCATTCGAACTGTCTTGTCATCCAAGTCTATGACAAGCCCTATGATAAAGTGATGTCTTGCTCCTGAGTCTACACTGTGGTACCCTTTCTCACCAGTCAACTTCACACATGCTCCTTGATAGCTTTCTTGCTGTTTGACAAATTGCTGGATGAAGTCAGCTACTTCTGCTGCAGGAGTGCTCATGTCTACTGGTCCACAGTAAGCCTACATCGCACTCAACTACTGTAGATCTCAATTTTGTAGAATGCAGGACTGTAGTGCTACTTTGCTGATGCAGACATTTGCCTACTTTTGTTGGCTTGTAATGGCAGATCAGCATCAGTCATCACACAGCTTCTACATCATGCATGATGAGGGCAGGCTCTGAAGGCCTGTAAACATGCTTGCTGTTTGCATATGCAGGGCAATCTAGTGGTAAAGCAGCTCTGTCCTCAGTCAAGCTGGTTTGATCATGTTACATTTGCCAATCATGCACACAAACTAATAAATAAGTTTTAAAACAAGTTTCCAGTCTGTCAAATGCACATTGAAACATGAATGTTACATGTACTGCAGGACAGCAGCAAGTCCTAGCAATTGTCAAAGGTACCACATCAAGGCAGCAAGTCAAGCAAGCTAGGAACAATGGCTGTGTCGGCTGCTGGGCTATGTGGCTTTGTCAGGTGTGCCTCAGCTACCCTGATCACATGGCTTGATGCAGTGCTGTGCTTCTAATCTGTTGACAAGCCCAGTGCACAGCCTGTCTGTATTGTCCCAAAGTAATTGTGGTCTCAGCTGTGACTGTGTCCTGGTCTTGTTTTGCTGTGTTACCAGCAAGCAGTCTTGCCCCTTCTCTCATCTGGTCCAAAGTGAGTGACATGCTCTCTGCAATCTGGGTCAGAAGATTGACTGCCATGGCTGCAGTTGCTCCTAGCTGAATCATAGACTCAATGAGCTGAGGCAGGTGCCTGTTCTTTTTGTGCAGGCTGGAGTTGCGTCTACCAAGCACCAGAGTTGGGTCAGCCTTGATCTGCTTGACCCTCTCTGCAATTGTGGTGGACCCATGGCTCCATTCTGACCAAGCCAATGGGATTGAGCTGATGCTGCCACTGCTGTCATAGAGTGCTGGTGCAGTTATCAGGCCACTGGTGAAGCCTTGGCCCTCAGAGGGAAACCACACATGATTATCTGCAGCTGCCATCAGCACTGGTGATGGTAAGGCAGGCACATCATCGCAGTTGTCCTGCACCCTGATTTTCATTGTTGCCATCTTTTCAGCAATCAGCTGAGCCACAGCCTCTGGATTCCCAACTGCAGAGTTGCCACAGAGCTGTTTCAAGCAGCCCTGCATTTCTGTCAGCATATCTCCCATGGCAGGGCTAACATCCATCTCTGCTTGCCTGTTAGCCTTGTCATGGCTAGACATGACCTGTTGTGTAAAGTGAAGGTACTCTGGGGTCACAATGATGTTTGCAACAGCAGGTAGTCTGTGCAAGACATATGCAAGTCCATACCTGCAGAGTAAGTCCTTGATTGCAATTTGATGTTGTTTGGTAGCAGATGAGCAGCAAGCAAGGGCTGTATTGAATGACAATCACCTCTGACTTCTGAATGGCAAGTTCTGCCAAAAGCAGATGCCACTGTACAAGACTGTCTGCAGGAATCCTTCAGCAGCCCTGTCTGAAATTAGGTCATTTGCTTGTCCTCTGCCAGACTGCATTCTAGCATTCCTTGCCTGCACTATCTCAAGCAGTCTCCTGACTCCAGGAAAGATAGCATCAATCCACTCAGGAGGAACTGTAACCTGCAAGGTAAGTCTTCACTGCAGAGCTGTTGCTGTCAAGATTTGCTGCTCATTGTATAGGTGGCAATGAGCCCACGATCATGACACTACTCACAACTTCAAGCATGTATGTAACATTCTCATTGCTGCATGCAGGTCACTGTCTTGGATTCTCCTCACCAGAGCTCTGCCAAGAAAATGCCTCCTCATGAAGCTGGATTGCTCCCACCCACTGGCAATAGCAAAGGCTTGCAGTGCTGCTAGAAAGTTTTTCTCAACATAAGCCTCTCCTAGTGAGCCCTTTGCCCAGTGACTGCATATCAAAATGCAATGTTGTTGCTGACTCAAAACAGCACACAAGATGTGATACCTTGTGTGCAGAGCTGAACAACATATCAAGATACATGCTTACCCCCAAATCTGCAGCAGCTCTAGCCCAGCACCTCCAGAGGCAAGTAGGATGACCCCACTATCCCTGCATCCATGCTGAATGAGCAATCAGTGTTGCTATTTGAAGTATCTGAATGTCAAGTTTTAGGCAAGGGATTCACCTGAACAAGTGTAACACTTTGCTCTTCACAATAGGCCCTCCCTCCACCTCTTGTAGGATGCTCAAAAGAGGTTTTGCTAGGGCATTTCTGTCCTGCTTCTTGTCAGCATGCCACAGGTCCTTGAAAAGTAACCTGTAGCTCCACCTGCATACTACATGTATCAGTCTAGCTACATGCATATTTCTTCTGTGCATGATGATTGAACACATGCAAGAGTCATGATGGTTGCAATTGTGTCATTCAACTACCAGCTGTTGTCTTGATTCTCTATCTTCTGCAGTATATCCAAGCCAGTCAGATTGAGACTGAACACAAGCAAATCAGCAAGTGCTCCAGCTGCATCAGCTCAGACTCAGCAAGCTCAGGCTCAGCAGGCTCAACCTCAGCAACAAGCAGAGTAGCAATTGCAAGCAGACTCAGTTGACCATGGACACAGTCAGTGTCACAAGGTGGACATAGAGGGCCAGAATTTTGATGACACCGAGCCTTCAAGTGTACAATGGTTGATGCATACATTCTTGATGATCTATAATGACCTGTGTTGTGCTGAGCCTGACACCAGACACTGCCTCAGACTGAGGCTCAGCACTCAGACTCAGCTTCAGCCTCCTGAGTCTGAGTACTGAGACTGAGTGCTGAGCCTGATGACCGAGGAGATAGAAGGCGAAAGTGGCAGGCTGGCATGTGGAGCCTTGTGTTGCTCTGGATGCAGCAATAGCTACAATCAAAATGCAGGCAAAAGCTAGAACAACAGCAAGAGACTGACATGTTTGACAGCAAGAACACCACTTACTCAAGTAACTATGTGATGCTTGAAAAGGCAGTGGTAGGAACTGTTTAGGAGCCTGTTTGTGCCGGCAAGATTGCATCAGCATGTGGAAAGCAGACGGCCTACCAGAAGGCCTTGGTAAAAGGCTTTGCCAGGCTTCTGAGAAACAGCAGTGGCATCATCTAATCTGGCATTCACAATGGCTCTATGGTTTGCAGGGTTCAGCATTGTTCGGCCTGACAGGCTCAGGGCCTCAAGTGTTAAGACCTGCATCCTGGCTTGCACTCCACTATCCTGCCTCTCTTTCAGCTGTAGCAGACAGGCCCCAATCTCACAGTTGTAGTCCTGCAGCAGCAATTTCAGCAGCAATTTTGGCAGTGTTTTGGCTCCAACTAATTTTGGCAGTGGCTCCAACTAAATTCGGCAGTGGCTCCAACTAATTTTGGCAGTGGCTCCAACTAAACCTCTGAAGAGGACCTCACACAGGGAGCTACTCAGAGCTGTACAAATTTGACCCCAGGGGAGAAACCTGTCTCATCCATGAAAGTTGACTTGTGCTTCACTCTACACAGCGCACCTAAAGAAGTAACAAAGCGCAACTACAGAAGTGAATGGAGAGTCAGCAGACACAGAAAAACCCGCAGTGTCTGGCTGTCATCCCCCCTATACTCATCAGGACTGTACATGCCTGGCCCTAGGGGAAGACACATAACAGAGGAATGAATGGACTGATTCAGCAGCATGACACAGTGCAGAATTGGGTTGCACCATACATGACGCGCAAAAGTCCATACATGACATGCAGTGCAGCACATTCAGACAGGAAGTCTTGCAGGCCTGCTTTGACATGCAAAGAGCCTCCTCTACTGGAGTACACTCTTGCGCAAAGGAAATACTGAGCTAGTATCAAGCTGACAGGCAGTTTCTACACCTTGAAGTGCAGAATATAGCACAAAGCAGACTTGGCCCAATCATGCAGATGTCCTGCGCTGAATGGTGCAAGCTGTAGAACAGTGTACTCACAACATAATGACAGACAACACCCAGCATGACAGCATTTGGAATCACTGCAGCTGTATTACTTGCGCTGCACAGAGATATGGTTTGACATACCGTATACAGCGAGGAAAACTGCTGGAGAGACAGCTGACTGGCTTCTTGCAGTGACATGGTGCGCTGTTGTCCTGGCAGGGAAATCGTGAGGCTTGGCAAGTGTTGCAAGAAAGGTTGCGCGGCAGAGTATGCTCCATGATCGGGATGTCCCTGCATTCAGTCATTCATTCATTCATTCACGCAGTCACATTCATTCACTCATTGATTAAAGTTCGTGCAGTGCAGAGCACATGTGTACTTTTGAGCTGCACTTGCTGCCAAGCTTTACGTTGAGCTAGCCCAAGCTGGGTTCTGGTGCAAAAAATGATCAGGGCTGGCATTTTTGCACCAATACTCAGCTTGGGGCTAGCTCAACGTAAAGCTTGGCCGTAAGTGCAGCTCAGAAGTACACACCCTGGCATGATGGACACAGACAGGCAGAATGTAAGCTTGTGACCAAGCAAACGCAAGTAAATGCAGGCTATGCATGTGCTATGTACCTCATCCAAGGCAGCATGTCCAGCTGGAGGTGTCTTTCTGCTGAGGTATGAAATCTTCTCCAAGAGCACGTTGCGCGCTTCAAGCTGTTGCTGCCGGGAGCGCAGCTCCTCAAGCTGAGCTGTTGTGGCAGCAAGCTGCGCCTCTACACCATGTGAGCGTGCCTGACATAAATGCCAGTATCAGAAAGAACACTCGATAGGTACTTGTTCTGTCAGCTTGCTGATGCACAAACGGATTGTCACAATTGGAGGATTGTAACTGAGGTGTTTTCAGCACGGATTGCACCTTATGCCGTTGACGAAAGCGCCTTTGAGCTTCTCGGTTTTGAGCGAGCTTTCGCTCGGTCGTGTAGCGAGACTGTGTGCTGTTCTGTTGTCTTGTGCCATCTTCACTAGTACACGGCAGGTCGAGATAAGTACTTGACGCTGTTGCTGGCGCTTGACTGTCAGGTCCGGACCTTGCATCCTCCAAAGGAGAGCTGGCTGGCGTGTTCCAGGAGGGGCCTAATTGGTCGGGCTGCCGTGGCGACTGGATACTGATGTCATCTTGTAGGAAAGCGGCTCCCAAGCCGCTGCCGAGAAGGGTTGGCGTGGGTGGCAAGGCAAACCAGTCTATTGCCTCGGTCGGTTCAGCTGTGCTGCTGTTGTGTGTCGGGTCCCACGCAAGCTCAGCGTTGCCATAGTTGACGGCGTCAGGATTCAATCCATACAACACGGGACACATGCGGTCTGACCAGACTGCGTTCACCTGCTGCCCAGCTCGCAACAGACGGATTTCACAACCAGATCGTAGCCTCTTCCCAAGCTGACTAAAGATGCCCAGCAGCTCTCGCTCAAGCCACTTATACGCACAGCAGCAAGTTGTACAAGTTTTGACCAAGTGTGCCGCAATCAGCTGCACTTCTTCAGATATTCACGAGCTAACATACCTACATACGCCCACGTGACACGAGATTCACAATCCCACGTGCTGGCAATTTTCTTCGTGCTTGCCTGTGTAGGCAACTCCGACGGCAGGGTGGCAGCGACACAACATCATGTCGCTATCAACGGGTCCGCTATGCAAAGCAATCTCATCAACGCGGTGGCCGCGCAGTGACTGTTCCCATATTGGGCACACATTGAGCTTGCATGAACCATAATGTTGGTCACATCCTGTTTATAGTTCCAGACCCTCTGGTCGAAATGTGCTATGTGATACACAAATCTGAACGCTCGTCATGTACAGATTTGTAGCTGCTTTAACGCTGCTTTCTGTCTCACTCAATAGCGGCCAAGCAGTAGATTATCGGCAACAAAGGAGAGCCATCCGGCAACATAATATGGACAGACATGCAGCTCCTGCATTGCAAATGAGGGCAATCAAGCATCTGTAGGGCAAGATGCTATGCAAGCAAGTCTGCAAAGCACAACTGGCTGATGGTGACTCAGGCGAGGAGGCAGCGCCTTGCAGGCCGTCTGCCTGCAAACCTTGAACTGCCAAAAGACTCGTCTAATGTTCATAGAATGTGATATGATGAAATGCTAGTTGTGAGAGAGCCCGCCTACCTTTTGACCTTGCCAACACTGCAGATGACTACGTTCCCAAAGATTTGTTTCTTCAGACATTCGGATGCGACATGCGGGGATCCCCTCAAGATTGAACTAATATTTATTATGTGCAGCTGTGCAAACAGACTGCACATCCATATTTGCCATTCAGGATTGTTGGACATGGCACCACGCATTATGCACTGCGCCAGCAATCCTTATCAAGACACGGACATGGCGTTCAAGTGTGCCATACATGTTTACAACGTTGGTTCAGTTCAAACTTGCTTGCGCTCTAGATGCTCGAAGTCTCCCACTTCGATTTTTTTGGGCTGACCAAAGCGCATGCAGAACTGCTCAGTTCCAACAAGGTGATCAGCAGTAGCGTTGCCAAGAAATCTGTCTGCAGCCCATGCATATAAAAACCATTTAGCCGTCGTATGACCTGGCACCCTGTTTCGTTCAAACTTGTGGGCAAGGCGGTCAACCGCGAGAACTTCAAACATGAGCAGCTTTGATCGCCGCGATTGCACGCGCGGCAGCTGTGCGGCTGTGTGTGCTTGCTTCAATTCCGGGATTGAGGAAATGAAGCAGGAGTAGTGTGGCCAAGTGTGAAGCAATCTTAAGATCCCTCAGACTGCCTGCTGAACGCGCAAACTCGCTCTTCACGGTATGCTCTGCACCCGACAGCGCGCATCTGACAGCATCCAGATGCAAGCCATGAGCCGAGATGTCGTTTCGAATCAACAAACAGCGACAGACCTCGGTGCGGTGCCTTGCCAAGCACCTGTGACCGCTCTTCCTGACATGACCACTGAGGTAACATGCTAAGCGCGCCCTCATCTGCCAAGCTGTCAGCAACACACACTCTGTCATATGTGCACCGTCTGCGCCAAACCTGCTGCGTGCTCAAGTTGTTGTGTGCTGCATAGGCCTCCTCAGCACAGCAACCAGACAGAAGAGATCAAGCAGAGCTGCCAAGCGAGGGCATTCTTAGAAGCTATGCAGCATCACAGCAGTTGCAACTGGATCGACAGCAATCTATATCACATCACTCAGTGCTACCCTTTTTGCGAACAATCTCATTGGAGCAAGCGTTGCTGACTTATGTACCATATATACCTGTTAGCATCAGGGAGGAGCTGTGCTCAACAGGCACAGCTGCAACAGCTGCATAGCAGCATGCATGGAAAGAGAAATCTCCCAAATTTTACTACAAGCGTATGGCCCCCCTACATAGCATTGCTCAGTGCTGTTCTGCCCCGGTCCTAATCAGTCTTCCTGTCTTAATCTTTATTCTTTCAAAACTCCCTGACCATTTGTTAAAGCTGTCGTGAATTTTGACTGCAGCCTCTTATGCTTGTGTTGCTGCTGCCTAGACCTCACAACATTGGCCCACATTGTCAAGTCTGCTGAAGGACCGGTAATCCCTTGTTTTGATCCATCCTTATCGATAAGATATCTGAGACTCCAGGCAAGGCCGGACGAGCAGAGGGGTCAGCAGAACCTTGTCTGTCAGAACATTAGCACAGTGTATGCTGTAAACTGCGCTTGCCCTGCTGTGATTTGCACTACTTGCGGCCTACTGCAAAGTCCGCAAAAGGAAAGCCCTACTGTAAGAGAGGGCGTAATACATGCATGGTGACATCAGAGTAATAGCCACTGACGATATGTGAATATAGAGCAGAATAGTCAAGCAGCAACCCATTTTCTAAGTGGTATGAATCCGATGACAAGTTCCCGAAGCAGCAACCCATTTGCAGCAGTCAACGGTGCTGCGTGTACACATGCTTCAGCTGACAGCATTCATTGTGATGGCTGTCCAACAACGTGTTAACACCTGGTTGGTCCAACAGTGCAATCTTTACAACATTTGGCACTGCGTTTTGACACTCTGCAAACTATCTGCAGTCTAGCTACTGGTCTTGATGGGGACATTCTTGGCCTTGGCGCTGAACAACAGACCCTTCATTCTGCTCAGATCACTGCCATTGGGACGGGTGAACCCAAAGTTGACGTAATCTACAGTACGCTCCCATTCAGTGTCCCCTTTGGGACCAGCAACAGTCAGCATGCTCTCGGCCTCACGATTGTCCTTTTCCCTTTGAGCTCTGCTGTTATTCCTCCTCTGCAATACATTGACAACACAGTCAGTACAGCTTCCAACTTGCTGAACTTGATGTCAACAAACATGTCTCTTTTGCTCTGCCCCCTTCATTGACACATTCTGATGTGCATGCTCATATGAGCATGCAGTGCTGTCATGGTCCAAGCATGCATTCAATTCAGATTGGGCGCCCTCACCCGACAAGACAACATGGGAGTCTAACATACAAATGCATTTCTACACAAGACAATCATGCAGTCGTACACAGCCTTCTCCTTGACACAGCTACCCTGAACCAAATTCTGTGACACCACTCAATCTGGTACTGATGCACCATCTGATTAGGCTGGACTGCTGCATGAGCGTTCACCTCATAGAACTGCTCCAAGTAGGAAGCAGCTTTCTGAACCAGCTCGGTCTTGGTGGCTCGTTCCTTCTCCTCTTGCTCGCTCAGTCTCTTGCGTAGCTGCTCACGCACTGCAGCAGCCTTGGGGTTCTCCCCATCACTGCCGCCACCCTACACATAAGCGCGGAGCATGAGTAAAACACATAAGCGCTGAGCATGAGTAAGACACATAAGCGCTGAGCATGAGTAAGACAAGAAGAAAACCGCCAACCCACAAATATGCGCTGAGCATGAGTAAAGACAAAAAGAGAACCGCCACCCTACACATAAGAGTTGAGCATGAGTGAGACCCAAAGAAACTGAAAAGTCAATGCTTCTCAGCGATCATAACAGGAGCCTCTTGAGGCAGCAGCCTGAAGCTGGGCGTTAGTAACGCACCCCTCCTCCTGACATGCATCCATGTTTTGATTGTCAAGCCCGCCTGCGTTCCTGACACATAGCCTGAGGTCCGTTTTGCATTCACAGAAAGATCATTGTTTACCCCACGCAGTTTGCTCTGCATGCAGCATTGACTGACAATGACACAAATGGCTTGGGGTTCTCCCCATCACTGACCCCTACACACAAGCGCTGAGCATAATAATAATAATCATTTACAGGCGTTCCAGCTAATCGTTCTTGCCAGGTACCTACTAGGTGTGCCTAAACCCTAGTCCTGTGAGCCAACATGCACTAGCGCTGAGCATGAATAAGACAAAAAGAAAACCGCCACTCTACACATAAGCGCTGAGCATGAGTAAGACAGCAAGAAAATGGAAATTCTAAGGTTCTCCCCATCACTGCCGCCACCCTACACATGAGCATTGCTCGCATCTCCAAAACACCTGAGCCTGTGTGCTGCAGATATGGCCAGGCAGATTGCACTGAGCATGAGCAAAACAAAAAGAAAAGGAACAGTTTACGCTTCTTAGCAATCATGACGTGAGCCTCCTAAGGGAGCAGCCCAGAGCTGGGCATGAGTATTGAACCACTCCTGATATGCATACATGCTTTGATTGTCATGTCGCGCCAGGGTTCAGCAATCACAGAGTTCCGTTTTGCGCTCACAGAAAATCCACTGTTTACCCCCACACAGATTGTTCTGCATGCAGGATTGACCAGCAATATCACACAACAGCTGTTAATCCCAGCCTCCACGTCACCAGGTCACTCCCAAAAGAACTGGACTGGCCTGGTGCTTCACAAGCTTTTCAAATAAATACAACATCATCCTTTGAGGCATCAGCAGCCACACCAACAGACAAAACTTTGTATTCTCTGTGTGACATGCAGCTGTTGAGATATTGAGGCCAAAGCTGCCCTACACTTGCTTGATGACCAGGCAAGCCACCACAAACTTCACATTTTCAGGTCTTTTTTTTCTATATTTTCTCTATTCAAGGCTTCTTTGGGGCTTATATACATTATGTGACAACCTTTGCGAGCTCAGCAGCTTTAAAAAGCAGTCTCTGGCAGTGTGTGCACCAACACAATCACCAAGCTCAATGATGTGATGCACTGCACATGGGGATGGTGTATCATGCATGCTCAGACATATCTTTGAATAAGCCATCCCTGTCCCAAAGATGGAGATAGAAACTTATCAAGACAGCAAGAGTTTGCCTCATGCAGTGAATGCATAAGGCATACTCTTGCTGCCTTAATCAATTTCTATATCCATCTTTGGGACAAGGATGGGTTATTTAAAACAGAATGCATGACGCACCATAGCAGGTGTAGCAGTGTTGCCATTCTCCATGGGCGCATTGCCAAAGCTCCCGCCAAATCCGCCACCAGCGCTCCCTCCAAAGGAGCCGCCGCCGCTCCCGCCAAAAATGCCGCTGTTCCCGCCCTCCAAAGGTCCGAAGTCATGGTTGCCATTGCTCTCTGCTTGGCCCCCACTCTGCCAAGCAAATATACAACACTTCAGATGTATGTTGCTATACCATACATGCAAATTGCGCGTTGCCGACACACAGGTCTGAGATGTCACATTGAGGTTGTTGTAGGTGAAATGTGGAAAACCTTGCTGCAGCAGGTTGGTGTAATGTTTATGCCAGCAACCATTGGAGTTTGCCATGTACAACAGGCCTACCACAACTAAATAAGCATACCTGGTAGGTGAGCACCTCTATGACATAGACATGATGGTAGAATATACATGTCTGGAGACTAAGCAAGAGTACTTGGTAGGTGGTGCCATCAGCAGCAGGCACGGGGTTCTCTGGCTGGCCTTGCCCAGCAATGTACAATAGGCCTATCATGATTGAATAAGAGCACCTGGTAGGTGGAGCCATCAGCAGCAGGCACTGGGTTTTCTGGCTGGCCTTGCCCAGCAATGGGCACCTCCCAGTACTGAGCTGACTGCACAAACTCAAAGCTGGGCTTGGCGCCATCCTCTGCAGAAATGTCATACACCTGCATCCACCCATACAAACAATTGTTACAAATCAAGCAATGCCCATAAAAGCAATTGTCACAAAAGAAAAGAAACGACTACACTTTGTGGTGTCAATTTAAATGAGAAGCCAAGTATTATGACCGCATTCGCCCATACAAGCAGTCATGACAGACCATGCAGATTTGTGCAGAGGTGATGAGGCATTTGAGCAGACAAGGCTGAGTCCAGGAAGCTGCAGCTGCTGTCTACTAAAGTGTGGACAGCTTCTGAACTTCCTTTCCTCTGGATGTCAGCTGTGAACAATACACACGTCACAGCTGCCGGCAACAAGATGTGAGAGCAAAAAGTACTTGACAGAGCAGAAGGGAATGATGGCATGCATGACTGCAGGCATGCATGACTGTACACTGGTCTCTATGTGACTTCACTCTCAAAGAAGGGTTGGGATCTGCATAGACTGCCAGCAACAGCAGGTGCCTGCTTGCAATGCACCTGAATGTCTTTGTGGCAGTCAACAGCTTTGCAGGCAACCCTGCAAAGCTGCAGCTCATCCTGTACCTTGGTGTACCAGTTGGGTTGCAACCTGCAGCCGCCCAACTAGTACGCAAAGGTACAAGACTTATGCAATCTCAACTGGTGCAGATTCCCTCTGTTTGCATTGCAACAGGGTGACAGCAACAATACACAGTCAAGCAGACAAGCGGAAGGAACATTGACACAGAATCTGAGCAATTCTGACAAAGCGGTGTAAGCATTTGCTGCTCACCATCTCAACTCCTGTTTGACTCCAGGCAATGCAGGTCACATGATCACTGTGTCAAGTGACAAGGTACATGATGACTCCCCTGTTGAGTCCTAAAACAGCAAATGTAAATTGATTGATTGATTGATTGTTACCTTGTCCCAGTTGTTGGCTTGAGGGTCGAGATTGGCAGCAGCAAAGTGTGCTGTCAGCATCGGGTAGGCACCCATCCAGCAGCCAAACCTGACATCGCTGCAGCCAGAGATACTGGGCTGTGTGCAGCAGTACAAGCCTGCAGCAAATCAACTACTGAGAAAAAAGAATACTAGGATCAAAAAAGTATCCAAAACATGGGCTGTGTGCAGCAGTACAAGCCTGCAGCAAATCAACTACTGAGAAAAAAGAGTACTAGGATCAAAAAAGTATCCAAAACATGGGCTGTGTGCAGCAGTACAAGCCTGCAGCAAATCAAATACTAAGAAAAAAGAGTACAAGAATTGAAAAAATAATATCAAAAAGCAAAGAGATCAGTCTTGACTGGGTTGTCGTTTCAGTTGGGATGGAATGCCTGGGCCACCTCTGCAGCATTCACAAGAATGAGAGGTAGCTGCGGCTATAGACTCAACCGCTTGAGTTTGCTCAATTGCCCACATGCCCAGATGCATCTCTTAGTATAACTCCTTGCAGTTGACTTGTGATGCATGCTGAGCAGCTGAATCAGTAAGTTCAAGCTTGCATTCCCAGCAGGACAACCAAACTTTCAGGCACAGAATTCTGTGAGATATACTGTTGAAAAACAATGTGATCGGTGATAAGCAACCAGAGATCATTTTCATACTTTGTGTCGTATGGCAGTTGTACATCGAGACCCGCAGAGCCTGTTCACTTTTGCTACAGTGAGAATTGCATTGCAGGGCTTACCAAACTCGATGTCCTGGCAGCTCTTCGCCTGGAACTGCTGACAAGCAACAGTGACCTGACTGCTTTGGCAGTTGTTGAAGATGGCTGGTCCATCAACAGGGCCTGCACATATGCAAGGCAAGAATTGACAGGCTGTGACAGGTTCAGATGATGTGTCAAGAGGGTAAAAAACTGGGCACGAGGCAGCTATGGTTCTGGCAACATACCTATGAAGATCTTGCAGCCTCTACAGTCTGTGACCTCCACCTCTGAGGTGTAGTCCAGCAGGTAGACACTGAAGCAGGCAGCAAACGCTGAAATGGATTGACTATGCAAACAGCAAGCAAGTGAGCGCTTAATTTGCTGAAACTTACGTGCAGTCAGTCAGATTCTTCAGGGCAAAGCTCTCCCTGCAGCATCAGCAAGTCCAACTAGGGCGTAGATTTGAATAACACTCATGACTTTGTCTGAAACTTTGCAGACGTGACCCCACACATCGGTTGAACATACAAGAAGCCTACCCGTTCACGCTCCCGGGCTCTTTTGTCAAGGTTTGCCCACTTACATCAGTGAACTCGAAGTCCGACATCCTGCACGACAAACAACAGAGACGGGTTCTCATGCGTGAATTTATATGCAAGCAGAGCACAAAGTACAAGCAACATGGCCGTCATCGGCGCAGTTCAAGCTTGCAGCGTGAAACTCACGTGAATCCGTGAAGGATCCCCTCAATTCAACTGGTCAGCACTGGACTGCGATTGTCGTACTCCAGCGCTCGGTGCTAAGGCTTTGATAAGTGCCGATGCAATCCTGTCAGGCAATGGTCGCGACGTGATGGGAGCTTGTGCATTTGCAACTGCTGTTGCGAGTCCAATCCTCTCCTTCACACGTGAAGTATTGTTGACATGTGCACATGTGTGAAGCCACTTCTGTCTTATCGATGCTGTGGCGTTATGCTGACCACAGTAGATGGCTATGGTGATAATACGAAGGCCTTCCATGCAGTCTGCCAAGATACTGTCACATGGTGCATTATTACGTTGGTCATCTGAATGCTTAATCATGATAATAAAAGTCCATACCATCATGTGATGCATATGCATGTTGGTCTCAATTGACACGCAAATGACAACTTACTGGCCATGAAGGCAATTAACTAAATGCAGCTCTGGGTCTTCGTATCAGTACTGTGCACTGTTTGATAGCAATGACCTTGCATTGCTGTCCTGTATACATATGACTCCCAGGAGCATACACTTGTACACCATGTTGGCCAAAGGCAGCTTTGGCCAGAAATATGTCTATTTGTACATCAATTGCCAGCGTGGAGCAGCACATGGCATCCCCAGTCATGCAAAAGAAACCCAATTTGTTATAGCCTATTCTTTTCACTATACTGGCACTAGCAGAGCAACTACAGTAGTAAACCTCTGTACTAACACTAGTAGAGCGACTACAACAGTAAATGTTCACATCACCAAGCCAATCAGCCGACAGTCATCTTCTTTACCTTGTCCACTACAGCTGCAGCGCTGGCAGAGACCTGATCCACCAAAGTAGTACCATTGGCGGTGCTGCTTGCATTGCCATTCTGAGAGTGGCCATCATCCAACCGAATCTGGTTGATCTCGTAGTCCTCAGGCAAAAAGGGGTAGTCTGTGTACCCCTTGACCTGGTCTGGGCTGTAGAATGTGGTCCTGTCATATTTGGTGATTGGTGCATCCAGCTCGTACCGCCTTGGCAGGTCAGGGTTGGCAATCCAAGGGCGACCATAGCAGACCAAGTCTGTGTGATCTGTCTCAATAGCACGGATGCCATTCTCACGGTCATACCTGCACAGAAAGACAGGCTGAGTCATGCCAGGGCCAAAACTAATACACAATGACAATACAGCGGCATTGCGCATAGGGTTGTGCAAACATTTAAACTGTCACACAGTCAGCACAGAACAGAGCATCTCAACAGACAACGGATCAGTAAGTGATAGGAGGGAGCAAGCAAACGGCACAAACAAAGAAGTAAACCGCATAAACAAACAACTGAACAAACAAAAGGCAGCGCCATGGAGTTGACGCAAAGGCAGCAGCCTCGACTGCACAGAACGGATTGAGATCATGCATTCAAACCAAAAGAAGAAGCAAAAGCCAAATCGGGGCGGGGTAGAAGAGGGAACAAGAAGATGGAAAGGAGCTAACCCTCCAGCAGCAATGAATGCAGCGTTGGACAGCTTCTTGAAGGGCTTCAGGCTCTTGTCTGACTCATCTACCTCAATGACATTCATCTGCTTGCCAATACGGGGCTCCACCATGTGCACATACAGCAGGTTGAACTTGTTCAGCTCCTTGAGCAGGTAGTTGTACAGCGGGTATGGGTCTGCAAGAAGCACAGCGAGAGTCAGCAAGTGGCAGAGAGGCAGTGCAAAGACATTGTGTAGCAGGAGAGCCTGGGCAGCCCTGTATAACACTTGGCTTCTCAATAAATTGACGCCAAAAGGCGTAGTCTTTTCTTTTCTATGGCAAAAGAGGGCAAGATGCCAGGAGCCTGCTAGCAGTGACGCATGCTACAGCTTATGTATTGCAAGCTGCTTAACAGGTATTCGTACAGCGGGTATGGATCTGCAAGAAGCATGGCAGCGGTTAGACAGGCAAATGGTAGATGTTGTGTAGCTGTAGCTTTGCAGGGCCGGGGCCAAGAGGCTGCTCAGAATGGTATGCTACAGTCTCAGGATCTGCATTTGTTGCAGTTGTCATGTCATACATTTGATGCACCTGCCACATGCCAGAGCCAATTTCAGGTAGTTCACAGCATGTTGAGCTGTGTCAGGCTGGCAAAGGCAAGCATAGACACGTGCTGCATCACGCAGCAGCCTGCGTGTCCATGAGGCAACAGCTTATGGATGCGCAGGCTGCTGATCTACAAGTAACTTGGTCCCATCCACAAGCAAACAGGGCCCACCAACAAGCAAACAGAGTCCATTTACAAGCAATACAGGGCCCATTCACAAGCAAAACAGGGCCCATCTACAGGCAAACAGGGCCCATCTACAAGCAAACAAGGCCCCTCTGCACGCAAGACAGGACCCATCTATTAGCATACAGGGCCCAGCTGCAAGCAAACAGGGTCCATCAACAAACAACTGGGTCCCATCTGCAAGCAACTGAGATTCATCTACAAGCAGACAGAGCCCATCTACAAGCAATCATATGAGCAGCTGGAGCAGGCACAGGCTGGCACATGCAGGGGGGTCAGATGGGGGGTCAGATGGGGGGGGCGTACCACTCTCATGGGCTCCATAGAACTCAGTGAAGGGTGACAGGCGGATGCCAACCACATCAGAGCCCACTTCATCCACAACAGCCTTCACCACTTCCAGGCAGAAGCGGCACCTGTTCTCAATGGACCCTCCATACTGATCTGCACCGTCAGCAAGGCAACATCAGGGGGGCAACATCAGGGGGGCCAACATCAGGGAGGGGCAACATCAGGGGGGCATTTTTTAACATTTTCAGCAACCTTATGGCTGCGCTGCAATATAAGCAAGCACATGTATGGATGTACAACGCTGATCGCTGAAAGATGGGTGCAATGAAAGATTTGCAAGACCATTGCAGCTGGCAAAGATTTTCTGACTCAATGTACCAACCTACTGGAATCCTGAAGTCAGAACACAGCTGATAATTTGGCTTAGTCATCACTCAGACCAGTTGAACATCAAAGAACTTGCAGCTGATATAGGGCGTCCTCAAAGACAGCGATTCATGCAGAACACCAGGAAAACCAGTGTGAGCTGCACCTGTTCTGTCATTGATAGACTCCTTGAGGAACTGGTCAATGAGGTAGCCGTGGGCGCCGTGAACCTCAACACCATCAAAGCCAGCCTTGATGGAATTTCTGGCCGCCACACGGTACAGCTCAACAAGCCCCGGGATCTCAGAGGGGTCAACTGCCCTGGGGGGTGGCAGATCCTCAAATGGGCTCTGCTTCTTGCCGTCTGGGCTGAAGATGGTGTAGTCCTTGCCAGGAATGGGCTTGCTCGTGCTGGATGACATGGGCTTGCCTCCTGGCTGGTAGTCTGCAAGACAGTGTTAGAGTTGAGCTGTTGCGCTTGCAGAGGGAGAGAAGTAGCTATAAGAGCTGATGACCACTATTTCCATTGAATGCAGGGTTGGCAATGTGCAAGGTAGTAAAGTTGCTCATCACATGCATGGCTGGATCAGCTTGTACACAGGAACAGCTTGTACTCAGGAAGTTGTGGCAAAATACAGTTGTAACGACTTACCCTGATGCAGGTTAATGAAGGCACAGACTGTTCAAGCCAGCCAGGAATGCTTGCAACAAATGCTAAAGTAAGAGCTACAACAGCATGACAATGCAGGGCACCAGCAGAAGCTGAATGAGCAGCACATTGCAATGCTGGTCAGTTGACCACAAATGACTGTACAAGATGCGATGGCAAATTGCACCAACATAGAGCACATAAGCTGACGTGTGAAACAATGAGCCAGATCTCCTCACCAACAGAGGTGGCACGACCAACGTGCCAAAGCTGGCAGAAAAAGGGAGACTTCTTCTGGTGTACTGCCTTGACTACAGGCTTCCATGCCTCTACCTGCTGTTCAGTGTATATACCTGGTACATTGGGGTACCTGCACAAGCAATCAATTTTCATATGAGTATGCAGCCGCAAGTGCTTGAAAAGCTGCGCAACAAGCTACAGACATGCTTCTGTTGGCCAGATCAACCAGAGTAAACTCACCCATGGGCCTCTACACAGATACAGGTAGCTTCCGACAGAATGAGTCCACCGCTTGACCGCTGAGCATAATATTCGGCAGCAGCTGGCTGCGGCACGCCACCAAGCGCTCGGCACCTAGTCAAAGGAGCGTAGACCATGCGGTGCCGCAGGTCAAATTTGCCCAGACTGTACGGTTTGAGCAGGGGGATGACCGCATGACCTTGGTGTGTGGCTTCCGAAGTGGTCTCTTTCAGCTGGCTACCCTGATGCGGATAGCTGCCTTCATGACCTTGACCGTGACCCGACATAGTGTCTCACAAGTGCGGCTCTACCAATACGAACTCCGCAGGAGTGTTCTCACTGGAGCGATCTCCCTGAACGATCTCTCAGGAACGATCTCGATGCCAGCGACGTGAGTAGGTCTGCGCACTTCGGCAATCAATATGCCGGTGCAGCAGCAGCAAGTCTGCAAGTCTACTAATTGCCGTCGTAATGCAAGCATTGTAACAAAAACCAATAGCATAATGAAAGTATCGGTCATCATTTGATCATGATGCGTCATGCGAGCGTCGTGCGCATAAAGACACGGTGACAATCAACCTTGCAACCTGTTACATAGATTGTGCCAGGACTTCTTCGGTGGTTCAATGCATGCGTATGTAGATCTTGACTGCAAAAGTCAGAGGTCTCTCTAGGGCCAGAGACCCATTGAACGAACTGTTTTCCTTCAAACCAGGGCTTCACTGAGTTCTCATGGATGTTGTTCGAAGAGTAATCCGTCGGACTGAATGACACAACTTCGACTGTTGGCTCCCGGTTGGTCCCCAGGGCGTTCAATATATACAATACAGCTGTGTGGATATAAGCTACTTGACAAAACGCCCTTCCAACTGGGGCCATTAGGGCAATTAGGTCAGTTCGCAGCAAGCTCTATGCTTACGAGCTTGAGGTTGCAGATCGAACTGCTGCGACGTCAAACTGCTGGAACAGAAGGTTGATGCAAGCATGTTTGGCTGTATATACAAAGAACAAAAGGTGACATCGCATACAACAGACTGCTTATGATGCAGCGCTAGCATTCCTTGTCAACCTTCGGACTGAGGGCAGGAAGCATGAACCACAATTGAATACTCCGGGTGTCGTGGCTGCATGGCTGACAGGCACATCGTTCATTCCAGCTCTCTGACCAGCCAGTTCATATAGCTGCTGGCAGACCTTTGGCAACGTTCTTGTGGTCAAGAAGTCTGGCCTTGCGATTCCGGGACTGTTTGAATCCCTGGCCAGCATTGGTTCCTTTATGTATCGTGGAATCCCGAATTGACCATGCAAAGCACCCACAAGGCCGCCAACAATGGCTGCATTTGTGTCAGTGTCTCCTCCCATAGACAAGACGTTGCTGATTGCCTCCTCATAAGGGCTTTGCAGCCTCAGATGCCTGCAACAGTTGCTGAACGGATGAGGCTTACAAATAGTGTCGTGGGTAACACAGACAGCAGTATACAGTGTATTACATAGACAGCAGGCCATACATACAAATGAAAAGGGTTTCTGGATACATGACATGTATAAGGCGCATGTCAGTGTCAATGTATGACTTTGTTTGTCACTGAAAGCTTGGCAGTCACAAGGTCATTTTTGGTTGACATTTTTCACAGTACTCAGAATTTCACTACAAGGCCAGGTTGTTGCATGCATGTTAACACTGTTGCAAGCCTCGTCTACAAGAACGCACAACTTGTGAAGGCCCAGTCTATATATATGCAAAATTTGTGACTCTGTTAGGAAAGCAGTTGCAAACTCACCTGAATGCATATGTGAATCCCCACTTCACAAAGCCTATCTGGTCAAGGCAGTCGGAATCACAACCAGACTCTGAAGAGGCTGTCAGCCATTCCTGTACTTCTTCTGTGGCATGTTCTTTGGCCCAGTCTTCTGCTTCCTTCACAGCCCCTTGTGCATCTCCAGGGTTATTGATCAGGTGAGCAATGGCAATGGAGTAGCAAGCGTTGCAGTCCTGCAACACGGTGCATTGAGGTTTTGAACAGCTGTTGTAGCTGTGGTGACAATTCAAGCAGCGGTGGTGCCAGCTCAAACAGCTGTAATGACCATGCAACCAGCTGTGGTAACAATCCTATCAATGAACTGATGTGCATGCTGTACACTTATCACTGAAAGCTGCTTTGCGTATATGACAGGAGCTTCATGTTTGCGCATATACTTTTCAACACATGACGTGATGCGCAAGCCGCTGCTGTGGCTGTCATCTAGCGGCCTTCAATTATTTTTTCTCTGTACTGAGTATTGCTGCCTGCTTGGACAATACTTTGTATTTTTGAAATCAACTGACAGCATTTTCACACAATGGGTAACACTGCTTTAGTGAGCTGGCAACTAGCAATTGCTTCAACACTATTGACACATGTACAATGCCGTCGACTCATCATTGGGCAAACTCCAGCATGTGTGCAAGCAGTCTGCATTACATCAGGCAATCTAGTGCTGAGTGTTGAATATACAACATGGCTTACCAGACAGGTCTTGTTGGGGTGCGTGAGCTGAGCATCTGACGTCACAGCTTGCACCAGGTCATGCTGGGACAGCTTGTGGCCCCACACAGCCAGGGGGGTGATGCGCATCAGGGCCCCATTAGCCTTAGAACCCATGTTAGTCTGTGTGCAGCGTCAATTGTGTCAAGCACATTGGCATCAGTGCAAATGGTAGATATGATACAATGCAGAGATGGATGTGTGCGCAAGACAGACTGCTCTGGAAAGACAAGACTTGTCCTGCATGCACCTAGCTCATCATGAGCTGGAAAGCGCTGCTGTTATTGTGATTATCATCACTAGAGATGGAAGTGTAGCATCTACCTTGTATCTACCAATCCATCTTTGTACAGCTGTGAGTCACTGAATGAGGGAGTGAGAAAAGGGAGGCAACAAAGGCTGTCTGCATGGTCATATTGTTGAGCTGTCATGTGAGCAAATCAAATGCAGTGTTTGGTGGTATTAGGTGGATACGGTACTAACTTACGGTTGTTGAGGCAAAAGCAGTCCACTTGCGCATTTGCATAGCATTCAAGTGGTGCATTCAGCATGCAGCTGCTGGCTGTTTTTTGAACTAGCACGAGGAATATTCCTGGCAGATCGAATGTTGGTCTCAACAAAAAGCCCTGCTGTAACAATTCACATAACCTGGAGTGTGATGTCACTCTTTGGTGTGACGCTAAGCAGTCGCTGCAGTTTTATGTGAGTTTGTTACGTACCGCAGCAGCAGCAGTCACCATGGAAGAGGCGATGCCAGACTTGCTCTCTCCTTTCTGCTGAGCATACAAACCAGCAGAAAGTGCATTTCTTGTGGTAGCGCCTGCAATGCATAGTAAGCTTGGTCTTGGCAGGTTGCCTGTCAGGTGACTGACTGCTGACCGGTGTGTGTGCTGTCAAGTGGCGCCGACTGGTTACCGACGTCAAACGGCTTGCTGTTGAGCCACTTCACATACAGCTCCGCAGCTGCTCCCTGCAGTTGACTCGCTTCGTGACGGATGAGTGCGTGCGCCAGGGACAAGGCCATCTCGCTGTCGTCTGTGACTTGACCCGGCCCAACCTTCAACATACCACCTCCAGGCATCTTCATGGCTGCACTGACCTGCACAGTAAACTATCTGGTCACGGACTGCAGTCTGCCTGTGATCCCTCACGGAGCTAGCTCATGCGCACCAGCTCTAGGTCGGGTTTGCCGCCAAATTCCAACACGGCACCCGCAGCATCACCGACGAACGCACCCAAGATCGCGCCGTAGGCGTGGTCGAAGCTCATGATGCGGTGGACTCAGGCTGGCAGATGAGGGTTCCAAGCGCAAACTCTGCCTGTTGTAGTTGCTTAGGCCACTTCTCTTTGACTAATTGCATCCCTGCTGCACTCACCCATAGCATGCACAGCACGAGGCGAAGCACGCAGAAGTTTTGCAGAGTGAACGCTCAGGTGGTGAACGCTGGAGTCACAGAGCTCCCGAGCGACCTTGCGGCTGACAGCAGCGCAAATATTTCGTCAAGTTCCTCAGCTTTCAGGCCAGCCAACGTGCCTCGCAGCAGCGTGCAGTCTGCAGACACTCTTAGTGATCCTGGCTGTCGGCCTAGGTGCCTACCGGCTAAGTCGCCGTTGTCAAAGCATATGTGAGTGATGTCAACGACGCCGCCTCCACAAGGGCAGGAGCATGTCAGGTTGCTCCAACTCCAGCTTTTACAACAGCACTTGCAGGTACTTTCCAAGGCTTTTGATTCCTGATAGAAGTAAAGCTGGCAACTCTCTGATTTTGCTATTGCTCTATGTGTCTGCAGGCACATGCTCACGATCCGGACACCATTGCACTTCTTGACGACTTGCTGCCGCTTGACCTCAGCAGTCAGCTGACAACACAGATACACCTTGTGCTGAAACGACAGGTGTGCACATGTGCAATGTGCCATGACCAAAACCGGCACAGTGTCTCCATCGAACTATGCACCGGTTTGCAGGTTGTTCTGTCATATCTTCAACTATGCCCTCCCGACATTGAAAGCAGTCAAGCAGCACTTGAAGCATATTTTACAGAGCCTCTGCAAGCCCTGGCAGACACAGCACATGGTCCTCAACCTCACTGTGCTGCTAGCTTTGCCAGCTTTCAGGAGCAAGCAACGCAGCTTCAGGGTACCATTTCTCAAGTTTACGCCTCGACACAGCTTGGCAACGTGGCTGCTGTGCAGCTTGGTCTCCAAGCATACCCAGTGTCCTTTGCTGATAGGGCTTTGGAAGATGCCATCAGCATAGTCATTGGCCATGCTGATTGCAGCACAGTACAAGAACCACAGGCCGCGCAGAAGGAAGGTGTGTACCAAGCAGCTTTTTTATACATGCAGGGACAGCATCTGTTCTTGCCTGGTTACCATGTGTCCATAGCTTGATGACCAAAAGCCTGTCTTGGCAACAGGGTTTGTGCAAGTAGTCACATTCATGCAAACAAATCACATGCAAGCCGTAGCTTTTAGTGATGCTTGCTGATGGCAGGTCAGCAAACAATCAAGGTGCATGCTTGGCTTTGCCCACATGCGTCTGGCAGGCAACACCAACTGTAGATACTTGGCTGCCTGAAAGCAGTTATTGTAGTTATTGCCAAGCAACAATGGGCCTAGCCGTCCAGAACTGGTGAAAGCAACACCACTCGTACTTACTCGGCTGCCTGAAAGCAGTTACTTTAGTTATTGCCAAGCAACAATGTCCCCAGGCATCCAGAACTGGTGACAATGTTTTCTTTGAGGCAACTGAATTGCACACGTCATTAACGATCCTGCAATGCAGGTACACCAGGGGCGAGCCTGCCTTCTAGCCCAGCAGTTTCTTCAGCAGCAGAGGCGCCCCAACTTTCCCCACAGGCAACACTGGAGCAAGTCCAAGATCCTGCAGGCCTATCCACCCCTAAACCTGCAGGTGCTGCTGCTCATGCAGTCATGGTGGAGCTTGGTGTATGGCATGACAGGGTCCGTGTGACGCTGACACCTGTCAATGCCCACCCACAAACTGCTGACTCAGCATTCCTGACCGGCCAGTCAGCTGCTGCTAACATATTTGGCATCACCCCCAATGCCGAGTCCCATCCCTCCAGCTCAGCACTGCATGATGCTGTGACTGAAAGGCCCTATTCAGTCAGCATTCCAGAAGCTGACCAGGCAGCTGTAGCAATGGATGGTCAGCCTTGTATTGCACGGAAATCTGATGATGGGGTTGGCATGGCAGCAGGCGTGCAGACAGTCAGGGCTCAGGATGTGGCTGCAGGCAATGCTGGAGCTTTGTCGCAAGGACCACCACTGCTGGACACTCAGGTTTGCACTCCAGGCAACGCAGCCCATTAGTCACAGCGCACGTGCAACATGTGCAAAGATTGTTGCTGGTCTTTTGTAACACTGCTTGTAGGCAGACGTTTAGTCAGATGCACAGACACTTCGAGAATAGCTGCAGTGGCTGTTGGCAGTGAACCTTGTTGCAATGAAGTCTACAACAGTGCATTGCTGATCAAGACAGTACAGCCAGGGCGTTTCATGGTGAGCAGCTTTGTCTAGTGCTGGCATGTGTCACTATAGGGTCCAGACCTAACCCTACAGGATGACAGCAATGCTGCTGAGCCCATGCTCGGTGGCCAGTTACCTGACGCACCCTTCTCTCCAGATGAGATGGACGATAGCCATAGTTCAGACCAGATGCGGCCGCGTGACAGCATACCACCTACTGAGAACACCTTAGAGCACCCAGAAACAGAGACTTCTGATGACCAGCAGTTTGCTGCTGCCACAATCAGTCTTGCTGCGCCAGCCTCTGAAGCAGATCAGCACTCACAGGCAGACCAAGATCCCAAACTGAGCAGTGGTCACAGTAGGCATCTAGACACGTCAGCTGAGATGTTCATCAGCGCTGAAGCAACAGGATCTGATAGCTTACAGCACAAGGAGACCGAGTCCGACTGTCCCAGCACAGAGATTGTGGATGCTGAAACCCCAGCAAGCTTCCATGCTGATGCTGCAGCTGCTGGTGCCAGCAAACAGACACAGTCTGTGCAAGATGATGGTCCTGACAACAAGTCAGACCTGCCACTTGCTTTGATATCTCACAGAGTAGAGGCCAGGTCAGACAGTCTGCCCCCAACTGAAGGAGCTCATCCAGATACAGAAGATCCCCTGCATCGGCTTGCTTCCCAGGAGGCAATTCTGGTGCCCGGGAGTGCAAGCCAGCCCAATCAGCAGACACAGGCAGCGCCCGCACATGCCCAGAGCAGTGGGCTGGGCTCTCTATCAGGGCATTCTGTCCCAGGAGCGATGCTTACTCATCTTGCTGCTGCTGCTGCTGCTGCTGCATCAGTACCCCAGCTACCAGGTGGTCAGCCCCAGCTACCGGGTGATCAGCCCCAGCTACCGGGTGATCAGTCCCAGCTACTGGGTGATCAGCCCCAGCCACCAGGTGATCAGCCCCAGCTATCAGGCGATCAGCCCCAGCTACCAGCTGATCAGCCCCAGCTACCGGGTGATCAGCCCCAGCTGCTGGATGATCAGCCCCAGCTACCGGGTGATCAGCCCCAGCTGACAGGCGATCAGCCCCAGCTACCAAATGATCAGCCCCAGCTATCAGGTGTTCAGCCTGTGGTCACACAGAGCCTTCTGGTCTGCTCAGTCAAGCGTGCCCAAGCTCCAGCTTTGATGCCTGAGCCAGAGCACCCAGGCCACCGACTCACTGACAACAGCCAACACCAGTTGCAATGTCCTCAAGCCGGATCTGCTGAGGCTGAGCTGGCTGAGCAGGAGGCTCAGTCTCCAGTGGTCCTTGATCAGAGCCAGTCGCAAGAAGTGCCCAAGCCTTGTGAAGATGCCTCTGCCCTTTCCCCTATAGCCTCTGCCCTTTCCCCTATAACCTCTGCCGTTTCCCCTATAGCAGCGCCCCCAGATGATGTTCCAAGCCGGTCTGTTGCGCCTTTGGATGCAAATTCTCAATGGGAAGCAGCAAGCAGCTGCCTCATTGTGCCGGACTCTGAAGACCCTGACAATTGTGACCAGCATAGCCACAGTGACACGGGACACACTGCATCTATACAATCAGCCGAACAGGTCACTCCAACCGCAGCCCAGCCACCAACAGAAGCACAGCGGTCAGGGGTTGATGGCATTCAGGCTCAGGCAACAGGCACAGCTCCTTCACCGGCAGTAGCACAGGCGTCACAGGACAAGGATGCTGAATGTGAAGGCTCAGACCAGCAGCAGCAGCAGCAGCAGGAGCAAGAGCAGCATGAACTTGTTGAATCTGCAAATGCGGCTGAGCGCATGAATGCACCTCAGGAAGCGCAGGCAGCGCTGACATCACAGCAGTTTCAGCCTACGGCTCAACACCTTGTCAGACAACCCCAGCTTCCCAGACAGAGGCCTGCCCAGGATGTCTATGCTCAGCAGGGGCCCGGCGTGCATGTACAGCTAGCAGCTGAGCATGACAACTTAATTGAGCACAAGGAGTTGGCCAAGCATGAGATTTTGGCTGAGCATGGAAACCTGGCTGAGCCTGAGATCTTGGCTGAGCCTGACATCTTGGCTGAGCCTGAGCCTACAGGTGAGCTTGAGAGCTTGGCTGAGCCTGAGCCATCGGCTGAGCCTGAGATCCTGGCTGAGCCTGAGCCATCGACTGAGCTTGAGAGCTTGGCTGAGCACAAGGTATCAGCTGAGCCTGAGACCTCGGCTGAGCCTGAAATCTTGGGTGAGCACGACAATGTGGCTGAGCATGAGACTGTTCCTGAGGAACAAGCCTTACAAATGAATCACATCATCAAAAATACCAAGATACTAGCTCTTTCTGTTGGCGGTGCAAAAGATGGTGGTGCATATTCAGGTAAGGGTGCTGACGCTACACTGGGCTTCCCAGCCTTGAAACTATGCACATGCCCTTCAGTACTTTTTGCCACTTTTGCCAATTTTGGCCTGGGATCCAACAATAATTGCTCTCAGATCTGCATTTGCTCCACAGTTCAAGTTGCAACTGTGCACTGACTTACCGTGGCAAACCAGTCTTCAATGTATCACTTCCAAATCACACTGGAGACGTTTACCAGCATGAAGTCAGAAGGATCTCTGGACCTCAAGGATGTGACTTGCTTACTTTGACAACACCTCTCAATCAGAAGTCCCGCCTACATGTCAAACTGATGCTCTGAAAGTATGCCTTACCCTTAACCCTGCACCCCTTGCTGCAGACGCCAAGACAGTCCAAGTATCTGGCGGCATCCCATGCCAACAGCACCTTGCATCTACAACTGATGCACAACGAGAGGTATCTGGCAATGAACCCAGTATCAAAGCTCACACAGCAGGCACCTCCCAGCAGCACCAGCAGCAGCAGCAGCTTTGCTCTGATCAAGGTGCACCAGAGTGTAGCCCATATGACGACTGCCCAACTGCTGTTGACCCCCAGCCAGATGCCCTTGTCACGCAACAGGCCAATGAGCCTGCTGCTGCTGGTGCTCCAGATGCAAAGACAACCCAGCAAGCATCCCCGTCCAGCCAACAGGCTAGTCAGCCTGATGCTAAGCTCACACTGGACGTAGCAAATGCTGGGGTCAAGCACAAGGCAGATTTGCAGCTCAGTCAAGGGGCTGGTGGCTCTCCTGGTGGACAGGATGCAGTCAGTCCCAAAGCTGCAGTCAGAGACCTAGTACATATGCCTGCCAGGCAGAGCGGTAGTCAGTCCTCTCTCTCTAGGCGTACCCTAGGCTGTGCAACAGCAGCTTCTGGGCCAGCTGCCGATGTGACTGATGCTGATTTGGCAGATAAGGAGAACGATGCCAGCTCGTTGTCCCTGACAGGCTCAGACACACAGTCCAAGTCACAAGGGCTGAAGGAACAGCAGCAGGGTACAGCAGCTGCTGCTGCGGCTGCTCAGGTATTGCTACTCCTCAAGATACTGACCCATGCTGCACATTGACCTGCTAGGCTTTGCGCTGCCGTTGGTAAGCCTGAGGGTAGTTGGCAGGCGAGTGAGCCATAGCTTTGGGCTGCCGCCTCAGGAGGCTCCCGTCATGATTTCCATGCCAATAGGCGTCAACATGTCTTTTCTTTTCTTTTGTTTCTGTGTCAGCCAGATCAACAAATTGCAACCAAACTTGGTGACTTGACCAAAAACCAAAAAAGCCTACTTTGTTGAAAGAAAGCCTTCCTGCCTTCTTCAAGGCACTTACATACAGCTGCCAATGCCATGATTGCTGAGCATGGAGAGCCTGCGTTACCGTTACTGCTATGTGGATAGAAGTGATACACTGTAGCACAGACAGACCATGTCCGGGAAGCTCCCATACACATTCACTCACACGCTCATGATCACAGGTGGTAGCCGAGGCATTCATCAAGCAGCCGCCTTTTATTATGCAAGCTCCCAAACACATGCACTCACACTCTCATGATCACAGCTGGTAGCCGAGGCATTCACCAAGCAGCCGCCTTTTGTTGTGCAAGCTCTCAGTGCAAGCTCTCAGACACATGTACTCACACGCTCATGATCACAGGTGGTAGCCGAGGCATTCACCAAGCAGCCACCTGTTGCTAGGCCAAGGCCTGTGAGGCGTCGACCCACTCTGGACCGGAGCCCAGCCAAGTCACCAGCTGCCTTGCCTGTTGTCATCAGCACGCCTCAGCATGCAAAGCGCAGCCAGGTGAGGCTTATATGAAAGCCACGTCAGCTATTCTGTTTTCAATCTCCATCTGTGACAGCAGTCATAGGGAGCGTTTTGGTAGCCACTCCTACAAATGGGTACAAACAGCAGCTAGGCAGATTGCAGACTGTCAGGAGGATAGGAATCTGTCCTATGTGCATGTCATGCAGAGAGCACAGGGTTTGTCTTGTGTGCATGTCTGACATTTACTGTGTGTAGACCCTAGACTGTGTGTAAACCTACACTGTGACACCCTATACTGTGTATAGACACTCAAGCCAGGCTGCTGTGCACCATGTAGACTTGGCAGACAACATCAGTCTTTGCTAGGGCAGGTTGAGTAGCCCCTGGCATTAAAAAATTACAGCCATAAAATAACTTTGAGTATATGCAGCCACACAAATTGTTTTGTACCCAGAAGATTTTGCTGCTTCCTGAAAAGAATAGTGTGAAGTTCGCGCATGTTTCCAACTTTGCAGGCTGCGCAGGCAGATGCTGTTGCTGTCTGGAAGACAAGTGGCCATAAACGCATGCGCCCTGAGAGGACAGACGCATTTATGGTGCTGACAGACACTGCTGAGAAAACCCGTCCTGTGGCTCAGCCTGTCCCTGCAAGAAAGGCGCCGCCTGACCAGCCTGCAGAAAGACCAGCACAACAGCACCAGCAGCAGCACACTGATGCATCTGGGTCTGCTCAGCCAAGGCAGCTGCAGCAGCAGCAGCAGCAAGGACAGTGTGGTCATGAAGATGCACAAGCACAGCATGCAAAGCAGGATGGGACGGCTAGCGTCCCCCAAAAAACAGAGCTGGCAAGGCAGAAGAGCTGTGAGCTGCCCCAGCAGGTACAGCGCAACACAGCAGCTGAGCGTGCACAGCAGGCTGAGCATGCTCAGCAGGCCCCACTGATGCTGAATGGCCAAGCCACTGGTCATGCACAGCAGGCTCGGCAACAACAGCATGGCAAAATTGCTGTACACACGCAGCAGACTCAGCGTGCACAGCAGCCCCAGCACGCAGTGTCTGACAAGGCATGTGAAGGCGCAGGACAGGCTCAGCATGCACAGCAGCCCCAGCACGCAGCGTTTGACAAGCCAGGTAAAGGGGCAGGGCAGAATCAGCATGCACAGCCTGCTCAGCGTGCCCAGCAGGCCTGGCCTTTGGCACCCCTGCAAGCTGACCAGCGGCCAACAACAGCTCAAGTAGGGATAGGCCAAAGCAAGGCCGCTGCTTCCCTGCAGACACATGATGTTGGTGTACATGAAGGGCAGATAGCTGTGCAGTCTTCTGGGTCTGAGCTGCGTGTAAAGAGAAGCCATACAGCTGAGGTTGCTGATGAGCCCAACAAGCGCCATAAGGTATCTTGTATGAACAAGCTTTCTGACTGGTTTTAGACTGCACATTATACTACATTCAAGCAGTCAGAACATGTTTTGCTTTTGCAACTCAATAGCGGAGTCGATGAACAGTGAATGCACATGGCAACACACTGTGGTTTGTAGCAAGCACAATACATGATAGACCGCCAGCATGTACACTTTCAGTAGAGCACCCTTGATGCAAAGGTAGGGCGCAAGCTTTGCCACTGCACATTTGACAATGAACATAGTTAGTTTAGCAGCAATGAGTGGTATGTACTTACTGACCTTAAGCCTATATGTACAAGAGGACTAGCGCCTGTATCTGGCATGGTACTGGATATCTGCAACGCACTGTGTCTGATGTCAGATGCCTGCTGCACCCTATCGTATCCAGTGTCATGGCGCTTGAATATTACAACACGCTGTACCTTGGATCATGACAAGTGACTGCTGTTCTGCACTGGCTCCATTTAAACGGCAGTTGAATTTGGTACTGCTTTGTATATAGGGGCATGGCAATTGTGCTGCTGTGTTGCATTGTATGTTGGATCATATACCTCACTGCTGCACCGCCGTATGTACAGCGTCATGGTATATACATGCTGAACTGCACTGTATCACCTGTCATGGTCAAGCACTGCTAAATTCCACTGTCTGCAGTGTCATGGTCACCAGAGAGAGAAAGAGAGAGAGATTACAATGCTTTAGCCAGCCAACAAGTCTGATCACATAAAAAACAAGAGAAACATTAAATTGGAGCGTTGTTGCTGGCAGGGGGCGCTGTGGGGTTTGGCTCAGTCTGTGATGGGTGGGATGGCACAACGCTTGCAGAGCCAGCACAGTCACACTGCAGCAAAGCCACCACTTTCAGGGTAAGCCACAAAGAATGAAAGGAAAAGAAATGACTACACCTTTCAGCATCAGTTTACTGAGAAGCCAAATGTTGTGCTGGGCTGCCCAGGAGCCACAAAGAGATGTTGGTGTCTCATGCTGTACAGATAACAGTGATGTGCCATCACTTCTGTTGGCCTTACACGTGGATTGACTGTGGCAAGTACACCAGGCAACAGCTTATTAGTTGCCTCTTGCTATGAGTCTCTACACAAAGCGTCAAGTGTCTGAAAGTCTCAATGCAGGGCTTGTAGAGACTGGCTTCAGTGGTCACAGTGGGCATGACCAGACACATCATCTTGCAACACTCACAGCATAGATTGGTGCTGCAGGGCTGCAGGGCATCCTCAGGCGTCCAGAAGGGCTTCCACCCCAAACCAGCCCTCTTCAGGTCTTGCTGCACCACATGGTGCTGAACAACCCAGGAGCTGTGCCGAGACAAAATCACATAGGCTGGCTAAACGGAGCTCGTTGCCACTGTCACGCTCACTTCCGTCACAGAATTCTGCACATCCTCATGCGCCTGCTGCTGCTGCTGCTGGTATGGCACCTATTGCAGGGCATACTCAGCATCATCACAGCAGACCTGCCACGCCAGAGCAAAGACCTTTGCATGATGGCTATGAGAGAAGGCACACTGCTGCAAAGCAGATGTCTCACCACATGCATGATCACGGTGCGGTCACCCAAATGCGTCACCAGCATGTTGCTGACAGTCAGCCTCAGCATGGTTTGCGAGCTGGTCAGGCTCAGCATGCACAGCGCGCCTCACACCCAGTGGCTACTCATCAGCTTCCGCAAGCCCAGCAGGCTCAGCATGCACAGCGTGCTACACATCCGGTGCCTCCTCAACACCCTCAGCAAGCCCAGCAGGCTCAGCGTGCAAAGCATGCTTCTCACCAGCAGACAAGACATATGGGCTCTGCTCCACCTCCTATGCAGGGTCACACAGGTGCTTTGCTTCATATGCAGTGCTGCTCTCACAAGCCAAACGCTTCCAAGCTTTCCTGTTGGTATGCTGGCTGCCAAATCAGGACCTCATTACACATACAGAGAGCTACTCAGGGCTGTATGTAGCTAAAGCCCAGGGCAAGACACATGATGAAGATATAACATGCATCAAACATCGACTGTGCAGACAAAACACACGCATTGCTTGCACAGGCTGTTAGCAAGAAACTTGGCCATCAAAGCCCAGACGAAGCTGGATAACGCCAAATTCCAGGTTGCATTCGCCAAGATGCCCATGAAATGAGTGTGCTCAGCCTGCATTGAGTCTTGAGCAAATTTTAGACCTGTGATGATCTAGTTTGGCCTAGGTGGTATGGCTCAGGCCAGGGTGCATGGTGCAGGTACACCTTTGGCATCTGGAGAGGCATTGAGCAGAGGGCCAGGCTGCATGCAAGGGTCCTCAGCGGGCAGGGGGCCAGCAGCTGGGGGCTGCATGCAAGGGTCCTCAGCAGGCAGGGAGTCAGCAGCTGGGGGCTGCAAGACTGCAGCTATGAGGGATGCTGTGTCTGCTGCGGTGAGCCAATTGCAACACCATGCTCTAGACAGGCTTGCTGTCATCCTACTGGCAGCTTGACACTGTTCTGAAGCTCTGATCTGTGCACCAGACTCAACTTTAAACCCAGAGGCTACTCAGGAGTGTACTTACCTTACCCTAGCAGAAGACATGCGTTGAACTGGATGGATGGATGGATGGATGGATGGATGGATGGATGGAGGGAGGGAGGGAGGGAGGGAGGGAGGGAGGGAGGGATGGATGCATGATTTAGTGAGTGAGTGAATGGATGAGTAATTGGATGGATGAGTGTGTACAGCCAGGGGATCTGCAGCGTGCACACCTTGTGATCCATTGCTCTTGTCGTGGCAACCAAACTGGGTCAAGCTGTTGCCACGCATTTCCTGCTAGTGCTACATGCATGACTCTACTGTGTGACATTGCTGCAGGTCAACGCCAAGAGCATGGCATCAGTGCCCATGATTGTGCCCAAATCTTTCCGGCAGCACAATGCCAGAGCGTCCCTAGCTGTCAGGTAATGATGCACAGTCACATTGTGTGTGTCCCCATAAGCAGTCTGTGTTGCAAGCGCGCTCTGAGGCAATCCAGACAAAAGCTGCTGAGCTGCATGACTGAAGGATTGACATAGCATTGTACCAACCTTTAAATCATGTCAAGGAGGTTACCTCCTGTGCAGCATCCATGCCACAATGCCACAGATCATTCAAGCAGCATCAGTTCCACATTTGCTACAGGCCACGCATGCAGCATCGCTTTTTCACTTCTCCCAACCAATCATGCAGCATCACTCTCACGCTGCTACAAACAACTCACGCAAGGCTGGTACTTGTGCATCCGATCCTCTCCTTGGCACGATATGCTCACTCATTGACTCTGACCCCTGTCAGTCAGTCTGAAGCTCATGTCTCGACCTCAGGGCTGCCATCAGAGCTGCCTCACCAACCCTGGCCAGTGAGTCATCCTCTGGACCGGCTGCTGACAAACACCATGCATCCAACAGCGCTGGGAACATAACCCATACACTGCCTGGTGTACAAGCCATAACTATGGGTGGCAAGCCTACTACAGCTACCGGTGAATCTGGGCAGGGGATGACTGGCAATGGCAGTGTTCATGGGATGCTACATGGGGGTCCATGGACCCAGGATGGGGGCGTTGGGGCCTACCCCCTGGAGTGCAGACAACAGGTCAGCTACATACATTAGCTATAGTACCAAAGCACTGGTACAAGCATTGATGTACAGCTGTGGTGATTGTGTAGACTTGTACTAGCTTATGTAGACAAGGTGTGCAGGTCTGGTAGACAAGCTGTGCCAGGTGTAGATCATGCTGATAAGGCATGCTGACAAGGCATGCTGACGAGGCGTTGTTACGTTAGTCGTACCAGCAGCCTGAGCACCAGATATCTGCTTGACATGTTCAGCATGCAGGAGACAGGGTGCGACAGCACGTTTATGACTCAATCAGAACTTGCCAGTGTACATTGCATTGTATGTCTTGCAAACATCAGGACTAGTCTTGGGGTTGATCTTGTCCAGGTTAACGCCTGTCAGACCCTCTACACACCATATGCTTGACGCCCAATCATGCGTGATTGTAAACTGTCTGTGTGTGATCAGCCTCACCCTCAACACCTGCTTCTGCATTGGAGCACTGTACAGCGCCTGGGATAAGACATGACCAAACCTTGCTACTGGTCTGGCAAACGTGGTGTCGCCGGCAACAACACTTGCTCACCTGGGCAGCCCAGTGTAGTATCTTGCTTCTCATTAAATTGACGCCAAAAGGTGTAGTCTTCTTTTTTCTTTTTCTTTTCTTCTCAATGTTTGCTCAATTGGCCTACTTTCTGACGTGAAGACTAATAGGGTCAACCCAAAACAAAACACCCTAAAGGTATACCCTAAGCCCTGCCAGCTGTCTCACCTCCAGCGCCAGCTTCAGTTCTGAAGCAGTGACCAAACCCGGCCATCTTGATGGGCAACTGCTCTTCTGTCAGGATCTTGTCCATGTAAATCGCCCCCAGGGGCACTTCTGCAGTCCCTGTCAAGCACAAGGGAGAGTCCTGCACACTGTACACCTGCAGACAGAGAAAGAGAGATAAGTGATGTACATCAGACACCATCATACAAGTTGCCAAATGGGCAGAAGGCCTGGCAATCAGGTGGTTTTCAGTCAATCTCTGGTTGATGTAGATTGATCCAGGGGCACTTCTGCAGTCCCTGTCAAGCACAAGGGAGAATCATGTACACTGTACACCTGCACATACCATCGTACAAGTTGCCATACTGGACAAAATTCTGGCAGTAAGGTGGGTTTGAGTGAGGCCCTGGTCCATGTAGATTGCCCCTAGGGGCACCACTGCGGTCCCTGTCAAGCATAAGGGTGAGCCCTGTACAGTACAGTCTGCAGTCAGCAGGAAGAAAGCCTGACTGGTTTGCACGCTGGGTTGAAACCTACAATCTTCATGGAACAAAGCTCTCACAAAACAAGCAGTTGGTTGTGAAATCAGCAGGCAAACGTGTGTTCAGTTGTGTTTTTGCCATACAGGATGGCTTACAGCTCAACGATAGTTTCTTTGACCACCTCCACATTACACAAGGGCAGAAAAAGGGCAGAAAGCCCGGACTGATGCCGTCATGGCATCAGCCAAAATCCCATTCTGAAGCTCCTACCTGCGTCTCAGTCCCTCTAGGTTGAAACCCACACTTTTCAAGGACGCTTTCTCTGACCAGATCTGGTGTCATCATGGGTATGAAGCCCTTGCTGACAACCTTCTGCATGGCGTAATTCACCAGGGCCAATTCCAGCAGGGCTGCTGCCCTTTTCAGATACACAAATTTGCTGCCGGAGACTTCAGCTGCAGTGTCGAAGTCTATACAGTCTAGCTCTTGACCTAGCTGTAGATGATCCCTGCATGTCCAGCGTAGCAATAAGAACACAGAGGATGTTTGCAAGAGACTGCAATGTCAGGATTAGCAGGGCCTTGTCAGCGTTGTACAGTCAGCGGTTTGTGGACAGCTGTCTCATCCCAGGTCCTTATCATTTCAAACTGTACTGCTCTCTACCAAGTAAGTCATGACCTGTCTGAACGATGTTGACAATGCATGCAGAGGTCCACTGAAACACAGCTTAATGAGCATCTTTGCTTTGAGATGCATGGCTGACGTTCAGGAGGGTCACAGACCCCACATGAGTTGCTGACAGCATCAGAAATATAAGACCTAACAGAGACAAACAGTGTAAAGTTTTGCTCGTTGTGCCAACCACATGGTGGTACCAACGGGTGCATGAAGTTGCTGTTTTTCATGCTCAGGTGCTTGTATAGCACCAACGGGCAAGTTGCCTGAAATGCACCACAGTGTGCTGCACCTGATGTCAAAGTCAAAGGTGCGCTGTTCTCCTACACTGGCAACTTCGACTGCAGCTTCTTCACCTCCCACAGGAACCTAAACAGGCATGTCATGCTGAGGTCATTGTTGTCACACCATACCAACTCTGCTGTTGGATTTGAGAAGTTGCTGCAGTGTCCATGCAACATGAAGGCCGTTGAAACAGTTTGTAAGTGCATATCAAGCAAACAGCGTCTCTTGAACAGAAGGCACGCAGATGGCGATGCAATGTGCACTGTCAGGACAATCATTGTGAAATCCATGGGATAAGCATGGGAAAGAAGAGGTAATGTGAGAGGCCACTATCACCTCAAGTCAAGACAACAAGCTACCATGATGTGCAAAGGCAGCCATGGGACTCTAGATCCAAAACTTAAGTGATTAGACAGCGGCTGTTGGACCAAACAAGCAACAAGAGATGCACAAGCAGCTGGCAACTAAGGCTTACCTTCATGCTCTGTCCAGCGACAATTGCAATGGCCAAGTTGTTGCCCAACGATGCAACTTGCTGGAAAAATGTTGCTGCGTAGAACCCCCGGCGACCTGCAAAACAAGCCACATTATGATGGAACAGCATGCCACAATGGATTTACCTATCGGGACGGCAATGCTACCTGCGCTGGTAGACTGCTATCATGCATAACATGGTTTGCAGTCAATAGTGCACATGACGTATGTGGACCTGTACCCTCATGTCCTCAAGGCATACATCACAGCAAGCAAAGTTTCAAGCTCCAAGTTGCAAGCTGCAACTTCCAGCACAGCAGTAAATGCTGCTGCTTGCTTGAGGTGCCGCTACCTGTGCTGAAAGGCACAAGTTTCTTTTGTCTTCTGTTGCGGAACAGCAGCAACTAAATGTCCCAGTTGACAGCACGCATTCACCAAGCAAGTGCGAAGGCTGGAAACATACCAAAGATACTCTTGACTAAGTCTCTGTAACGGTAGTATGTCTGGCCGTTCCAGTTGAAAAGGCCAGCAAGCAGCCAGGAAGAGTAATATGTGGTGCATGTACCCAACAGCAAGGCAATGATTGCTGGGCCCCAACTGAGCTGACTGAAGGCATATGGCAGGGGCAAAATGGCAGCTGGGACCGCAATTGTGGTTCCCATGTGGTAGCCAGCACTGAACCAACTACCTGCGGCAAGAACAGGTGAGCCATTTGTCAGAAGACACAGAGGCGCATGGCTGCCATGCCTCACACACGCTTAGGCATGAGGGTATCTGCAAGCAAAGAGAATGGAACTACCATGACTATACGTGGTATGAAAAACAGCAGAGCTTGCTGACCAGCACAGTAAGCATGACCATTCGGTGTACATGGTCAATTGGATGCCATGAGATGCCCACTAGGGCGTGTGTGCTCAAGGTGTCCTGCCTGGAGGAGCCATCTCATGCAACTAGTCTAATCGTGGTGCAACTTTGCTTACCCACTCCCTTCCTGTTGAGCTGAAGCTGTGTTGACTCTCCTTGCACATGGTTTGCGCATGTTAAGGTGAAACCTCACCTTCTGCTGCAGACCGCTTTGCCGAGTACAGCGCTTCACAATGTGGGTTCTGCACGCCTGGTTTCGTTGTGGCCACTCACCAGACCCTGACCAAGTGTCAAGAGAAAGGCCAGAAGCCAACAGAAGACATCTTACAGAAGGGCTTGGACGGCAACTTGTGCAGATGCACTGGCTATCGTCCCATTCTGGACGCCTGCAAGGTCAGCAGCCTGCTATCCTGCCCTACATGTACTGAACATGCATGCTTGTTGGTTCTGCTTCACAGTTAAACATCAGACACTGTGTTGGGCACTCTGTGTTGCTGGTGCACCGAATCAGACTTTCATACAGGTTCATACCACTCAAGGCTGTATATACCTGAACTTCTGGGAAGGCCCACATTTGATGAATGAATGTGCAGGATGTCACCCTGCATGCGCGCAAGCTCATGCAAGCAAGCTCATCAAGCTGCGCATGCTGATCTGACAATTTTAAACGAAGACCTTGTCAGTACATGTACAGCACATGTTCAGCTGCCAAGCGCAAAAGACTTCAAACAATAATGTGAAGCAAATGTTGCCGCATCGTTGTGGCTGCTTGAATGTTCTTTTGCTGCGTTCTTGCCTTCAGCAAGCTTTTGGCAAAGTATGACTGGAGGGCATATGAAGAGCATATGGGTGCGCAGTTGCTTCATCCCTATCAACCTCAACCGTCTTCAGCATGTTGTCTTCTGTTGTCATCCGTCTATCTGTCTCATCTGTTGTGTGTCTGTCTCATATACTGTTTTGACGTATATTTTGAGCTTCTGGTGCAGAGTTTGGTGTCTGGAGTGGACATGGAGGACCTGGGTGTGCGCAGCTGTGCCACACCTTTCAAGAATTCCCCTGCTGAGCAAGCTGAGTTCCCCGAAGAACTGAAGCAATACGTGAAGGTAGCTTGACCTCCAGCTGCATGGACATCTTGGGGTGCGTTGCGTGTAGATGAGTCATCACGTGTGACAAGGCATGGTCAACACAATGTGGTCAGTGGCATGCCTGGCCTTCATGTCAGGATGCTGTCCCAGCTCATATTCACAGGCAGACAGACATGGCTATGCCGAATTTGTGCTTAAAATAAATCAAAAAGCTCTTGTCAACGGCAGCGACCCTTGGACACATCTTCAGAACACTGAGACAGCATGCTTGTGTGCCCCCCACCCCTCCCCCACCCCTCCCCCAAAATCTATCTTACAGCAAACTTCTGCTGCAACAGGAGAAAGCAGCAGCACCCGCTGACCCTGTGCCTCCCAAATCCACCAGCAAGCTTTATTTGGCGCCAAAATCCCTGCCAGAGCTGTTTGAGCTGCTGTCAGAGTACGCCAAGCAGCCAGAGGAGTTCAGAGTGATTGCTGGCAACACAGGGGCAGGCGTGTACCACGACTGGCCCTTGGAGAGGGTGCTCATTGATATCAAGAGCATTCCTGACCTCACCAAAATTGAGTACAGTAAGGTATGCAACTATAGCATTCCTGACCTCAGCAAAATCGAGTATAGTAAGGTATGGGAGATGTATGTCACAACTTCAGTGTTACTGTATGACTGGCCCTTGGAGAGGGTTCTCATTGACATCAAGACCATTCCTGACCTCACCAAAATTGAATTTAGTCAGGTATGCAACAGCAGCATTCCTGACCTTAACGAAATCGAGTATAGTAAGGTATGGGAGATGTACGTCACAACTTTTGTGTTACTGTATGATTGGCCCTTGGAGAGGGTTCTCATCGACATCATGAGCATTCCTGACCGCACCAAAATTGAGTATAGTAAGGTATGCGAAGTGCATGTCACATCTGTTGTCACTGTGTGATATACACATGCTGGCAGCAATGATGCAGAGCTGTGATTGGAGCTGCTGTTGGATGATGATCTTAAGTGGCAGCAGGAGTAATCCTGAGCTCACTGAGATCGAGTACTGACTTCACTCAGGACTGTGAGTACCTGACCTCAGGGGAAGCCATTTGAGCAGACCAGTACACAAATGAGCGCACAAACAAATATTAAGCAGACAAGCGAATGCACAAAAGCATGAACAAACACTAACCAGTGTCAAATTGAATACCTGGTGACTATACAGAGCTCAGGCTTGAGTCCAGCGAATCAAACACACAATCACTGTCGGGATACGTACACGTGCTGCCTGTTGTCATGCTGTGCAGGGTTTCATGCACTGAGTCACTCTCTCACTTGCTCGCTCATTGCTCATTTCCATTTTTTCATTTTTAGGTTTCAGGGTTTAGGGTTATATTTATGGTTGTTCATCCATTCGTTCTGGCGCGCAGGATGGCAAGGAAGTGGTGTTTGGGGCCAATGTGAGTCAGACAAGGGCTATTGAGGAGCTGCAAAAGGGCTCTCAGCCGGAGCCCTTCCATTGCATGGCAGACCACCTTCTGCGCATTGCTGGTCAGCTTTCCTGTCTTTCTGCATTGCTGGTCAGCTTATCTGTGTTCCTGCATTGCTGATCAGCTTCTCTGTGATTCTGCATTGCTGATCAGCTTCTGTGTGTTTCTGCATTGCTGCAGACTGCATGCACCGTTCATCAGTCTTGACACTGGTGTCTCCGCAATGTTTTTATGGGTATCCTGCTTTGTTTATTTCATGTACCCATCCACACACCCACCCACCCACTCACCCACCCACCCAGTTGCTCTCTCGCTTGCTCACTCACTGACTCCCTCTCGCGCTCACTCCCTCGCTCACTCTCCCACCCACCC
>JAABUP010001754.1_pt1 | contig 44451 bp, 61 predicted proteins | sample 5559201 | NCBI WGS metagenome assembly JAABUP01 (sample SAMN10711887, study PRJNA513373) | rock metagenome | isolation source: Antarctica rocks | place: Antarctica
CGTCGTCGTCTGTGAGAAGCGAGAATACGGCAAATCTACGTCACAAGCTCGCTGTTGGCCCGTGTCAGGCTTGTTGCAGTGCAAACAATAGCAGCGTCTTGTGTTCCCTAGAAATCTGTCTGTGGTCTCAAAGACCTCGTGCTTACAATGCGTAACTCAACATCACGTACACTGTTGAGCGTAGCACAGCTGCCGAGGGGGTGCTAGACACCTTCGATTCATGTGGGGTACATACTGAATGTACTGTACAGATGCACAGTGTGATGTGCACATGGCATATGCCGTGACAGCTTTGCATGCTTTGTGTGCAACGAGACCGATCACAAGGTACAGTGAAGCTGTGCAGAAGTGAGTCACTGACCACCTTCAGTATAGAGAGAAGCACAAGCAGAATGCACTTATGCCTCTGCATAACTTTCTTTGAGGTTCTGACAGTTAACGCACTAGCAAGATGTGCATGCATCAACTAATGTATGCAATGGTTTACTCATGTTCGTTAGGAAGGTTACTGTGAACTTGTCCAGTCTGATTTGCAACATATCAAATCAAGCTTTTTTTGGAATGCTGACTGCAGCAACATGACTGAACACAGTATGTACTTGACCCTCCAGAAACACACAATATGTAAAACAAACCTGTGTCAGTGTGTGTCAGGTTCTGAAGGGACACAAGGGGTTGCATTCAACTCAGTCTCAGATCAGTTCCTCAAGGAGACAGCACGGCTGTGACTATCCATGTATCAGAGCATATCATTCATCGACATAGGCAAGGCAACATTTGCAGTGCAGAGAGTTGCAGCCAGTGTTAGTAGATTTGTCCCCAATTCGTCTTGTATCTCCAGTCCCATGTGCCACCATGTGCAGGGTGCATGCTAGCATGTAAGTGTTTTCTCAACAATATCATGATGATCAGAAGAGGGATGGTAATCATTAATGGATAAATACCTTGAAGGATAATGACTATAAACATTCCATCATGTTTTGGCATCATGAGTTCTTCAAATTTCCATGCTGTGCAAACATAAATATATGTTTTTACTTCAACTTGGTCTACAACACTAGAAGCTAACTCTATATCTGGACTGCCTAGCACTGCAGTGGCGGTGCAACCTGCGCTGAGGAAAGGACAGAAAGCTGCTGCAAAACAAGACAAAAACTTTATTGTCACCTGCACCTGAATCTGACCAAAAGAAAGCTATATCTGCACACACACTTTCAACTGAGGCACCAGCTGCAGCAAGTCATCCTATCAACTTGACCCTGGAACTTGGGTAAAGGTGTTCTCCTTTGAGAATTCAGGGAGAGGAATGTTGCACCTTGCAAGGCATTCCGTGTCAAATGAAGGGTTGACTTGTTGCGGAGAGTTGACTTGGTCCACAATGGCCTGAAGGCTGGCATCATCCAGCCCCAGTGTAGCCCTCAAGGCAGATAATGGTAAGTTGAAGAACGCTAGTGATACTGTCGTAGTGCCTGGATCTCGAGTAGGGAAGGTGGCAATGAACTGTGCTGGGGTGCACTGAAAGTTCTGTCCAAAGTGCACCAGCCCTGCAACATCATTTTGGTTTGCTTAACCAACGTACATGCCACTGGGACTTAGGTATCGTGCCAGGCAGTAGCTTGGCTGACACTTGATGAAGATATGGTCATGACAGGCACACTACTTAGAGTCATACAAGGTCACGTCATGCCATGAAACAGTCAGGTGTGCTGCAGCACCAATCCTGAAAGCGGACCTTGTGGAATGAAGAAGGACTGGCCAGTAGCCACAGTTGCATTGATGAACCTGCCTCCTGCGGTGTCAGCCCGGTTTGCATTTTCCTCAATAAACCCAAATAGCATTTCACCTGCAGCATGCATCCATCAATATTTTGGACTGGATGGTGCATCCTTAGCGATTGTGCTCTTGCAAATGAGTGTGTGCAGAATGAGGGCTTGTCAGCAGCATCAAACAATGCGGGTGCAGCAGGCCATTTGGAAAAGTCTGTAGTTAGGTGCAGCACATACGTATACAGAGATCATTTGTTTCAAGGTGAGGCCTGGTGCAGCATACAACTTGTGCCGAGAGGGTCGATGAGCTACAAGGCTTGCCTTTTGTGATGTGGACGATCTCTGTCCCTCTTGGGTGGACATGGGGCTGATTGATGGCACAAGGTGCCAGGGTGATCAAGTTTTGACCCACACCGTCACCAGGAAGGGTAGCAAGCGCTTGGTTGTTGTTCACAAACTGTACCAAGCATACTTTTGTGACCGAGGTGTAAATAGTGAACGGACGAGCTTTCAAACTTGCAACGCATAAGGCTCACCAGGCTGGACTGAGTGCCGGCAGGGGTTTGGAAGTCATTCTCTTCGAAGCCGTATGCGAAGTCAGTTGTCGGGAAAATCCGCCGTTGCTGAGCTTCGTTGTCAACTGCAAGGTTCGGAACGGAGCTGGCTGATACAGGGGCTGGTTGGCCAAACACAGTAGATCCCGGGCCAACTGTTGGGGGCGGCGCATCCCGGCAGGTGCAGCTTGTCAAAGCCATGATGCACATCAAAGCTGTAGGCCACTTCATAGCTCGTGAAGAGTTGTATCCGACAATAGGAACCTTTGCAAGTATTGGAGATTAGATAGACGACACAAAGACGGTGTTGCGAAACAGTTGAGCACTTGCTGATATGGCTGCTGTGGTGGAGTCATCGCTGCTTGCTTGCTTGCTATATACTGCACCAACGAAACTTGCGGAATCGGCAAGCAGTCTCCGAAGCAGCGCGGACTAGATTCTTGGAAGGGGGAGGAAACTCTTGCAGGCCGCAAGCTGGTGGAAGCGTAACAAGAAGCGTCACCGTCTCTCAGAACAGCTGATGGCGAGATCATTTGGGCACTTGGCAAATTGGGGAAATAGACGAAAGGGTTTCGCCAGTGTGCAAAGCAATTGGGGAAATTGGTAAACCTGTGGCGTTTTCGTACCTGACTGCAATTTAACCGCACATTATCAAAATATGAAGCCGAAGATACCAATTCAGAGGTCTAGGCGAAACTTTGTAGCCTGTAGTAGCCTGTAGTAGTGGTTCAACAGTGGTAAACAGTCTGACCCTCTGCTGTAACAACAAACACACACAAGACTAGCCAATACCAAACAAAAGTCTGAGCTGCCAGAGGCCTGGGCTGCCGCCTTAGGAGCCTCTGATTATGATTGCAGAAAAGCGTTAACGTTTCTTTTCTGCGCTGCCAGATGCTTGCAATTGGTGACTAGCCTGGAGCATGCTGCTGTGGCTGTGTACATGTAGGGATTGAGACCACTGTAAGTCAAGCAATTTGATGCAGCACAATCTCAGCTGCTACAAGCGTATACAAATATGGAGTTCAGCATGCCATGTACATGCCTAACTTGGGCTCATTCTCTGGTTGCCCAAAGATCTGGTCATACTCTGCAAAGACACTGCTGCAGGTGGCCTTGTTTTTTGTATGGATGTGATTAGCTTGAACGCCAGATTTGGCCACATCATCATTTAATACCTTGAGAACCCGCAGCAGTGCCGAAGACGACTGTCAATTTTGCATGTCAGATCTGCCAATATCTCATTTAGCTATGCAGCGTGAATGCCAGAGGCTGCAGCACCTGGTTACATCTGTTACTTGCGTGCTTTTGACAAGTCTTGCCAAATAGCACAAGGACATGCATGACATGCCCTCAGCTGATGCCATAGCAGCCTAATAGTATGCATGTTGCTGTTTCCAATGCAGTGACAGCTGTCTATGAAGGAGAACTGTGGGTTAAGCCTGCTATAGCAAGACCTAGCTAGACTCCTAAGCAAGCTCCTGAGGACAAAGCACTGACCTCCAAGTCACAAATGCCAGCTCATTGTGGGAGAAGGATGTCTCCTTTACCCTCAGGTGTCCTTTGATCTGCTTGAACCACCTGTAGTAGCTACTACAGGCAATGAGGCATGACTAAAAAGCCTTGATATGGCAGTAGGATCCCCCTTCATCTCTGTATTGTGACCTATAGCGTGACATGCCATGCATGATGCACAGTCTTAGACAGCACAAGGCATGGTATAACAAGCAATCAAGACCAGCCGCAGCCAATCAAGCGGGGAAGGACGGGACTAGTGCAGTGAATGTACAACAGGTACATGTCTTTTTCACGCTCGCCGTGCACAAACCTCGTCCCTGCAGCAACACAAGAGGATATCACTGCACCTGTAAGCTTGAAATTGGTGGTTTGTAAACAGCACAACAATAACTTGAGAGCGGCCAAAGACCAGCACTTGACACAGCATTACCCTGTGTGAAATTTGGCAGCAGCCGGAAGTCTGTGTTGGCACAAACCGACTGCCCTTATAAAGTCCTTGCAACTGCATGTGGGTGGAGCTGCTGGGTCCTCTCTGCGCACTATCTGCAGCGAAAAGCACACCCAGTGTCAGGCAACCAGAGACACCACAACAAGATTTGGTTCATGAGGTGTTCATGAGTAGTTTACGGACCTAAGTTGCAACCTGGCTTCCGTTGCTAGGGCTGCACATAGCGCTGATCAAGTGGTCGAGGTTCATCCGATGAAGCATATCTGGACTGCAAAGTACACAGCTGACTCCGGTCTTGAACCAAAGTCGTATGCGTGTGGGTGTGCTCGCAAATAAACGCACCGCAGGTTTCGATGACTCTTGGCAAAGCGATCAAGCTTCGGAACTGGGGCTGGCTCCGGTGCGCAGCGCAGTGCCCACCATGCAACCTTCGGCACACCGTTTGTCTGCGCTAGATCCAATGAAGCCATCTCTCGGGTGCGGTAGAGCTTACCAGCTTATGTGTTTTGCAAGAGAAGTGCAGTGACCCAACAAGCGGCACGCTACGCGCATACGACGCCCGTCAAACAGTTGCGTGCAAGTGACGAATCTGTAAGTGGCTGCGTGTTTACCGTCATCAAGGCATCAGTCATCGAGAAGAGGACCAAGCACTCTGTTGGGTCATATCTAGTAAGCGGTTCGTCTGTGACTTGATGAGGCCTGTCTAGCTCTAGAACATTTATGAGAGGTCATGCATGTTCCAGTATGGACTTCATCATGTTGAAAGCTGGCACATGATCCCAGAACACTATGCGTCCGTCGGGATAGCCAACATTCATTGCATCCCGGTAGAGTGGCCTCCAAACGTCGCCTACATCTGGTGCTGAACAGATGGCATGACATCTATCCTAAAATACGACAGCTACAGTTGCCGAGCAGTTTGACTCTTTCGGCGCAACAAAGGTTTTCGTCGAATACTCTGTGCTCTGGGCAACCTCAAAATCATGAGATCACTGCCAACACCCACAAGAAGAACCCTGCAGCACAATCTTGCTGTCAAATGTGACGAGCCTGGCAGCACTTTATCACCAAACATGTTGCAGCAACCTTGCATCCTCAATGCAACCACCTTTAGATGTCATAGCAGGAGGCATACACTGCACTTCCTGTTTGGTAATTTCACACTTAAGTGGCACAACAGGGCAAGCTGCATTTACCTAGGGTGATGATGCGGCGCGTAAATCTAGATTTGCCGCCAGAAAGCCTGCTAAAGAAGGAGCTGGAGGGGTCTTTTGCCGCCACACTAGCCATGCGTCCCTTGCCCAGTTCTAACTTTTGGCTCCTGCTGCCTGGCTGCTTCCCGCCTTCAGCATCACCTGTCACCACAAGCTATTCAAGGACCATCCACTGCTATTCCATGTCAGAATGCAATGCAACCATTGCTGAATTTGCCAATCATCATTCAATACACTGATGCTGTAACTGTGCAAAAAGCCAACATGCATGCAGTCAGACCATGACGCCTTGTAGAACGTGACATCCAAAGGAGTCGATTTGGAAGCTCCATCAAATAGCATAGCATTTTCTAAATTGCAAATTGCTGCCGCCAAACTGTCACTGTTGCTGCTGCTCAGGATGACAAGTTGAAGGAAAAGTGTTAAACCCTCACCACTCACCCTGCTGGAATTCCTGCTCAGGATCGGTGATTTTGCCGCTTTTGGCAGCAGTGACAACATTGCCCTTGATGTGGTCCAACGAGTCAGCAACTGCATTCTTCTGATCACTCAGAACCTCTGCCTTGTCAGCAATGACAACTGAGGCAGCTTTACCAGCTGACTCAGCACTGCCGAGTGATGAGTCAGAGTCTCCAAGGCTGAGTGTGGAGTCAGCGTTTTTGGCGCTCTTGATTATAGAGTCTGCCTCTATGGAGTCATGCCTGCCTGCAATCACATGAACATGATTGCATGACCAAATGAAATGTTTGGCTGATTTGTCTTCTAGGAGATGTCATGTTTAGGCAGCTGAGACATGCATTTTGACATGCAATCATCAAACCGTTGGCAGCATGCTGTAACACAGAAGCAATGCTGTTGCTGTTTGCCATCCCTATACCACATCAGCACCACAGACGAACTGCAAATGAGCTGCACCAAGAACAACTGGGACATCTCAGGCAGCAGCCCTCACCTGGTGCTGAGTCAGCATGTGACAAATCCAGGTCAGCCTCATGAACATCCTTAGTCACCGCTGCTGCTGCCTGGCCATCCAAAAGAGGATGGGGCAGATCTCTGGTGACAAGGCCACCATTGGCTTTGGCAGGATTATCCTGAACCAGCCTAGGCTCTGACTTGGCTTTAGCATCCACAGCTAGGTTCTGTCGCTCTGCAGCAGCTGCAGCCTTGACTGCTGCCTCAGCTTCTGTGTTAGGTTCCTCGTCCAGCTGGGCATCTTCTGCGTCTGCTGCTTGGACCTCAAGCACATCAGCAATGTCTTCAGCCTCAACTTGCTGGGCTGCCTGCTTGAACTGCAACAGGAAAAATACATGTGTCAGATGGCTTGTAATTTCATCCACTTTTTGTGAAGCATATTGGTTATAAGCCACACACTGAGTGCATGCCAGCTGCAGACTAGAGAAACGTTTGCTTCATGCGGACCTTGTCAGTGTCTTCAGCTTGTTTGGGCGCTAAAAATCAAACGAGATTCCCTAAAAGCAGTGCATGAAAGCAGTGCAGTGCATGAAAGCTGCCTGTGCTCAAGCCCCACAAGAAGCGCCTGACAGGCCACAGCAGCCGGTGAGGGCAACTTCATTGATACGGCAGTGCTAGAGGCAGCACACGATGATGATTTTGGAAGTGTGACCACAACTAGCCAGAGGTGACGGTCTACAGGCAGGAGTGAAGACGACTCAGGTACTTGTCAGAGCATAGATCCTTTGGCAGCATCTGTGTGAGCTGTTATGGAAGACATGATAGGTGCTCAAAGTGGGCGCCAACATGCGTTGTGTGTCGCTGTGCTAGGCAAGCTTTGCCACAGCATGTGCTGCCTGACATATCAGCCTTGAAGTGCCTTCCAGCCCTGTCATGGTCTGTGATGCGTCAAGTAGTAGCAGTTTGTGATGCTGCTTGCATGTCTTACAGTCGGCACCCATCGCACTGCATTGCAAGCGGCCACTCAAGATGCCTCAAATGCTCTGACAACCTTTTGAAAGCGGGCTGTTAGTGCACCTGATGCGTCTGTAATTGCTGCTTGCAAAAATGGCAATGGGTGCCTCTCATAGTGCATGCAAGCAGCATCCAGGGCACTGTTGACTTGTTGGGAGGACAACTGGACGTGCTTGACGAGGTTCACTAAACGGTAAACATTTTATGCGCTCTGGTAGCATCAATTGCAGTTGCCAGGGCGTCACTGAACGTCCATGCAATGACAGCCAATAACATTCAAGTAAATATATATCTAGAGTCATATCATGACATTCATCCAATGCTGATACTGCATGCCTGAATCAACATTGTAGATGTCACTGTGACACTCTGCTGGGCGTTGTTTGCGTCTGCTGCATAGGACTACAAACAGTAGGACAAGATCTCAAGACAAAATCCTCTGCAAAACACAGGTTCCTGTACACGCCTCACCCCCCGCTTGTTTGCAATAACCTTGCTGTCACACATGCACTACAAAAGCATTCATGTGTAAGTAGAGGTTTAGGGGAAATTATGTTTCAGAGAAGATGAGCCTTGTGCTATTGACACCTTGTTGACGACGCCGCTGGGTCTGACAACGGCAGTCGCACACGTTTTCCAGCCAGATCGCACTCACTGTGGCATACTGTGTGGCATCAAAACCACAGTGATTGAGCGCTGTAGCATCAGTCAGGCAAGCACAGGCCTTGAGCAGGTAGAACTGAGCCAGAAAGCATAATCATTATCATTATTCAGCAGGTGGCAGCTCTGTGTTGATGTTGATTGAGTGACAACAGCTCCTTCTGAGAGCTCCTGAGTGCAAGTTGACTCTGCACTCAGGAATTCTCAGAAGGAGCTCCTGTCAAACAATCAACATGAACATAGCGCTGACACCTGCTAGACCCAGCTGGCAATGTCAACAGTGTCCAGTGTTTCTAGGCCAAAACAACAGTGACCAAAGTTTCTAGGCAAAACAAACAGCGTCCAAAGGTCTAGACCAGAACAACTTTATCGTGACAGCAGTGCAACAACTCAGTCAAGCCAGTGCTGATGGAGCACAAGTCCACAGCAGCTGCCTGTGCTAGACCAACATTTCACTGACCCAAATGTTGAATGCTGTTTCTGAAAACAAGTTCTGCAAGGATGCTGGAGTATACGCTGAGCAGTAGTGCAACAATTGAGGCAGGCAAGCAAGGATGTAGCACCAGGTGTCTGTGCTACATCGCAACAGCAGGCTTTATCTGTGTCATCTTGTGGTCAACTTTGCAGAATCACTATGCCTTTCCACCTATCAATAGCTGATTGTTGCAATGTCAAGCATGCTACCTTGTACAACTATTTGTTGCAAACAGGTTTGCTGGGCAAATGAAGGTTGCTCTGAAAAGCATGTTGAGAGGCAGGCTCAAGATGTGAATTCACCTGAGAATCATCATACGGCTTCCCACCAGCTGTCACTGGTGCATCATCAGCGGAGTCTCCTCTGCTGGAGTTTGCCGCCGCCGCCAAAACCTGCTTGACCTCATCAGCCACCACAGCTGTGGTCTTTGCCGCCTGTTTCAGCAGTGAGCCGCTCTCCTGATTCTGCTCCTTGCTGCCATCTGTAGTGCTGCCACCTATCACCTTGTCTTTGATAGCTGTTGCGTTAGATAGCACGCTGGCTGCAACTTCTTTGCCAGTACTAAGCAGGTTCCCAGCAGCTTCTGATGCATTGCTGGCGGCCTGCTGAGCGGTGGTGACCGCTTTTGCCACCAGATTTGCTGGAGAGGCGGAAACAGCTGCCTTGGCCTTTTTAGTGGGTGCGTGAACTGGTATGGTGCATTTCTTGCAGGCGACTTTGCAGTTGTTGGTCATGAAGCCTGGATTGGCGTCACACTCGCCGGCATCTGCCCAAGTCTTGCAGCGTTTCTGTAACAGAAGAAAGAGGTTTAGCACACAACGCTGCCCTTCCCCATTACAAAGCTCGTGTTTGTGCGCAGAGTGCACTCTCCATGTTCATGCAAGACACCATCAATGCTGTTTGAGGAAGTCAGGCACAATATATGGAATCTGACAGCGCACAGCACTCACATCTTCCTGTACAAAACTATAGGTGAGCGCATGTGCTGTGAGATGCAAAAATCTCTTGATTGCGCTTGTATAGATGCATGCAAGAGATCACGAGCAGTAGTCAAGACAAGGGGCTCACATCATGGTCCTTGCAGCTGTCCACTGAGATCTGGTACTCAACTTCAATGAAGGCTGCATCCAGCTCTGTTTCAAGCTCCTTTGCCTGCATATCACATTAACCTTTAATTGCCTGTATCTCTACCATGATTCAGCCCTGTCATTCGACCATGCAAACACCTGCATTGCAGTGGTGTCTTGACCAACGTGCTGTGACACCATGACATGTGCTGAGCAGCTATGAATTTGTGAATGGCCAAGTCCTGTGGTGCATGCAGGTATCTGTGTACACGTGCCAAGTAGCAGCTTGCAAGCATCAGCCTACATGCGCTTGCAGGAGGCTTACATATGTGCATTCCTTTTCCAGCTGCTCTGACGCTGGACATTGGACCTGATGCCGCTCGCAGAAGGCCACATTCAGCTCCACAATGACTTGAATGGCCAGCAGGTCACGCAACAACTCCTCTCCCTGCAGCATGTCAGCCTCAAAATGCTCAGTTGTAGCACTGGTCTTTTGAAACACTGTATTGCATATCGGCATCAGCCAAAACGGCTGGCATGATGATGCTGTGAGGTTGTGCCCAGATATGAAGATGTGGATCCAGTAGGCATGCCCAGCTCTGTAGCGTCAAGAAGTTTGCAGCAAGCAGTCAAACTTTGACATGCTAGATGCACCTGACACTGTGCAAAGACAGCATTGTAACCCCGTGACATGGGAGTGATGCAGAGTGATACTGGTCGTGACAGGAAGAGCTGCAGGTTCAAGACACGAAAACACTCCATGAAAATTCCAAGCCATTTCAGCCATATGTATCATCAACAGCAGCTTGTAAGATTAAATTGAGGATGGCAGACTAATGGCAACATGGCACTGCAGTGGCTTGCCTTGGTGTTGAAACTGGAGGCTCTGGGGGGGTGGGGAAAGAGTCCCTTCTTAGGGTGGTCGGTGTTCATGTCCCAGGGCGGACAGGCTGTGGCATCAAAGTCGTAATGCCAATGCTTGTCAAATGTATAATTGGTGTTGGCTATGGTGTAGATCAGACCATAGTGCAGCACCTTGGGGGGAGCTGCAGGGCATGCCAAGCAGTCAGCACATCCAGCACATGCCTCGACTTGATGCTGTGCAAAGCTAACATGGCTCAAGCAACAAAGGAATGCATGTGCATGCAAGCACCGCATATCGAGCGCTCCTGTGGGGCTTGCTGTCTGGCCTCAACTCAAAAATGCGCCAAGCACAATTTGCGCCACAGAGCAGACTGCACTGTCAGGTGCAGATGCACACAGCTCGACCTGTGCACATAAAGTTATGCACGGCTGTGTGAAGTCGAGCAATGCAGAGAAACGGCAGTTACAACGTGACCTTGCAGTCTGTAGTATTCAAAGCATCACATGGCAGACGTAAAAGGGCAGCAGAAGAGCAAAGGCAAAGGTAAAGGTAACAGCAAAGGGGAAGGGAAAGGGGAAAAGGTCTGCTGGACTCACTGGCAGAGAAGTAGGCAGGGTACAGCATGGCGCTGAAGTCCACTTTGTGCCACACATCAGCAGCAGCACAGGCGTAGGAGTAGCCATACATCTCTGAGATCCAGGGCTTGTCACCGGGGTGAATGGAGTATGAGTCTCCTGTCGTGTTCCAAGCCTGCATCCATATGCAGCGCGTGAGCCAAATTGATTCTCGGCATGCTGAACAGAGGCAATCATGATTTGAACAAGAGCATGACGCAAGCATCAGTGCCTTCAGCAGGAAAGGGAAGGCTGCAGGTTGGCATGCTGCTCCGGCACAAGTTGCATTGTTGCTGCTCACATTCCTGAGCTGGAGACTCGGTTTGCTCTTTGCACCACACTGATGGTGCATTGCGACCAAGCTGATGAGGCAAAGTTGGCATGAAGCACAAATTGCAGTGCCAAGGCTCTTACTCATGGGCTGAGGCCGTAGATTGCTCTGTAGATGTTATGCTAACAACAGGGCAGGGCAGACTGAGCAAGTGCCACAAATTTGACCAACCATGAGCAAACATAGCATCAGCACATGCAAGTAGTTCTGTTGCTCAAGATGACAGCTGAGCATCAGCATGCACATGTGTCACATGTGTTACTGTCTTTTTGGATGACAAAAACTCACTGTGGGGTCATTCCTGACAGCAGTGGTGAAAGACAGCCACATGGGTGCAACCCTTTCCAGATCTTTAGTATTCATCAAAGTGAAACCACCGACTTGGTCCCCTCGCCTTCCAGGCGGACCAGCTAGGTTATCCTCTCTGGGTTTCACTTGTGGCACATGTCGCATGGCTAGCTCATTGCTAACCCCTTTCATGTAAGTGAAGAAGGCAGAGATGGCCCAGCCTGGACCGGCCCCTAGGGCTACTGGATTGAATGGCTGCCGCATGATCATGTCTGCGTCTATGACCAAGATGAAGTCTTCTGTAGGTTGCACATCCTACATGCAGCAAGGCCAATTTGGACGCAGTAAGACCATAACAAAAGTCCAACAGTTGGTATGCAGTGTTCAAGTTAGCTTGCTCCTGGCACTGCTAAGTGCAATACCAAGACTCACAAAGCTGCAGAGTAATCATGTGAGCAGTTTTGACATTGCAGCGAGCCCTGTAAAGGCAAACTGGGCTGAATCTATGTCACAGAGCATGACAAACTGCTTGCTGACAGAAGTCAATCAAAATCAGCAGCAGCATCCCATCTGGCTTACCCTAAGCCAATACATCACTGCCCCAGGTTTATTGTATGCCGAGTACACATCATTGTGCTCCTTGTCTTGCGTGAGTGAGGGCACAATATGAGACGGCATCAGGTCTATGTCCTGCAGTACTGAAAATGATTTGTCAGTGTATCTTGCAGCATTAGTAGCTGTACACTAGCAAGATTGCATGATTAAAGCATAAATCATTTTGTGCATCTTGGAGGCAGCTTATTTTCTGGATGCAGAGCACAAGCACCAGTGTGAGCAAACGACAAAAGGCAGACCGTCACCTTGTACGTTTGCTTCTGCTCATCAGTGCAGGATATTATACGGGTGATAGGTCCAGCCTGACCAGCTTTTCTGTGACTATATTGTATGCCCAAGCTTTGCCAGCTGAAGTACATAGTACATTCTGTAGGCACCACTGTATGAAGAGTGGGTGTGTCAAGTGCTCGCAACTCAGTTGCTGCACTTGCTCCATACGTGGCAAGCACGAAGGTTGTGAGCAGCAGCCCAGGAGTTGTTCGAAGCATGGCGTTACAACAGTTTTTCTTCCTCAGCCTCGCTGAGTTTCCAGGATGCCCCGATCATCGTGACCATTGGTCGTCCAGTGCAGCTGTCATGATGGCCTGGTCGATGACGACGCGTTGGCGGGTGCTGCAGGCCAGGCCATGTATTCAGCGTGCAAGCAGACAGATTGTGAACAGCTGTGCGACAGACACGTACAGGCGTGTTATACGATACCTGATTGTCTGAAATCGCACGCGAAAGGCGGTGTTACGAACAAAAAGGGGTCAGTCCAAGAATAGCACAATAGGTCTTGTGCCGCCCTCCCGGACACTTGGCGAATGCAAGCGCTTAAGCAACGAAGGGCTTAAAGCTCGGCGCTGTGCTGGAAGACAAAAGTGATCGCGCAGCGATCAATTCAACAGACAGGTGATAGCGCGACTCAGAAACGCTTGATTGTATGATCACTGCTCCTGAGCCAAACAGACAGATTGTGAGCCACAGTCGCTTGCTGCACGCTGTTGTGATGACGTCTGTCAGTTCGGCTGTACACGAGGCCCTCCTTCTCATTGAAAACTCAAAAGTGCCGGCAAACAATGCCCTGGAACAAGCCTTGACACCAACAAAGAAGAGGAGCGGAAGTGTACTTGAAGGGCGAGTCCCAAGGTCGGATTGGGATTTCCAAAAGTTTGGCAAGGGGGCCGCGCCCCTGCTTCAGAACTCGTTGTTGCTGTTGCATCCCTCGACGCTTTTTCTAATCAGCTGCTGCTTGTGGTTCTCCTCGACATCAGCAGAGCATTGCGAAAGGCCTTTCGCCACAACTCCAACCCCGATCCTGCACTGACAGAATGGCAGAAGAAGCCTTGAATCTGAGCTTGGACGATATCATCAAACGTAACGCAGAAAACAGCAAGAGAAAGTCATCATCCGCGGGTGCAGCAAGAAGGGGAGGCAGAGGAGGACGGGGTGGCAGAGGTAGCAGCTTCCAGCCCAAAGGCTTGGGTGTACAGTCTAGGGTGGTCAAAACCATAAGAGGGGGTAGGGGACAAAGCAGAGGCGGACGGGACAGAGTTGCACCGAGGGTGAGACTAGCACAGTTTTCAAGGCTCAATGGTGCCATGCATTCTGTTTTGTAAGATCTTTCAGGACTTTTCCTGAAACTATACCAGTGTGCTGTAGGCTGAAACGAACTACCTCAAAGACCCTCCGCGGGACAATGCTGCACTGTATGGCGATGCCTCCTGGAAGAATGATCAGTACCCCCAAGTTGTGGCAGCACCCAGGAGGGACATTCAACATCGTATTGGAGAGCCTGCAGATGGTACCAAGTTGTAAGCGCACCACCGCTGAAAAAAGCAACTGCACACCTAGCAATGATGTATCAGGCCCCAGGCTTCAGGCAACTCTCCTCAGCTACATGGGGGAGTGTGGCACACACATGCGCTTACCAGCACAGCCACAAGCGCCATACCTTTTGCCTGGCTGGCACCTGGTTTAGATTGCAAGGCTCAAAAGCAGCTTTTGGCCTTATCCTAGGCTTACTTACTTGCTAGCCATCCTGGGTTATTCTGCAAGCCACCTTCTCATATGGAGCCCTTTGCATTCAGCCTTGTCAGCATGGCCTGCCAGCAGCTCCAAATTGGTCAGACAGTCTTCAAGCAGCAGACACATGCTCACTCTTCCCACACTCTTACAGCAACAGACTCAGCAGCATCACAGCAAGGGATTGGCGCCGCAGCGTGTTGAGGATAGCAACTTTGTGTGTTTGCAGGAATATCTCTAACCTGGATCGCAATGTGACTGACAACGACATCAAGGTATCGTCTGCTTAGCTGCCTTGCCCAGCTTGTCAAGAGTAGTTATCACACTCTTGACCATCCTGACTGGTTTGTGACTACAGGAGCTGTTCCAAGAATGTGGAGAGTTGAGGAAGTGTGGAGTGCGCTTTGAACCAGCGTAAGTTATAGCAGCTGTGTACCTTGATGCTTTTGTTTACATCCCCAATCCAGTTTGTGATGTCATGTAAGCTGCACCTTGTCCACAGGTGCAATAATCAAGCTGTTGATTTTGCTCACGCTTTATCCTCCTGCAGCATGACATGCTGCTGCAGATATGCACATGCGTTGTCTTACCTTGTCAGTTGGTGTGGTGGAATTGCTTTACTTCACAGCAGCAGCACATGGGTTCATGAAGTAACTGGTGTGGTCGCTGCGCAGTGGCGGCTCCATGGGCACAGCCTTTGTCTGGTTCCAGCACCCTGAGGCGGCACAGGACGCTTTCCAAAAGTACAACAACATTGCTTTGGATGGCAAACCAATGCGAATTGAATTTGACCACTCCGAGAAGATTCTGACCAGTGGGGTTCGGTACGTTTGTTTATGACCTTGGACCTGGTGCAATTTTGCAACATCACTTTGTCGCCACAATCTAGTCGTTGCATTCTCCTTTGACGTTTTGACCTTTGGCAAGCATCGTGTTTGTTTGTGGTCAACCAGTTCTTCATTTCTGAGAGGACTGTTATGTTTGCAGAGTTGGTAGTCGAAGTGGCTCGGGACGCGTTGTGGTGCAGGGAGGGCGTCTCTTCCAGAATGCAGCTGAGAAGGCACAGATAGGGTATGTTTTTAGACCCTGACTACAGGCTGTATAAGTCTATGTTCACGCACCCTAATACGCGATTTTTGTTGGGAAAGCTCTGCAGTGTTGCATTACTGCTTTGGAGGGAATGTGTGTTTTGATTTCTAGCTCTGGTCCATCTACCGCTGATGTTTGTGCCAAGCATATGCCTTGATAGAGCATTGTGTGATGAAGTGCGTTGTGTCATTGCAGGGGTAGAGCAGTCAGACCGCCCGGCATGCGTAGCAGCATGAGGATGGACATGGACTGAGGGATGCACAGTATAGCAAAATCCGCTCTCTGCTGACAGCGTTGCAACCTTGTCTGGCCTATTCTGCTTCTTGCTTTGTTGCTCAGTCAAATTGACACCATCCTTGCACACAACCTATCATACATTGCAGTTTTACCTGAAGTAAATTGATGTTGAACCATATTGTATGGTAACTAAGTGTTGGGATGGTTGTTTGCATTACTTCCCACTGTACCCGTCACTGCTGCACTTTGTGCATCCAAGAGCATTGCTCCACACTGACATACTGTGCTGTAATGTATTGACAGACATCTCTTCAATCCAGGACAAGGTCCAAGTTGCAGCAGAAAGGATGATGTTACAACTTTGACTTCTAGCTATGCAATGAAATTTGTCATGAAGGTGATTAGGGGCTCTCACTCTGAAAGGTTCTGCTGGCCAACTCAATAAATTTGATGTACTCAAATAAATGCACTGTAATACAGTGACTGTATGGGCTTTTACGTGGACTAACTGACTTCATGACATAGCTAGCTGCAACTCAAAACTGCAAGCTTGTCTGGGTATGCAAATACTGAATTAAAACAGTAAATGAACACTGTCATTGCAGGTGTGCTTTGTGTAAATCTTGTACTTAGATCTTCAGAAACAGTGCCTACGCCAAACTTAGCTATCCCTTTCAAAGTCTTCCAGGATGCGCTCAAGATCCTGCACACACCCAGAAGGCAAAAGGTCCATCAGTGGCAGTTGTGCTTTCCCGCCGCCAAGCTTAATGGGCACCTTTTTGAGCACTTCCTCAAAGGTGCTCTTGCTGTACTTTTTGCTGGAGATATCCTGTCCAAACTGCTGTGCAAGGGCTTGCGCTAGGTTGAGGCCTTTTGCAGCTTTGACCTCTCTCAGAAACAGGTGCCAACCACCGACATCAATGTAGACATCATGACCTGCAGTGGATGTATGTTCATGGTGATCAGGCGTTGAGAAGCTAAGATATCTGATTTCGACCTGACAGTAAGTGCAGTGGATGCCTAGTGAATGCTACATGCCTATCTTGTAGGATAGGTCTTCATATGCAGTCTTGACACCACCAGAACCAGACACCAGTTTAGACAGATCGATCCAGCCCTCGACGGTGTCTTTACCAAACCCTCTGCGCAGCACCTTTTCAGATCGCTGACTATTTTTGCGAGGAATGTGGCCGCTCAAAAAGGATTTTGAGATGATGCTGGCAGACGGTATCCCTGCAGCATCTCAAAAATTACTTTCGTCTCAGATCATTAGACATGAGAAAACCACGTGGTGACTGGATCCAACCTGTTCGAAACACCCCTGAGTGATACACTTGCGCCGAGCGTGCTATTGCAGTGCACTGCATGGATCAGGCAAGCAAGGACCAAAGACTCAATCCAAATTACGCTTCTGGCAAACTGTCGTGTCACAACTCGAAAAACCAGATTCAAGCCTGAGAACGAGTGCTGTCAATAGACTTAAGGTCCTCTCGCGCAGAGCATGTCAACAAACATTGAGTTCACATGTGCTGACAAAGAGCGTAATCTACGGTCTGTTCGTAAGAAGCATGGTTACGGTGCTCAGCATGCTGCCGACTTGCTGCATCAGTGTGGCGCCTTTCTTAATGCTGATGTAGAGCTGCACTTCAAGGCTGACTGGAGTTACGGAATGTATTTTCCTGCCTTGAACAAGTGATCTAGTTTGCGTAAAGCCACCTGATCGCAGCGAGTACTTTCAGCTTTATTTCGTAGACAGTCAACAGAAACACCAGCATGGTCAGGAAGAAAAAGAAAAGGGAAGAGGAGACTGTCACATTTTGCTATTACTGCGACAGAATATTCTCGGACGAAACCACACTAATACAGCATCAAAAAGCTAGGCACTATAAGTGAGGCTTATGGTGTTTGTGCTGCCGTGAATGCCGCTCCTGTACAGGAATGTGCTGAAAGCTAAGCACATTTGCGCAGGTGTAGCACATGCCACAAGAAGTTGAATACGATACAAGGCCTAGCCATCCACTGCAGCCAAGTGCACAAGATCAATGTGGAAGCGTGAGCACGCCTCAGGCTGCATCATTGACTTTGCATGCTGCTCAGAGCCTATCTGATATGTGGCTGTGTCATCAGGGTCCCCAATGCAATGCCTGGACGGGACAGCGTAAATATAGAAATCTTTGGTATGGCAGGGGTTCCTGAGGGTGCAGCCCCTGGCGTGACTGTTCCCATTGGTGAGCAGCCAACACTATAGCATCCTGCATGACCATTGCCTGCTGTGGCACAGGATAAGTTGCACTATCAGCAAACCCTGTACCAGCTGCATCTGCTCATCGTATCAATGCAACCTAGAACTGACTGCACTACCATCATTTCAAGCCACCTTTCACCAAATGATTGATTGCATTTGCAGAGGATGAGTCAGATGCCAAGCGAGCTGCCACTGGCCAAGGCATCACTACACCTAGCATCCTTGCGCCTGGCTACCCTGCCCCAACAGCCCAAGCTGCCTATCCTCCTCAATATAGCGTTCCTCCGTAAGCTGCAGGCCTAAATTTTGATAGTGCAGGCAACATCTGTAGTGTCTTGCCTGAGATGGAGACCTGCCTATCTTTGCGAATTAGTGCATTGTCGATCCCTGATCTTGATGTGTTTGCATTGTGTTTGATGCTATTGGACTGACTTGTGTGTGCTAAGATGCAGTATGCATGCTAAAATCTCCTGAAGTAGCCAGATCTGCATTGGCAACTACTCTCTAGCAACACCATCTTTGCCCAACTTCCATACTGGTGCAAAGCTTACTGTAATGCCCAGGCATGCACAGCTGTCTTATGCCTTGTGCAGGCCCTATGGGTATCCACCTGCAGGCATGTTACCGCCTGGCATGCCACCCCCAGGGTATATGCGCCCCGGCATGCCACCCCACATGTTTCCCCCCGGGCCTGGTCAGCCCCCCATGAGCATGCCTCCAATGAGGCCTCCCCCAGGCATGTCCTTGCCAGGGCAGCCAATGCCCTTCCAAGGCCCTGGTGGTACCTCTATGCCCCCTCAAAATGGCCAGCCTGCCTACACCCCCCCTGGACACACTCCTAGTTCAGCTCCAGGTGAGCATGCAGGCTTTTGCCACAGGAAAGCAACTCTTCAGTAAAACAATTTTGGATTCTCTTGCTGATTTGCAGTAGGGTGAGGCACAGCTGACTTTGTTCTGTTCCTGTTTGGGCAAATACTCAACACCAGGCTCTCTGCCTGCATTCACTCTGCTTGTATTGTCAGTCTTGATTGGAAAGGACATGCAGGCATTGTTTGGCTCATGTCTGTGTGGCATGCCAGGAGCAGGGCAGCCTCTGTTCCCCATTGGGGGCGCCCCTGCAGCCGTTGGCTCTGTGCAGCCTCAGCCTGGGGCTCAGCCACAGGCAGTGGGAGCCGGCCCTCCTGGCGGTTCCTTGTTCCCCATCAGTGTGCAAGATGTTGGTACAAGGCCAGCCATAGCTACACATCCTGGTAAGCGCAACATACCCTTGCATTTCCCGGCATCATAGCATTTGTAGTCTGCTGTGTACCACAAACAGTTGTTGCAAGCTGCTGTGTGACATATCACGAGAGCTGAGCTGCAAAACGTGCTTGGCTTGGCTGCACATGGTGAAGGTCTCATCTGGCATGGTGAGGTGTTGGGGAGCATTGCAATGAACGATGGCCAGTACCTCTAGTATCCAGTGCAACTTTGTTGCTGAGGTCTGCAAGGCCAGCTGCACAGCATAGGTCGGTTTGATCACTTCCTCTAGATGTCTTGACATACTTTTCCAGGATTGCATCAGCAGCTCCCAACGTGCCAGCAGCTGATGTACATCTTGAGAGGCCCCATAGTTGCATCAGTACACCAAGCTGCAAGCTCTGCCAAGCATTCTGCCACAGCATGACTTCCATCATACAGCTTGCTCATTTTGCAAGAATCACAACAGCTTCTGGTATCACTGTGCACGGAAGCATCTGCAGGGACTGGAGCACAGCAACCAGCTGATCTCAAAAGCGTGGGAGAAGCTTCCGCGGTCACAGCTGGTGATGCTGATCTGGTATGGCAGGAGGAGAATGTATCAATGGTATGTAGCTGTCTGTGCCTTTCTCTGTGCGCATCTGAACCTCTAGCTCCTTCATTGAGACTTTGACAATGCAAGACACCTGCATGAATGTGCCAGCTTGCTTCACAGTTTGCAGACTGAGGAAGTTCAGCAAGATGTGTACTGCTGCTTGCATTGCAGTATTCATACTGATCTACGTGTGAAGCATCGCATCAGCAGGACCCATCGGTCTTGTGTGTGTGGTGTGTGTGCTTGCAGGAGGAAAGGCGAGCCCAGTTGTCCAAGTATGCTCCAAGGCAAACACAGGCTCAGGTGCAGAATGTCAACTCTGTCATTTGGTCGTTTGGTACATTTCCATGTGCTTTCAATAAGCACTCCGTTCACTGCTGAAGGGCTCTAATTGTGCTGTCACCTTCAAACCGTCATCTTTGCGTGCATTCAGAGCCAGTGCAGAGCTGTGCCCAAACGCCTTGTCTGCTATACATTATGCTTCTACTTGCATTTCAGCTGTCTCTCATGCCTGTTTGCACAAGTCAGAACTGATGCTAGTGTGTTGTCAAACAGGGACCAATCGAAGCGAACGGCACAGGGGCTATATCACAAGCAATACAGGTACCCAGTGGTGTGCATCAACAGTAGGTGGGTGCACCAACTTTGGTGACCATTTGCCAAATCAAGGTGCGTGGCTGTTGCTCCTTGTTTGATGCGTTGTTTGCACCAGACCTATAGGTCAGTGCCACTCTGCTTAGCTTCCTCGCATCATGCATGCTTGCTTGTGTGAGCCAGGCTAACGGGCTTCAGCTGCTGCTGTTGTAGTATGAAGCGTGCAGAATTTCTGTCTGGTGAGAATTTTAAGTGGTTGCTGTACTTCATGTTTGACGTCTGCTGTACTTCTGTTGCATCTGACAGTGCCATGTGCTGCATATGTCACAGTTCAAGCTGTATGTGCCACCTCAGCATGTGAGCCCAATCTGCAAGCCAAAGTTATGCTGTCTGCAAAGTTCACAGAATTCTTTTAGTCTATTCTTTGGTGCAGAACTACAACTCACAGAAGTTTTGCATGCAGTGACAGTGACATAAGTTGCCATGACAGTACTGGCATATGCAAAACTGTTTGAGCTTGACCTTTTGTAGCCAATGATATTGCAGGGTAGACTGTCATGCACAGAGTGAGCACAATCGTGGGGTCCTCACGAGGACTCGTATTGCTGAGCGCCATAAGTTGCTGAGTGCCAGCAGAGAGAAGCACTGTTCAGGCAAGAATGTTCTTGTGTACAATAGACATTGGCAATTTAGTGTGCTAAAGGTGAGCTGCTATAGCAGTAAGCCGTACACGTGTAGCTGTTTTAGATGATCAGCACACATACTTTGTGGCCTACACATGTGTGATTGACTGTGTGTTGGTCGCACTTCTTAAAAAGGAGGCATGATCGGTGAAGTTGTCACAAAGGAAATACACAGGGACGAGAACTTACAGTTCCTGGCTGTTGTGCCTCTGAACCTATGTGATCCTTCAGAAGTGTAATTGTCTTTTGGTTGTGTCAGCACTGTCTATGTCTGTTGTAGCTGCCTCTGCTTGCAAGCAGGAAAAGGAAGTGATACCGAGTACCTAACTAAGCATGGGATGAACCTGCTCGATGTCAGCCTCGAAACGCCCCGAGCCTTGCCAGCCTTACTAATACTAATCAACCTCAGGCTGTAGTGATAAATCGCAGCGACACTGCTGTGCCTCACTATATGCCATTGCACAATGAAGCACCCACAAACACCTGAGGGCTCAAGCAGCATTATTCAGCTACCGGATGAAGTGCTCGCTACGGTGATCAACGCCCTTACACTGCATGCACTTGGCAATCCCGGTGACGTATGTCGCCTCATGCTGGTAGGGGACATTGCACAGCCTTTAACAAAACCCGACGCAGAATCTGGCAGTCGATTGCCATGACGTGTCCGCAGAGCTGCAAAAGGCTGAGAGCAGCACTGCATTCCATGGAGCCCTTTTGGTTGCAGCAGTGCCAGAAGCAGGGCTGGAGGGTGACTGATGAGTACGCCTAGCAAACGAATAAGCAACTGGTTACACGCCATTCTGACATCGTGTGTTCTCCCCTTTGGTACTTCCCTCCTGTTGAGCAGCAGTTTTACACTAGGAATGTACTCAACAGGAGACCTGGCTCTCCTCAAAACGAGAGAGCAACACAATCAGGAACAGTCTTTCAACATTACAGCAGACGAATGCTGATGCGCTTGCAAGTCAGGTACTTTGTACCTTGAGACCATGTTGCCTACTTGTATGTGTAAATGTTGAAAAGTCGTTCCTGATGCAGGTCAGCGTTCAAACAGGTCATTCCCTTCCTTGATTACACCAGTCAAGCAGCTCTGCTCACAGGCACGTGCAAGTTGCTGCTGACACCTCCAGTATAACGATGCCTCATCATCTTGTCAGACTCATTGTAGTGGACTTTGTTCAGGAGCAACTGTCCAGCAATTGGAAGCTTGTGAACAGAGGCTAGGCATCACTTTGCCCTGGCAGGTATTGATGCACAGTCTCAGCAGTGTTGTCTCTGCCTGCCTTGGATCAGGCAAGTGCTCCTTGTGTATGACCATCACCATGGCTCAGTGCTATTCATTGACAGGCTTCCTTCTGCGCTGATAAACATGCACAGTGCCAAGCCATGGGCCTAAACTGTTGGCATAGGGTACACAAGTGCAAATTGCGTCTGCAGGTATGGGAAATGTATAGATTCCGCAACGGCCAGGACAGCGCACTGAACATAGACTTTGCCTACGGAGGCCGTTTGCTGAGTAAGTACCTCCTGTGACAAATCAATGACCTGTGAAAGTAAGCACTTGATGTCTGCATTAAGCTGAGACGCATGTGCCATCTCAGGTCCTGCGTTGAGCACGTTGGGCAAGTGGCAGTGGTCTGCAGGCCTTGAGGAGTTATCAGTTGAGCGGTCAATTGCTCTCACTTGTCCTCATGAGCCCCATCAGGATGAGCGTTTTGTCAGCAAGCCCACGGAAGGCAGCCACGAGCAATCATCAGAAACAGGCTATTGCAAGCCAAACTATGGCACAGCTGCTGATCCAGGCACATCGGCACAGGCAGAAGATTGGCTGCTACCAATTACTGACACATTCAGCAAGCGACGCCAGTTTGCTGTTGACAGCTTTGGCAGAGTTCATCTTATTGTTGGTGCGTCCTGCTCATTTGAATGTGAGCATACAAGGGCACCCCCGGTTTCTGTGCACATGGTAGCTTGCATGCTGAGGCCTGACTCTTGCTCCTAAATGGTTGTGACTTACTGGCAGATACAAAACCTGCGTTATCACTGAGCTGCTGAGCATTGCAACTTTCAAAAGCACAACCGCATGTCTTGTTTATTGGAAGTGGCTGTCGAACTTTCATGCGTTTGTGTTGAGGCAAGTCGCTACAAAGCAGCAGCAAGATTGCCTGCAACCAAGGCTGCAGCTGATGTCTGACTCGGGCCTTTCAAAGCCTTTAGGGCCCTTGCTAAAAGTTTTAGAAAGGGCCCTACAGGGCACTGTCTGACAGCAAAATGACACGTGGCTGTGTTTACCATTGCAGGCTTCTCGTCTGCATACAAGACATCATCGTGCAGTGCTTTCCTGCAGTCCTTGTTGCGGTGATGCAATCCAGCACAGAACTGCTGTCACGCAGGAGTCCATCTAGGCTTTCATGTGCATGCACAACTGACTAGTCAACTAGAAACACGGTGAGCACGCTGTTACTAGTCTAGTAATTCTAGAGGTCTTGTGGTCGATCAACTCTCTGGAGCAATTTGGTTATGTGAAATTAACAAGTTCAGGCATGCACCGCACATGAGATCAAACCTGCGCCGTCGATTGCCACGTCTCAACAAACAAAGGCATGCAACTGTACTGCAGTCCTGTTACCAGTCATGATACCCTGCGATCATGTGCCAAATGTTGTCATACTGAATAGGTGCAACACCCTATCTATGGAGTCTCAGCCGCAAGGCAAAAGACTCAGGTGGCTAGGTCATGTTTTCAGGATGCCTAACGATAGATTGCCTAAGAAGCTTTTGTTTCCTTGATAGATTGGATCTCAGATACATGTCCCCAAGAATGCATGATTTGCAGAGCCCGGTGAAATGCCTGGATCATAGATATTGTGGCAGATACAGTATGCAGTCATGCAAGGCTGTGTTAGGCTGCGCAGTGCACTGCAATGCATCTCGGAGGCTATGTTTACAGTCAAGTAGAACCGCTGACGTTGAAAGCTGCTGACAACATCGTAGCGTCTGTTGCTGACTGTTAGGTTGAGGCTGACAGTTCTACGAGCCAGCTCTACGAGCGCAAGCACGACGCACGTAGAGCTGAAAATTGGAGGTTGTGTCAGAGGGTATACCTATATCAGCAGAGTGAAAAGCCCTCAGAATGTGTGTCGAGGCTCTTTTGAAGAGTGCAATCAGGCACAGGCAGGTACTCGTCCATAGAACCAGGCACAAGGCAAACAGGCTCGTGACCGGCGCGCTGAAGCTGCTCTTGCTGGCTGTCTGTATGTGCTTGAGCCCTCAGTCTGCGTGAAAAGTGAAGAAGCCCCCTGCAACTTAACTAGCACAGAAAGGTCGCATTACCCCTGTAACGCCCAGGGCAATAGTGGCAAGTCCCAAAAGCACATAAGTGCATTGCAATATACAACCTGCACCCCACATGCATGTGACTTGTATCTTGATCGGCTATCAAATCAAAGAGGCACGAGGTAGCATGACTGACATCACATATGACCTGATGTGAAATGTGTAGGCTATGTATGCAGGGCAAACTGTGCATATTAGCACACAACATACAGAAACGTGCAAACTGAACAATTGAAAAAAAGGGCAAGCAGAAATGTGAACAGGCATACACCACCAGCTAACTGCTGGTCGATGATGCCCTCACCTCAGGCCCAAACAGGGCTCCAGACTGCCCCCAATATTGCAGTGTGATGGCAACATGCGCTGTTGGCTGTTGCTGCCTTTGTCACTACCGCTGTTGTACAGCTGCTGATGCTGCTGCTGCTGTCGCTGTCGCTGTCGCTGTCGCTGTCGCTGTCGCTGTCGCTGTCGCTGTCGCTGTTGCTGTCATTGATGCTGCTACATGGGTTGTAGTAAAACACCGCACTGTGCCATACAGCATATGTGACATTGTGCATCAAGCAGATGCAAGTCTGTAATAGTAAAGGTGGGTATGCCGTTTCGAGAAGTGACCCGAGACAGTGACCCCATGAAAGCAATACAATGTAGTAGGACACACGGCCACCCGCCCAGCGAAGGGGTGAACCGAGCTGACAAAGGAAGTGAAAACTGTCCCCACCTTGGTTGGTCCCAACCTCAGACAGCACGGATGGTGCAGATCAGCTCACATATGTTTCCTTGATAGATTGGATCTCAGATACACGTCCCCAAGGATGCACTGATTTGCAGAGCCCGGTGAAATGCATGGATCCTTTGTTTGGTGAAGTCAAGGGGCGTCGCCCACCTGGCCGCCCTAGGTCTAGTTTCAATGATGTTGCATTACGTGATAGTCAGAACTGTCGTATTAGTAGGCCTTACAGGGATGCACAAGACAGGCTGCTCTAGAGAGACAAGACTTGTCTTGCACGTACCTAGCTCATCATGAGCTGGAAAGCGTTTTAATTTTTATTATTATTATACCCTGTTGGTCTTGCAAGTTGTGACATGTGTCGTTGAACTGCTACAACAAACCAAACAATGCAGCACAGCACATTTTAGTGCGGAACATGAAGACAACCAGGCTGCATTGCATCCGCGTTGCAAAGCGTATGGGCGACTAGATGGAAAGACAGGTAGCAATTGCATAGTTTACACATGAGAATGGACCAAATTGTAGCAAAATTCAGCAACAGCCAAGGTGGGTACAAAGTTCGACGAAGTCCATACGGGATGTCTATCTACTGGTGTGTAAGCTTGTGGTCTGTTGTCCCCGGAACGTGACTCTCCAATTTGTTCTTCTCGTTCATCTGCATCTTGTTACCGGCGTCCATGGCCTTAGTCTCGTCCTTCTGCATAGCTTTCTCTTCTTTTTTGAACTTGTGCTCAGCAGTCCCGGGAAGTGCGGCTTTCACCTTTTCCATGCCTGCAAGGCACGGTAGACGCTGACGGTCAGCCAGGTCACTCCGACAAGCTTGTGATGTGTTTCGGCGTGTCGCTCAGCTCTCTCGCAGGCGACATCATGGCCACGCGCAAACCCGTGAATGAAAGCAAGTTGGGCATGAATGAAGGGCCGGAGCCGATGTTCAGGCCAGAGGGCGAAGTTGTAGTGAATGCTCAACACAGGAAAAACTGGCGTCGCGGCAAATGGGAGACCACTACCTGAAGTTGCTGGAGAGTGGAAGGTTGAAAACTGGTGTTTCTTCGAGTGGATTGTTATACACGCTAAGGGGCCTGAACGTGCGTGTTGTAGAGCTGGTTGCAGGTGTCGAGTCAAGAACTTCCGTCAGGGGACCAGGAAACAGGTGTCTTGCAATCCCCAGGATCCCGCAAGGAGTAGCCCCGCAGCAGCTGCCATTGAGATGACGCAGCAGGGTCATAAGATTGCGTTTTCAATGGAAACTTTCCATCCAGCACCATACAATGAAGAGACAACCTCCGTAGTAGCTTCCAAAGACGGCTACATAGCCTGTGAATACGATAGCATCGTTGGTCGGCATCGTGATTGGGCTGGTGACAACAACAACACTGTTTGTGTGACACATATTCGGCTGGTTGAGCATGGCCCGCTTGTCATGCTCACAGCCCGCTGGTCATGCTCACAGCCAGTAATCGATCGTGAGCCAGATCGCATCACAGAAGCCTCGCCCGCATAGCTTGTATAACATGTGCACCTCATTGTTCACAATTAATCTTATAAGCTATAGCTGAATAATTATTTAATTGTGATCAGTTGCAAAGATTATCCTTTCCCCCTCCCCGTTCATGAGAAACTTTCTTCTTTAATTGGCGCACATCCCAATATGACGGTGTATGCAAGGCGATGCTGATCACTTATGAGTATAGACGAGACCGTCGCTAACTTTAGTTATGTACAGACGATCTCGCGACTGGTCCAGACAGATCTGTCGAAGTCGACTTTAGATACTGATAAGTTGCGAACGAGCATAAGCGCAAATTGGATGTTGGCAACGCCTACACTGCTTGTGTTTGCAATCATGGCGATGTTGCAAGAGCTTGAGTGCGTGATCATACGTGGCTTTGAGTCTCTATGATAGGGTTTTACCTACGTCGCTCTAGGTTTTGATGGTTTCTCACCTGTTCGCTTGCCCTCTTGCTTGCGCACCGCAGCTTTCTTTTCATTGTTGCCTTTGGTCAAATCCAGTAGACTTGGCTATCAGCTCTGCAAGCATCGAGGTGTTGCTTTCAACAGAGTGCAAGCACCTATGCGAGGAAATTCCGCACGATAAGCATCGGCTTGATAGCAGCAACAGAGCTTTCATTATGACATGACCTACAGAGTTAATCAGATAGTAGAAGTAAGCGTCTTGCATCTACCTTTTCTCAGCTGGTTCCCAGCGTCGCTTATACTCAGTTGTAATACGGTCAAGGTTGAAGGAGACCAAAACGATCCTGGATTCCGGGACTCTTGGTCGAAGTACAAAGTGTTGACAGCGCCAAGGCACGGACGCGTGAGGGTACAGTCTTTGGAGGTGTGACTTTTTTGCGATGTACACTTCTGTCATGCTATGATGGTGCTCCTTAGTACGTAGATTTGTGTTGCAGTTCTTAGCAGAGGATGCTGCCAACGAGGAGTTGCTTGTAGAGGTGAAGCAACTTAGCGAAATTCGTCCCTGCTTGGAGGACGACAGTCAAATAGTCCCACTGATTGCGCGGCATTGTGGTGAGAGTCTTGCTTTTCTTTGCCGCAAAGCTGAAGACAATGACAAAGTCAATCTCACGGGTGACTGTGCCTTAGGTGATGCAGTGGATGTTGAAAAAGACGGTTGTTGGTGGACTGGGCGAGTTGGCCAATGTTATGATGATCACATCACAGTCATCTTTCCAAGTGAGATCTTTGTTGAATAAGCATGGAGCAGAGAACCATTTTTGAAATAAACACACAGTAATTGTTCACTTTGCTAAATGAGTCTGAGGTTGCATAAAGTATGGATGCACTCTGACGTACATTGTGACAATGCAGATGCATCAGTGATCGAAGATCCATATCCTGTTTGGCAGCCTCCACAGCAACCCAACTTCTATCGTGCTAGGTATCAAACTAGCATCACAACCATCGTAGTAGTTGTGTTCATGCATGTCCACTTGACTACAACGCTTTCCTTTGTAGGACTGCAAAGCATTTCAATCGCCGCTCTTGCTCTTGGGAGCATCTTCCAAAGCTTTGGTACCCTCAGTGTGAGGATAAACGAGCAATCAAGCCTATTCAGTCAACAAAGGGCACAATGTTGCCACATCAAGGTAGCAAGAGACTCAAGCGCAATAAGGTTGACAAGAGACATAGATCTGTGACACCCATGTTAGAGGACAAACCAAAGTTGCAATTGGCGAAACCCAAGTCGATTTGCCAACATCGTGTTGAGCATAGCTCTGATGGTCTTGTGGGAGGCAATGCTTCTAAAGCAAGCAAGGGCCAAGACACACCACGCCAGGTGGAGTCAAGCTCTCTATCAAGCGGGACACTTCCGCTTTTGGAAGGCACACAGGTGGGTTACAATTCAAGCTAACATGGCACACATAAGTTTTATCAAGTCCATCATTTGTTTGCGTGCTTCCACGTCTTGTGTCAAGATTGTAAGCTCATGATCATGTTATATGACGTGTTGCAATACTAAATGATTTTGGTTGTGTGTAGAGGAAAAAGCCAGAGCAAAGCACACTCTCTTCCAACAAGAATTCCAAGCTTATGGACTTGGTGGAAGATGATTTGTGGCTAGAGTCAAACACAGGCAAACATAGTTGTGCTCAAACACATCTTGGGATCACAAAGAATATTGAGACTAAAAGAGTCGTCAGTAGGTTGCCGCTTAAGCACGGAAAGCCAGCTGTGTCGCATGTCAATCGCCAAGCTTCTGATTCGTCCATGACATCATGCCAAAATCTTGCAGCCTCAAAGCGTAAGAATGGGCATGTTGTATCCAATGATGATGAGAGTGTTACTTTGCTCCACAAGCAAGCGAAGAAGCAACCATCCATGTCTGGAGCGTTTGTCCCGGCACAAGATGTGCAAGAGATTGATGACGCAGCAGCAAGCCAGCTCATGTCAAAGACCAGGCAGCCAAACACAGCCTTAATGGAAGGGAACACAGCTCAATGGACTTTGGGGAATGGCAAACGTGCTTCTTCTAGTAGCTTGCTACAATCACAAGCATCAATTGGTGCCGGCAAATGTGACACTAAGGCAAGCCATCATGAGACAATGGCCAATGGCCAAGCAGATAGCTTAGGAAACAACCGTCAAGAGGCAGAAAATCTTGATGGCAAAGCCAATGCATTGGTTGTGTCTAGTCAACAGTCGCTCAAGCAAAAAAACATCACCAAGCGTAGTGGTGTACACCATGTGGTTGCTTCAAAAGCGCATCAACTACCTTCGGCAGCTCGGTTCCTCAGGGAGCCTTCAACATTGGGTGAAGACAGCCTTGACTCGGCACCTTCGGGGTTTTCTTCATCAGGTGTCGCCTTAAAAGTCTTAAGTCAAAGTGTGTTTCAGTCAAAGCAACAGATGGATGTGGAGGCAAATGGACGAGGGCTTGAGGTGGCAAATATCATGAAGCAAGGTTCCAAACACAATGCAAAGCATGATATGAGGTAAGTGCAATATTGAGCTATTCTTGAGTTTGAAAGCAAGATTTGCGGCATAAATCAATGCATGTTGACACCTCATAAAGGTGTTGCATGGTATGTGTGCATCACGTTGTTATGACGACAAAAACCTAAGCATGATTGACATTTGCCTTTCTGCAGTGTCGGGTGTTTGCCGTTAGAGGCGCAAGACAAGAGATCACGATCATCAGAGAGAGCCTCAATCACAAGTCACATTCTGTGTATTGACTACATTGGTGGCCACTTTGAGGCTAAGCATTTTGAAATGGAGTTGAAGAAGCTTGTATCCGGCATTAAAGTGAGATCTCCACCTTGTCATGGGTGTTCATAGTTAATAAGTGGTATATTGCAGCATTGAACCTCAATAAGCATTGTGCTATGATCACATCCTCATGCATGGCATAAGCACAACCTTTGTCACAAAGTTGTTGTTACCTCAGGGAGTTTATCTTGGGAGTGTGCCTCTTGACACTGACGCATACATTGGTGGGTGGGCCGCTGTCCGTTTTTATGGAGATGAAGATGCTTCAATTGCCTTAGAGAGGTAAGGTAGAACTAGGCATGCCAACTCAAAGTGACATCTTTTATTGTTGATCTTCATTTGAAATCTGACATGATCACTTTCCAATGTAAGGTAAGGAAAGCACTATAACCTGAGCTTTGCCGACTCTTGTGTTAAACAATGTGCCCACCTCAAAGGTGGAGAGCTCATCAACTACAAGTTGTGAGTTTGCAATTGCATATGTTCACCAAGTCGTGCGTCGAGTATTACTTAACTTGTCAAACCTGCAACAATGTGAGATAATTCTTGCGTGGCTATTGAATAGCCACTGGGTTGTTGAATCTAAAGCAAAATCTTGTGCACAAGCAAGTGCGGTAGTGATATATACCGTACACAAGCTTGGATTGGATGTTAGTTTGCATCTCTTGCAACAAGAGCTGATGTCGATGTTGCAGGCTGCAATCCTTATGTATGTGGCTGCCATATATTTCTTTTCCTTTGCCACTTATTGTGCACCGTCCCCATTGGATAATGTACCCTTGGGGCAATGACCCATTTCCTCTTGGCTATGTGACCAAGGTCGAATGTGGTCACTTCATGCAACCAAACAGTCTTGAGTTTGGACCAGCTCAAGAATGGCGAGCTCTAGAGCTCAGCATTGTTGACTTGAAGGGCAAGCTGTTAAAGTCGCATGAGGCGGAACTAGCTGATACTATTCAATGTTTTTATGCTCAGGTGTGGTCATGCTTACAGTCTATGTTGTACTTTGCACAGTTGCATCAAGCAATTGCATTTGTTATGATTGTGTTTACACCAATGTTAAGAGATCAGTGATGCTTGTTGGTGGTGCGAGATGCAATTTTTACACATATATGTTGGCATTGATGTAATGTGCTTGTTTGACTGAAACCTTGGCACATAGGAGAGTGGTGTGCAAGTGGCTCAAGCCATAGCAAAACAGCCACCCTCGCCATCTATCCATTTGTGGCTCAAAGGCCTTGCCCCTAAGCATGCCTCTGTGGACGATGTGCATGCCGCCTTTTGCCAATGGCTAGGTGACAATGGTAAGCAACTCATGAGGCAGAAGCTTATAGTCATTGTGCATCAATATTTCTTTTGTCGCTTATCTTTAGCTTGTCGGGCACAAACCTGTGTATGCCTTGTGAGCTTTCGAGTATCCTTGCAAGGGCGACAATAGCTATTGCCACCCTTGCTATGTTTGAGTCCCTTTCCACACCTGGTGGAACGGAAGCTCGGTAAATAGGCTCGGATTATCGAAATCAAACCTGCCTCCGTTTTGAGCCTCCGTTCTTCAACCCTCTCCCGAGCTACGTTTCAACATAACGGAGGCTCTGAACCGAAGCTACTCGCGCTCTGGCAATGTGAGTCAGGCAACTCAATGGCGAGATCTGCCTCAACGGAGGTACAAGTGTGGATTGAGCCTCCGTTCATGACTTCCGTTTGCCGTTTTTAATGGATGCACTAATCCGTTGATTAAAGTTGCCTCCGTTCAGGTGTGGAAAGGGTTTGAAAGGTGGACGCATCTGCTATATTCAAGTATTTACCATATCATTCTAAAAATGCATCAACCATATCGAAGCAAGGCAATGAACCATGTTGGGAAATGATTACCATGTCTATACCCACGTTGTTTTCAAATTTGTTGCAAAGCAGCGTCTCACCAAAGTTGGCACAAAGTCGTTTGTCTCACCAAAGTTGGGACAAATCGTTTGTGTATAGAGAGCTCAAGAGGAGGTGATTTGGTGGCAAGGATGTTGAAGGATCCCGTTACTCAATGCTACAATGGGCATGCTCTTGTGAAGATGCAGTCGCACAAGCAAGCTGAGTGGGTGGTGACAGATTTAAATGAGATGATCTTCACAGTCAGCATGGGACCCCGCCCTCTACAAGCTAGTGTGGCTCAAGCAGGTCAGTGGTACACAAAGAGGAAAGCAAGTATCACAATGGCCGCACCTGTCATTGGGAAACAAGGGGTGTCAGAATCTGTGCTAAGGGCATTTGTCTATTAGGGTTGAGGGTATACAATCTCATGCAACACATGCGGGTAATCTGAAATGGGCTCCTCAAAAATTGCTTAGAAGTTGTTTGGTGGTCCTGTAAAACCTACCATGAGGTTTGCAATGGCAAGCCAATGCTGGGTCGCACAATTGTGGCAATGTTTGCAACCAAGCATCAACAAATGACGCACAAAGTAGTTGGCTGTTGTGTAGGTGGTCCTCGTGGCGCTATGGCAACATTGGAGAATGCCTTGAGCTCAGTGTTTGGGCATCAATCATTTGCTAGTGGAACGGACCTTTCTAAGCTTGGGCTCATTTGTGAAGCCAAGAGCAAGGAGGAAGCCCTCACTCGATCTCTTAAGCAGCTGATGACACAGCAGATGATGGAAAGGCTACTGTTCAAGGAACAAGTAAGACGTGGATGCTTGACTGCCCCAAAAGGATGCACTGTCTTGATGTATGTCTACTCGAAATGTTGGATATTGCCTTGCAAAACTGGGGTTTGTGTTGTCACAATTTGCTTACGAGTTTTGTGAGGTTCAAATATCATGCTGAATCCCGCCTTATAATTATGATTCTCAAATCAATGATTTGTGCTTGAGTTGGTCAATCTTTGAGATTTTGTAGACTTTGTCTTGTTGTAGACTTTGTGGTGGTGCATGCAGATCAGGGAGTGGCAGCAAGAACTGCATGAGAAGCATAAGTTGAGCTTCCAAGAGGAGTTTGATAAGTTTGCTCGAGCTGCGCAAGTCAATCGTAGTGAGCCAATGCTTGCTCAACAGGACCATGTACGACTTAGACGACACATACCTAATCTGTTTGAAGTCATGTTGCATCGGGAAGATGCCAAGCCGCCTACTCCTCTGCAGCTGAAAACGAAGTATCATGCTTAATGGGTTCGTTGGTGCTAGGCCCATGTATGTAGGAATGTGGTTCTAGCTTCAAGACATTGTGATCGCTTTGATCAACTTGGTTGTGCCATGAGTCGTGTCAAGTCTGATATAAGAACATTGCCCTAGTCCCCGTAGGTTTTCACCCAAGATTGTATCACACATACTAAGGCGAAATGAATGACAAGCATGATTGAAAACTTAAAGGCTGTTGGGTGTCGTGATGAGCACACGTGTACAACATAAAGCAACAAGCAATTTTTGTATTGAAGCGGTCGAACTCTTTGGGGTTGCCTCATGGTGCAAGTTAAGTATGCACTGATCTTATGGGCTCAAAAGACAATGCTGTTACAACCAGAGGTGAGTATGAGGGAAAAGTAGGAAGCCCTTTAACTTTTGCAAAGAGAAGTTGCAACTTGGGGGGGAATGTGCAATAGTCATAGGACATGTGCAATGCGCAAAATGTACCACTTACTCAAGGCATGCACAAATGCTAGGATGATGATCCCATGTAAGGTGTGCAGGCGCTGCCTTGAACCAGGTGACCAACCATTGCAAATTTGAATATGTGCCTGCCAAAACCCAAAGAGTCTTCAAACAACATTACTGAAACCACGACAGACTACGCCATGCATGCAAGTTCAAAATGCTTACTTAGATGAAGACTTTCAAGTGTTTTCCGACCATCACAAAGACATCTGCAGCAAATACACTTACTATGATGTTGCAGTCGTTTTCTTCTTTTTCTGTCGTCGATTCTCCACAGCGTCCATGCTAGTGATGTCTGGTTCAATGCTGACACCTGCAACTGCTTCTGAGGCTCTGGCATCAGCGACGACATCAGACAAAGATGCATCAGCATTTGCATCGACAGCAGGCCCTTTATCTGCCTCAAGTGCCCCTGATATGCCTGCAACAGCATCTGAGCTTTGTGTTGCCTCTTGATCAGCATCAGAGGTCTTGGCTTCCTCTTGCGCATCTGTGCTGTCTTGAATCACAGCTGAGGCTGTGCTGACTGTAGCTCTGCTTGTGCCGGCTGCAGCAGCTGTGGCATCTTCACGATCAGCTGTGGTGGCTCCCGCTTCACTTTGCGTGGCAGCATCTGTTGCTGAAGCTGTCTCGGGACCAGCAGCAGCATCTGATTCATCATCAGGACTCCCAGCATCTGTGTCCATGTGCATGGCTTGCTGTTGGGCACGAGCCTCCCACTGAGCTGCCATCTGCCCTACTAAGCCTGCCAGCTCAGGCAGGCCAGGGATGATGGTTGGCTTGCCCAGGGTTTTGAGATTCCTCTGGCATGACTGCACAAAACATTGCAATATTGGTCATCTGTCATGACTCTGTTCACTACAAACGACATCTGCATAAACAGGCATTGAGGCCAGCTGAGGCTGTAGATCTGCCAGCACAAGATGTTGATGGCTTGATGCAACAACAGAGTGAGTTTGCCCTGGCAACATTCCCTTTAAGACACACTGGTGCATGTACTGCAGCCAGCAACTATGCTTACAGAAAATGAAGCGCGCTTCCATGAGGGCTTCCACGAATGCTGTGCACCACAGAGCAAACGACACACTACACAACATATGGGGAAGCCAAAGACACAGCCGCTGTTACCGAGCTCCTATAGTAGTGTACAGTAGGACCAGAACTCACCGCAACGCGTTCAGAGGGGTGCAGGTGCAGCTGCTGTGGGCGCGCCAACAACTGCTTCATGGCCGGTCTCAGCTCATAGCAATTGGCAAACAGCTCAGCCCTGCCAAAGATGTACAGCCCCAGCCTGGCTCTAGACAAGGCCACCACCAGACGCCTGACATCTCTGATGTGCCCCACAGCCCTGGTGCGCACCAGAGAAAGCAGGATGTAGTCATTCTGCTGCCCTTGGTACTTGTCCACTGTGGCAATCTGCAAGCAACAAGTACTCAGGCTGATTTCAGGGCTCTCTCAGGTGCTGTCAAAAGCCTGGAAGGGACTCAAAGTCACTACTCAAGGTGTGATGTGATGTGTGGAACACTGGCTGGTTTGTGTGCCAGGCATGAGCATGTGCACAGGAGATGGCAGCTGATGATGATGCAAGGCATGTGCAGGGGCAAGAAATGGCGGCTGGTGTCTCCTGAAGGCATCAGCAAGTGCAAGGGGGTTGGCAGCAACGAGGCCACTGGTCAACCTCCCAGAAAGGACAAGACACAGCAGCCAGGAGCCACCCATAGATACAGCACTCCACACACGCAGGTGATGTATACAAGTCTTCAATTTGCAGACTGTGCGACTAAATGGACAGCTTCTAGGAGGTTTTGAGGTAGATATATAGACCCTATTGGACAGTCAGTGCTTGCAGTAAAGCCGCATGGGAAAAGAAATGCTGAACTTCCCATTCCTTGATGGGTGGCACCCACATGGGCCAAAAGATGTGAGAATGTGTCAATTGGACATGTGCTGACCTTGTGTGGAACACCAAAGGCGGGATGATGCGCACATCTTCTCTCCACAACATCCTTCAGCAGCGCCTTCTGTCCATTGTAAGTAGTCAGCATGGAGATCTTCTCAGCTGGGTAGCCCAGCAGGCGCATGTACTGATACAGCGTCACCACATACTCTGCCTCTGCCAGGTTTTGGAAGAAGTATGGTACTGGCACAGTCTCCCCTCGCCCCTCAAAGTCAGGTGTATCTGCAGGCGTGCACAAACAGGCTTAGTCATTTGCAGCAGAGCATTGACATGGTAATCTCCTTGCCCCTCAAAGTCAGGTATATCTGTACACAGGCACAAACCGACTCAGTTATATGCTAAGTTACAGAAAATGCCCCGCCCCCCCCACCCCCTCCCCTCCCGAGCAAGGTGTGTCAGCACACTGTCGATTAGGGCAGATCAAGGAGGAAGGTTAACAGAAGACGTATATGTTTGCAAAGGCACACAAACATGTGCAAGATTGCATGGATGATTGCCAGCAGTGCATGAGTTCCCTTAGCAGTGTAAGCTTTGACACAGCATTGCATGAGTCAGCATTACATGGGTTGACAGACACAGGTGACCTCACAGTATGGCTATGCTACTCAAATGTCATCTTCATGATGTAGAGTTGTGCACTGACAGAGGAAGGTGACAATGCTTGGCATCATGCACAGCCTCCTGACAGTGCACCAAGTAGCTAAACCAGTACAATAAGAAAATTGTGCAAAACCATTAACAATAGAACCGCAAGCACAGAACACGATGTTACACAAGATGCTTTGAAGGAGAGTATGGGCTGGTGCCGCCTACCTACGAACTGGTAGTCATAAGAAAGCCCAGCATTGGCTTTCCTGAAGCGCTCCTGCTGACTGACAGAAGGCAGATCGCCCAGGGCTTGGTAGCGCCAGTTGTACAGCTTGGATATGCTGGGCCGCGCTCGCCCCTGCACTCAGCCGGCTTGCGCATGAGCAGGATGTGACCAGACAATAGGACAGACAGATTGTTGGCAACCCAGGGGAGGGGACAGATCAGGGACTTTGGATCAGACGGATCAGAGACATAGATCAGGGACGCCAGATTAGACAGATCAGTGGAACAAGGAGCAGGAAAGGGCGGGACCAAGTGGGGCAGATTAGGGAGGGTCAAGTAAGCCCTGCCTGGAAGGGCTGCCCAAGTCAACTGTCAGTGTAGAGCAGAGGAAATAAAGCTGGAAGGACCAAAAAGATTCACTGAGGAAGAGCAAGGGGCATGGATGTATTGTCTGGAATGCCTGGGGCAATATTAACATTTATAACACAGGCTGTCACCCAAAACAGACTTGAGCGTTAGGCTATCATAGGTCATACCCAAGCAGTGAACAGCACAAGCAGGACACACACTGTGAAGCAGTGCATTGGCACCCAATGAGCTACAGCATCACACCTGAGCGTTGAGCTGGATGTAAGGGGTCCCCAGGCGGATGAATCTGGTGAAGAGGGACTGATCCAGGTGGCTGTACTTCTGGAAGGCCATGTTTTTGACCACAGGGGGCAGCTGGTGGTGGTCCCCAATCAGGATCACACGCTTCAGCCGGCTGTAGCCATCCTCTTGCCTCTGCATGCCGCCAGACGTGATTGTCAGTCAATACACTGGTGGTTCATACACTGTCTGTGAATACAGTGTCAGCCAATCCTGATGAGTACTCTCCTTTGGCAGTAGGTAGCAATGGGTCACTAACCAGCAGTACACATGCTATACTGCTGAATCACGACAAGTTGAGAGCAAGCTGGGCGACATACGCTGGGCACCTACTGCCAAAGGGGAGTACTCATCAGCGTTCAGGTTGCTCTCAGGAAGCTGCACCTCTCTTCCTGAGGGCAACCTATGGCAGAAGACATCTCTGCACACAAGCCATAGGGCATGCTGACCGGGCATGGGCTGAGCCTGTCTGCCGAGGCTGTGGACCTACCATCTTTCAAACAGGCCCAGTAGCTATGCATGACACATGACAGGGCACAAGGGCGCAACAGACCCAGCACAGGTCATGCCCTTGCAGCCATGCAGCAGCACAAGAAAGACAACGGGCATTGTGAGTGCAGCAAACCAAATCATGACTGCCTTGACTGTCTGTGGGGGAGTCAACCACAGTGTACAGTCTTTCACCTGTAGCAGCATGGGTATGAAGGTCTCGATCTCCAGAATTTGAGCGCTCTCTTCCATGAGCAGGTTATCGTACTTGAGGCCCAGCTGCAGGAACTCACGCCTCTTCAGGGCAGCATGGGTACAGGTCATGGCCACAATCTTGGCTGCTTCGTCATCAGGTAGTTCACCCTGTCTGCTTGACCCTGCAAATGTGAAAGGGGAAAAATGAAGAGACCAAGCCTTTCGGCAAACCATGATGGGAACCTTCTGGCAATCATGACGGGAGCCTCCTGAGGCGGCAGCCCAGACCCTGCAAATCGGCCATTGTGAGCAACGCTCAGCATCTGCTGCAGGCTGGCAAGCTGTCCAGCCGTTTGTGTGTGATGCTGTGCAGCTCATCATGCTTAGCAAACTCAGCAGACAAACCCTACTGATGTATGCTGGCAGAGCATTGGTAAGAAGCTTGTAGTGCTTAAGCACATGCCTTGCTTAAGCACTACAAGCTCCTGGTGCAAGCACTGAAGCAAATCAGACAATGAGCAGCATTGCCACTTTTACAGCACAACCTTTGGACAGAATCAGATTACACATTGTAAATGACATGCAATATTCCAGGCCGTCCAGCGATATGACATGCATGAGAGAAGGCTGGCAGTCTGTACAATGTTTCACATAACTCCAAGACGCTGCATTCCTGTTAGCTCACAAGACATCCACCCTGACATGTTTTGTACACAATCTATGTCCTGTTCAGCCTACAATAAAGCAGAGACCTGAGTTCATATGCAAATGCTGCTAGTTGCCCAGCCAGCATACCTTGAGCAGCTCGAAGGCTCTGCACTCTTCCAGCTCTTGAAACATGGTCCTCAGATGCCGCCAGCAGCCCCGAGCCTTCTCCAGATCTGCCTCGTAGTCAGTGCCAGCAAACAGGGTCCCAGGGGCATCTGCAAAGTATGCCTTGAAGGGAAACAGATCCTGCAGAGCAAAAGCCGACAGGGGCTTCAGAACAAGAAGAAAAGGAGAGCAGCCATTCTGCAGAGTTGCAAAGCATGCTGGGTCATGGAGGGGAGCGCATTGTTCATTGACACTTCAGTTCTCACTCAGTCACTACATCATACGCCGGGAAATGACCATGATGGACTGTCACTCAGCACAGTGACAGACATCAGTACTGCCAAGATGCACCCAGCTCTGATTCCTTGACACTACATTGTGTCCAGCAGTAATCTCAAGGTCAGCAGCAGGCAGCCACATACATTCAGGCACACAGCAGTGTCAACATGCATCGGTAACCTAGCAGCTCCCTTCAGCAGCCATGGAACACTTCTACACACCTTAACGCAGTCAGAAGTCTTCTTCTTCTGGGCCTGAGCCAGGAACTTCTCCCACCGGCTGAGTACATGCAGCAGCCAGAAGTGGGCTGCAGTCTCGCATGTATAGGCCACGTCCTCTGCCACCCCAAACTTCCTAGCCAGCTTCTCGACCTGACCAGCAACATTGTGTACATCAGCAGCAGAATGGTACATGTCAGCAGCAGCAAAATACGCTTTTGGAAGTGCCAGGTCAAACATGTGCCGCAAGCAGGTATGTGCAGCTGTGATACATACTCATGGACGCCACAGTTGCTGCCTCAATGGACTGACGAGTCAGGCTTGCAAAGCATCAGTGAATGACACAGACAACAAATGTCTGAGGCTTGCAACAAACAAGCATTTTGTCTGCATCTGAAGTATCAGCGCTAGGCAGCTAACGTGTCCTGTCTTCCAGTGCAAGGGCAGTACAAGCATGTAATCCAGATATTCAACTTTGATCTTGTCTTTTCTGGTTGCAGAGCTGTTGCATGCTCAAGCCAGTTCAACGGTGTACCTCGGCTAGCAGCTCCAGCCTGCGTGCAAGCATGGCATTCACTCTGCCCACTCTGGAGAAGTCCATCTCGGTGGCCAGCTCCTGCTCCCCCATTCCCAGCCGCAACAGGTACCTGCAGGTCATGAGTGTGTTGGACCACAACACAGCATGCTATCACTTGACTTGACACGGTGATACAACAGGAACACGGTGGTCTAGAAGGCTGATGCAACAAGCTGTGGTATCTTGCATGTGCTGTGGCGTGTATAGCACTGTAGAGCATTGGCCCGGGGGACAAACAGAGGTGGCATGCATTCTGCCTGATCTGCAGCAGCTGAGCTTGCATCATGACAATGCTGCTGTGCAACCTAATTGCCAAACTGATGTTTTGTAGTGTAACATCACGCTGTTTCAGCTGTGCTAACAGCTGTGCGTCCTTGACACAAGCTCAAAGCAAGCCACACAAAGGGCATGCTGACAAGAACCATGGCAAGACATGTATGGTAATTCTAAATCCTTGCTTGTATGAAACCTTAAATAGTACATAAAATATGCAAAGATCAAGCCCAACAAAACAAACAAAGAAGGGAAACCAGCAATCAAGACATGCTTCAACTGACCTGGCAGGCACATCACGCTCCAGGATCTTCTCGAAAAGGTCGTTCAAAGCCTGATTGGAGTGGGTGATGAGCAGGGTGCGCTGGCCCGGGCAGTTGTGGTACAGCACATGCATGATCTGCACTGCTGTGTCTGTCTTCCCTGTTCCTGGGGGGCCTACCACCATTGTCAGCCCAGGCTGCACGCCGGACTTGATAGCCTCCACCTGCATGCAAAACCAACAGGTGTCAAGAATGAACTCAGCAAACTGTAGATGTGCGGTGTTGACAGTCAGCACTGGGGGCATGCAATGTGACTAATGCATGGAGTGCAGAGCACAAACAGGCAGGGCTGCCTTGCCATGGGCTGGCTGGCTGGCTGAGTGGGTGAGGGGGTGGGTGGGTTGGTGGGTGGGTGGGTGCATGGGTGTATAATTGAGAAGGACAGTAGATAGGCAAATATCGCGGGAGAGAGCAAACAGGCAAGCGCATGTATATGCGCAAGCATTCACCTGTACAGGTGTGAAGCGAACTGGGTTCTCTGGAGGCTTGTCCTGGGGGTATGGGCCAGGGTCAGGTGGGGTGTAGGACTCTGCTTTTAGTGTCTGAGATGGTTGCACAGGTTCTGCAGCAGCTGCTACCCCATTCTCTGTTTCGTCTCCTCCAGCATTCTTCTTCTTGCGCTTCTTGGCAGACTGTTGAACAGAAACAACGTCAGCACAGCAATAGCATCAGCATGTATATTGGAGCCATCAAGTATGGAAGACAGATGAGCATAAGGCGTCCAGAATGAAGACAAAGGAGGAGCTGAAGTTGGATATGGAGTAGGAAGAAGACACCAGGGATGAGGAATCAACAGGGAAGCTGATGTTGAGCAGCAGTGGGGCAGCACGAGCAACTGAGGACTGAAGAAAGCAAACAGCGGGAGCTAGATGTATCATGGGCAATATCCAGGACCTTGTATTGCAGGGCTCAGAGCAAATCTGCTTACCTTGCTGTCTGGCTGTGCTTCTGCAAGCGGCTGTGCAAAGGTGACCTTGAAGGGCCTCTGAGGCTCTGCCAGGTCAGTGCCATTCTGCACAGTGACCTCGTTGCCTGGGAAACTCTCCTTGACATGAGCAGCATCCAAGAAGGTGTCCTGCAACATGACTTGCCTCTCAGCACTCTGCGATCAGGGCTGCGACAAGCAAGCATCTTTGTTGGCCGCAGCTTGCATGGCGTACATGCGCACAGGCTGGTCATCAGCAGCCAGGCGACAAGACAGTCCAGCACCACATTGACGGAATAGGCGAGGAAGGAGCAGCGGCCGAGGTCGGATAGACCTCGCCGACCGGCACAGCAGATGGCAAGAAATCACCCAAGCCGCCGCTCAACAGTCTACGGCCTGCCGCTCGGCCCGGCTGATGACCGAGCTGCCACGGCGCTATCCCCTGCTTCACAATCAAGTCCAGCGCTGGCAGACGCCACTGAAGAGCAAAGCCAGGATTGTACCTTGAAGTCAATGGTCTGCAGGAGCTGATCAGCAGGCATGTTGGTGTACTTGGCCTGGGCAGGATCTCCATAGCCCAGGAAGATGTCATGCAGCCAGTCAGGCATAACTGTGTCCTCATTCATCAGGTCACGAATGCTTTCCAGCACTGCCTTGAAGTTGTTTTCCTGCAGCAACCATCAGGCGTTCAATGGTGCAGCCAGCAAATGCTTGCTGATGACCGTGACCATGATGAACCATGCCAGCCAAATGCTTATTAACTGCATCCTGAGGCACAACATTGAGTTGGCTATACAGCACAGCATCTTGAAAGCTTTTTTTGGTGACCATCAGTGAAAAGAAGGTGTGTCACCAAAATCAGACTGGAGGCAAATGCAGACTTGAGAGCAATAAACAGACAGTAAACAACAGCTAATGGTGGCGGTAGTAACTACATGCCTTGGGTTTCCGCCGCATGACAAGGTTGAATGTGCCATATAGGTCTTCTCCCTTGGCAGCCTGCATGTGATTAATGTCCATCTGGTATTGCGCTGTGTCCATGGCTACGGTGACTGTACGTCTGAAGCCATTGGGAGGGTGCCAGTCCTCCCTTCTCACTCTTCCAGTAAAGTCATTCATCAGTCCACCCTCTGCCATGTCAAGAGTTGTAGTTGGCAACAGCAATAAAGATAGCTGTAAGACAAAGCTGCAAAATCCTTTGACTCTCAAGCATTCATACACTACACATAGCCAGATATGCCGGAAAACAATTCTGTATACAAAGCAAAGCAAAGCAAAGCAATTGTTCAGCCCTTGGTCATGGTTGCAACGCATGCATGCCAGCAATTCTTGCAACCCTTTTGCATGCAGTCCTAACGAGATAAAGCCAGCCTATCCCCAGCACAGGAGGTCATCAATGCTTATGCATTCATTCACAGCAGCACACGCAATGATGGTCAAGACAGTACCTTCATCCTTGACCTCCATGACCTCGCACCCACGCACGTATGCCAGGCCAAATTTCTCTGCAGGGTGAGGTTCAGCGCCGTCTTGCTGCATGAGTGCCAGCTCAGCCTGGTCTGGAGGGCGAATAGTAAGCAGGAACAGCACATCATGCTGCTTTGTCTCGTCCCACTCGCTGCGGATGTCTCCTCTCATGCCTGCAATGTCCACAACACTTGTCATATCACCCACTCACCCACTCACTCACTCACTCACTCACTCACTCACTCACTCACTCACTCACTCACTCACTCACTCACTCACTCACTCACTCACTCACTCACTCACTCACTCACTCACTCACTCACTCACTCATTTATTCATTTGATGTCTTTCCCTTGGGTCAGGTATACAAGGTATTTGTCAAACTACCCATGCACTGTGAATGTTGCTCCTGGAAGGCACACCTATCTGCATGACAGCTGGCAACCACTATTGACTGTAAGCATGCAGCTTGAGGTGGCTGTTAGTAGCTACAGGCTTGCTGTGAGCATAAGCACAGCCACAGCAGACTTGTTGCAAAACAGTCAAGAGAATACTGTGCTGACAGGAGCAAGTGGATGGCTCACTTGAGGTGTCGATGACAATGTCAGCGGTCACATCAGCTGGCTTGTTCTCTCCCACATTGGGCTTCCTGACTTCAATGATGGTGAACTCCTCAATGGGCACTGCCATGCGAGCCCACCCTCTGAACCCAACCTTGTCAGTTTCTTCATCCCTGTAACGCACAGCGAGCAGCAGCTGATGACTCATTGCCAGCTTATTCAACAGCTAATGACTATAGACCAGCAGATCCTGTGTTTGCCCCTGCTGCTTTTGGGCTCACAGGTCCACATGTGCATGCAAGCAAGGAATGCTTGTTGACGTCATGGAATGGCAGTTTGATAGACGTTGGATGCAGCCATTGGCAGTAACCGTACACAGCCTGAGCGGTAACTCTGATAGGCACAGCAGTCTTATCTTTGCTTCTACACAAACCAACCATCAGCAGACAAATCTACGTTACATTAGCAGACAAAACCACCTTGAGCCAGCAGGAAAGACCGCCTTTGAGTCAGCAGGTGTAACACCTTGAGTCAGCAAACAACACTACCTTGAAGACCAGACAAAGCTACCTCGAATCAGCAGACAAAACTACCTTGTATCATCACAAAAACATGATTTGCAGCATGTGAATGTGACCGCAATCCTTACCTGTAAGCTCCCACTCTGCCAATGACATCCGAGATGTCTTCCCTGATCTCGTAGGTGGCCTCCAGCCTGAACAGATTGAAGTTGCGCAGCAGGTAGTCATGGAAGGTCAGGAACTGCAGGTTCAGCTTTGGCAATGCCAAGCAGGTCTGCCCTGCAGATAACAGGCAGACATGGCACATCAGCACAAGATTGAGTAAACAGATAGGATCACGCCCTTGAAGGAGCGCAGACCAGCTGCTTTGCGCAGGGCAGGGCAGGGCAGGGCAGGGCAGGGCAGGGCATGGCAGGGCAGGGCAGGGCAGGGACAAGGCAGGGCACAGCACTGTACCAATCAACGCAAGCATTTGGCTTACAGCTTGACATGGTATCAGCTGACAAATTCTGAGCAAGCACCAGCAGCATCTGACTCTGTACACAACAACATTTGGCACCCACGCATGTCACAGGCGCCTCAGTAACACAGATCTCACGTCTACCTGTGTAGTGGACATCAGGCACTTGGTTCTCGTCCCACAGAATGGACTCAGTTGGATACAGAGGAAGCTTGTTGATGACCTCTGTCTGGAAACGCCGCCTCTCATACGTGCTGACCATGACCTCCATGAGAAAGTCTATGCGGTCTGCCCAAGGGTCGTCCTCTGACACAAGCCTGCCAAATGAGAGTCAGGAAGCTCTCTTAGCGTGTGCATCATGCTTGACAGAAGAGAAGATAGCAGAAGAAGAAGAAAAGAAGAAGAGAAGATAGAAGAAGAAGAAGAAGAATAAGAAGAAGAATAAGAAGAAGAAGAAGAAGAATAAGAAGAATAT
>JAABUP010001755.1_pt1 | contig 44448 bp, 56 predicted proteins | sample 5559201 | NCBI WGS metagenome assembly JAABUP01 (sample SAMN10711887, study PRJNA513373) | rock metagenome | isolation source: Antarctica rocks | place: Antarctica
ATCTGTACCAGAAGCAACCTTGCCAGCATGTGCTTCATCAGTCTGTTGAGGTTCACACACCCTGGCAGCTTCATCGGACACATGAACTGGCCAACAGATGTGCAACCATCTCTGTCTCTTTTGATTGCAGGATGTCACTTGAACCCAGTCACGCATTCCTTCAAACACCAATGCTTTCGCTCGGGTCAGGTACATACAGTCCTGAGTACCTCCTTGTATGAGGTCCTGTTTAACATGCGCCTGATGTAGTCATGAAACATGTGCCTGGACCATGTGTATGTGTCAGGAAAGCAGTCCCAACCAAAGTAGTGTTGTCACTCTATGCATGATGATCCGCTGTGAGACAGTGACTCAGGCATTGTTACTCAGGCTACGCACAGACGCCACACAACTCTGCCATGGACCTCCCAAGCATGCTGTGGGGCCCCCAGGCATGCTGTGGACCCCCCAAACATCCTGAGGACCCAAGGCACGTAAAGTCGCATAGGTCTCACCACAAGCAGGGTGTTGTGTTGCTTGGTCAAATTTGCGTAGCTTGCTGTCACCTATGCACCGCTCATGCACATACCCTTGTTGGCACGCTGACTGCCAAAACAGGACCTCGTACTGAAAGCTACACAGGACCGTACATACCTGACCCTAGGGAAAGAAATGAAATGAAGGGTGAGCTATGTTGATTTGGCTCTGTAAGCTGCCTTGAAGGCAAACAGCAGAAGCAATCTGACCTGGTAGAATTTACATGCACTGCCTTCAAGCAAAAGCAAACTGACCTGGTAGAATTCACAGGTGGTGAACTCAGGGTTGTGGGTCAGATCAATGCCCTCATTCCTGAATTGCCGCCCAATTTCATAAACCCTATCCAGGCCACCCACAACCAGCATCTTCAGATAGAGCTCTGGGGCCACTCGCATGTACAACTGCATGTCTAGGTCGTTGTGATATGTCACGAAGGGCTTTGCTGTTGCTCCTCCTGGGATCATGTTCATCATGGGTGTTTCTACCTGCAGACATGCACCTCATGTTAAGGCAGAGTGGTACAACAATAATGATAAGCAATACTCAAAGCCCAGAAGCGTGGGGGGAGGGGGGAAATTCCTAATTGATGGTTGAATTGCGGGCCTGGCCTGTATGCATTGGATGGTTGAATCCAGCATGACAGGTCAAGGGATGCCCGAGTCAGAGGCGCAGCTGATGAAACATTGACTGAACCCCAATGCCCCTACAGGGTGGGGGACTTCAAGCCTGGCACAAGATGGCAGATTCAGTGCATGTAGGAGGAATCCAACAGAGCATCACCTCTAGGAACTGTCTGTCATCGAGGTACTTTCTGACATACTGTACAATCCTGGCCCTGGTAACAAAGATGTTACGCACATGGTCGTGGTTGACAATGCCATCCAAGTAGCGCTGACGGTACCTGGTCTCCTGTAACACAGTCATGACCATCATTTCCTTGTTTGGACATAGTCATGACCATGTACTGATTGCTGTTTCACAGTCATGACCATCTGTGGATTGGTGTAAAACGGACATGACCATTTCTTGATTGTTGTGTTATTGGATAAAGAGATCCAGACCAGAATATAAGCGGGACAAAGAATGTAAGTGGGGATGAAGTGGGAAGCATCCTATTTAGGCTTTTCATATCTTACTCATCAAGGCAGCCTAAGACGAAATCAAAGAAGAACCCTCGATCACACTCTCTGAACACGCTGAGCAGTCAACACTGGTATTGAGTACTACATTGGCACAGGTGTAAGAACTACACGGACAATCTATGTGGTGTTTAGTGTGACAGTGCCGCAGCTAGAAGTCACATAGAAGAAATTCTGCATGAACCTTCTGGCCTGGTGCAGCTGCCTCATGCTGACCATGTGCACATGCAGTCATAGTGTCCTGATTGGGCCGCAGCTGCCTCATGCTGACCAAGTGCACATGCAGCCATAGTGCCCTGATTGGGCCGCATCAGGAAAGTAACAGCAAAGCAACCGCAACAGCAACAGCAACAGCAGCAGCAACAGAAACAGCAACAGCAGCAGCAGCAGCAGCAGCAACATCAGTACAACACTGGTGCATCAGTAAACCTTCTAACCTGGTTCTCTAGCTTGTACTTGGGGAGCATGTGTAGGCAGGGCGCTAGTACGATGAAGCTCTGGGGAAACACACTGAGCTCCCCCCTTTTGGACTTGCCGGGGAGCCCTTTCACCCCCACCAAGTCACCACGTCTGATTGTGTTGTGCAGGGCCCCAAAGGCTTCATCATCTAGGCCGGAAACTCTGCAGCAAAGGACTTAAGATGAGCAGGACTAGCAAAATGTGGTTTAAATGGTGATCTGCTGCACAGCCATTGTCATGGTCTGTATCTGTTACAGCTCCAGAGTTGCCTGTGAGAAACTTGGTGCTCAAGCTTGTGCATAGGACAATGTCTGGAGTAGTTGCTGTGGCAACAGACTTGCCTATGAGAAGCTTGGCGCTCAAGCTTGTGCATGTAGCAATGTCTGGAATAGTTGCTGTGGCATGTGTATATGTGATACATGCTTGATGATGCAGACAAGGAACACACACCTGGCATCAGCCATGACTTGGATTCTGACTCCATCGCTTTGCACATCATAGAAGACCAGCTTGGTCCCGCTGGCCCTCTTGTTGTATACACGGCCAGCGATGGACACCACAGTGCCATCCTCTAAATGGTCGCCATCTGGGAGATCTTTGTACTTCTCAACAAAATCTGGCAAGCTGATGGAGACCTCAAACTTGTGAGGGTAGAGGTTGGAGCCTGATGCCTTTGCATGCTTGACTGCTGCCACTCGGCGCTCATGATAGAGGTTGGGATCCAAGTCCTCTGCTTCATCTCCTTCGAGTGTTGGCTTTGCAGGTGCAGCACTCTTGCTGGCTGCAGCAGCAGCCTGCTTCTCCTACACAGCAAGTGATTCAACTTGATTGCCACGACGATCAACTGTGTGAGACATGCGTAGTGTGCAAGCCATTGGAAGCAAAAGTGGTACTGCAGGCAAAGAGAGTCAGTCCCCTTGTCAGTACCTTCTTCTCGGCTCTTTCCTTCTGGATTCGCTGAGCCTTTTCGCGTTTTTTCCACTCGCTGTATGCAGCAGATTTAGATTCAGATGGCCGGTGTTGTATGGCGTGTGACCCGACACGACATCTCCGATATGCTTGTCACTTGCCTTTTGCTTAGTTTGTTACCATTCTCGTCGACTGCCTCCTCACTCCACTTTTCTGGCAACTGGTACTCTTGCGACATCGTGTCAGCAGCTTCGATGCGATACAAGCAATGGCGTTGACCGGAGCTTGAGCAGCAGTAAGCAGCCGCTGCAATCCTGGTGCCGATCTGGCTCTGAAACCAAATGATACGATGAAGCTGGCTTTGCAGAGTGAGCAAAATTATTCACGGCCTCGACACTTGGAGAACAGCGGCGTGCATTAGTTTAAAGTCAGCTGCTCTGCTGTTGGTGGGTTCCAGAGGGCAGAGCTGACCATGTCTCAGCTTCCAAGCAAGTTTATCGACGGGGCAAAAAAGCTGAAGGTCAAAGAGCTCACTCCATACGCCAGGAAGTTTGCCTCAGAGGAGCTGACGACCGGGAAGATATCTGGAAGATTCAACAGCTGGATGCACAACTACAAGACCCAGTACATTGACAAGGGCAGCCCAAAACCTTTCTTCGATGTTGTGGCGATCTTGTTCTTTGGGTCCTACGCGCTTGCATGGCCTCAAGAGCTGAAGCATTTGAGGGCAGCAGGTGTCATGTTCTAGATGTTCCAAACCCTGCATATTGCCATCAAATGGTCATGCTTCAGCACTGAAGTCCACTTTGCATAAGCTTAAGACATGCTGACATGGTTTCAGTCCAGGTTTCATCTCCACAGTCCGGGCTGCCACTGCGGCTGGTCTTTCTGCTGACTCCCATTATCATTGCCTACCAGCGAACACTGTTCTGCATTTGTCTTTTCTATCATCTTGACAACAAAACGCCTACTAAGACTTTGGCCAACACTGTGCCAAGCACTCATTGATGACTTACCAAAATCTTTCACCAGTGACTATTTGGCATCACTCATTAGCAATTTGACGGAACCTCTCCCGCCTACTTGTTCCTTCTGAATGTCTTCTTTGCCTTTGCCTGCCAGTAACATACCGACATTGCTCTCCAAGTTATGCACATACCCAGCTCATCATTACTTTGCATGTTGTGCATAGGCAGGGTGTACACCCATGCTGCGGCTGTTGGTGCCATAGCTCAGAGAGAGGGCATCCCATACCTGCTTGATGCCACACAGTCCATTGGCCAGATGCCCATAGATGTGCAGCAGCTACAGTGTGACTACCTGACCTCCACTGGCAGGAAGTTTCTGAGAGCCCCTAGAGGCACTGGCCTCCTGTATGCATCCAGGTACTCACTCACTCACTCACTCACTCACTCACTCACTCACTCACTCACTCACTCACTCACTCACTCACTCACTCACTCACTCACTCACTCACTCACTCACTCACTCACTCACTCACTCACTCATATGTGTCCCTCTAGGCTCACATACATACGCTCCTGAATGGCTCCTGATTTGGTATGCTGAGTGCTAAATAAAGGCCTCATACAGGGAGCCATTCAGGGAAGTCCTTGTTTGGCTCTCAGTGTACCTACAGCTCAGGCATTTTTGCTCTTTCCCACACCTAGACACTAAAGCATTTGAAGCAGACCATGGTATTGAACAGCAGCAGCTACAGCTGGTGGGCCTGCTGTCTTGTATCAAGCTTGATGTTGTTAACCCCCATGCGCTAGGAAATCAGTGCAGCTTGCCTTAGGTTGCAGGCATGGCACACTCTAGCCTGTTGGAAAGCAGTTGCAGCAAGGTTGGCCACAAGCAAGCACACAAAACAATGCAGTACGTGTCTTGAGTAATATTCTTATACAAAAAAGGCGGCAAAAGTTGAATCATCAACACAACAATGACAAGATGTGTAATGCCTGATAATGTCGTGGCCAGATCCATCATGTGACATGCGCTGCTGTCTGATGTGATGCAGGGCAGCAATGGCGAGGGCAGAACCAGCAATGGTGGATGTGCATGGAGCAGTTTGGACTGGCAGACATGACTACCAGCTTGTACCCTCTGCCAAGCGCTATGAGCTGTATGAGATGAGCTATGCTGCCAAGGCAAGTCATAATGTAGTGCGTTGTTGACATATTGCACTGTAGGAATTAGAGCAAGCCCTGAGCTAGGCCGCGTGTAGACACACAAGAGTGTGAATCTTATGTCAGATGGACAATCAGCGGCTGAGAGCAAAGTCAGCAACTCAGTCTCACTCAAGTAAATCCCGAATCTGGCTTGGGGATCAGCTGAACCAGTAGGAAGGGGATGTTGCATTCATGCACTCATGCACTAGCTTTACCTCATGTGATTCTATGCTGTACTCATATGACATACATGTCACGGTGAACAGCATCACATGCTTCACTGGTGCGCTGTGGTTATATGATGTGGGGACCAATGGTGACTTTGGGGACACGGCACCACAGCAAAGATTGTACTGACCACCTTTGAATAGGCACATCAAGACTGACCGTCCGTGACCGATTATTCTTTGCACTGACGAAATATATAGAAAACACCTTGTGTGTAGATTATCTATCATAGCAAGGCATGCTGGTTAAGTCCAAGTCCTGGCTTGAGTTGTCAAGCGCCTACAGAGATGCAGAGTATGGGCAAACTCCAGCTTCATGCTGTCTTGCTTAAGTAGCCCCTTTAGTACCCATATCTCTGTGCAGGTAAGTCTGTTCTCACTGCAAGCCAATTTTGCAGGGTTGCTGCATAGTCACAGTGACCAGCTCAAGGCATCATGGCGAGGTTGTTCAGAGCTAAATGTGCTCTGCCACACTCCTGTACTTCAAGCTTTGATGCCCATAAACATGTCAGTTTTGGCAATGGTTGATGTTGTGTTGCAGATGGGACTGGGTGTAGCAGCAGAGTATGTGCTGGAGATAGGCATAGAAGCTGTCTGGGAGAGGGTACAGCACATTGCTGGTATGCTGAGGCAGCAGCTCCAGCAGCTGACGGGGGTGACTGTGCAAGATAGAGGGCGACTACTGTGTGGTATTGTGAGTTTCACCATGGTAAGATTGTTGTGCTTCATTGTGTGTTGCAAATTGCAGGCCAGTCTAATTACTGTATTTATGAGTGTACTAGTGCATTTGTCATGACAACAGACAACGGTAAGGTACTCATGGCTAGCTGAGGTGCAATCTGTACAATGCACATTAACTGCACATGCTGCACACACTTGTAAGCAGCATTGTGATGAAAGGCTTGCTTCTTTGCATTGTCGCACAGGTGAGTCCATGCAGACGTCAGGCAGACTGCTAAGAGCTGTGACTGATTGACCACTGCTGCGTGACAAACATGTGTGAGCTAGCTGAAATGCAGTGTTGACAAGACTGCCAGTCATGAATGCTGAGACCATACTGCCGCAGTGACACGTGTGTCTACTTCCTCCTGCAGGAGGGCAAAAGGCCAGAGGATGTGAAACAAGCACTTAGAGAGAAGAACATCAATGTGTCAATCTCCCCAGCAAACTCGACGCTGCTTGATTTTTCTCAACGAGGTTTGACGCAGGTATTACGAGCTTCAGTGCACTATTACAACACTGAGGAGGAGGTGCACAGGTTCATTGAAGCTCTGAAAACCTTGTGACTGTTTCAGCAACAGTTTAGGACAGTAGCTGTGCAACTGTTACCCCTTGTGTGCGCCATTTGCTGGCTGCTCAAGGTATGTGTGATTCTGCAGCTGCTGACATGAATCCAAAATAGACATTGTGAAAACCCACAATCTCAATGGAGATTTCAAAGAAGTCCAGACATGATATCTTTCACCGATGTTAGGCTGAAAACCCTGCAGCTGCCGATTTGGGCTGAGATTGTGCCGTGTACGCTGCTCAGATTGTAGTATGGTGCTCTCATCAATGAGGGCCAACTGCTGTCATCCTTTCAGCTGATCTGCAGATACTCCTGTGTATGACCCATAGCGCAAATCAGTGGCGCAACTCTAGTGCTGTTGCAATAGTACCCAGAACACTGCTATATCTTGACAGCTTTGCAAGAGTGAGTTCACATGGATCATACTGGCTCCGTACAATCCTCCCAGACCACGTTTCCTTGGTAGATCGGATCAGACGCACTTTCCCAAGGATACACTCATCTGCAGAACTTGGTAAAATGCCTGATCATAGGGGTAGACCACGTTCTTGCATATGATCTCGTTTGCACTCACCTACATCAAGAGGTCTGCAGCGTGCTTGTGTGATTTTGTAGTCATGCTATGTGAGACATTGTTCTTTGTATGTAGCTGCCAGTGCTATTGTAGCTGAAATGACCACAAATAGACAGCCGCACTGCGAGACAGCATTGCTAGGGAGGCTGGGGAGTTTCGCTGATTCAGTTTCAGATATACACCAACGTGTACGTACTGTGGATTCTTTATTCTGCTCCGTAGGTTGTCCTACTTTTAATAATGCAGTTCAAGACCGTTGCACAACGGCCATTCTTGCCAGAGCAAAAGCAGGCCTGAGTCAACACAGCAGCTTCCTGCCCAGCTTCCCGTCATAGATCAGATTGCATCCAGAAGTGATACCCTAAAATCGTCAGACAATTGTTCCTGCAGATTGCGTGGCCACCTGCTTGCTGCAACTTACGAGCGTCCAAATTGTTCAGCGCAAACACTGTCGGCCTGCACATTTGATTTTTGATCACGTTTGGGATCTCTTGTAGTCGCTGTATTTCATACACGACAACTGTCGGGAGTACACGGGGCTTTTGACCTATTGGCTGATCGCTTTGCTTCACCGTGCTGCTGCGGGTGTGACAAGCCAAGTTTTAGTGTCGCGTGGTCTGGGCTGAAATGCAAAGTCATAGCTTGCATGGGACCTCGACAGGCCAGCAGCGTCTCCTTCGACAGCACGTGCAAGGCTGCAAGCTGCACCCTGTCATCAGGCTGAGACGGCCGTTTGCAAGCAAGCAGGGTAAGCCAAGCACATCTCTCCGTTTTTGCAGAACTCACGTTCGTTGCAGCCACGCCTGATGACCTGCACTGATGCTGACAAAGTATGCTGGTCTCGCAGCCCAAGTTCAAGCAGTTGTCGCTGCACCTTCTGCGCCAGTAGCAAAGCCTCAGAAAGGACAGACTTCCCATGTAGATGATGTAGCAGCCAAGGATGCGCCGCTGAGGTCTTTGTTCCCCTCAGAGCCAAAAGTAGCAGAGGTCTCAGCCTCGTAGCTGCTGCGCAAAAGCATGAAGCCTTGTCCTTCCTGGCAACTCATCAGCTATACAGAAACCTTGTCTAAGCCGCAGCTGCTGTGATTCTTGTTTCAAATTGCATACTGCTGGGCTGCTGACCCTGCTTTGGCAGCTGCCTCGTCCTCCTCTGCCATCAGCTGCTGTAAAGCTGTCTCTGCCGAGGCTTCTGTCCTGTCAACCGAGCCAGAATCCTACGCAAAGGACAACAAGGTTGACCACCAGCCTTGAATGGCTGCTGTTAACCGAGCCAGAATCCTACGCAAAGGACAACAAGGTTGACCACCAGCCTTGAATGGCTGCTGTTAACCGAGCCAGAATCCTATGCAAGGGACAACAAGGTTGACCACAAGCCTTGAATAGCTGCTGTCAACCGAGCCAGAATCCTACGCAAAGGACGACAAGCAAGCGTTGAACAGCTGCTGTCATGCACTTGGTGGCAGATCTTGGAACACAGAGTCTGCAGCCCTGCACAACTAGGACATATACAGCCCCACCCCTGAAAGTTGGTGTTTGACAGACTGGGTTGGCAGCTTGTGTGTTTTGACAAGTCCAGATGTGAGTTTGAGACCAAGGCAGCAGACGCCATGTTGCATGATTATGCAGCTAAGCTTGAAGCTGCTTGATACTGCCATTCAGCAATGCGCAGCAGGCACAGTTATGGTGTCCAGACTCTCTTTTGCACTTACTGCAAACCACCCTACAATCAAGATACTTCAGCAAGTACCAGCCACATCTGGGGGCAACTCCTACCAGCCCAGACAGCAGCAGTGCAATGCTCACAACACAGCATACACAAAGCTGCACACAACAGTACAACACAACGACGATGCTGAAGGGATTCAGGCATTTCACAGCAGGGCTGCTAGGAGCAGCCCCAAGGACAGGGCTGTGCAGTAAGAAACAACTCTCATGCATGAGATGAAGCCGGATGCACAGATCAGGGCAGTAACTTACCAGGGGCAGCAAACATGCTTGTACTCTTTGTGCAACAGCAGCAGATAGGTTGCCAATCCTGCCGGTCCCTGTCAGCAGCTGTGTCAAGTCTGCAGCTGCCTTTTGGCTTCCTTTACACCAGGCGTGATCCTTCAAACCAGCAATGACTGGCACCCACAGGGGATCCTGCCTCATTGACTCGATTGACCTGAGAGCTGCATCTGCAGTGTGCATGAGTTTGGTTGTTAGTCTCATCATGAGTGCATTGCATGAGACTCTCATGCGATGCACTTGTGCAGGGAATGCACAGTAAGCTCAGCATGATGCTTCTACAAACCAACACAGTATTGCAGCTAAGGACAAGATGGTGCAGTGCTTGCCTGCTGTCGTTTCCAGGTAGCATTACCCAAGTTTTTTTTGTTTTGTTGCCTAGTGTCTGCTGATGCCCATGCTATTGAAGAGTTGACTAGCCAGCTGCACCGTGTGATTTGTTGGCACAGCCAAAAGCACTATACCACCAAATGATGGAAGCTGCAGAAAATGACTTTGCCAGGAGTTCTGACTTGTAAAACGCTGACTTCTTATCAACAGGTTTTTGGAACAAATCAAGAAACAATACCGTTACGTGTATGTATTGACAGCTAGAGAGGGGGAAGGGGGGGAGGCACAGGATCAAAGCCTCACCCAGCAAGTGTCGTGTCTGAACAGCAGCCTGCTCCTCAGTTGCGACCAGAGCGCTCACGTCCCTCGATAGTGGGCGCTTGCCACCACCAACACCCTTGAGTTTGTGTATGCGCTGCGCCGTCTTGATGTGGCGGTGAACTAAGTTGGCCAGAAGATACTGCACAGAGGTGAAAGCTGCAGCTGGAGGTGCAGGTCCCCCTTCAGGGCAGATCCGGCCATACTGTGCTGCAAGCCATGCTCACAATCAGAAAATAATGATGATGATGATGATGCTGATGATGATGATGATGATGATGACGATGACGATGACGATGACGATGACGATGACGATGACGATGACGATGACGATGACGATGACGATGACGATGACGATGACGATGAGGATAAGGATAAGGATAATGATAATGATAATGATAATGATAATGATAATGACAATGATAAGGATAAGGATAATGGTAATGGTAACGGTAATGGTAATGGTAACGGTAATGGTAATGATAATGATAACGGTAACGGTAATGATAATGACAATAATTATAATAATAGTAATAATTATGATGAAAGTAACACTACTAATGATGAAAATAATAGTCACAATCACAACCGTCACTACTATAGATATTTCTTTATATGTTTCTGCATACAACACTCTTCAAAGATCTCAAGCACGAGCACTGCGTTGACAAACAAGGCGACAGCAACTCACCACAAATGTGAAGATAGGGCTCCAAGTCTGGCATCTGTTCCTCGAGTTTGGCCAGGTCTGTTGATTTTGATGCCCCACAGTACTCAGTTAGCCAGGACATACAGAGCACAGCAGCATGCTGCCCAAAGTACTGGTACGCAACACGATCGTTGACACTCAGCCAGACTGCCTTCAGAATGGTTGGTTGCATGCCATTCTTTAGGATCTTTGGCAAGCCGATGTCCGTGAAGTGTGCTGTGGCCTCTGCTGAAGCATCTCCTGAGACCTCTACGGCAGCTTCTGCAGAAGCTTCGGGTGCAGCTTCTCCTTTGGTGTAATGAACCAAGGTGTTGATCAAGGTGACACTCAGATGCTGCAGGAAACAAATATCCTGTAGGTTCGATGCATTGTGACATTGCAGCATAGGAAGCGATGCTCAGAGGTTATTTGGAAGCAGATCATGCTGCGTGTTGTTCTTTGCTTTGCTCTTCGTTGGTCTTCATCACAAACTGCTTGCACGCATATTCCCCAAAGGCACAAAACGTGGCAACTGGAAATCAAGCTATGGCTTGTGATGCAGTGCTCTTTTCAATCCCGAAACGTCTATTTGAATTCAGAAACATCATTCCTACACTGGAAATCTAAACTCAGAAACGCTTGGGACAGTGAAAACACGTTTCTACATTGCGCAGATGTTTCAGATAGAGCCACACCTCCTTGCTGATGCTACAATCTGGCAGAACCCCTGATTTGAGGGTGAGCAGGATAGGCATGGCCCAGGCAATGCTTGGGATCAAGAGCTGGTGCTGCAGAGCCACAATTGTGGTGACTTCTGGAACTCTGGGAAGAAGGTGAGTCAGTAGGAGCAGCGCGATTCTTGTGTCCTGGATGCCAACAAAACCTGAGGTGATGGAGAGAGTTATCAGCTATGGACTGTCTCATGTCAAACAAGGAAACTTCTCCCGGGCAAGCAAAAGGTTCCTGCTTTTGCTTTTCTGGGGCAAGTAAAGTTGCAGTGGCCTCAGCAAGGCTATGGCTCTGGGTGCTTTCGATTCAAGTGAGGATGGGAAGCAGATTTCATGGGCCAGCTACTACAGGATGACAGTAGCTAAGCTACATGTGATGGGTCAACATACCTTTGCCAGATCAAACAAGAATTCTGGTTGATGTGGAATCACAGCTTTGAGCTGAGCAATGTTGTGCAGCACTCGAGCCATTGCCACACAGCGCTCAGTGCTCCACGGCATTGGTTCCTGCGATGATCAATGAACACGTTGCTTGTTGTCCCTCGTTTCAGTGCCAGGGTGAATGTGATTTTCATCAGCACATGTCAAGGGACAGCTTGCATCAACAGCTGAAAGTAGCTGTACCTTAGACATGTGCCCGTGTGAACGTAAACAACTGTGTTGATGATGAGTGGTACTGAGACCTCAAAGTTACTGTCAATGTGTGCGTCGGTTTGAAGCAAGACAAGCAACACATGGGTTGGCAATCCAAGCTTTCTTCTACTGCTTGCAGACACAAAATAGCCTACACAAAAGGCACACATGTTCTGTGCATTACAATCCAATGCAGCCAGCTAATGAGTTGTAGTACCATGATTGCAGCTTGCACAGTATCTAGGACCAGGTTGAGGTGCCCCTGTTCATCAGTACCAATTCCAGACCAATCAGCCATTCCAGGCACCCCTTTATGGATCCACATGAGGGCCTGCAAGAACATAATAATAACAACGCTTTCCAGCTCATGATGAGCTAGGTATGAACAACATTGACACCTCTTATGGGCTGTAAGCATGAGCTTGGGAATCTCCATCATTTACTCTTGACAGCAACATTGCTGCATTTAAGTACTATATTACACCAAGATTTACCCTATCATGATTCATGATACAAAACTTTACCATGAGACGTCACACACACATTACATTATATTCCAGATCATATGTGCATATTTATACTCCATTTCACAGCACCTTATCATTGTTAAAGTCGCTCCTTTTGTTGGTAGACTCTATTGCTGGATGCCAGCTACAGCAGCAAAACTAAATGTGTTTTGCAGAAGTGGGCTGCATGTCCTGGCAGAAGTAGCAGCATTGGACCGTCAGATGGTTGCTCCACAGTTTGGAGGAAAGATCAGGACCACCAAATGCAGCTTGCAGCATAGTTTATGCATTTCCACAACGTAGCAATGCCTGTCTATGACCACCAGGCAAAGTTTTATTTGGCTACAAAACAGGTGTTTTGAGACCCCCTGCAAAGTTTCCCATAAAAGGTCATGTTTCTGTCTCTCAAAGAGGTTATGGGATGTCTTGGTTCTAGTGCAATGGGGTTTACCTGTGAATACATTCTGGCCCAGCAAGCTCCAGCTGTCAGCTGAGCTGTCAGGTTGCCCTGCAGACTTCTGATAGCAGTTGGATAGCCCAGTTGTGACCCATGCCCCTTCTTCACCTGATGTGTGCCCAGCAGCAGGTGCTTGCACAGCTCCTCATGCACAAGGGCAGCGTGCAAAGCGTCCAGTGTGACCGCCGCCGCTTCTGGACATGTGCTTGCTTGATAGCCTGCATGGCGCATACCAACTCACTGATCAGCAAGCATCCGCAAGTTGCAGTTTTGGTCGGCTGCTGTAAAGGGCCGTCAGGTTGAGATTACCAGTCAAAGCAACACTTGAGTCAGTTCTGTCATATGCGAGCAACAATCCACCGTAACTATGTACTTAGGGGCATGGGACTTGTGATACGGACAACTTTGAAGTATGAAATAACTGAACAAGTTTGGAGTGAGGTCATTCTGTCACATGCAAGCAGCAGTTTACTGTAACTATGTACTTGGGGGCATGCAACTCATGATACTGAACAAGTTTGGAGTGAAGCTCACAGAACATGCTCCACAGCTTAGCGACCGTCTTGACCTTGAACTCCCAGTCCTGATCATAGCAGGCGTCGCACCCATGGCATTCAACCTTCTGCTGCTTGGGCAACTTCTTGGTCTTTCCCTTGCCCTTTGCTTTCTCCTTTGGCTGCTCCTTTACAGCATGAGCCTCTGCATTGACTGTCAAGGCCAAAATGGATGGGTCCCTCCCTAGCCTCCTGACATAGGCAAAGCCCAGGCTCTGCAATGGCTTTGCTGCATCCTGGACGGGAGCCCAATGCTCCAGCAAAGGCAGCAAACTTGACCTGCACCAAATTTGGATGTTCCATGCTCTCCTTGCAATGATGCTGATCTGACAGAAGTACGTCTGTAGTCAAGGTACCAAACTCTGGCTTGGTGCAGGCAATCTGCTGAGGAAACAATCACTTGGCAGATGGCTGTCAAGCATATACAGGGGTGATGAGCTGAGGTATTGCTGAGTTATGCAACTGAGGTAAAAGGAGACATGGGCTAGAGATTCAATCTGTGCTACGCAGTCCTGCACATGCATGTTTGCAGAACCTACAAGCCAGATGTTGCATTCTGATGTACACATAGAAGCACGCATGTAGCTTACCTCATAAGCTCAGTTACATCTAGCTTCAAGTTGGGCATGTGACCAACAATCAGATTATTAGTCATCTCCAAAAGCTCCCTGCTCAGAACCTGCACATCTTTCCTGCCTCCACCCTGTTTGGCTTCCCTATCTTCACTCTGAAGCCATTCATGCGTAGTCTGCACCTTGTCATGTGTCAGCTCTATGAACTCCCAGGCAGTAGGCGTGGGGGTTGGAAGGGCTTGGGTGGGGTCTGAGGGTGCAGGGCTGCGCACTAGCAGCCTGTTGATGATCTTGGCCACAATAGTTATGCGTGGCACAGGGTTGCCTGACTGCTTGTAATGCCAATCCCTGTGATACACCTTCATAACTGCAAAACAGCAGACATGTTACATATGCAATGCTGACAGCTGTTGCATGCTGTAATTATCTCGTTGACATCTTGGTTTGGGCTCAAATTGCTATCTGTAAGTTTGACGCAATCTGTTGCTCACAATCTTTGGTGATCAACGTCGCACATCAACAGGGCAAACAGTCAACGCAAGTACTTCACCTGGCAGCATCATGCATGACAGCGCAAAGCATCACAGCAATACACAACGCAATGGCAACATACCACAACATGGCTCAGCACTGCACAGCACAGCATGACACAGCGTGAGCACAGCACAGCACAGCACAGCACAGCACAGCATGGCAGGCTAAAAGAAGAGGCTGCCACTGCCTACCTTTCTTGTGTACAAATCCATCCTTGCATGGGAACGGAGGACAGAGCAGATTTGCCAGGCGAGTCACAGCTTGCAGGCGGACTAGCAGAGCCTCTGTTGAGTCTACCAACTCAACTGGGAGCTTGTTTGATAACAAGAGCTCAATGAAGTCAACAGCCTTATTGGCTGCCTCCCTGCTTAAACTCAGGCTTGCCAATACAGCCGTCACAATGCCTGCAGTGAGCAGCACTTGAAACACGGACAACAGGATCACAGGGAGCCATGTTGGCTATACGATCATGCATAGCTTATGATACACCTGGGAGTGTCACTATGATTTGTTTGATGATCAGCAAACATTGCAATGGCACAGACAAGTGCAGGATGTTTGATGTCCTCAAGAGCACAATGATACGTCACCCAAGCTTCAGCAAAGACAAATGCCAGATCTTTGATTAGTCAGTCTGGCAAGACGAGCATGGAGACGCAGCACCCAAGTTGGACACAGACACTGTACTAGGAGCGCATGTTGATCTGACAATATGAAGCTCGTCAGGGTTTGCGTTGCTCAGAGTTGCCAAAACAACACAGAGGGACAGCGACCAAAGCGCACCTGAACCAGCGAGCTTGACAGCAATGGACTTGTGACGGTTCAGCCTGTTGATCGGAAGCAGCGCTTGAAAGACAGAGCAGCAACAGATTGCGCCAGCAGACGCTATTGCCTTGTTTGTCTTGATCAGCTGTTTGAAGACGGGCAAAGCCAGCTGCAACACTAGCAAAGACAGTTTCTGCACATACGAATGGCCTTCCTCAGGGCTGAGTCCAACCAATTTCAGCATGCCTGAGCTGGCATTGTCCATACTTTGCAGCTTGGAGCAGAGTTCGGTCAAAGCCTCACAGAGGAGCTCCGTGTTCTGAAACACATTTTCGTTGTCCTCTAATGGAAGAGTTGACAGCAGGGATATCAGCTTGATCAGAAGCAACGCAGCTCTGAGGTAGGTGAAGTAGCCGGCAGGTGCTAAGGACACCAGCAGATCAAACTCAGAGGGTTTCCCGCCAGGCTGACGGGATCTGATGTAGTTGGTGCAAGATATCACAGACTGCATGGCAGCGTAGTGCACAGTCTTGGGGACATCATCTAGGCGAAGCATACCAAGAGCATGCATGTAAGTGTCTAACAGCAGCATCAGTGGTCTGGATGGCTTGCTGACGCTTTCCCACCAATAAATCTGCCGGACGCTGTCCTTCATCATGGCGTCTGGAAGGGCAGCTAAGGGTGCCACAGACACAAAGGCATCCAGTTGGTCATCCATCTCAAGCAGAGACCAACCACAGTCAGTGGCAAGAATTTCTGCCAGTTGAAGCCATAGCTCGGTTGTGCCGTGTCCCATGTTACTTTCCGCTAGATTGATCCGCTGCCAGGCGCTGAAGGCGTTGGTGCACTTGAAGGCCACCGTCAGCTTAAGTGTCGAGGTCAAGTCAGGCTTCACCTGCAGCAGGCACAGAGTCACACGCTTTTTCGGCTCCGACTAAGCCCGTTATACGATCTGACCCTGTTGGTCGCACACCTGTGAAATGGCTTGATCTCCTAATGGCATCCCGTTGTGGCTCAGCCGGCACGTCGCTGGATCAAGTCCGTGTGCTTGGCAGAAGTTCGTAAAGATCGATTTGGTCGAGACGTCATCCTCGACTTCTTTCAGCCACAATACATTGTAGTCCTGCGGACGACATTCGACAGTGTGTTCTACCGCAAGGCTAAGCAGAACAAAGTGTCTAGAAACAGCGTATACTGCAGACCTCAAGCTGCACATCCACAGCTCGCATTGTGCCGCCTGCAAACAATCAAAATGTGTACCACTTATTCGCGCTAACCCTGTGGCTGCAGCACCAAAGTGGGGCTCAAACGCAATTCGCACTGTGCTACACTTTATGCATAAACGAGGCATAAACTGTAGCCTCCTCGTTAACGACGTTGCTCCGAACCCAAACTTGAGATTTCGGGGACTTGCTGATATTCAAGCAGCTCGATTCGTATCAATCGATGCACACCAATAGTCGCTCAATTTCTCCTGTGCTCCTTGCAATGTTCCCCGTCGAGGTTGCATCGCCCAACGCGAGGCCCTGGTCAGGTGCGAGCAGAGTCATTCAGACTATCATGTGATACATTCAAATGAGAGATAGCAGTTGGTTCCACAAACCAAGCACAGCATCAATTGCAGGGTTGCTAAGGCTCTGCCACAATGTAGCAAAGCTGAGATGATAGGCGCAGTGCTAGCGTGTCAAGAGATTAATTCCCTGCACTGTAACTAGGTCCGAAAACATGTCAAAATATTGGGGGTAAAAAAAGTGCAATATGCCCTTTTTGGGCATCACTTGCCCAGAACTGAGTAGGTTGTGCATGTTGTTGGATGCAAGTGCTAAAATTACAACAAACCAAATCAAACCTTCCATCCAATAGACAATTTCACGAGCTATCAGGCCATTGACAATGCAGCTTTTGACTTCCTGGAACCAATTCGGACGTGCAGAAACATGTCCCCAAAGACTCATTGATTTGCAGAGCCTGGATCAGGAATTTTCAAAGTCAGCATTGTACACACATCAACAGATTGCTGAAGCATTACCAGCTGCTCCAAATATGTTGTGACAACATAGCACATCACCGCTGCTCCAATATTGTTACACCCATTGAGGCTTAGTCTAATAGTCAGGTGAAACAGCACGTAGCCTGTACCGATAACAAAAAACTACTCAGAACACAGCATGGTGTCATAGCGTACAGAGCACTATTTGATGTCTCTGTTGGGACTCAAGTATCATACAGGCACAGATACAATTGAGCTTCAGAGCAGTCGTGCTGGATGTGCTGCCACAGCACCAAATCCACATCTGAAGAGGCATGTACTGAAGGTACATTGCAGAGAAGCTCACTATGACAGGAGCTTCTGTAGAAACATTCATCTCATGTCAGATTTGGGGCGTTGCACTTCAATTGTTGTGCTCTTCTTGCTGCCGTTGCTGCTGCTGCTGCTGCTGCTGAAGCCAGAGAGCTGTGCTCTGACTGAAAAGCTGCTGCGTTGCAGGGTCAGCTTTGGCAATGCTGGCTTCTAGACTTCTGAGTTGCCCATCAAGACTGCAACGCAATGTCAGATTGCAAAGACATGCAAAAATCAGTAAGGGAAGATATGGCACATACATCGTGTCCTTGTAGGAAAGGACAGGAAATGCATAGAAGTACTTACTTGTCAATCTGTCCAGCAATGGCCAATTCATCAACTGCTGCGTGTGATGAGGGGTTCAGCTGTTGTGCTTGACCTTCCACACGAGACAGAGCAGCACTTTGCTGCCGGAGCTTATCAAGCTGTGCACGAGCCTGAGGATCTTGACCGCCTTGTGCCTCCTCCAGCTGCATGGAAGAATAGCTACTCATTGCGCAAGCTACACAGCTGTGTCACTACAACACGACATTTTCTGCCAGAGAATCAGGTCATTACATGACAAAAAACACCTGTCGCATGCGTAAATAGTATCAGCGCAGTACCTCACGAAGCGCATCCTCCATAAACTTGAGCATGTCGGTGGAGCTCGTCAATGCTGGCTTTGCCCTATCATCGACCATGTGGCGGTCCTCCAGCACGTGTAAATGGATGTTTGCGCGATAAACTCGCCGCCAACTACGTGTGCTGTACCGTACGACCAACAGAGTCCAGCACAACCACCGCGCGATCTGCAGTGCGCTGTCGTAACTTAGCAGTTGTAACAGATCATCAGAACGGGAGATGAAACGACGAATGCACCGTTACGTTGCCTTGTGAGATTGCATCAGGTACACGTGCCTTGTGCAGATCTCTTGTGCAGACCACAAAACTGGCCACAACAGCAATACAATGGTGGAGAACTTAGGGCGTCTCTCACAAGGAGACATTGGTTTCACAATCTTTGGCTGCCATGTTTCACAGCAGAACCTCCCAGCGTTCTGAAAATGAACAATAGAAACAAAAAGACTGTGTGAGGGTCCTTGCAAGGTCATCCAATTGGGGACCATGAACAATGCCAACACCACCTGGTCAGACATGGTTGCCCGTTCAGTAACATAGTGAATCAAGCAGCAACAAGGCAACAGAATCCAGCAGGGTCCCAAAATGCTACCCATGCTCACAACAGCTGCAGCTGCTTGGCATTTTGACACAACCTGCCAGTGCAAATGAAAGTTCACCCCATACTCAGTTCAGCATAAAATGACAATGCTGCTAAGCACTGTACAGGAAACAAGTCTATATAGAAGGACTGACTATAATGTACAAAAAAAGGTATACTCACAGGCATATCTCCACCAACAGATCATGGCACCCAATGCTGCAATCAGTTTCACCACACACCAATGGTACCATCATAGGATCCAGAAAATACTTTGCCTTGTGCAACTGCCAAGACTCGCACAGCATCATCATGCCCCTCACACTTCTTCACACAGCGAAGGGTTTCCAAGTCCCAGAATCTCACTGTGGTGTCATATGAGCCAGACACCAGGAATGTGTCACCAACTGCCAGTGCCAGTACTGCTTCTCCATGCCCTTCCAGAACCTTGACGCATTCCAAGGTGACAATGTCCCATACTCGAATGGTCTTGTCCCAGCTGCCAGAGAACACATACTTGTCCCCAACTGCCAAAACCCTGACGTTGTCTTCATGGCCTTCTAGGGTCTTCAGGCACTGTAGGTTGTCTGAGTCCCATACCTTGATAGTGGCATCGTCTGAGCCTGAGAAGACCCTAGTAGGGCTGGCTGCCAAAGCCCTTACTGCGCCGCTGTGACCCTGTAGGGTTGCTAAGCACTCCAGGCTCTGAACATCCCAAACCCTGACCGTTTTGTCATAGGAGCCAGAAAACATGTGACCCCCAGAGCAGACTAGGGTCCTCACAGGTCCTGAGTGACCAGACAGGGTTCTGAGGCACTGCAGGGTTTCTGAGTCCCATACTTTCAGTGTGCTGTCATATGAGCCGGAGAACAGCCTGCCCTCTGTGACTGCCAGCGCCCGGACTGCATCTGTGTGACCAGTGAGGGTTGTGATGCGCTGTAGGGTCTGAAGGTTCCACACCTTGATTGTGTAGTCATAGGAACCTGAGAACAGCTTGTTGCCAGCAACAGCTAGAGACAGCACTGGTCTGGCATGGTCTTCCAGCACCTGCTCACAGCGTCTGGAGCTGATGTCCCAGACGCGAATGGTTTTGTCTGCTGATGCCGAGAAGAGCCTGTTGCCCTCTACCTCCACAGACCAGACAATCTCATCGTGACCCTGTGGCAAGCAGCATAATTGATTGGCTGACATGGTGACGATGTCCCATAGTTGCACTGAAACTAATGCTTGGTATGCTATGTTCATAGCTTGTGCCGCTGTGCTGGAAAGAGAACAAACAGCCAGCGGCACACAGCAAACGCAAGGGCATGCATGCAATGTGTCTGCATGAAAAGCCAGATGCAAGACAGAATGACATGGAATTGATTGCACGCTTGTGATGTACTGCATCAAGACTCTGCATCAACACTGCATGCTGACCTGCAGAATGTTGGTGGGAGCAACAGAGACCTCCTCCTCAGTCTTGTACAGGGTGGTGGTGTTGATGGCAGCATGAGGCTTCACTTCCCGATGCAACATGGGCACCTTGTTGCTTGTTGCCCACTCCTGCAACAACATTGTCAGCATGTAACTCATGTGCAGAGCATGAAAGAAGTGTGTCTATGCAAGTTGATCAACTCTGCATATGCAGACTTTGCTGGGAGCAAATCAGCTGCAAAAGATGCTTGCTGTGATGGCCAGAGCACTTGTGCGTAGTAGTGACGTTAACATTACCTATGACATAGTGTTTTTGACGCTGTTGGTCTGCGTGAGCACCAAATCAAAATGGCTGTGTTACCTGAATGGCATTTCTGAGAGCAAAGTTGGGGGTCAACTCCAGATGACGCAGTCTCATGCCAGTGACAGGGCAGGTACGATTGCCTTGCTGCAGCCAGCGCTCAATGCAGACTCTGTCATAGGTGTGACCAGTGGCAACCATGACAGGGTCATTCATGAGCTCCATTGAGATGGGACAGTAGAAGCTGCTGGGCGCAACAGGACCTTTCTGGCTGCCCTCCGCTGTTCTTCTGGCATCTGACACAGCTAGAACCGGCCTGCAAACATTAAAGAGTGATGCTATGCAAGCGACCTTGTAGACTCAAAGGCCTCAACTAGCTGTTATGTTGTCCTGCAGCTGCACACTCACTCAGCAGGTTCAGACTGCAAGTCCTGCTTCTCCTCAAAAATCGGTGGAGGGGTGGTGTATGCCGGTGAATCCGGGACACGATGCTGGCTTTCGCTGTTGCTTCGGTTCAAGAGGTTTTTGAGGGCCTTCATCTATGCAAAACGTCCTAAGCACCGACTGTACAGGCTAGTTCGGCAAAAAATGGCTGTCCGGCTGTCTTTTACAGCTGTTGAATCAAGTATCACAGATCGATGCTTGTGGCCAATGTCCTCCCTGCCCGAGGGCAGCAACTCGCAGAGACCCTTTGAGAGTACTCAGCCGAGCAAGCTGTTTTCGCCGAAAGACCTGATCGCTGCGCTGCCGACGACTTTTCGAGCCGACAAACGACGCCGCTCACATATCCAAACGGCAGAGACGCAATCTTCCGCGATGGCAGGGGCAGAAACAGCCGTACGAGCTCTTGTCAGCAAGCAAACGCTCGTGACCAAAGGTGCTTTAGATTCTCCAACCTTTTCGGTAGGGTTTTGAGATTCATTCTGCTGTAGCAAATCTGCATGACATCCACGCATACGAACCAACGGCTTGCCAGTGCCAGCACCCCCAGGGCTCAGGTAGCTACACCACAATGTGTTGGCACAAATCAACGACATTGTCTGCACTTTGGTTTGTGTAGCATGTTCCCACAATGCAGCCACATCTAACATCAAAGCACGCTGTGCAGAAAGTACAGCTAAGCAGATATGCATGCATTCATCAGCAGGAGCGTTCATGACTCAAAAATCACTTGCACTGTCTTCGAGCCTGCATTTATAATGCAAATTTGCTATCTGTGATTGGACTTGGCGAGGCCAACTCATCAACTCTGCACAGATAACCAATCACCAACTCTGCACAGATGACAAATCCAGCAACACCCCACGTGTGCGCACTGCATTTTGTGAAATACCACAGCCATCAGGATGTTAGCACAGTCCAGGCATATCACACTAGGTCAATATGTATGACTCAAGTCAGCAAAGTCGCGTTGCAACCGGTATGGAGCCAACAGGTCCTGTTCCTGCTTGTTTGCAATCTCTTCAGATACTAGCTTGCCCATCAGAGGTGCTAGGGTTGCACCGCTGTGCATGACTGCAACATACAGATTGGGCCATTCTTTGGTGAAGCCCACTATGGGGTGTGCATCCACAGGGTAAGGCATCAGACCTGCCGTCACTTGATGTGTTTGCGCTTCAGCAAGCTCTGGAACCAAAACTGCTGCTGCTTGAATGACCTGCAGCAATGAGTGCCTCTGAAGATTTACCACTGCAGAGAGGCTTCACTGCTGCAGTGGATGAGGGCATGCAGGCATGCACTGCAACACTTTGTTCACTGATGACTGCCTGGCAACAAGACAACAGCAGCCCGTGTGCCATGGTCATGACAACCATTTGTGTGTCTGCCAGACTCATGGGCATGCCTGTCTTGATGTGTTGCAACATTAAGGTGCACTATGCTTTGCTCTTTCTTGTGTCACTTTTGACCTTCAGATGACATAATTGTGGACTTTCCAGACTTATGGCTTCTCCTTTACTCTAAGCAGGCAACGCAGACATGTACACTATAGGTATTGCTGCACTGACCTGCTTGGAAACTGCCTCAGTAGCTTCCTCTGGACGCTCATCTCCAGCAAACAGAGAGATCATCACATCCCCATCACGCCGCTGCACAATGAAGATTGTGTCTGCATGCACAGCGGACTTAACCCGCATCCCATAATATGTACACGAAACCAAGGCTATTGTGGAACGTCTGAGACTCATGGAAGTGCTTGATGGGTCTGTAGCTCAGCAACAGCACTGTGCCATGACATTCTCTGAGACATACGCCCATGGTGCAACAGCATGGTGTGGCATGCGGTTAAAGGGCATCAGCTTGGAATGTGACACAGAGTGGACTACAGCCGATGACAGGTGACTCTGTGCAGCTGTCTCTCGCTACAAAAATGGATTTCCAAGGCTCAAAAGTGAGATTTGCAGATAAATTTGGTTTTTTGCATATCAGGACCATGCAATGGCGTATGTGTAGTGGATCTACAAAGGACAGCAAGAGCATCAAATGTGTACCATTCACAACAATGTGTTTGAGGATAGGCTTGAGAGGCTTTGTGATGACTGTGACTGTGCGAGGCTTAGCAGTGAGAGGCACTGACAGCCCCAATGGCTTAGTCAACTCTGGAATCCCAAGAGCAGCTGCCAGCACCACTACGTCTGCGTGTAATGTCTTGCCAGGAGTGACTACCCCTACAATCATGATAACAGTTGATTGCCATTTCCGGTGGTTTTGCTGCATGCATACAGTTGGCAGCAGTGGTAGTGTCAGGACAATGAGGTTTGCAACAGAGACTTCTTGGGTCACTGTGCAAGTTGTCATGACTCAGGCGGTGATGATGATTGCAGCCTGTTCAGCACGCTCAAAGCAGCAGCAGCAGCAGCAGCAGCAGCACATGGTGATCCCTAAAATGCATGCAAGCAACTGTGGGAAGACAGTAACTTGTGTGTGCAATAATGCACCAAAATTCAAATTGCTGTTTCACAAACACTGTAATGCTGGGGTCTGCTGCAATGTGTGATGATGACAACCAAGGCTGCCCGGTGATGGCCAGATATATATATTACATTCATGCCTGCTGTAAATGACATACCTGTGATGTGGGGACTAGACTTCCCTGCCTCTAAGCTTTGCACAGGATGTTCATACAGTACAGATGCTCCATGTTGCTCAGCTTGCTGCAGGAAGAACCTCACAGCTGACTCTGGGTATGCATATCCTTCACAGCAGGACTACAACCTTTCAACATCTTAGGGCGGCATGCTGGGGTGGCTGCTGTCAGTACATCAAGAGAAGCATTCTGTAAGTGCAGTAGATTGGAGGATGACGTGCAGGGCTGACAGACATAGGACAGTTCAGCGCCTGACAGCCATGCTGAGTATTGTCAACTATTTCTAGAAAACTGCAATGGCTTTGCAAGACAGTCGTATCATGCTGCATGATGCTATATGCCAGCTGTTGACTGCAGCTTACAAAGCTGAGGTAAGTGGCGTACGCTGTACATACGAAGTGGCTGAAGAGCTGATCTGTATTAGTGCTGCCTGAGCTTTCAGAGCAGCATGTTGTTGCACAACACAGCAAGTTTGCAGCAGCTGCAGACCTTCAGGCTTGTACAGTCTGGCGCCACCTTGGCAGGCAGCTTCAGACAGTTCTGGCTCTTCTTCTTTCAACTGCTCTGGGGTGAGGGGGGATGAGGGGTATGCATTGTCCCATGTGCGGTCGTCGTTAAGAATGAGGCTGCCAGGAAAGGCGGCCAGGTCTGGATATTGGCCCCAAAGCTTCATGCTGTGGAGGTTCAGATCTGTATGAGCAACATGCTGGTGTTTTTTAGCTGCAATTGTGATGCGAGTACAGCATTTATCTCCCCATATGCAGCTGCAAAGAGGCTTGCTTTGAATGGTTCTACGCGCTGCCAGCGAGCATACCTCGATAGTGAGCTGGCTGCTTGTGATTTGCATTCAGCCAGGCCCAAGATTTACCACTGGCACCTGCAGCTGGGCTTGCTCTTTGCAGCGTCACACGCTGTACTTAACGGAGACACGGTGCAAAACACAGCCTGCTTGAGCACCTGCTGCTGGCTGTGCAGACGCCTCCAGGACTGTCACAGGACACCCTTTCTTGGCTAACTGCATCGCGACGGATGACCCGATCAGTCCAGCTCCAATGACCAGCACGCTTGGCTTATCCACACGAGGGATGCTCTGGGAAGCAGTTTGAGTCGCGGCACTCATCGTGCCGCCTAGCATACTGAGGAAACGGCAAGCCAAGCTCCGTGAGTTAGTTGCTTGGCTGTTGCCGGTTCATTTCACGGCACACGATATGCATTGTCTCTCACAGGCAAGGTAGCTCGATACTGCCGAACCTATTCAGTACTGCCGTTGCCTGTCTCGCACGCAGCGCAACAGAGGTTGATTGCTTGAGCAGTGACATGATCACTAGTCTGCATGCGTGTTGGAGCGTTGACATGACTAAGAGTTGATCACCTGAATCAGGTGACCTGATGCAGCTCTGACACCATTTCAAAATGCATATGTAGGAGCACGTTCTGAAAGCAGCAGCAGCTAGAACACACTTAAGTATACAGCATACCAAGGCAAGAGCAAATTGTCAAATTGCCGTCTCTCTTGCAGACAGGGGGCAAGTCAGTGGCAGTAGCGTCCTATACTGCTGCCAAATGCAGTTATAGGGACCCATCTAGAAACTCACACGCGTGTGTGTGTACAACATCTGGCTGATATGGCCAGCATCAGGTTTGTGTTCACCAAATGCCCTATCCAACACGCAGTTGAAGAAGACCAGATAATTGTTGCAATGCCACACTTTACCACAGTCTTACAAGACACATATCAAGGTGTAACTCACAGCGCAGTCAACATATCAGGCAGTGTGCAAGACAATGTTTTGAACTCAGAACAACTGCTAACAGCTTGTGTATATACGTATCACGATCACAGATTGTGGCTTGATGCCATGCAAGGCTAGATGTTTTTGAGACTAACCATCGAAACTACTCTGCATGCCTGTAAACATGCAGGACTACAGATCTCTAGAGTGTATGACACATGTCACAAAGTCTCTGCAGCAGCATCAGTCATCTCAGCTGCATGGCAATCATGGCTGTCACCTGTCCTAGTCACTATCACTATCACTATCATACATCTGGGCCCTGCGCTTGGCGGCAGGCACAAGGGAGATACACGGAGTAGCTCCACCCAAGGGCAGGCCAGCAAGGGCGTGCATGGGCATCTGCAGAGAAGCAATCTCAGTCATGCCTACTTAGCTCGCTTGATATTAGGCGTCATGGCAAACAGAACAGCACTGCTGAGCAGTACCTCTGCTAATGCAGGGTGCATCAGAAGTTTTGCAATATGCAAACCTCAGCTGCAAAGACAACTGCGCAGGCAGCATGCTTGGCAAGGTGCCAGTCATGACTGCCAAGTGGGCAGATTGCACACAAAGCAGCTGAAGCTTTGTTACATAGATGCTGAGCATGTCAAGATTGCCTTCTGACCTTCTTTGTGAGCCACAACATGAGGGCAATGGCAAGCTGTTCTTGCGTACAGAGCAGGTGTTTTTATCATGTAATCACAAAATGTAGAGCTCCACCTGAGCCGGCATGCCAAGCCGGCCAATGCCAGCAGCAGGGGGAGGCCTTCCCCTAGCAGCCTGTGCAGGGGGCCTCACTGGGGGTACAGCAGCTCTGGGTGGATTGCCAAGGTTGGGATTGCCATTGAAGCCCTCTCCCAGCTCTTGCTCAGCAACCCTGTTTAGCACCAGGCCTCCCTGCTGACCAGCATTGCCAGCCCCAACAACATCCTCCAGGAGCACATTGAGCATCAGCATACAAAGCAAACAACAGCATACAAAGCAAGCGCCCCCCTACAACAGGAACCCACTTGTGACCCGCGGCATGGCGCGTTTGAGGTGTATATGGCTAATAGCTAAGCGTTCATGCACTGCTGGCAAACTTTTTATGCCTTTGCAGCTGTAAGCTGTCTACACACTAACTGCACAAGTCGCATCCAGCAATGCCTCAACAGCACTGCTGGACACCACAAGCTTTAGCAAGCATCGCAGCATTTGCAAAATATTGTTGCCACCAACAGTCTGTTTGCACAATGCAGTGTAGTTGATTTGGCGTGTACATGCAAAGAACAAATTTTGCTTGAAAGCGTTTAGTATGCAGACCTGCAGGTGCTCTGAGATGGTGGGTAGTCCTTCAGGACTGGGTGTCGCATAATCAATGTTGTTGTTGAGACGCATAGGGCCGCTGGCAGCGATGGTAGCTGCCGTGGAAAGGCTGTTAATGGCGCTGGGGTGAGACACTGCTGGGGCACTGGACATGCTGCCTCCAGTCTTGGACGTGTCCTGAGTCAGTGCGATGCTGCCTCCACTGTTCATGGGTTCTGCCTCAGTAATGCCTCCAGCAGCCTGCAAATGGCAATGCAAATGTAAACGCCTGTTTAGTGTAGACCATGACACATTCTCTGGCACCATTGGAGTGACTAGCTCACCAGCAGAACCCAGACAGCAGGTTGAGGCTGCAGCATGAAGTGCATGGCAGCAGCAAAACAGCAGAATGCCAGTCTGACAGGTTGTATACAAAGTAATAGCAGGTCTCACCAGTGCATCTGTTGTAGGTGGAGAGCCGGCTCTAGGCTGAAAGACCAGTTTGCCTCTGGGAATGGGTGGGCCGGTGGGTTTTAGCTTGCTTACATTCAGTCGGGACAGGCCATCCTGTGGCACACCCATCATGTGGTCACTTACGAGTCAAGCGAAGAAGCAGCAGCTTGGTTGCTCTGCGCTAGGAGAGGAGCTTCATTGCGTGAGTGACTCAAAGGATTGAATGAACTTGCATACCTGAAGCTCGCGCATGTCAGAGTGTCTGGTAAGGCCTGTTGTGGGGGTGCTTGTGCTTCCTGTCAGCTGCACACAGCAAGCTATACATTAGAGGCAGTGAAAACAAGGATTATGCAGAAGGATTGATACAACACTGTCTCTCCATTGCTGACCTTTGTGCCAGGATGGTCATCAAGAGCCTCCTCTGACTCCTGTACACAAAATCAGCTGTGAAGATTGCAATACAGAACTTGCAAACGAGCATCTGCAGTTACACATCTGGGATCTGCCTACTCACCTCATCCCCATTTGTAACTGTTGTTACCGGAAGACTCCCGCTGGACATAATCCAACAAGTGCACTGCATGTGCAAACGCTTCTGTCAGCAGGTCAAGGCGTGTGCCTCACCCCACACCTGCTGTGTCCGCGAGTTCGGACAGATCAGTTGGTGATCTAAGTGGACGTGCAGGGATGCGGAAGCGGTGATTGCTGGACCGGCAGCATAAGGGGAGCTTACAGGACTGTTGCCGCCCTCTCGACGCCGACTCCCTTTGGGGTACGCGCTTCAAGATACAACCTGCAACGGCGGGGCGGTGACTTATGCAATCAGCAGAGCAGCTGCTGAAGCATTGACAGCGCTGTCGTGCAGCCCTTGCGCAGCGCAGCACGCGTTTGCACATTACTTACCTAGCCCGTCTCAGGTGGCCGCTGGAAAAAGCTACAGCCGTCTTCTGCTAGCTGTTGTTTCTGACAGTGATTGCCTGATCAGTCGAGTTTCCAGCAGCGCAACGAAACACGCAAGGAATACAAGTCCCGCTCGGTCCTCGAACCGCGATTTGTAGACAAAGTCAAAGCAGATTTGTTGGCCAAAGTCAAACCCGTTCATTTTGCATGCGTGGCATGCCACGGCAGACATTTAGTAACAGCACGGTCAGTGATGTCGCATGCATGCTATTAGTACGAGTACCTCATCAACAGCTAATCAGAGTCAGACTCTGCAGATTTAGCTTGATGTGCACAATAATCAAGCTGTTGTCACAGGTCTTGGTGAAGCACTGCTGCACAATGTGCATGTCATGTGCAAGCTGTCATATGCTTGCAAGGTTTGTGTCAATTGGCATCTGCATTGAAGCAGTGCCAGCGCTAAGGCACACATGACTTCATTACAGAAATATAAAACCATCTTGTGGGTTATTGAAGACATCTCCACAGATGAGATTGTTCCCCTTATGATTTGTTTTGTACCCCTAGGAGCAATAGTGGATGCCGCAGCACAACCAATACAGAGAAGCCTAACCTATAACAGCAAAAATTGGTAGTGCATATACTGTTACCATAGTGGTACTGTCGCAGAAAACTTGAGCATATGTTTTGCACAACGGGCATATTATCGTCATGCGCCAACCTGTATGTCCACAATATATTCACTGCTGACAGGTCTGATGCCTGGCTGTCCTTTACCAAATCAGACAAGCGATGAGTCTGCACTCATATAAGTCTGGCTTGCGTTTCGAATATGCATTCTGGACATCACACCAGAACTGGACTGATATAGAAGGCTTGGCAAAGGGAGTTCTCTGCTATGATGCAGACATGGCTTGCAACTTGAACAGCACCTCACTTGCTGTTGGCCTGTGGGCAGTGCACGGCTGCAGCATCCACTTAGCTAGGTCAAACAGATGCTGCATCATTGGGTGCTGGGTGTCTAGCGTGAGCTGCTCAAAGGCCTCCAGTGAGCTTGGAGCCATGATATCTGGGCCAGTCAAGCTGCCCGCCGCCTGTAACAAAGCATTCTAATGAAAACATATCCTTGCTAATGACAACAGTTGAAGTTGTTTCCCAGAGCCAAGATAGGTTACAAGGGTACGTGCAGTGTATGCATCATACGCCCCCAGGCCAAGTACACAACTGCCCAGAAACTTCACCTGCAACAGCTTGCAGTCCGCCAGAGATACAGGCGCAGCAGCGCACTACAAACAAGGCAAAAGCAAGGCTAATGCGCAGAAGCGCCACGGCGGTGTTGACTCAGAGAGATGCTTCTCAAACTTACCCACGCTGCATGCTTCTTGCACAAGCACTCCATATGGCCCATGAGCAAGTCTGACTCAGTGATGGGGAACCAAGCAAATGGGTCCTGTCCCATAATCAGCCATACAAGCAGGCAGCCAAGACTCCAGATGTCCTGTGCTTGGAAGCTGATTAGCTCAAAGTAGTCATCAGTCATATGACGCAGGAACAGCAGCACCTCAGGGCATGCGTATGGTAAGCTGGTCTGTGGCATCACCAGGGGGTCTGCAGGCATGACAGCAACCCATCAGAAGCCCATACATCACACCACAGAGAAGGGTAGCAGCTAACAGGCAACACGGACTCGAACTGTTGCTTGCGCCCAGTAAGCTTCAGGTACATTGACAAGGATATAATTCACAGATACATTTCAGGGAGTAGTTTGTGGGCATGTACTGCCGGGCAGATATTGTAAACCTACTTGTGTCTTGCATCAGACTTGAACCAAAGTCCACAAGATAGGGGTGAGGCAGGCCATCCTGAATCTCCATGCACAGGTTGTCAGGCTTCAGATCCATGTGAGCCCACCCAGCATCATGAACAGCTGCTGTGCCCTGCACAGATTCAGCGCCATTTGTCAGAGCCAGGTGTGCCCTCTGAGGCCATTGCAGTGACAACTGCTGCTTGCAGTGTGTGGCAGACGCCCCAAGAACAGCACATGAGCAAGACTGTGTACAGCAGTGCTGTGGTTTCAATGGTCCTTCCTGAGCATGCATGGTCAGCAAAGCATGCATGGTCAGCAAAGCATGCATGGTCAGCAAAGCATGCATGGTCAGCAAAGCATGCATGGTCAGCAAAGCATGCATCAACAAATGCTCAAACTTGGCAGCAGGACACAGACCTGCAGCAGTCTGCCAGATATCAGCTTGACTAAAATCACTAAGCTTTCAGGATGTGCAGGTACACAGTGATGCTAGGTCAAGTCATACCTTGACAGCACCTTCAAAGAAGCTGATGACAGCTGGCAGGAACCTGTTGATGTCTGCATCGGTGTCCAGCTTGCGCAAGCCACCAAAGTACTGCTCAATGTTCACATTCTCCAAGAACCTAGAGCCACACAGACCCCATCAAGGCACACAACTTACAATGCTAGGCGTCAGAGCAAAGTTGAATCACCGTTCAACTTCCAGCTGCAAGTGCACTGCTGCTGTGACGCAATGCAGCACTTCAAGCATGTTAATCTATGTGAACCATCCTGTTGTCCGTGTAAGGCAGACCCTGCTTCAACAAACAGGCTCAACAAGCTCAGAGCACTCTTGCTCTGAACAAGATGAACAGCTTCACCCGTTGGTTTTTACTGCCCAGTAAAGATACACATACATAAGACATAAGACACAAACATGAAACACCACTGACAGCGGTATGTTGCAAGCTGGGTTGTGCATGCTGACTGGCCTGCAGTGTGCATGCTGACTGGCCTACAGTGTGCATGATGGGCGTTCAGTCCAGCGGCGAAAAAATTCACTTCATGGCAATGACCTTCATCTTCTTCCCATCAGCCACAAAATTGCGTGCAGACAGCAGGCTTGCCGTGTGGTGTGCACCCTTGACAGCTCTCATGCAATGGATCTCCCGCTTGGCCACATCCTTGGTTGGCTCATCATCATAAGGCATGAACTTGACAGCAACAGGCATCCACTTGCCATTGCTGTCTTGCGTCTGAGCGCTGCAACACAAGAGAAACAGCAGCTGAGGACATTTTCTCTGGTTCTGATCATACAGCGGTTGTAATAGTACAGCTGCAAATTGCAATTTGCAGGCAAACATATGTTGTTGGATGCAGCTCTGCTTCTGATGTCTGCATTTGGACAAACAAGCAGGGCAAGCACACAAAGACTTGACTGTTCACAAAGATACACACACAACAGGCAGGCCAGAAGAACAAGCAAGGCAAAGTACACTGAGAAACAAAGGCAGCATGGTAGGCAAAAGCATAGGGGCATCAGGCAACTTGAACGGCAGATTGGGAAGGCGCACTGACAGATGCAATAGGGGATAGCCACTGCATACAGCACGATTGCACACTTTACATCATAACAGCAAGCTCCACATTTGAGTCGAGAAGAGAGAATGACGTACTAACTGACTGTGCCTTGAGTGCCTTTACCAATGAGGCTGAACTCCTCAGGGTACATGGCGGGGTCCAGCTGGTAGTAGGCAGGGTTGAAGTCGCACTGCGTCAGGCGGAAGCAACTGCCATAGGGGACAGCACCTGGTCCAAACATCATACCACGCACTCTCTCATCCCACATCAAGGACGCAAGCTGCAACAAAGCCAAAGGGAGTCTCACAGTCAGGCAAAGACCCTGTACAAACCTTGGAGCAGCATTGGTGTAGTTACGATGTGTAGGTCAGCGGCATCATCTGCTCATGACACGAACTTCCATTACTAACTGACAAAAAGATACAACTGCATTACTTACTTCAAAGAAGATACAACATTTTGACAGGCAGACCGAAGCTGGCACGTGCTGAATGTGAAGGACTGCTTCGTTCAAGTAGCAGACGCAGATTGTAGCTGAGCATATTGATATAACAGACTTTGTGCAGTACATGGTAACTAATGTGCCTTGACCAGCGTCTTGAGAGCACAAGCCAATACTAGTGCAACTAAAGCATGGCACCTTGCGCGGAGACAGGCTACATGTGTGCCTGAAAAGAAAAGAAAAGAACAGAAAAGAAAAGAAATGGGGAAAGGAAAGGAAAGGAAAGGAAAGGAAAGGAAAGGAAAGGAAAGGAAAGACTAGACTAAGCCTTTCGGCGTCAGCCGAATGTGAAGCCCAGTATTACACCGGGCTGCCCAGATACTGCAACTTACCCTTGGTGCCAGGAATTGAGTGTCGCCGATGGGCATTGGCTCCCCACCAAACACAGCACCACCGGCCAGTGTACTCCTGGGAGAAGAGGAAGATGCGCCACCTGCTCCAATACTGTCATTGCTGGGGTGATCAGCCTTGACAGTGTCAGTGCCAGAGTCAGAGGCAGACACCACAGTTGAAGGGGGTTTTGAAGACACTCCTGGAGTGCTAAAGGCCTGCATCAAGACACCATACTGCCTAATTGCTATTCTAAACAGTCAGCCAGAAGTGTACTGCAGTTGCTCAACTGCAGACTGATGCTTGGCCAGGCAAACAAGCTGATGAGAACAGTAGAATCACCAGCAGGCTGGCCAAGAGGTGCAGATACCTGAGGTGAGCTTGAGTGCTGCCTGGTTCCAGGCCAGAGCCAGGTGTAGACAGCCTTGCAGGGGTATGGTGTCAAGACCCAAAGCAGCTGCAGTGATTCCTTCTTGAGCTGGGTGCAAACGGCGAGCAGGATCGTGGAGGACAAGTCAATGAAGGCGTGGGCCCATGAGCTGAAAAGCTGGCGGATGTAGCTGAAGCTAGATAAGGCATAGCAAGTCGTCCTCCATAGAGTGGTGGTGATAGTCAGTGCAAAGCGGAGCCACCAGTTGATAGCGGCGTTGCAAATGTGTGCATATTTGGTCATCGAATTGATTAGGCGCTTGAGGAGGTCGGCACAGAACACAAAGGGGTAGGACAAGACTGTGTAGGCACAGCTCCAGCATATCCAGCAACAGCTGACGAGCGCGTTGTATCTGCTGATGAGTATATCACAGCATACCATGAATGGATGGACTACGGTTTGTGCTGTTTGGTAAGCCAGGGTTGTCAAGTAGTGGCCAGCTGACATCCCCAGACTACAGCAAGCAGACGTCATCGTAGCCAGCATACCACAGAACAATACAGAAATAAACAACAGGATGTTCGCAAAAGAACCCATGGCGAGTCGCAAGCGGGTCAGGCGATGCAGTTTCAGGGGAAAGTACTACAAAAGCACAAGAGCAACAGTCATTGAGCGAGTGGTGAAACGTTAAACCTTTGAAATCTCAAAAGTGGGTTCGGAGCAACGGAATGCAGAAAAGAAGTCGCAAGGTGCTGAAGATTACAGCTGCGCTCGACAGCAAAGCTCGGCAGCGCCAGCAGCATTGATCAGTCGTCATCTCAAATTGCGTGTTAGGAGCTACGCCCTGGCCGACCAAGACTGAGCCCTGGCGTGCACTGTCAGCATATCTTCGAGAGCGCAGCTCCTGCAGGCTAGCCGAGACCATGAAACAATCACCCCTTGTATGATGCGTCCAAAGCACCTCGCTAGGTGATTATTGTCACGGACATTTAGGACAGCAATAAGCAGCTTTTTCACAATCTTGACATTGCATGTGTCATAGATAGGGCTAAGCATCAGCAGCGATCATTTTAAAGCAAATTTGCAGACATTCAGCACAGCAGCTTGGTACAATGCAGTCTGAGTACGACGCGCAAAGTTTCAAGCAAGTCTATAAAGACGCGCTATAATGCCCTGCAAGTTCAGGGCATGAAGTGCATGTCATTGAGCTTACATGGCATGCCGACCAGCAGTCTGCGCCTAGGTTTTATAAGCCTTATGAAAAGTGTACCACGCCTGCTAATCAGAAATTCATTGCTTCAAATGACTAGTCTGAATTATTCTGCTGGCAGCTAATGATGGTCTACACTAATTGCAGCACAGACAACACCAAGACAATGCGATGGTAGACCATTTGGTGACACAACACCAGATAAACAAACAGTAGTATGCAGCAAGTTTACAAGTCGTTGGCTGTTGGCTGTTGGCTGTTGGCTGTTGGCTGTTGGCTGTTGGCTGTTGGCTGTTGGCTGTTGGCTGTTGGCTGTTGCCCTTGGGTGATGAAACAAGACTGTTCTGCAAGATTCTAAGGAGCTACAAACAATTCTGCTGCCGCCTGCACATTGCAAGAGCACTGTACGCACAGCACTGTCGCCGAGACTGTAGTAGCAGCAACTGCTCATTCAGAATCTGAGTCACTGTCGCTTTGCAGCGGGCCAAGGCTTCTGTAAAATTCAACAAGACGAGCACTGTCCTCGTCAAGCTCAGGGCCAAGAGTGCTACTGCTGGCCTGGGCAAAGCTTGCATCTTTGCCAGTGGGGCTGCTGCTGCTGCTGCTGAACAAGTCGTCCTCATCTTCCTCTGGAATCATTGCAACTGAGTTTACAGCTGCTGTTGCTGCTGGTGATGGAGGTGCTGTTGCAGCTTTGGCTGTCACTGAGGGATTAGCTGTAGGGTTCATTGTGATAGTAGCTGGCCTAGGGAACCCTGAGGTTGGTGCTGCTGGGGGTGCTATGCGCCCTGCTGCTGGTCCAGCTCTACCCAGGCTGAATGGCAGAGCTTGGCGCCTTGCAGACATGGAGTGAAGAGCTGGTGTCTCGAGTCTGTCAGCGCTGAATGCCTGCCTTGCTGGGTGCGCAACCTGAAGGGTATTAGTGACAGCATCACATACACGGATTACATACAAAAGATCTGCAATGTGGGGCCTGCTGCTATGGCATTCAGCAATCCACAGACATACACAGCTTTTTGCACTGAAACAAGCTGCACTGGATGGCATACATCAGTTGTGCTGCAGAGCAACAAAATCATATTGCGCTGTCTTGCAGGCCTGCAGTCAAATTGAGCAGAATCGCAGGCACTCATTTTTTGCAGCAAAACATCAAGGGGATATTTGCACCTGGTTGACCATAGCTGGCATTGTAGGACGGGGCTCTGCCAAGACAGGGTGGTCTTCTGGGATCACAGCTGGTATCTCTGGGATGACAGCAGCAGCTTCTTGTGGGTTCACAGCAGCAGATGGTTGCTCCACTGCACGCTGCACCATGCCAGGGTGACCAACGACCTCAGCGTAGTTGTGTAGAACTGCTGGCTCCGCCCTTGGGCTCCCTCCAGCCTCCTTTCTAGGGTCCTGCAGGAGCAAACAAGTCATCCAGCAGCTGTACATTTTGCTGTGCATTTCACTGACTGCTGACAATGGTGCTTGGTAAACTTGACATGCAGCAGGGCAACATCATCAGCTGCAAATGCATTGCCCAGCAGTACATGTACGTCTATGTATACCTGTGTTCTGAGGTCATAAAAGGCTGTTGCTATACTACATTAGTTGTGCTCAGCTGTGTTGCGTTACATACATGCATTCAATTTACCTGGTTCAAAGATCCTGAACCTGAAGGTCAGCTCGAGTGCGCACAGACTTATGTGTGCCTCCTGATCTCGAAGTCTCTTTACCATCCAGTTTTGCCACAGTCAGTTTGGACGCCAGTCCCTGCAGCACAGCAGGAACCTTGAGGAGTCGCATACAGATTTGCTTTGTAACAGGCAGCAAGACTATTGCAGGCAACTCAAAGTAGCACCAGTGCACAGATCATGCAAGTGACATCAATAGAAACGGGCATAAAACATACCTCAGCAGCCTGGTTTTCCTTTGAGGAATCTGGCGAAGAAGCTTCAGCAACAGCTGTGCTGCAGGCAGCCTGCAGGCGATCAGCACCAATCAGACGGCCACCGCATGACTTTGACAGTCTGCGGTTCATCGGACTACGCGATGTGCATCGGCGAGTGACAGCAGTAAGAGCAAGCAGCTTACCTCGACACCGGATGACTCAGTGCCGGACATTCTAGCTAGGCAAAGGAAGTCCGGTGCCTTACGCAGAGCACGCGGCTTGTCAGCAATGATGAAAGAAGACTACAGAGCAAAGTGGCAAGTGTATGCAGTGTACCGTAATGCGTGCAGAGACTTACCGCCTCTTTGAAGCTTTCGGAGTCTGGATCTCCCTCTGGTGTGATAACTTGCGAGCCTGCATTCACAGGTCAGGGCTGCAAACGGAACAAGCACAGCTGCTTCTGTACGCTTGTGTGCCCGCGTTGGCCCGCAAAGCCAAAGAGCTATTGAGTTGCCCACCTGGTGGACTAGAAGGCTGCTGGCGGCCAGCAACCCTGGCAAGTCCGCTCGTACAGTTGGTGGCTTGAGCCTCCAGCAGCAGTGACAAAGCAGAGTCCGCAGAAGGGCGCTGTTGCGATGGCTTGAGTGTCACCAGTCCGCGCTTTGTCGGGCTTTATAGGGCAGGTCCAAAAAGTCGAATTCAAGTTGCAGTACATTACGCCTGTTGTTCTTGGGCGCCCGGATGACTCATTGACAATGACTCGATGAGGTGATGCTGTAAAAACTGCGGGACTCCAAGGCTCGACTGGTCATGAGCGATGGCGGAAGAAACTGCAGCGCCATGTGGCCTTCTTAGCCATAAACGTTATTGTGTTGCCATGGCCTGTATCGAATGCCGGGGGCATGTGTGCGATTGCAACTTGATATGGGTTCATGTGTGTATGTAAAGGCATGTATGCACACCTGCTGCTGCTCAAGTGCTGGTGTGTACTGTACATGCGTGACAATGCTTTCTGAACATTAATGCATGCAGAATATTCTGCATGCAATGGTGCTCAAGGTCAATAAAGGACTTTGTGACAGTTTCATATCATACCACTCAGCAAGCTTGCAAAGACAGAGAATTACTTTTTGCAGGCATCTCGATACCATACTGCTTGTTCAGTAAATGTACATCATGCACACATTGAATTCGCCAGTCAGTTGGGGCTGCGCTAAGCAACAAACTTTATTCCAACAAGCCACAATAGGCTTTAACACACCTCTGCATCAGGCAAGAGGTTGCGTAATATGATAGAAACTTCAATTGAAGCATCAGAAGCAATAAAGTTCAGTCCAAGCAACTATAGCATCACTGTGCAATTGGGCGCATCTAGCATTGACTACCCAGCAGACCTTTTGTTCTCAGAGGGCCATCAATGACTCTGCTGCCCAGTTGCAATCCTGGCTTCAGGCCAGTCGACTCACATGCCAATCTCAAAACCATACAGTAGTCAGGTCTGGCAGCATGGAAGGCTGCTATGACGCAGACAAGACAGACTTGTCATGGGAGATATCACCTACTACAGCTCAAATAGGGTCTGCAAGTCAGCAAGCACCTGCGAGACTGTAGCCCTTGCATCACGGTCAGTGTGCAGCAAGTTTGCTGCAATGTTGTACAGCTTGTTGAGCTTGGGGTGCTTCAGCCGCAGTGTCTCCTCAGCAAACTGTGTCAAAGAGCTGTTCTCAATGCTTGTGCCATGATGGAGTTTGGCTGCCTGCAGATAATGTCAGGCATCAGACAATCAGACACATCAGCCAAACACTGATGCTGACAGTCCACGCTGCAAGACAACATTTTGAGGCAAGAACTGAGAGGAGGGAATGTTCTGGAGCTTGTACAATGGTGGTAACGAGTACCTGCTTAGATGGCAAGTCTCTGCAAGGCATAAGAACATCATAGCATGTTTTGCCAGCTCAACAACAGGTGTAACTGGTCTGCAAGCTCACCCCTTGTGCCTGCTTCCTCAGGTAGAGACCCAGATACTCAGTCTTGCTGTTGATGTTGTGGATGTCGCACTCTTCGTCACTGACGTCAAAGGGTAGATTGCCAGTCCACAACCAGAGAAGGATGCAGCCCAGGCTGTAGGAGTCTTGGGGGCCAAACCTGACCTGCTTGCACAGCGTTGCTGTTGCACCTTCTTGGTAGGTGCGAATGACCTCAGGGGCGGCGATTGCCTCGGTGGACCACAGTCTGTCCTCAGGCTCTGCAACAGAACAATGCTCAGAGTCACAGAGAGGTCATGCCTGATGAGTGAAGCCCGTATTGATCATGCAACGCAAGCGCTGTCACAATGAAGTGCAGATGCAGCTCTGCAAGGTTGCATATTGGCACAAAAAACATGAATTTCTCAGAGACATGCACAACGGCATGACAAAACTGAAATTGGAAGAACGCAACAGCTGTATCTGGAAGCGTTCTTCCTGTGCTGAGGCAAAGTCATGCAGACAAAGCCTTACTCATTAGCGATGCCGCAAGGCAAAACCAGGCAGGCTGTACCTGTGTGAAGACCTTGCATGCTAGAGCCAAAGTCCACCACAAAGGTCTGGGTTTGGCCATTGCTGATCTACATGCAGAGGTTGGCAGGCTTCAGGTCAAGGTGGGCCCAGTCAGCATCATGCATGTCTGCAATACCCTGCAGTCATGGCAAAAGTTCCCATCCAAGTCTGCATACAGCTGTTCTGGGGCATGAGCAATCTATTTGGTCCTACATCACTGATCTTGGCAATTGCAGCGTTGCAGCCTGCAAAAAATGACCATTTGGTTGGCATAACACAGCTGTGCCAACTTGTGTTTGGTGCTGCATCAAGGGGTGCATCAAGCACATGCAGCACTGCTCAGCAGGGCAAGACAGTAGGCACAGACATGATACAGAGCGCAAGACTTAAGTTGGTGAAATTTGCAGGAGTGTAGAGCAGACCTGTACAATGTGGCCAAAGGTGCGAGTGACCTCATTCAGGAAGGTGTTCAGGGATGCCTCTGTCTCAAGATTGCGCAGCCCATCGAAATAAGCATCCATGTCAACCTTCTCAATCAACCTGCATCAAAGCATCAGGACTACCATGAAGGGCACCAGGGAATATGCTAAATAATCTCAGGCGTCACAGTACCAGGATTGAACATATACTCCTGACAATACCACATATGTGTGCAGCGATGTGCATCATTCCTATGTACACATAATGCACCAATTTGCAGACAAATCAGAGTTTGAGGCTTACATGAAACAAGAACAGGCAAACATTGCATGCATACTGCCTTCTGAACGCATTCATTAGGATGGATTCTCACCTCATAGTGATGAACTTGAAACGCATGCCATTGCCATACTTGGCACCATCCACAGATGCAAGGGCAGGAATGTGGTTGGAGTGCTGCAATGCCTTCAAGCACTTGATCTCGCGCTTCACCGAGGCTTTCTGAGCAGGTTCCATGAATTCAACCCACTTGACCGCCGCAGGAGTCCACTTGCCCTGAGCGTCACGGTACTGTACACTGCACGGCAACAGAGCTTTGAGCACAGTGAGGTTTAAGGGCATGCATGGTGTTAAACAATAACTATCATTATTAATCATTATTATCATTATTATTATTATTATGATTATGATTATGATTATGATTATGATCAGCATCATCATCATTATTATTTTCAATATTATTGCTAATGAGATTATTATTATGATTAGCATTACTATTATTGTTATTATTGTTATTACTATGAACATTGTTAAAGGCGCTTCCAAGTGGGAAACATCACATGCTGAGCAGCAAGACTGTGAAGCAAGTGCAAAGCCACAGGGCACCAAGCACCCGTGTGGCACACCTAACAATGCAGCAGAGAAACAAGTAAGAACATATTTGAGTGTTGACAAGCAACGCATGTGCAAGCCACAGCATGTGATTTCTACCAAAGGCTGACACAAGCAAGAGGGTGGAACATACTAGATAACTGTGCCTTGAGCTCCCTCCCCTATCAAACCAAACTTCTCAGGGTACATGGTAGGGTCGAGCTGGTAGTAAGCTGGATTGAAGTCGCACTGCGCCAGATGAAACCCACCACCATAGGGATCAATGTCAGGTCCAAACATCATACCACGCACTCTTGTATCCCACACCAAGGACGCCAGCTGCACTCAGCAAATACGAGTTATGTTTTGAGGCAAATGTCATGCACATGGTTTCCGACGACATTGAGGGATGTAAGCATGCGTTGCATGCTGATCATAAGGAACACTGACATCTCTAAAACAGCAGATTACCCAGCATGATGAAAGCCGCCCAAGCTAATGCTGGGGTAGCATGATGGTACACATATGGATGTATGCAAACAGCCAGTACATGTGCAGCTCGGGCATGGCATGCTGCATAGATGACATGCACAGGGGCACAAGAACCGGGTCTGCTGCAGCATGTAACATACCCTTGGTGCCAGGAAGTGGGTGTTGCTGATGGGCATTGGCTCCCCAGCAAACACAGCACCACCGGCCAGTGTAGTCCTGGGAGAAGAGGAAGAAGCGGCACCTGCTCCAATACTGTCATTGCTGGGGTGATGAGCCTTGCCAGCCTCAGTGCCAGAGTCAGAGGGGGACACCACAGTTGAAGGGGTTTTTGAAGTGCTAGAGGCCTGCATAAAGGTACTATGCAGCCTGATTGCTGTTCTGAACAGACAGCCAGAAGTAGTTGAGCAACTGCAGACTGATGCTTGGCCAGGCAAACAAGCTGATGAGAACAGTAGAACCACCAGCAGGCTGGCAAAGAGCTGCAGATACCTGAGGTGAGCTTGAGTGTGGCCTGGTGCCAGGCCAGAGCCAGGTGTAGACAGCCTTGCAGGGGTATGGTGTCAAGGCCCAAAGCAGATGCAGTGATTCCTTCTTGAGCTGGGTCCAAATGGCAAGGACTATCGTTCCAGCACATGAGGACAACTTAATGGAGATGTGGGCCCAGGAGGTGAAAAGCTGGCGGGTGATGCACAAGGCATAGCAAGTTGTCCTCCATGGAGTTGTGATGATAGTCAGAGCAAAGCGGAGCCACCAGGTGATAGCGGCGTTGCAAATGTATGCAAAAGTCGTCATCAATTTGATTGGGCGCTGGAGGAGGTCGGCACAGAATACAAAGGGGTAGGACATGACTGTGTAGGCACAGCTCCAGCAAGTCCAGCAACAGCTGACGAGCGCGTTGTACCTCCTGATGAATATATCACAGCATACTCTGAAAGGATAGACTACGATTTGTGCTGTCTGGTAAGCCAGGATTGTCAAGTAGTGGCCAGCTGACATCCCCAGACTACAGCAAGCAGACGTCATCGTAGCCAGCATACCACAGAACAATGAAGGAATAAATAGCAGAATGTTCGCAAAAGAACCCATGGCGAGTCTCGACCGGGTCTGACGATGCAGTTTCAGGTGTACTACAAGGAGCACAAGAGCAACAGTCACTGAGCGAGTGGTAAAATGGTAAACCGTTGAAATCTCAAAAGTGGGTTCGGAGCAACGGAATGCAGAGAGAGGTTTGACAAGAAGTCGCAAGGTGCTGAAGATTACTTCGACAGCAAAGCTCGGCAGCGCCAGCAGCATTGATCAGTCTTCATCTCAATTTGCGTGTTAGGAGCTACGCCCTGGCCGACCAAGATTGGTTCCTCGCATGCACTGTCAGCATATCTTCGAGAGCGCAGCTCCTGCAGGCCAGCCGAGACCACGGAACAATCACCACTTGCATGTTGCGTCCAAACAACCTCGCCTTCAACGTTGTATAGCAAAAAGAAATCAACATACGGGCAGGGTATGAGGCAGCACTGATCAGCTTAGCAACCCGCTGAAAGGTCTCGCCTAAACTGCTTTCTTGCAGGTCAATTCTGGCTCTTCCGCACAAGTATGGGCTGTAGCCTCGTCCAGAGAAGAGCACAGTCAGACTCAGGCGCAACTATTTGCAGGTGCAGTGGACAGACTCAGCAACATACCCAAGCAAGTGCTCCAGGTCAGTCTACCCAATATGCGGCGTGTTTCCTGTTGCACAAGCATAGTATGACTGTTTCCTGTTTTACAAGCATAGTAGTACCTACAGCAGGAGAACAACCAATTCCAGTGGTGCTGTAGAGACTTGACCAGATTGCAGATGCTGCTCCAAACCTCAGCAGCACATCTAGGGTCATGGATGTGGGCTCAGGGCCAGGCACTCTCATACCCCACCTTCAGGCAAGACATAACAACACCCTTGCTTTCAACTCCATTTCAAGCAGTCTGTGATGCAGTAAAGGTGCAGAGGTTACAAAAAGGCTGTCAGTGCTATTCCTGTTGGCTGACAAGCTTCCCTGTGAATTGTACAGAGGAGAGGCATCCAGGATATACTGGCTGTGGAGGTCACTCCATCCATGATAGAGGCCATGCTTCAAAACTTTCCCAGCAGCAATGCGACAGCTGGGAATGAGCTACAAGTGCGTACCTGGTTGGGTGACGTGCAGAGCATCCCTGCATACCAAGTAAGGTCTGCCCTTCTGCCCTTTACCTCTTCTGCCCATTCTCCCTTCTGCTCTTTGCCTCTTGCGCCCTTTGCCTCTTCTGTCCCTGCTCTTTCAAAGTTTCTCTCCTGCTGATTCCCTTCTAATGTGTGTATACCATCCTGTGAGCTTGTACTCCATCCTGATTCTGTAGCAGCTCATCCTGTATCTATTGCTATCATGAGTACCATATGTCATTTTTATATCCTGAGCAATTGCAGAATGTAAGAATCTCATATTCCACACCTCTGCCAGCTAAAGCATCACTGTGTCCACCTCCAATGCACCTGCCTCAAGCCTCATGGATCTCTGTGCAAGCTATGCATGCTGCTTACTCAATGCTGCATCTGCATTGCCACTGCCAAGGCTTCTTGCTGTTGCCACAGGGCTTGTTTGATGCAGCGTACTTCAATGCTGTCTTTGGCAATGTCTTCGACCAGCGTGATGAGCTCCTCAGAACTGCGCTCCTGCTAAAGCCAGGTAAGCACACATCAGCCATGCAGTCTGAGTGTACACTGTGCAAGTATATGCTGTACATGTTGTGATCCTTTGTCATTACCAAAGGACTGCTCCATTTGGCCTGCTTGATCGACTGCAGCAGCAAATGGTCAGACCTCAAGCGCTGACATCTTTGTCTTGTATGCATGCATGTACCATGACTGTTGCTTTGCAAATGTCCTGCGTGTTTGACAGTTTGCCTGACAGAGCCCAAATTTGAAATGAGTATCAAGCACCAAGCGCTTCTGTGTAAAGACAAGGGTGCACAGCAGCAGCTCGTCTAGCAAGCCTTTGGTGAATACCTGACTGGTGGCACAGCTATTCCTAAATTGCGCTAAATACACGTCTTTTGGCCTGGTAGGCCCCTGCAATGATGGCAGCTATGTGTCATGCTCAGGGGGCTATATAGTCATCAGCCATCCCCTAGGACGCAGGTGGCTGAATGAAACCATGCATTCCAAAGATCCTGTCATGGTGCCACATCTGTTGCCTGATCAGGCACAGCTGGAAGCCTTCATTGCTGATCTGCCTCTGCAAATACACAGCTACCTGGAAGAGGACCAGCTGTACATTGCCACGTTACAGGTCAGAAGCCTCTCTTTCAACATCAGCCTCTCTCTCAGCTATCTGTTGTTCTGCCGCATGTCTCTCAGCAGCGTCTGTTTTATCCAAAGCCCATACAATGCTTTGTCTTGCGTAAGATTGCAGTATGAATCATAGCGCCGTGTGTGCATGTCATGATAGCACTCCCTGCTGCACATGCATCTCTCCACGTTATGCATGACAAACATTCCGTCGTCAACCAACTTGCCTTGCTCTGTGGATGCCCCTTCTCACTCTGCAGTCAGCTGTCTGAGCTCTGCTGTCTTTATGTTTCACTGCAGATTGTGTTCTGATGACAATGCTGCAGTCCATCAAACCAGCTGTACCAGTGTGGCTTGGTTCATGTGTTTCAGTTTCATGCACACGAATCTTCTCAGTTATTTTGCAGGTTCCAGAGAACTACAGATTGGAGCGTGGCGCTGTGCAGCTGCATGGCAATGTAACCTCAGGCTTTGGGCGAGGCAGCCGGCAGCTGGGTTTTGCCACAGCCAACCTACCTCCCAAACCCCTGGCAACAGAATTAGAAGGACTACCGAAAGGAGTCTATTTTGGGTGAGTAATTGTAATATTTTGGGTGAATACTGCATCCTGATCACTCTGCAAGCCTGCTACAGAGCACTTGACTTGATGCACATGCATACTGTTGGCTTGTGGTCATCATGTTGGCATGTGGTTATTATTTCAAGATGCAATTCTTGTGGGAATGGACTGACACAATGAAGGCTGCAGACGCCAGCTTGCCTAACTTATGTTGAAACGCAATCATGTTGGCTTTTCATCAAGCATGAAATCTTCTGGTGGTGCTTGTGATTGAGCAACCATGATCATTGGCTGCGCACACAACACCAAAACTCTCACTAGGAAGGATTTCATACATACTGTAGTTTGGGTTTGATAGTGTAGCAGTTGCTGATCCCCTTATTGCACTTGCAAACCGCACCTGCAATGATATGATATAGCGTCACAGTGTCTTACGTCATGCAATCACACCTCCAACCCCTGTCTTACTATATGTAACCACCTCCCCCCCCT
>JAABUP010001756.1_pt1 | contig 44419 bp, 49 predicted proteins | sample 5559201 | NCBI WGS metagenome assembly JAABUP01 (sample SAMN10711887, study PRJNA513373) | rock metagenome | isolation source: Antarctica rocks | place: Antarctica
TCGCAGGCCGAAGACCACACCGCCACCAGTTCGACACGAACCCAAGGGTCGAATCGCCCCACAGACCCCGAACACCCCTGAGTTCATCCCGAAGACCCTTCAGTTCGGCTGAACTCTGGGACTTCGGGGCGAGTCTGACCGCTGCCAGCTCGGCACATGCCTCGCCGCGATCGGCCGGCTGCTTCCTCCCGCACCCGCGGACTCCGCCCCGCCCGAGGTCACCGCCGAGGACCAGATGCGCGCCGCAGGGCTGGAACCCGACCGGGCCGGGGAGGTGGACACACCGCTGATCTACCCCGACCTGCCGACCGCCGCGCGCATCCAAACCTCCTCCGGCCCCGCCCGCATGGCCATCGAGCACGCTGGCGAAGCCGCCGTCCGCGAGGCCCTGGCCGGCGCCTTCGCCACCTACCGTCGTCAGGACGGCTCCTACCACCTTGACAACGTCTTCCGGTTCCTAGCGGCCACGGTCTGACACCCCACACCCGAGAACCACGCGGCTGCGCTTGAATGAGACCCGATCTCGGAGCCGGGGTTTGCGTTGCCGGCCGGCCCCGCCGGCCACCCGCGGATGCCGTTGGGCGCGCCCGCGTCGGTCCATCGGCGGTTATCGCGAGCGTTCGCGGAGTGTCGGGACGCCGTCGCCGTGGAGGTCGTCGAGTACGGGTGGGCGTCCGACCATGGCGAGCAGCAGGATCCGGAGGGGGCCGTGGACTTCGGGGCCGTCGCCGGTGGTCCAGTCGATGTCGTCGGCGCGCAGGCGCAGCCCGGCGATGCGTTTCTTGGCGCCGAGCAACGGCTGGGTGGTCCTGGCCGAGTCGGCGGCTGCGACGAGTGCCTCCTCGGAGTGCTCGATGGTGGTGGCGGTCGGGTAGGCGATGTCCTCGCCGTGGACGACGGTCTCCACCAGCCACGACCCGGTCGGGCCCGGGGGAGAGTTGCGGCTGTGCACGCCGGCCTCCAGTCGCTCCAGCAGCCGGGGCACCGGATCGGCGCCGACCGCGGCGACGTTGCGCGCCATCAACCGGCCGAAGGAGAAGCCACTGCTGGCGAGTCCGAGGAAGAACCTCGGTGGGGTCATCTCCACGGTGGAGACCACGTGGGCCAGGGTGTCCTTGGTGCTCCAGCCCGCACACAATGAGGGCACCGACCACTGGGCGTCGTCGAGCGTGGTCAGCGCCTCGGCGAGGCGGGCGCGCTCGGTCGCGATCAGGTCCCAGGTGTCCATGTCAGCCCCCTGCCGGGTCAGGCGGCCCTCGACTCCTGCGTTTCGGCCGACACCGAATTAGAGTGCGACCGAACTCGAGAGTCAAGGGGTGGTCGGTGGATGAGATTCAGCAGGTCCTGAACGCTCTGGGCTCCCCGGTCCGGCGGGAAATCCTGTGGCTGATCGGTGACCAGGAGCGCCCGGTCGGGGAGATCGCCGCGGGCCTGCAGGTCAGTGCACCCACGGTCTCCGAGCACCTGAAGGTCCTGCGGGACGCGGGCCTGGTCGCGATGCGTGTGGACGGCAGTTTCCGGCGCTACCGCGCACGCCGCGAGGTCCTGGACGGGCTGGGGCGCCTGCTCACCGACGACGCGGACCGGTGGGCCCCCGCCGACGACGTCGCGGAGCGGGAGTTCGCGACCGCCCGCACCGGCCACGCCGTGTTCGCGTCGGTCGAGCTGGGCGGCTCCCGGGAGCGGGCGTTCACGGCGCTGACCGATCCCGAGGTCTACAGCCGTTGGCTCGGCGTGCCGGTCCAGCTCGAGGACGGGCACTTCGCGGCCACCATGGAGTGGGGCACGCAGGTGCGCGGCCGCTACGAGCAGGTCCTCGCGCCCGAGCTGATCGTCATGCGCTGGGACTTCGCCGACGACGTGGTGCCGGTGCCGGGCGTCGAGCACCGTGCCTACGCCCACTTCGCGGCGACGCTCGGTGGCTGTCGGGTCGAGGTCAACCAGCTGGTGGACACACCCAAGCAGGCGACGTTCATGCAGAACGCCTGGCGGGTGGTGCTCGGCCGCCTTGCCCGCGGCCTGCCCGACATCGCCGAGCCCGACCGTTTCGGCGAGGCGACCGGGTCCCGCTCGCCCCGAGCAAAGCACCCTCGAGGCGCTGCCAGGTGATGGCGATGGGGAAACGGGCGGCCCGCCCGGTGGCGGGAGCTCCAGGTACCAGACCGGTCGGGGGCGTGACGCGGACGGTCACCACGCCAGAAGTCGGTTGAGCGCGGGGGCGACGTCGCGGTGGGTATGCACTGGGGCGAGGTGGCCGTGGCCGAGGCGGGTGAGGTCGGCGGCCAGGGGTGTGTCGTGCTCGCCGCCGGTTTGTAGCAGGACGTGCAGCTCCGGGAAGCGGCGGGCCATGTCACGGGGGTCGGGGCCGGCGTTGTGCACGGCGTCGGTGAGCAGGATCGCGACGCGGCGTGGGGCCGCCGAGCGGGCCAGCTCCTCGTGCGCGACGGCGAGGCCGAACCCGACGTTGGTCAACCCGCGCGCGGGGAGCCGTAGCAGCTGGTCGAGCAGCTTCGCGCTCGGGATGTGCGCCTCGAGCGGTGTGAGCAGGGCCGCGTCGGACCAGAACGCGACCAGGGCGAGCTGGTCTCCGGACCCTGACCCGCCAAGGTCGGTGGAGACGGCGGCGACGGTGGCTGCTGCGATCCGCGCCTTCTCCCCGCGCATCGACCCGGACACGTCCACCACCAGCACGGCCGCCCGCCGCGTGCGCATCCGTTCCCGGACGATGATGTCGGTGTCCTCGGGGACGGGCCGTTCGGTGAGCACGTCGATGGTCCGGTCCAGGTCGATGTCGTCGGACCGGTACCGGTAGGGCACGCTGGCCAGCTTCCCTGCTCCGCGTTGGGCCCGGGGATCGCGGGGGCGGCGCCGGATGGACAACCGGCAGGCGATCCGCTGCGCCATGGCCACCACTTCGCGGTCCGGTGTGCGGTCCTCCAGCAACTCGGCCACGTCGCGCAGCTCGGCATGTTGCCCGGTCACCAGGACGCCCTGGCCCCCGGCTGGACCCGCCGGTTCGCCGTGACCACCCGTGCCGGCCGAGCTCACCAGCGGCGTGCCGGTGCCGGACCGGTAGAGAGCGGGTGCCGCGCGCAGCTGTGTGGGCTTGCGGCGCAGTGGGGCGAGCCCGTGCGGATGCTCAGCCGCCCCGGGGAGCGCGACGGCGTTGTCGACACTCATGCGGTGGGGTCCCGGCGCGGCACGCCGGGACGCGAGAAAAAAATGGTTCTCCCAGATTTCGGTGATCACCTCCTCCGGGGTCACGTCACTGGCCTCGTCCACACCGACCCGGGCCGACAGCGCCAGCAGCGCGGCGTCGAGCACCAGCCGCGGCCGGTCACCGTTGTAGCTGCCCAGCCCACCCAGCTGAACGGCGATGGCGACCAGGTCGATCGCCCCCCGCACGCTCGAGCCCCGCCGCAGCTCCCGGTGCGCCCGGGTGGCCCGCGTGATCGCCACCGCGTCCGCGACGAGGGCGTCGTCGTCGCAGTCTGTACGGGCCGTGACGATGTCGCGCTCCTCCGATTCGTCCTGATAGCCCACGGCCAGCCGACACCAGCGGTCGTAGACGGAATCCGAGATGCGGGCGGTGCCGACGTTGTCGAAGGGGTTCATCGACGCCAGCACCCGGAAAGTCGGCAACGCCGTGATCAGGCCGACCCGCGGCACCGCCACCTCCCGCTCGGCCATGGCCGACAGCAACGTGTTGAGGGTGTCCTCCGGGGCCCGGTTCAGCTCCTCGATGTAGAGGAACCCACCGGCCAGCATCGCGTCCACCAGCGGGCCAGGCACGAAGTTGTCGGCCGAGTAGTCCTCGCGCAGCACGCGCGCCGGGTTGTGGTGGCCGACCAGCCGCGCCGGTGTCAGCTCCGCGTTGCCCTCGACCAGGACGAACGGCACACCCCAGTTGCCCGTGATCGCCCGTAGGATCGTCGACTTCGACGTGCCGGGTGGGCCCTCGAGCACGATGTCGCGCCCCGCCGAGACCGCGGCCAGGACCAGGTCCAGCTCGCGGCGACGGCCCACCACGCCCCGCGCGATCTCGTCGCGCCTGATCCTGGTCGCGGCGGGTGGGGCAGGCCCCGGTGACACACCGGGAGTCTGTCCGCTCGCTGACGAAGTCATCGGAAGAGTCCTTCCGCGGTCGGGCTGCGGTGACCGGGAGTCGTGTCGACCTGGGCCTGAACGGGCTGATCAGCCGTGTGGGATCTTGAACGGGGACATCGCGCCGGCGTCGATGACCTGGGTCGTCCCGGTGACGTAGCGCGCCTCGTCGGAGGCCAGCCACAGGACAGCGTTGCTGATGTCGACCGGGTCCACCCACGGGATCGGGATCGCGTTGAGCGCCTTCATCCCGACCTCGGCGTCGGCACGGGTGGCGCCCTGCATGCCGCCCAGGAACAGCGAGTACACCGGCTCGTTGTTGACCATGTCGGTGTCCACGGTGGTGGGGTGCACCGAGTTGACGCGGATGCGGTGCGGGGCCAGCTCGACGGCCAGCGTGCGCATCAGTCCGGTGACCCCGTGCTTGGCCGCGGTGTAGTGGGCCAGGTTCGGGAACGCGATCAGGCCGGCGATCGAGCTGGTCAGGATGATCGAGCCGCCGCTGCCCTGCTCGAGCATCGTCGGCACCGTGGCCCGCACCGTCTTCCAGACCCCGGTCAGGTTGATGTCGATCACGTCCTGCCACACGTCCTCGGTGAGCTCCCACGCGGGTGCGAACGAGGCGATGCCGGCGTTGGCGCAGACGATGTCGAGACGGCCGAACTCAGACAGACCGTCGGCGACGGCCGCCTCCAGCCCGGCGAGGTCGCGGGTGTCGGACTTGCGGGTGAGGATGCGGCGGTCGAGGTCCTCGACCTGCTTCACGGTCTCGGCCAGGTCGGCCTCGGTTGCACCGTCGTAGGGCGTGGTCGCGACGGTCTCGCACACATCCACCGCGATGATGTCGGCCCCCTCCTGGGCCAGGCGTAGCGCGTGGGCGCGTCCCTGCCCGCGGGCGGCCCCGGTGATCAAGGCGACCTTGCCTTGGACCCGATCTCCCATGATGTCGTCTCCTCGTTCTGCGGGCCTGGGGTCCGCGTTGTGGGTGTTCGCTCCGGCCGACGCGATGGTCGTGCATGGGGTCCGGTCACAGGTAGTCCTTGCGGGCCGTCTCGGCAAACGTGTCGGCGACCCAGTCCGCGACGAAGGTGCTGACGTGGGGCAGATGGTCGAGGCCGATGTGCTCGCCGGCGCCTTCCTCGGGGGTGAACACGCGCAGTTCCCGCTTCGGCGAGTTGACGGCCTGGTCGTAGGAGCGGTGGGCGTATTCGAGGGGGATCTGGCGGTCGTCGGCGCCGTGGGCGATGAGGAAGGGCACGGTGATCTCCTCGACCACGCCGTCGAGGTGGACGGCGTCGGCGAACTCGATGAACTCCTGCAGGTCGGTGTGGCCCCACACCCACAGCACGTGCTCCCAGTAGTGGGGGACCGGCCGTTCGCCTTCGCGCTCGAGCCGGCGGCGCTGTACGGCACCCCAGTTGTGGTTGGCGCCCCAGGCCACGACGAGGGCGAGCCGCTTCTCGTAGGCGGCCGCGCGGGGGGCGTAGTAGCCCCCCAGCGACCAGCCGACTATGCCGATGCGGGATCCGTCGACGTCGTCGCGGGTCAGCAGGTAGTCCACGGCGGCTCCGGCCCAGGCCTCGGTGTCGATGCGGGCCGTGAGCCCGTGCAGTCGCAGGGCCTCGCCGGTGCCGGGCTGGTCGAGCATCAGGCAGGAGATGCCGCGGGCAGCGAGCTCGGCCCCATGACCCGAGCTGTACATGTGTTCCTTGGTGGAGTCGAGTCCGTTGACCAGGATCACGACGGGGGCGGGTCCGTCATCGATGGCGAGAGCAGCGTTGAAGTAGCCCGGCAGGAAGGTGCCCTCGTGGGGGATGGCGACGCGTGACACGCGGCGGTCCTCGAGGTCGAACGCCTTCTGCTGCAGGTCCAGCACCCGCCGGTAGGTGGGGAGACGGCCGGGGTCGGAGTTGGCCAGCATCCGTTCGGCTTGGCACAGGTAGTTGGTGGCGCGGGCGTAGAGCTGTCCGGCGCTCCGGGTGTGCCCGGCCTTCTCGGCCTCCTCGGCCTGACCGACCAGTTGATCGCTCAGGGCGGTCCATGCGCGCAGGAAGTCGGCGGTGCCGGCATCCTCACCCCGGGCCGCGGCATGCCTGATGGGGCGGCAGGCGCGGTCGACCTCGTCGATGAGGCCGCCGCTGTTGAGGGCAGCGACGACGCCCAGGTTCCACACGTAGTTGCCGGGGAAGTATTCGAACACGGGGTGTCCTCTCGGACGTGGGAACTGTTCACGAGGCGCCGGGTAGGACCGCCGACCAGCCCCCGTCGACGACGAGGTTGGTGCCGGTGACGTAGGAGGATTCGTCGCCGGCGAGGAAGAGCGCGCAACGGGCGATCTCGTCGGGGTCGCCGATTCGGCCGAGCGGGATGTGCCGGGCGATCTGCCGCATGGGGTGGTCGTCGGCGAGAAGGTCGTTCTCCGTGGCGGGGGTGCGGATCATGCCGGGGCTGATGCAGTTGACGCGGATCCCGTGCGGCGCGCCTTCGGCGGCGAGCTGGCGGGTCATGGCCACGACGGCGCCCTTGCTGGCGGTGTGGGCGATGCGGGTGTTGGTCATCGACCCCGTGATGCCGGCGGTGGAGCCCACGAGCAGCACGCTGGCGGCCCCGCTGGCCCGCAGAAAGGGCCAAGCGTGCTTGCACGCGAGGAAGACCAGGTCGAGTTCGTTGCGGAGCACGAAGGACCAGTCGTCGAACGAGGTGTCTTCCAGCGGGGAGAAGCGGGTGGCGCCGGCGTTGTTGTAGAGGACGTCGATGCGCCCGTGGCGGGCGCCGGCGACGCCGATCCAGGACGTGACGGCGTGCTCGTCGGTGATGTCGACCGGTCCGTCGCTGGTGATCATGTCGCCGCCGCGGTCGCGGACCCGGGCGACCGTTTCCGCCGCACCCGCCGGGTCGAGGTCGGTGCCGACGACGTGGGCGCCTTCGGCGGCGAAGAGCAGGGCGGCCGCGCGGCCCTGTCCTCGGGCCGTCCCGGTGATCAGGGCGACCTTGCCGTCGAGCCGGCCCCGCATCACGGCCGGAGGCCGGGGTGAGGTCATCGCAGCGCGTCCGAGATGGATTTGACGCCGCCGTGCGCGGTCATGCCGCCGTCGACGGGGATCTCGGCGCCGGTGATGAACGAGGCGGCGTCGGAGAGCAGGAACGCGACCAGGGGCGCGACCTCGTCGACGGAGCCGGTGCGCCCGAGGGGTGTCTCGGCGATGTTGGCGTCCCGGAACGCCGCCGAGGCCGAGGCGGTCATGGGCGTCTCGATGTAGCCGGGGTGGATCATGTTGACGCGGATGCCGCGCGGACCGAGCTCGAGGCACGCGCTCCTCGACAGGCCGCGCAGGGCCCACTTGCTGGAGGTGTACGCGGCGGGGTAGTGGCCGGTGAGCCCGGCGACCGACCCGATGTTGACGATCGAGGCGCCGGCGCCCATCAGGGGCAGCAACGCCTGCATGCCCAGCAGCGGCCCGGTCGTGTTGATGGCCTGGACCCGGTCCCAGTCGGCGATCTCGAGGTCCCCGACGCGACCGCGCCACGTGGTGCCAGCATTGTTGACCAATCCGTGCACGGCGCCCGCCCCCTCGGCGAGGCTCGCGGCCAGGGCGGTCCAGCCCTCGGGGTCAGCCACGTCGAGGTGCTGGTACTCGACCTGCAATCCCTCGTCGCGCAGCTCGGCGGCGAGGCGCTCGCCGTCGTCGTCGAGCACGTCGGTGGCCACGACGGTGGCGTCCTGCTCGGCGAGCAGCCGGACCTGGGTGGCGCCCTGGCCCCGGGCGGCTCCCGTGACCACGACGGCCCGCGTGGCCAGTGGCCCGGTCACGGGGCAGCCACCGAGGCGCGATCAGGAGCGGCGTCAGGGCGGGTCCGCGGACGGGGGCGCGCGGCAGGCACGGGGACCGGAGCAACGCCGGGGACGACGCGGTTGGAGATGGTGCCGATGCCCTCGACGGTGAGGGTGACGACGTCGCCGGGCTGCAGCGGCGGGAGGTCCTCCCGGGACACGCCGCGGCCCCACAGCTCCGCCAGGCAGCCGCCGTTGCCGCAGGTCCCCGAGCCCAGCACGTCGCCCGGGCGGACGACCGTGCCGCGCGAGGCGTAGGCGACGAGGTCCTCGAACGGCCACCCCATGTTGGAGAGCAGGTCGCGGCCCACGACGCGGCCGTTGACTTCGGCGACGAGTGCGAGGGAGAGGAACCCGTCGGAGTCGCGGTGCGACTCGAGCTCGTCGGCGGTGACCAGCCACGGCCCCAGCGTGGTCGCGGTGTCCTTGCCCTTGGCCGGGCCGAGGTTGACCTTCATCTCCCGGCCCTGCAGGTCGCGGGCGGACCAGTCGTTGAAGATCGTGTACCCGACGATGTGGTCCCGGGCCTGTTCCGGGGTGAGGTCCCGGCCCTCCCTGCCGATCACCGCGGCCACCTCGAGCTCGAAGTCGAGCACCTGGCTGCCGGGCGGCACGGGGACGTCGTCGTGGGCGCCGATCACCGCGTAGGGGTTGGTGAAGTAGAAGGTGGGCGCTTCGTACCACTGGGCGACGACGCCCCCGACGCCGTCGATGCTGCGGCGCACCCCCTCGACGTGCTCCTCGAACGCGACGAAGTCGCGCACGGTCGGCGGCGCCAGCGGCGGCAGCAGCCGCACCTGCTCGAGCGGCACCGCCGGGACCGACGACGCGTCGCGTCGGGCCTGCTCCAGCGCCTCCGGGCCGCCGGCGAGCAGGCCCGCCACGGTGACGGCCGCGGGCAGTAGGTGCAGCCCGTCCCTGGTGACGACGCCGCAGCGTGGGGCGCCTTGGTACTCGACGGTGGCGAGTCGCACCGGTCCTCCTCGGCGTGATGGGTGGCTGGGGTGGCTCAGACCGGGGGCGCGACGAAGACGCCGCGGTCGGGGTCGTTGAACGACTTCTTCGCGACGAACTCGCTCATCGGGTTCGCCGTGCCCCACTGATCGGAGACGTCGGGGTCGGAGAAGTCGTAGAGGTGTGGGTGCCAGCTGTCCTCGTCGAGGCACTCCAGCTCGGTCGTGTACTCGATGGTGTTGCCGTGCGGGTCGAGGAAGTAGGAGAACGTGTTGTTGCCGGCCAGGTGCCGGCCCGGGCCCCACACCTTCTCCACGCCGGCGCGCAGCAGCCGCCCCGTCCCGCGCATGTACTCGTCGATGCCGCGCAGCTCGAACGACGCGTGGTGCAGCGCCACGTGCGGGCCGCGGGCGATCGCGAGGCTGTGGTGCTGGGGGTTGCAGCGCAGGAACCACATGACGTCGCCCATGTGCGGGCTGCTCAGCGTGTCGGACACCCCGAAGTCGAGGTGGCGGTCGTACCAGGCCACGAGCGCCTCGGGCTGCGGCGAATTGATGACGACGTGGGAGAGCCTGACCGGGGCGGACTCGCCCTCCTCGACCTTGCGGTGCACGCGGGTCTCGACGTCGGAGGACACCTCCACGGTGCGCCCGTCGAGGTCGAAGAACCGGAAGCCGTAGCCCCCGCCCGGGGTCCGCAGCTTGTCGGGCTCGCTGACGAGCTGCACGCCCTCCGAGCCCAGCCGCGCGGCGAGCGCGTCGACGTCCTCGGCCGACGCGGCGCCGAAGGCGATGAGGTCCAGGCGCTTGTCGGCGTCGGCGCGCAGGCGCACCTGGTACTGCTCGGGCGAGCCCTCGGCGGCGAGGAACGCGATGCCCGTGTCCTCGACGGTGGGGGTCAGCTTCCACAGGTCGCGGTAGAACCGGAGCTGGCGGTCGAAGTCGGGCACCGCGAGATCGACGTGGCGCAGGTGGGTGATCAGGCGGTTCGGGGCGCTGGTGGGCATGGCAGGTGCTCCTTGTACGGGCCGGTCGGTTCGATCGCGTCGGGCAGCGGGGTCAAGGCCGCTGCGAGAGCAGGGCGGCGGTGCGGCCCATGAGGCCGGGGACATCGGCGTCGGTGACGTGGTCGAGCAGCCAGCGGGCGAGCTGGACGGAGTTCTCGACCACGGTCCGGGCGCGGGGCAGGCGGCGTGCGGTGAAGGTGTCGAACACCTGCTGGTCGAGGGCGTCGGCGTCGAGGAGGACCTCGGCGAGCACCACGGCGTCCTCGAGGGCCTGCGCGCAGCCCTGGGCCAGGGTGGGCGGGCAGGAGTGGGCGGCGTCGCCGATGAGCAGGACACGGCCGCGGTTCCACGGCCCGTCCAGGACATGCCACTCGAACCAGGTGTAGTTGACCTTGGTCGAGTCGGTCATCAGCGCGCGGATGTCGTCCCAGGGACCGTGGTAGTTCTCGGCCAGCTCGCGCATCACCTGGAGCTGCTCGTCGGGTGCGAGCCCGAACCGGTCCTGGGCGTCCTCCACCAGGTAGGCGTAGATGCTGTCGGGGCCGGTGGGGCAGTAGCCCGCGATGAAGCAGGCGCCGTGGTAGTACAGGTCGGTCCGCTCGAGGTCGGCGGGGCGCCGGGTGAACACCCGCCAGATGCCCATCCCGACCGGCGCGACGTCCACCTCGACCCCGAGCAGGGACCGGACGTGGGAGCGGACGCCATCGGCCCCGACGACGAGGTCGTAACGCCCGGTACTGCCGTCGGAGAACGTGACGTCGACCCCCGCGTCGTCCTGCCTCAGGTGCTCCACCGTGGTGCCGAAGCGCAGCTTGGCGCCGAGCTCCTGGGCCCGGGCGACCAGGACGCGGGCGAGGTCGGCGCGCCGTGCCCCGACCGTGGCGGGCAGGTCGGGACCGCCGGTCTTCGCGTCGGGCATCTCGACCACCACCGTCCCGTCGGGGGCGCGCAGCCCGAGGGTGTCGAACCCGTAGCCGGCGGCGGCCACCTGGTGATACACCCCGAGGTCACGCAGCACCCGCAGGGCGTTGCCCTGCAGGGTGATGCCCGAGCCGGTGGCGGTCACGTCGTGCTTGATCTCCACGAGGTCGACGGCGACGCCGGCGCGGGCGAGTGGGATGGCGGTGGCGCAGCCGGCGGCTCCGCCGCCGACCACGAGCACGGTCTGGACCGCAACCACGGCTGGTTCTCCTCGAGGGCTCGCGCCGTCACTTGACGGCGAGCGGGTTGATGGGGGAGCCGACGGCACCGGTGATCGGCAGCGGGGCAGCGGTCAGCCAGAAGTCGTGGATCCCGGCACCGGCCCCCCGGGGGCGCAGTCGGCGGCGAGGGCCTCGAGGTCCCACATCTCGCCGATGAACAGCCCGATGTGCGGGATGGCGACCTGGTGCAGCGGCTGGAAGGCGACGTCGAACTCGTTGGGCCGGACCTCGAAGCCTCACGTGTCGGTGGCGATCGCGGCGATCTCGGTGCCGTGCAGCCACGGGGCGGTGGTGAACGACAGGCCGGGCGCAGGGCCGCCGGCGTAGCTGCCCCAGCCCTGGCGTCGGGTGCGGGCGTACTGGCCGGTGCGCACGCACACGATGTCGCCCCGCCCGAGGGCGACGCCCTGGGCGGCGATGGTGTGCTCGAGGTGTTCGACGGTGATCGCGAAGCCGTCGGGCAGCTCGCCGGCGCCCTCGCCGGTGCTGGGCCCGAGGGCGCGGCCGACGTCGAGCAGCACCGCGCGCCCGGCGAACCGGTCGGCGGCGGTCTCGATGCCGGTGAGCCGGTCCCCGGAGCTGGTCACGACCGCGCCGGCGTCCCGGCCGTTCCAGGCCCGGCCGTGGTCGAAGATGTGGCCGAGCCCGTCCCACTGGGTGGAGCATTGCAGCGGCATGGTGATGACGTCGTCGGCGCCGCCGAGGCCGTGCGGGAACTCGCCGTCGAGGGCTTCGCGCCCGGTGTCGAGCATGGTGTGCACCGGGTTGGTGCGCCGACGCCACCCGCTCTGCGGGCCGTCCATGTCGAACGGCTGCGACAGCGAGAACACGGTGCCCCGACGCACCAGCCGGGCGCCCTCGAGACGCTTGGCGTCGTCGAGGAAGTTCAGGGTGCCCAGCACGTCGTGCTGGCCCCAGCGGCCCCAGTTGCTCACCCTGGCGGCCGTCGAGGCGATCGCTTCCTCGGGCTCGGCCGGGTCGAACCCGGCGGCGATGATGGCCCGCGTGTCCCCGATCGTGGGCGCGTTCACCGGGCCGAGCTCGCCGTCGAGGGCGAGGTGTCCGGGATGTGTCGGCACGATGTCCTCCGCGACGGCTTGTGTGTTGCCTCACCGTGCGGGCGCCGAGCACTATTCGGGAACACGAACCTGACGATGCGGGGTATGGCGAATTCCGATGAGCGGGCCTCGGTGACCGGGCGGCGCAGCGTGAAGCTGTCCAACCTCGACCTCAACCTGCTCGTGTCCCTCGACGCGTTGCTGCGCGAGCGGTCGGTCACCCGCGCGGCCGCCGGCTGGGCCTGAGCCAGCCCACCCTGAGCACCGCGTTGTCCAGGCTGCGCCGGCACTTTGACGACGAGCTGCTGACTCGGGTCGGCAACAGCTACGAGCTCACGCCCCTGGCGGCGGACCTCGTCGAGCGCACCGCCGGCGCGATGGGTGTGCTCGAGCGGGTCTTCGCCGGCCAACCCGATTTCGACCCCGCTCGTGCCGAGCGCGAGTTCACCGTGGTCGTCTCGGACTACGCCGCCACCGTGCTGGGCGCACACCTGAGCGCGGTCCTCGCCGAGCAGGCGCCCTCGGTGTGCCTACGTCTGCAGCAGTTGCGCACCGAGACCGTCGACGCCGCGCCCGAGAGCCTGCGCGCGGTCGACGCGATGGTGTTGCCCCACGGCTACCTCGCCGACCTCCCCCATCAGGACCTCTACGAGGACCAGTGGACGTGCGTGGTCAGCGCCGACAACGTCTCGGTGGGTGAAACCTTCACCCTGGAACACCTGCACACGTTGCCGATGGTCGTCACCTATCGGGAGCCCACCGCGTTCACTCCCGCGGTCAAGCAGCTCAGCATGGTGGGGATCGAACCCCGCGTGGTCGCCGTGTCCGGGAGCTTCCTCGCGCTGCCGTTCCTGGTCGCGGGCACCGACCGCTTCGCCCTGATCCAGCAGCGCCTCGCCGACCGGCTCGCCGCCGCCGCCGGCGTCCGCGTCCTGCCCTGCCCGTTCCCGGTCACACCGCTGATCGAGGCGCTGTGGTGGCACCCCGTGTACGACCGCGACTCCGCACACCAATGGCTGCGCAGCGTGTTCGATCGGGTTCGCGACCGCTTGCTCGCCGAGCACCGCTGACGCGGTCAGGGCCGGGCGTATCGGGAGACCCGATACCCACCATCAGAGCTTCGGCCTTCCTCGACGCCTGCGGGCGCCGTCACTGTTGCCGCCAACGACCCGCCGCTCGGGCCCCGAGAGCCCGGGGCCGAGCCGGCGGCGACGGCCACCGGGGTCACATCACCTCAGGGACGAGGACAGCCATGACCACAGGAACCGCGGCGTTGCTGCCCCCCGGGGTCTCGGAAGCATCCTTCTCCCGCGCCCGGCAACGGTTCGCCGCCGCGGTCGGCCCGGAGAACGTCCAGGTCGGTGACGCTCTGGGCAGCTACCGCGATCCGTACTCGTTCAGCCCGGCCGGCACCTTCGAGCCCTCGGCGGCGGTCACCCCAGCGTCGGTGCAGGAGGTTCAGGCGGTCGTCGCGATCGCTCACGAGTTCGGCATCCCGTTGTGGACCGTGTCGATCGGCCGCAACGACGGCTACGGCGGCGCCGCACCCCGCGTCGCCGGTTCCGTCGTTCTGGCGCTGCACCGCATGAACCGGGTCCTCGAGGTCGACGACGACTGCGGCTACGCCGTCGTGGAACCCGGCGTGCGGTTCTCGGACCTCTACGACCATCTGCGGGCCATCGGCTCCTCGCTGTGGGCGTCGGTGCCCGACCTGAGCTGGGGCAGCGTCATGGGCAACACCCTCGAGCGCGGCTTCGGCTACACCCCCCACGGCGACCACTCGGCCGTGCAGTGCGGCATGGAGGTCGTCCTCGCCGACGGCCGCGTGGTCCGCACCGGCATGGGCGCGATGACCGGCAACAACGCCTGGGCGCTCTACAAGGGCGGCTTCGGGCCCTCCTTCGACGGGCTGTTCCACCAATCCAACCTCGGCGTCGTGACCAAGATCGGTGTCTGGCTGATGCCCCAGCCCGAGCAGGTCGCCGTGTTCATGGCGAAGGCCCCCGAGGAACGCCAGCTCGGTCAGGTCGTCGACACCCTGCGTCCCCTGCTGCTCGACGGCACGATCCAGAGCAACTGCGTGGTCGGTAACGCCCTGGCCATCGCCTCCATGATCAGCGAGCGGCAGACCTGGTACGACGGCCCCGGCCCGATGCCCGACCCCGCCGTCGAGGCCCTGACCCGCGGCCTGGACATCGGCTGGTGGAACGCCCGCTGTGCCGTGTACGGCACCGAGGATCTCGTCGCCGCTCGCACGAAGGTCATCGGAAAGGCCTTCGACCGCGTCCCGGGCCTCGAGCTGGTCACTCGCACCTACCCTGGCGACGCGACCGACGCCGACGTCCACCCCGCGGACCGCGCCCAGATGGGTGTGCCCAGCACCGACCTGATCCGCATGGCCGGCTGGCGCGGCGGCGAACCCGCTCACACCGACTTCTCGTTGGTCTGCCCGCCCCGCGGCCGTGACGTGGTCGCCCAGATGCGTCTGGTCCGCGCCCGGGTCGAGGAGTACGGCTTCGACTACGCCGGCGGGTTCACCATGTTCCCGCACCACGCGATCGCGCTCGCGCTCATCAGCTTCGACCGCTCCGATCGGCAGCAGGTCGACGGCGTCGCCGAGCTCTTGCCGCACCTCGTCGACGACGCTGCCGCCCGGGGCTACGCGCCCTACCGCAGCCACCTCGCCGAGATGGACCACATCGCGGCCCAGTACGACGTCAACGACCACGCCCTGATGCGCCTCACCGAGACCATCAAGGACGCGCTCGACCCCGCCGGAATCCTCTCGCCCGGCAAGCAGGGCATCTGGCCGGCGCACCTGCGCCGCTGACCCCACAGCACGGCACCCACGCCCTCGAGGGCGCGGCCCACGCGCTCTCCCGACCCGTCCGCAGAAGGGGGACCACCATGTCGACGAACCCCACCACCCCACCCAGCGCGACGACGCTCGCCACGGCGCCGTCGACCGACGCCGTCGTCGACCCCGCGACCGGGCGACGCGCCGGGATCCCCCAGCTCGTCCTGCTCCTCGCCGCCAGCTGCATGTCCGTGCTCGGTGCCGTGCTCATCGCCCCGGTGCTGCCCCAGATGCAGCAGGAGTTCGCCGCCGTCGCCGGCGTCGAGGTCCTCGTCCCCGTCGTGCTGACGGTGCCCGCGCTGATGATCGGCCTGATCGCCCCCTTCGCCGGGTTCATCGCCGACCGCTTCGACCGCAAGCGCCTGCTGCTCGTCGCCATGGTCGGCTACACGATCTTCGGCACCGCACCGCTCTACCTGAGCTCACTCGGCGCCGTCCTCGGGAGCCGCGTCCTGGTCGGCATCTGCGAGGCCGCAATCATGACGTGTGCGACGACCCTCATCGGGGACTACTGGTCCGGGGAGAAGCGCAGCCGCTACCTCGGCCTGCAGACCCTCGTCGCCGCCCTGTCCGCCACGCTGTTCCTCGGGATCGGCGGAGCGCTGGGCGCCGCGGGGTGGCGCACCCCGTTCTGGCTCTACATCGTCGCGATCCTGCTCGTCCTCCCCATGGCCCGTCTGCTCTGGCAGCCCGCCCGCCCCGCTGCCGTCCCCGCCGTCTCCGGCCGGCTGGCCTCGGTGCCGTGGCGCCTGCTCGCCGCGCCGTGCCTGGTGACGCTGTTCGGCGGCGTGGTGTTCTACGCCCTCATCGTGGAGCTCTCGTTCGTCCTCAACGGCGTCGGCGTCACCTCCACCGCCGCCATCGGCGGTATCAGCGCCGTCATGTCCCTGGCCACGGCCGCCGGCGCCGTGGTGTTCGGTCGCATCTCCCGGCTCTCGCCCCGCGTCCTGCTGCCCGTCGAGTTCGCCCTCGCCGCCGTCGGCCTGGTCCTCGTGTTCGCCACCACCTCCACCGCCGTCATCACCGTCGGCGCGGTGATCACCGGGCTCGGCACGGGGATGCTGCTGCCCACCCTGCTCACCTGGGCGGTCAACCGGCTCAGCTTCGAACAGCGCGGTCGCGGTACGGGCCTGTGGACCGGCACCCTGTTCATCGGCGAGTTCCTCGCCCCCCTGGTCATCGCCGCCCTCGGTCTCGGCGTCGGCGGCCTCCAGCCCGCCCTCGCCGTCCTCGGCATCGCGGCCGCCGTGATGGCCGCGGTGACCCTGGTGGCGCTCCGCGGACAGAACGAGCCGCTCGACGCCGGTCACCTCTGACCGACCCACACACAGAAGGGGACGACCGTGCCCGCTTCACCCGCCCCGTCGGATCCCGGCGCCCAGCTGCAGTGGCTGGTGGCCCGCGCCGAGATCAGCGACCCCCTCGTCGAGTTCGCCCGTGCCCTCGACGACCGTGACTGGCTGGCCTACGCCGCCACCTATGCCGACGACGGCGTCCTCGAGGTGCCCGGCGCGTTCCGGTTCGAGGGCCGCGACCAGATGGCGCGGGCGGACGAGTACGGGCTCGCCCGCTACGCCGGGACCTGGCACCTCAGCGCCAACCACGCCATCTCCATCGACGGTGACCGCGCCACCACGCGGTCCTATCTGCTCGCTGCTCACCTGCTCGGCCGCGGCCGCCACGACCACGCCGACGGGGCCGGCTGGTACGACTGCACCCTGCGCCGCACCACCGAGGGCTGGCGGTTCACGTCGGTCCGCATCCAGGAGGTGTGGACCAACGGCACCGAGCTACCGTCGAACCACCCCGACACCAGCTCCGCCTCAGTTGCTACCGACGGTGACGCCATCCCCACCGTCTGCGCGAGCACCAGGGACACGTGGTCTCCGCAGCGGCCGCAACCTCGAGGCACAGGGCCGAGCACCGCTTCTAGGTGAGCATGAGGAGCAGGGAGAAGGCGACCCCCACCGCGAGAACCGCCCCTACAAGCAGCGCGTCGAGCAGCAGCACCGACCGCCCCCGAGTGCCGGGAGAACCACCAGCGTCGGTGACACCCCGCACGTCGTCGGGAGGCTGTGGCGCACGCCGTTGACGCGATGTCGAAGACATGAGCCGGGGCCTTCCCCTTTGCAGCGCGGTTCCGGTGATGGATCGGCCCACCGTCGCACCCTTGAGATGTCAGGACGATGTACGGGTCGTGGACCTGAGGGTGCCCCGCTTGCGCGGGGTTGCCGGTGTCGGCCTTTCCGGCGCCGGCGCAGGGCGGGACGCCGGGTCCCGCGGCGGCACCGTTGTCCGTGAGGCATGTTCCGGCGCCGGGGCCGGCCGGGTTGGGGGACCCCACCTTGCGAGCCTGCGCGGCGGCCTCGGCGTCGGTGGGTGGAGGGCACCGTCGCCTCGACGAGAGCGCGCCCAATCATGCCAACGAGAGACGACCACCTCGGCTCGGCTGGTCACCGACCACCCGTCCCGCCAGCCCACCCGCGAGTCCACGCCCCAGTCGTCCACGACTGTGCGCGGGCTCTCGGACCGCGACCACCACGGGACCCACAGCGACGGCTTCTCGTCTCCCCCCTCGTGCCCTCCGGGCGGGGGAGGTCCGGGGCGTCATGTCGACCTAGGCTGGGCCGACCCGGCCTGGGCCGGGAGCCGCGACTGGTGCCCGGCGCGTCGCCGTCCGCGGCTCGAGGAGGACGTGATGGTCGCTGACCGCACGACGTTGGCCCGTTTCCTGATCGAGCAGCGTCGGCGCCATCCCGGGGCGAGCGGGGAACTGAACTCCTTGATCCTCGACGTCTCGCTGGCCTGCAAGGCCATCGCGAAGCGGGTGGCCTACGGGGCGCTCGATGATGTCCTGGGTACCGAGGCGACGACCAACGTCCAGGGGGAGACCCAGCAGAAGCTCGACCTCATCGCAAACGATCTGTTCCTTCGCGTGAACGATTGGGGAGGGCAAGTGGCCGGGATGGTGTCCGAGGAACTCGAGGAACCGCATCACATCCCGGCTCAGTACCCCCGCGGGAAGTACCTGCTCGCGTTCGACCCGCTCGACGGATCGTCGAACATCGACGTCAACGTCGCCGTCGGGAGCATCTTCTCTATCCTGCGGGCACCGACACCGGGCGTCGACGCCGCGGAGGCGGACTTCCTGCAGGCCGGCAGCCGCCAGGTGTGCGCGGGCTACGCCATCTACGGCCCGTCCACCATCCTGGTGCTCTCCGTCGGCACGGGCGTCCACGGGTTCACGCTGGAACCCGGCCTCGGGGAGTTCATCCTCACCCGGCCGGACATGCGGATCCCGGCGGTCGCGGCGGAGTTCGCTATCAACGCCTCGAACCGACGTTTCTGGCAGCCTGCGGTGCGCCGGTACGTCGACGAATGCCTCGCCGGTCGTTCCGGCCCGCGGGGGAAGGACTACAACATGCGCTGGGTAGCGTCCCTGGTGGCCGAACTGCACCGCATCATGACGCGCGGCGGGGTGTTCCTGTACCCGCAGGACTCGAAGGACGACCGCGCGGGCCGCCTGCGACTGCTCTACGAGGCGGCGCCCGTGGCCTACCTCGTCGAGCAGGCGGGTGGTCGGGCGAGCACTGGGCGCGAGCGGATCCTCGACGTGGTGCCGGAGGAACTGCACCAGCGGATTCCGCTCGTCTTCGGGGCGGCCGAGGAGGTCGACCACATCGAGCACCTCCATGCCGACGAGGACAGCGGGGTGGAACCCCCGGCACTGTTCGGGGCCCGGGGCCTGTACCGGCCCAGCAGCTGATCGCCGGCCCACCAGAGAATCGAGGCACCGTGTCCGAGAGATATCCGGTCGTCGCGGTCACCGGCTCGTCCGGCGCCGGGACGACGTCGGTGATGCGCACCTTCCAGCAGATCTTCCGCCGTGAGGAGATCCACGCGGTCTCCGTCGAAGGCGACAGCTTCCATCGCTTCGACCGCACCGAGATGAAGGAACGGATGGCCGAGGCGCTCGAGCAGGGGGAGCACACCTTCAGCCACTTCGGGCCGGAGTCGAACCTGTTCGAGGATCTGGAGGAGCTGTTCCGCGTCTTCGGCGAGACCGGGGGCGGGAAGGCGCGCCGGTACCTGCACGACGACGTCGAGGCCGAACCGTACGGCCAGTCGCCCGGCACCTTCACGCCGTGGGAGGAGCTGCCCGCCGACGCGGACCTGCTCTTCTACGAGGGGCTGCACGGCGCGGTCGCCACCGACGAGGTGGACGTCGCCCGGCATGTGGACCTGGCCATCGGCGTCGTGCCGGTGATCAACCTGGAGTGGATCCAGAAGGTGCAGCGGGACAAGGCCCAGCGCGGGTACTCGACCGAGGCGATCATGGACACGATCCTGCGCCGGATGCCGGACTACGTCCATTACATCGCGCCGCAGTTCTCCCGCACGCACGTGAACTTCCAGCGGGTGCCGGTCGTGGACACGTCCAACCCGTTCATCGCCCGGACCATCCCGACCGCCGACGAGTCCTTCCTCGTGATCCGCTTCGCCCGGCCCCAGGGGATCGACTTCCCCTACCTGCTGTCGATGCTGCACGACTCGTTCATGTCGCGCCCGAACACGATCGTGTGCCCGGGAGGGAAGATGGACCTGGCGACGCAGCTCATCTTCACGCCGATGATCTGGAGGCTGATGGACCGGCGCACCGGAGGCCGCTAGACCTTGCCGTGAGCCCCCGGCTCGGGCAGGGGTACTGCGGTGCGAGGTCGGTCGAGGGATGATCGTCCTCCCTGACCGGCCGTCGCCCCCTCACGGACGTCGAACTCGAGAAGAGGGTGAGCAGTGACCAGCGCGTGGATACCGGCGCCCGCCGCGGTGTCCGTCGTGGCGGCGTTCGTCGTGATCCTGGCGGTCCACCTCCGGCACCTCGCCGTGAAGGGCGGTAGGCGCCGGACCTGGCACGCCGGGCACGTGCTCATGGCCCTGGGCATGATCGTGATGTTCCTGCCCACCGGCCACCGGATGGTGGTGTCCTCGACCCTCGGTGTCCGGTTCTTCACGGGCGCGGCGGTGCTGCTGGCCGGTGCGCTGCTCGTGGCGAAGGCCCGCGGTACGACACTCGGACCGCTGTGGTTGCTCAGCGTCGTCGACCTCGCCGCGATGGCTTACATGTTTGCCACGATGTCGACGTCGGTGACCTGGCTCAGTGTCCTGGCCGCGGTCTGGTTCGTCGGACAAGCGTTCGGCTGGGCCGGTGGTTGGCTGGGCCGTGTGCTCGATCACCGCGGTCTCGGTGAACCGGTCCCGGCGATTCGCGACCCGCTTGGCTCGGGCACCGCCACGGCGACGAGAATGGCGTCGCCGACCCCTGGCCGTGCCACACAGACCGTGGCGACCGGCGCGCGCGCCGCGACCACGAACGCGGCGCCCCCTGCGACCAGCCCCCGGTTTCCCGCCGCCGCGGACTCGGGAACCACCTCGGTCGTCGACGGCGGCACCGGGGACTGGTCGGTCCGGATCACCCTGACGATGATGTCGCTCGGTATGGCCTACATGTTCCTGGCGATGTCCTTCGGGATGCCCGCGATGGGCGCCGGAGCCGGCATGCCCGAGATGGGGAGCTGAGGGAGAGGAACTACGCGTTCGACGGGGCGACGCTGCGCCGGGCCCGGGGCGACGGACCGGAGATGTTCTTCCGGCGCGACCCGGCGCCGGGAGGGCGGCGCAGCCGCAGGCTGTTCGACACCACGAACACCGACGACAGCGCCATCGCCGCGCCCGCCACCAGCGGATTGAGCAGGCCGAAGGCCGCCAGCGGCAGCGCCGCGACATTATAGCCGAAGGCCCAGGCCAGGTTGATGCGGATGATCCGACGGGTCGCGCGGGCGAGCCCGATGGCGTCCGGGACAACCGACAGGTGGTCGCGGACGAGGATCATGTCGGCGGCGTCGAGGGCGACGTCGGTGCCCGATCCCATGGCGAGGCCCAGGTCGGCGCGGGCGAGGGCGGGGGAGTCGTTGACCCCGTCGCCGACCATCGCCACCGATGCCCCCTCGGCCTGCAGGCGGTCGACCATCGCGGACTTGCCGGCCGGCGTCGTCCCGGAGATCACCTCGTCGACGCCGATCTCGGTGGCGACCGCGCGGGCGGCCAGCTCGTGGTCACCGGTCAGCAGGACGACGCGGAGGCCGAGCCCCCGCAGCCGGTCGACGGCCTCGGCGGCCCCGGGCTCGACGGTGTCGGCCAGCGCGAACGCGCCGACCGCGCGCGCTGCGCGGGCGACGAGCACCACGGACCATCCGCGCTGCTCCCAGGCGTCCACGCGCTCGGCGACATCGGTCGGAAGCGCGGCCCGCTCCTGGACCAGGCGCCGCGAGCCGACGACCACCGGTTCCCCCTCGACGAGCCCTCGGGCGCCGAGGCCGGACAGCGAACGGAAGGCCTCCACCGCGGGGAGGTCACCGGCCACCTCCCGCGCGAGGGCGACCAGGGGGGAGGCCAAGGGGTGCTCGGAGGCGAACTCGACGGCTCCGGTCCAGCGGACGAGGTCGGTGGGCTCGATGCCCGCGGTCACCACCACGTCGACGGCGGTCATCCGTCCCGCGGTGACGGTGCCCGTCTTGTCCAGGACCACGACGTCCACCGCCTGGGCGGCCTCCAGCGCGTGGTGCCCCTTGAGGAACACCCCCATCCGGGCGCCGCTCGCCGACGCGACCATGACGGCCGTCGGCGTCGCGAGGCCCAGCGCGCAGGGGCACGCGATGATGAGGACGGTGAGGGCGGCACCCACCGCGTGCTCGACCCGACCGTCGTGGATCGTCCACGCCGCCAGCGTCCCGGCGGTGATCACGAGCACCGCGGGCACGAACACCCCGCAGATGCGGTCGGCCAGTCGCTGGGCCGCCGCCTTCTCCGACTGCGCCCGGTCGACCAGCGTGACCAGCTGCGCGAGACGCGTGTCCTGCCCGGTGCGGGTGGCGCGGACGACGAGGCGCCCCCCGGCCACGACGGTGCCCGCGGTCACGGCGTCCCCGACGTCCACCTCCACCGGGAGGGCCTCGCCCGTCATCGCGCTCGTGTCCACCGCGCTCGGGCCGGTCACGACGACGCCGTCGGCGGCGATCGTCTCGCCCGGGCGGACGGCGATCTCGTCGCCCACTCGCAGCCGCCCGACGGGCACGTGCACCTCTGACCCGTCGCGCAGGACGGTGGCCTCCTGCGGCCGCAGGGCGGCGAGGGCGCCGAGCGCGTCTCCCGCCCGGCGTCGGGCGGTGGCCTCGAACAGGCGTCCGCCGAGCAGGAAGAGGGTGACGAACACCGCAACGTCGAGGTAGATCGCGGCGTCGGGTGCGGCGAGGGCGGCCCAGCCCGGCGGGGGGAACGCCTGGGGTGGGGACGGGCGCAGCATCGACCACGTCGACCAGGTGGTGGCGGCGAGGATCCCGATCGAGACGAGGGTGTCCATCGACACCGCGCCATGACGCGCGTTGACGAGCGCGGCGCGGTGGAACGGCCAGGCACACCACGACGCCACCGGCAGCGCCAGCCCGAGGAGGACCCCATCCCACCCGGGGAACCGCAGGAACGGGTCGAGGGCCATCGACATCGAGAGGTGTGCGACCGGCACCCCGACGAGCAGGGCGACGGCGAGACGGCGCCGCAGGGACGTGATCTGTCGGTCGACGCCGCTCCCGGCGGACCTGCCTCCCGGGTCGGCCTCGACGGGCTCCGCCTCGTAGCCCAGGCGCTCGACGGCCGCGACCAGCGCGTCGAGCGGCGCCGCGGCGGTCCGGACCGTGGCCTTCCCCGTGGCGTAGTTGACGCTGGCCTCGACGCCGTCGAGCCGGTTGAGCGTGCGCTCCACGCGGGCGGCACAGGAGGCGCACGTCATCCCCCCGACCGCGAGCTCGATGTCGGGGCCGCCGCCCGCAGCCGTCGTCGTGCTCGTCACGAGCTCCTCGTGAGCGCGTGCTCGACGAGGGTGACGAGTCCGGCGAGGGCCGAGTCGTCGTCCCGCGCGTCGAGCCGCACCAGCGGGCATTCCGGGCGCAGGACCAGCGCGTCGCGGACCACGGCGTCGGAGAACTCGCCCGACCCGGGGAAGCTGTTGACCGCCACGACGAACGGCAGACCGCGGTTCTCGAAGTAGTCGATGGCGGCGAAGCAGTCGTCGACCCGCCGGAGGTCGACGAGGACCACCCCTCCGACGGCCCCGCGCGCCAGCTCGTCCCACATGAACCAGAAGCGCGACTGCCCCGGGGTCCCGAACAGGTACAGGATCATCGCGTCGTCGATGGTGATGCGCCCGAAGTCCATCGCCACCGTGGTGGTTTGCTTGTCGGGCACCGCCTCGGCGTCGTCGACGCCGACCGACAGGCTCGTCATCTCCTGCTCGGTCGACAGCGGCGGGATCTCCGACAGCGCATGCACCAGCGTCGTCTTGCCCACGCCGAAACCTCCGGCGATGAGGATCTTGACGGGCATGAGGGTCGACGCCGAGGCCGGGATCGGCGGGACCGTGCGCTCAGCGGGCGCGAAGTCCATCGAGAAGTCTCTCCAGCAACTCGCGCCGGGGCCGTCCGTCGGCGCCGACGAGCGGTAGGTGGACGGCGAGGCAGTCGGCGTTGGCCAGGTCGCTGACCAGCACCCGCGCCACGCCGACCGGAAGGTCGAGCAGGGTGCCGATCTCGACGAGCGACTGCGGCGTGGAGCAGGCCTCGATGATCGTGCGGTACTCGGGCTGCAGGCCCGCGATCTGGCCGACGCCGTGCTCGGTGGCGGTCACCAGGGCCTCGACCGGCAGTTCGCGGCCCACCGAGCGGGTCCTCCCGCGGGTGACCGCGTAGTTGGGGACGACCCGCCCGCCGCTGGCGGGCGGCGGACCGGAGTGCTCGTCCACCGTCATCGCGCCGACGCGGCCCGATCGGAGCGCGCGCCCGGGGTCAGCGCGTGCCCGACACGGGATGCGAGCATCGTCATCTCGTAGCCGACCAGCCCCATGTCGGCGCTGCGCTCGGTGTGGACCGCGAGGATGGAGCCCTCGCTGATCGACGTCGCGAACAAGTAGCCGCCGCCCATCTCCAGGATCGTCTGGTTCACCGGTTGGGCGCCGAGCAAGGACGCAGCGCCGCGGGCGAGACTGACCAGCCCGGACGTCGCCGCCGAGAGTTGGTCGGCGAGGACCGCGTCGACCTCCGGCGTCGCGGCCAGCCGGAGACCGTCGGAGGAGACGACGAGCGCGTGCACGACGCCCGGGGTGGATCGGGCGAAATCGGTGAGCAGCCAGTCGAGCCGGCCGTCGTCCTGGCGGTAGCCGCTCACGCCCTCGCTCCGTTCTCGCGCGCTCGGGGCACGCCTGCGCCGTTCGTCGGGTCGACGGGCCCCTCACCGATCTCCATCCGCGCCATCCTCCGGCTCGCCTGGTAGCGGGAGAGGGCGTCGAGGGTTCCCCCGGCACTCCCCGTGGGCACGGCGGGAGCGCGTGCGGGCGGGGGATCGGGATCCGCGGTGGGCCGGGAGAGCTCCGGGGCGAGGTGGGATTGCGGAACCCGGCGGCTCAGCGTGGGACGCGCCCCGGTGGGGCCGTCACCTCGGGGCGGGGCGGGTGTCTGCACGTCCGCTTCGAGGCTCGCGCCGTCCCCCGTCCAGGAGGCGTCGGGCGGCGGGGGCACGGCGATCGGGTGGATGAGGCCGCGCCGTGGGCTCCTGTCCTCCGGGGGAGGGGCGGGGGAAGGGACGGGAGCCGGGGCGTCGACGGCGTCGTCCCGGGAGGACGGAAGGCCGTGGGACGGGGTCCGCAAGGCCCCGGCTCCCGTCTCGACCGTCACCGGACCGGAGTCCCTGCCGCCGGGCCAGGAGTGCCGTCCGTCGAGGGGGAGGGCGCGCGAGGCGGGAACGGCGGCGGGGTCCGGGATCGAGGCCGCGCGGGCAGCCGAGAAGGCCTCCGGGCGCGGTGCGGTCATCCGCTCCGCGGTGCGGCGAGCACCGACGGTACGACCGAGCGTCCGGCCGCGCCGGAGGGCGTCTCGAACAGGACGGCCGGCAGGATGACCACGGCGGTGAGGCCGCACCCCGGCGTCGGCGTCAGCGACACCTCGATGCCGTGGCGCTCGGCCAGCCTCGAGACGACGTGGAACCCCAGCCGGCGGGAGGCCGAGACGTCGACCTCCTTGGGGGTGGTCAGGAGGTCGTTGGCCTCGGCGAGGTCGGCGGGGGGCATGCCCACCCCGATGTCCTCGACGACCAGCAGGTGCGCCCCGGGCGCCCGCGCGTAGGCCCGGCTGTCGATGGACACCGAACTGGTCGGGGGGGAGAACCGCACGGCGTTCTCCGCGAGCTCGGCGAGCAGGTGCGTCAGGTCGGCGACCGCGCTACCGGCGACCGACACGTGCTCGTCGACGGTGAACACCACCCGCTCGAGGTCCTCGGTCTCGGCGATCGCAGCCCGCACGACGTCACGGAGCGGGACCGGCGCCGACCAGACCCGCGCGGGCTGCTCACCGGAGAGGACGAGGAGGCTCTCCGCGTTCCGACGAACCCGGGTGGCCAAGTGGTCGAGTCGGAACAATTCGGCGAGCGCGTCCGGATCGCGCTCCTTCTCCTCGAGGTCGTTGATGATGTCGAGCTGACGGTGGAACATGCCCTGGTTGCGGCGCGCGAGATTGAGCAGCAGCTCGGACGTGAACTCCTTCTTGCTGATCTCGGCCTGCGCGAGCTTCCGGGTCAGTTCGGTCCGCTGGTTCTGCACGTCCTCGGAGAACCGCCAGAAGATCAGGACGCCGACACACGCCGCCAGCACGCTGACACCATGGATCAGCGACCACAACCAGGGGTGGTCCTGGCCGGAGAGGTGGTTGAAGATCAGCGTGGGGACGAGCGCCGACCCGATCCCGTGACTGACGACCGTGAACGCGATGTTCCACAGGAACGGGAACCAGTCCTGGTAGAGCGCGAGGAACCCCACGATGATGAAGAAGTGGAAGTGGGCCTCGATCGACCCGTCGGAGAGGATGACCAGCCCCACGGAGCACGAGGTCAGTCCGAGGGTGACCAGCAGCGAGGCCGCCCGCCGCTGCGTGGCGAGGTACCCGGCGACGGTCAGCAGGAGGATGTACCCGCCGATCCCTCCGACGATCGCGGCGCCCCATCCCATGACGAGGCCGAAGACGACGAGGCCGGGGACGTGCAGACCCAACACCCACAACAACAGGTGATGACGTCGCTTCCACTCCGCCTCGTCGAGCATGTTGCCGCGGGGGAGGTAGTGGAGCACCCGGGCCCGGAGCGGAGCGCTCTGCGCCGCATTCTCGGTGGACACGGACAAGCGGACACCTCGTTGAGATCGTCGGACCTGGCCGGTGGTCCGAACGATCACCGGAGCCGCTGCGGCGCGACCGTACACCGCATGAACCCTCCGGGGAATCGATCGAGTTGCGCTCGCCGTCAACCGCCTCGAATGGATCACTAGGACGCCCGGTGATCGACCCGGGTGATGAGGTCGCTGAGGGCTCGGTCGTTCGACCGATGCGTACGCGAGAATCCCGGTGGAATCGTGGGCGGCACCGCGCCGGGCAGGCGCACGATGGAGGGTGGGGCGGATGGCGACGACGCGGGGCTTCGTCGGTCGTGGGCGCGCGGCGCGCGATCCGCGGTTGCCACCCGGCCAGTACGACGTGGGCTCGTCGTGGCCGGTGCTGACCGCTGAATCCACCCCGCGGGTCGACCCCGAGCGGTGGAGCATCACCGTGGACGGCCTTGTGGAGTCCCCGACCACGTGGAACCTCGCGCAGCTGCAGGCACTGCCGACCTCGAGCTATCAGGGTGACATCCACTGCGTCACGACGTGGTCGAAGCTCGACACCTCCTTCCGCGGGGTCAGCGTGGACACGCTGCTGGACATGGCCGGGGTGCTCCCGACGGCGACCCACATGGTCGCCACGTCGACCACGCGCTACCGCACCAATCTCCCGCTCGACGACATCCGTGGCGGCACGGCCTGGGTGGTGTGGGAGCACGAGGGACGCCCGTTGCGGCGGGAGCACGGCGGCCCGGTGCGGATGATCGTGCCGCACCTGTACTTCTGGAAGTCGGCGAAGTGGATCGAGCGGATCACCCTGCTCGACCACGACGAGCCCGGGTTCTGGGAGGTGAACGGCTATCACCTCCGAGGTAACCCCTGGCGCGAGCAGCGCTTCGACGGAGACTGACGGCCGCCCCGGCCCGAAGGACCGGCGGGCGGTGGGTCGGTGGCGCGACGCGCGGGTCGTGGAGGTCGCCCACCCCTCCCCGGAGGCGGTGGTGCTGCGCCTGGACGTCCCTGAGCGGGTCGTGCACCGCCCGGGCCAGCACTACGTCGTGCGCCTGCGCGCCGAGGACGGCTACACCGCCAGCCGGTCGTACTCGGTGACTTCCGCTCCCGACGAGGAGCTCGTGGAGCTCTACGTCGACCGCGTGCCCGACGGCGAGGTCTCGGGGTTCCTCGCCGAGGTCGTCGAGGTCGGCGACCTGCTCGAGGTCCGCGGCCCCATCGGCCGCTGGTTCGTGTGGGACGGGACGACATCGGCGCTCGGCGTCGGCGGTGGGAGCGGCGTAGCGCCGCTGGTCTCCATGCTGCGCCACGCGGTCGCCAGGGGGCGCACCGACCGGCTGCACCTCGCGGTCTCCGCGCGCACGGCGGCCGTCCTCCCTTACCGCGACGAGTTGGTCGCGGCCGGCGCCCTGGTCGCCCTCACCCGCGAGACCGGCCATCGGCTCGACGCAGCCACGGTGGCGGCGATCACCGACCTCGACGCGACGGTGTTCGTGTGCGGATCGACCCGGTTCACCCTCGCGATGGAGTCACTGCTGGTCGACGCCGGCCAGCCCCCCGACACCATCCGCGTGGAGCGCTTCGGCCCCGGCGGCGACGAGAGCTGATCCACCCGCCCGGAGACCCTGGAGGACAGGGGATCCGCCTGAGCACCGTCGTCGTCAGATCGGGCACCGCGAGGTCAAGCACCGCCGAGTTCTGCAGCCCGAGGGCGACCGCGGCGAGCCCTGCGACCCCGGCCGCGAGCGCGCTGTCCGGCGCTCCGGTCACCGGGGCGAGCATCCCGACGGCGACCAGGACCAGCACGAGCTCGACCAGGGTCGCGTCGCGCAACAGACGGCCGTGATGGGTACCCCGTGCCGCGACGAGGCGTCCGCCCGCGAGGGCCCCGACGAGGAAGCCCGGCGAGGGCGGCCAGCGAGGCGGCGAGAGCGAAGCCGAGGACGCCGGCGAGGGCGAAGCCGAGGAACACCACGTTGCCGGTCATGTTGGCCACGAACACCCGCCCGAGACCGAGCACGCTCACGGCGTCGACGAGCCCCGTGGCCGTGGTCATGACCAGCAGCAGGATCGGCAGGGGACCGTGCACGGGCCGGAGAACAACGAACCGTCCCTCTGTTCCCCCGGGCGTCGAGAGCGGCCCCCCGGTCTCGACACCCCAGCGTCAGCGCCCCACCGGGGCGCCCGGAGGAGGGACGAGACGATGAGGACCGACACCATCACCCACGACGAGACCGAGACCGTCGTGAGCAGCTCCGCGCGACCCGACGACAGGCACCAGGCGTTGGATCACGACTTCACCGCGGTCCTGCAGAAGAGCCCGAAACCAGGGGGCTGGACCTACGTGGTGATGCCCGGGTCGGCCGAGTTCTTCGACACCCGCGGACTGGTCAAGGTCCGCGGAACCATGGACGGCCATCCCTTCCGGAGCTCTTTCATGGCCCTGGGCGACGGCACGCACAAGCTCCCGGTCACGGCGGAGCTCCGCCAAGCGATCGGGAAGGGTGCCGCCGAGGAGATCACCGTCCACCTCGCCGAGCGACTCGGCTGATCCACCGCCCGCCCTACCCAGAGGAGGAGAGGTGTTCAACGTGAACGTCCTTGCGGTTGACGGACGGATCGACGGTGCGCCGCAGCGCGTAGTAGCCGGAGGCGCGGTCGAGGGCGAGCTCAGGAGGTCGCCGGCTCACCGCGTTGACCACCGAGGTCATCGCCGAGCTCGTGTGCCCGACGAGCTCCCGCAGTGTCCAGTCGCCGAGGGCGGGCCCGTCCCACGCACCGTCGGGCAGGCGCTCGACCTGATCGACGAAGGCCTGCGCGGCGGCGAGGAACTCCTCCCGGAAGCTCACGACGCGGACGCAGAACGTGCCGTCAGGAGAAGGTGTCCTTGACCTTCGAGCCCCGTTGCTTCACCTCGCCCTTCACCATGTCGCCCTTCCCGTCGGCCTCGAGTTTCCTGTTCCCGGTGGCCTTCCCGGTGGTCTCCTTCGCTTTGCCCTTCACCTGCTGTGAACGGTTTCTGGCGGTGTCGTCCGCGGCCATGATGTGTCCTTTCGTAGGGGTTCGACGGAACACCCGCGAGTCCCGTCCGGCAAGTCAACGCGCCCTATGGACAGGACCCCGTCGCCGCGACCACGGTCGGCTCCGGCCGTTTCGCCCGTCGCCCGTCGCCCGTGCTCTCACCCCGGGCCCGGCGCCGGACCCAGGGCCACAGGTGCTCCCGCGCCCAGCGCGCGTCGCGGCGCGCCGGCCGGTCCACAACGCCGACGGCGGCGGCACGGGCCAGGGACGGCGCCAGTCGTGCTCCGGCGGTACCCCGAGCACCTCGCACATGCGTTCGGCGACCCGGGCGTGGCCGTCGGCGTTGAGGTGCAGGCGGTCGTCGGCGCGGGACCGCGGGTCGGCCAGCGGCGCCATCTCCCAGAGGTCGACCAGGTATGCCCCGCGGTCGCGGGCGATCTCGCGGATGTGCTGGTTCATCGCGTTCAGACGCCGGTTGATCAGCCGGAGCACAGGCGTGTCGCGGGTGTCGAAGCCGGTGAACAGGACCACGTCGGCCCCCGCGGACCGCACGGTCTCCACCGCGCCGTCCAGGCTCTGCGCCAGTAGCTCGGGGCGGGCTCCGGGACGCAGCAGGTCGTTGCCCGCCGCGCACAGGCTCACCAGGTCCGGGTCCATGCCGAGGGCGGCCGGCACCTGGGTGGCGACGACGTGGTCGAGCAGCGCGCCGCGGACCGCGAGGTTGGCGTAGCGCGCCTCGCCGTTCTCCCGGGCCATCGCGTGCGCGACCCGATCGGCCCAGCCGCGCTCGACGCCCGTTGTCGGGTCCGGGTCGCCGACGCCCTCCGTGAAGCTGTCCCCGATCGCCACGAACGTGCGCCACCTGCCCGACACGACGCCTCCCCCTCCTCATACCGCCGGATGCTCGCGACCATGATCCCACCCGGTTCCGAGGGATGACCGGGCGTGCGGAAGCGCCGCCGGGAACCACGCTGCGGACCGCTCGGCGTACGGTCGCGGCCGAGCACGAGTGAGAGGAACGCGGTGACCGAGCGGGTCGACGTCGAGCGGACCACCGGTCCTGATCACCGGCGCGACCGACGGCCTCGGGCGCGCGGTCGCCGACCGGCTGGCCGCCGACGGGACGCGGGTGATCCTGCACGGCCGCGACCCCGACCGGCTCGACCGGGCCGCGACGGAGATCGCGGACGCCCACGGCGTCGAGCGGCCGGCGACGCAGCTGGCCGACCTCGCCGCGGGCGTCCGGGAGAGCACCGAGCGCCTCGACGTGCTGGTGAACAACGCCGGCATCGGGTCGGGCGAGCCCGACGGTCGCACCCGGCGCACGAGCGTCGACGGTCACGAGCTGCGCTTCGCGGTCAACTACCTCGCCGGGTTCCTGCTCACCCTCGAGCTGCTCGACCTCCTGCGCGCGTCCGCACCGGCGCGGATCGTCCACGTCGCCTCGCTCGGGCAGGCACCGCTGGACTTCGACGACCTGATGCTCGAGCGTGCCTACGACGGCGTCGGCGCCTACGCCCAGAGCAAGCTCGCGCAGATCATGTCCGGGTTCGAGCTCGCCGAGCGCCTCGGGGACGACGCCGCGGTCACCGTCACCAGCCTGCACCCCGGCACGTACATGCCGACCAAGATCGTCCTGCAAGAGCGGGGCGGCTCCGTCGACTCCCTGGAGACCGGCGTCGAGTCGACGCGGCGCCTGGCCGTCGACCCGTCCCTGGCCGGCGTGACGGGTGTGTTCTTCGACCGACGACGCGAGGCCCGCGCGCACGCGCAGGCCTACGACGCGCGGGCCCGGGCGACGCTGTGGGCCCGCAGCGTCGACCTCGTCCGGCCCCACCTCTCGGACGCCGCGAGCACGCCCGGGAGCTCCGCGCCCTACCGCCCGGACGGCGACGACCGGTAGCGCTGCTCCAGGTCCCTGACCTCGTCGATCCCGACCAGCTCGGTGAACTCGTCGAATCCGGGCAGGGCCGGGAGCGACGCCGCGGGGGTGCCGTCGCGACGCAGCGTCCCGAGCAGCGAGCGGATCCCGGCCGTGGCCGCGAGCAGCGTCCCCACCGGGAAGAGCACCAGCGCGAAGCCCAGCTCGCGCAGACGCGGGAGCGGCAGCGGGGGAGTCCGGCCGCCCTCGGCCCAGTTGAACACCAGGCGGTACCCGGACAGGGCCGTCGCGACCTTCTCGATGTCGGCCTCGGAGGTCGGGGCCTCGACGAAGAGCAGGTCGGCGCCGGCGTCGGCGAAGCGGCGGGCGCGCGCGAGCGCGGCGTCCACGCCCTCGACCTGGGCGACGTCGGTGCGCGCAATGAGCACCAGGTCCGGATCGGTGCGCGCGTCGACGGCCGCACGGATCTTCGCCTCCATGTCCTCGACCGGGACGACCACCTTGCCCGCCAGGTGGCCGCACTTCTTGGGCAACACCTGGTCCTCGAGGTGCAGCCCCGCCACCCCGGCCTGCTCGTACTCGCGGACCGTGCGGATGACGTTGATCGGGTTCCCGTAGCCGGTGTCGGCGTCGGCGAGCAGTGGAACGTCGAGCACCGCGGCCATCCGACGAGCGTTGTCGACCATCTCGGCCTGCCCGAGCAGCCCGACGTCCGGCCGCCCGAGCAAGGACGCGGTGGTGCCGAACGCGGTCATGTAGGCGACGTCGAACCCCGCCTGCTCGACCAGCCGTGCCGAGAGGGCGTCGTAGGCGCCCGGCGCGAGCACGGGATCGCCGGTCGCCGCCGCGGTGTCGAGCAGCGCCCGCAGGCGTGCCCGCCGGTTGCCGGGGGCGCTGAGCAGATCGGCCATCGGGAACCTCCGATTGTGTACACGTGGGGCCCTGCTCGGACGTAACAACGGGATGAACTGCTCGAACGCCCTTGCCGTGGCCGATGACCGACCCTACGTTGCGTACAACCTAAGCGGGAGGTGGCATGATCCGGGTGTCCGAGCGGGCGTCGGAACGGGCCACGGGTGCGCTGCGCGAAGCGATTCTGGCCGGTGACCTCGCGGGCGGGGCGCGCCTCGGCGAGGTCGAGCTCGCCGAGCGGCTCGGACTCAGCCGCACCCCCGTGCGCGAGGCGCTGTCGCGGCTGGCCGCCGAGGGACTGGTCGACCTGCACGCCCACCGCGGGGCCCGGGTCGCCACCTACAGCCCGGCCGACCTGGAGGGCATCTTCGACGTGCGTTGCGCCCTCGAGCCCCGTGCCACCGCCCGGGCCACCGCTCGGGCCCACGACGACGACCTCGTCGATCTCGACGCCCTGGCCGCGCGCATGCTCGAGGTCGGCGCCCCGGGGCCCGACCAGGACCTCGACGGGCTCGTCGGTCTCAACCGCGACTTCCACGCCCGGCTGCTCGCGGTGGCCGATGCGCCGGCACTCGCGGCGGCCCTCGCCAACGTCGTGCACACCCCGGTGGTGCTGCGGACCTTCCACACCTACGACCCGGCGTCGCTGGCCCGCAGCCTGGCCCACCACACCGAGATCGTCGCCGCGCTGCGGGCCCGTGACGGCGACTGGGCGTCGGCGGTGATGCGCAGCCACATCGCCAACGCCCGTGCGGTCATGGTCGGGCCACGACCGGGGGCGTCGGCGTGAGCATGCACGGGGACGGCTTCGCCGGGATCGGCGCAGCTGCTCGCGTCGCTGGAGCGCCCGGCCGCCGAGGGGAACATGGCGTTCCTGTCCCTGCCGGTGGTCAAGGGATCCTACGAGCGGGTGGCCACGCAGCTCGACGAGATCGCGGTGTCCACCGGGATCGACGGCGCGCTCCTGACCTGGCCCGACTTCGTCGACGGCGTCACCAAGTTCGGCGAGCGGGTCAAGCCGCTGCTCTCCGACGCCGCGCCCGCGAGCGCCACCGGGAACCCCGCGGCCTGAACCCGCCTCGGCGGCGTGCCGCGGCGTCCGCGGGTCAGGTGACGCGGGTGCTCCGGCCGTGCCAGTAGGGCTCGCGCAGCTCCCGCTTGAGGATCTTCCCGGCGCCGGACTTGGGGAGGGGTTCGGTGCGCTGCTCGACCGCCCGGGGGACCTTGTAGCCCGCGATCGAGTGCCGGCAGTGGGCGATGAGGTCGTCCTGGCTGGTCTCGCCGCGGACGGTGACCACGGCGTGCACGGCCTCGCCGTAGCGCTCGTGGGGGATACCGAAGACGGCGGCCTCGACGACGGCGGGGTGGGAGTAGAGGGCGTTCTCGACCTCGGCGCTGTACACGTTCTCCCCACCGGTGACGATCATGTCCTTGGCGCGGTCGACGAGGAACAGGTAGCCGGCCTCGTCGAGGAAGCCGAGGTCGCCGGAGGCGAACCAGCCCTCGTGCAGGGCGGCCGAGGTCTCCTGCGGCTTGTTCCAGTAGCCGGCGAAGACGTTGGCGCCGCGGATGGACACCTCGCCGACCTCCCCGGGGGCGGCGGACACCCGCTCGGCGGGGTCGCCGACGCGAACCTCCACCCCGACGGCGGGGCGACCGCACGAGAGGGCGCGGGGCGTGTCGAGCAGCCGCTGCTCCTCGGGGAGCAGCGTGACGATGGGGGAGGTCTCGGTCAGCCCGTAGATGTGCAGCATCGAGGCGCCGGGGAACGTCGCGTGCGTGCGGCGCAGCAGTTCCACCGCGGAGGGCGAGGAACCGTGGCTGAGCCAGCGCAACGACGAGACGTCGCGCGGACGGTCGCGCTGCTCGGTGGCCAGCGCGTCCATCATCGTCGGCACCACGAGGGTCGCCGTGACCTGCTCGCGCTCGATGACGTCGAGCACGACGTCGGGCGCGAACGCGGGAACGACGACCTGCGCTCCGCCCGCCCAGATCGTGGCCAGCGTCCCGATGGTGCCCGCGGCGTGGAACATCGGCGCGACCACCAGCCATCGGGTGTCCGCCGTGAAGGGCCAGCAGGCCATGAAGTGGAAGGCGTTGGCCACGAGGTTGCCGTGGGTGAGCATGACGCCCTTGGCCGCGCCGGTGGTACCGCCGGTGTAGAAGATGCCGGCGAGGTCGGATTCGGCGGTGTCGGCGAGCCAGTCCTGCTCCTCGGCCCCGTGGAGCAGCTGCTCGTAGCCCTCGACGAGGTCGACGGTGCGCACGCCGAGCTCGTGTGCCCCCGCCACGGGCCGGTCGGTGAACAGGACCTCGGCGCCCGAGTCCCGCAGCGCGTACAACCGCTCGGGGTCGGTGTGGCGCACGTTGAGGGGGACGACGACGTATCCGCACATCGGCAGGCCGAGGTAGAGCTCGACGTAGCGATGGCAGTTCGCGCCGAGCACCGCGACGCGGGAGCCGCGCCGCAGGCCCAACCCGGCGAGGGCTCCGGCGAGACGGCGGATGCGGCGGGCCGTCTCGCGATAGGTCAGCGATGTCCCGCCGCAGGTCACCGCCGTGTCGCCCGGGCCGACGGTCAAGGCTCGGCGCAGGGCCGCGGCCATGGTGTGCGTCGGGTTGGCGCGGTCGCCGGCCGGGGCCAGCTCGCGCAGGTCGTGCTGGGCCCCGAGCGTCGTCATCGACTGCCTCCGAGATGATCGAACGATCGTTCGGTCGGAGGACCGGAGGTTAGCACCGGGGCACGGCCGGGACCAGGCGGCGTCCGCGAGGCGAGGCCCTACATTCGGCGGTGTGACTCGCGGGGAATCCACAGCGCCGCCGGAGCGGGCCCGCGGGGCGGGGCCGCGCGCCGGTCGCGGGGAGCGGGCGAGCTATGACATGGACTCGCTGGTGGTGGTCGCTGCGCGGGTTTTCAACGAGCGCGGGTACGACGCGACCAGCATGGAGGACCTCTCCCGCGCGGCGGGGATCACCAAGTCGTCGTTCTACCACCACGTCTCGGGCAAGGAGGCCCTGCTGCGTGCGGCGCTCGAGCGCGCTCTCGACGGGCTGTTCGGCATCCTCGAGGAACCGGCGGCGACCCAGGGGTCACCCCTGCCACGGCTGCGCCACATCGTCCGACGTCAGGTGGAGGTCCTCGACGCCGAGCTGCCCTACGTGACGGTGCTGCTGAGGCTGCGGGGCAACACCGAGACCGAGCGATGGGCCCTCGGGCGGCGTCGCGAGTTCGACCAGACCGTGTCCGAGCTGGTCCGCGCCTCGGCGGTGGCCGGCGAGCTGCGCGCGGGTGTCGATCCCGCGGTGGCCTCCCGGCTGCTCTCCGGCGTCGTCAACTCGCTGGTCGACTGGTACCGACCCGGGCGCATCGCCGTCGCCACCCTCGTCGCCCAGGTCGAGCGCATGGCCTTCGAGGGCCTGAGCGCACCGCCCTGACGGCGGTACCGACCGGGTTGCAGCGCCCGGCCCACTGCGGCAGCATCGCAACCGAACGAACATTCGGTGCGGTGAAGGTGAGGCGGATGGACATCACCGACGAGCGACTCCGCGAGCTCGAGGAGGCGTTCGACCGGACCGTCGCCTCGGACGGGCGGGTGGAGCCGCGGGACTGGATGCCCGAGGAGTACCGCACGACCCTCGTGCGCCAGATCGCCCAGCACGCCCATTCCGAGATCATCGGCATGCAGCCCGAGGGCAACTGGATCCTGCGCGCCCCGAGCCTGCGCCGGAAGGCGATCCTAGTGGCCAAGGTCCAGGACGAGGCCGGCCACGGGCTCTACCTCTACTCGGCGACGGAGACCCTGGGTGTCGACCGCGACGAGCTCACCGAGAAGCTCATCGACGCGAAGCAGAAGTACTCCTCGATCTTCAACTATCCGACGCTGAGCTTCGCCGACATCGGCGTCATCGGCTGGCTCGTCGACGGCGCGGCCATCTGCAACCAGGTTCCGCTCTGCCGCTGCTCCTACGGTCCCTACGCGCGGGCGATGATCCGCATCTGCAAGGAGGAGTCCTTCCACCAGCGCCAGGGCTTCGAGCTGCTGCTGTCGCTGATGGCCGGCACCGACGCCCAGCGCGAGATGGTGCAGGACGCGGTGAACCGCTGGTGGTGGCCCTCGCTGATGATGTTCGGACCGGCCGACGGCGACTCGCCCAACTCGCAGCAGTCGATGGCCTGGAAGATCAAGCGCCACACCAACGACGAGCTGCGCCAGCGCTACGTCGACATGTCCGTGCCCCAGGCCGAGGTCCTCGGGGTCACGATCCCGGACCCTGAGCTGCGGTGGAACCCCGAGCGTGGCGCCCACGACTACGGCGAGATCGACTGGGCGGAGTTCACCCAGGTGGTCAAGGGTGCCGGCCCGTGCAACGCGCAGCGCCTGGCGCACCGCCGCGCCGCCCACGAGAACGGGCAGTGGGTCCGCGACGCCGCGACGGCCTACGCGGCCAAGCACGGCACCCGGGCCGGGGTGGCAGCGTGAGCGCCGATCCCACGCCCCACACCGGCGACCAGCCCGGGACCCCGAAAGGCCGCTGGCCGCTCTACGAGGTGTTCGTGCGCGGCAAGCGCGGCCTCAACCACGTGCACGTCGGGTCGCTGCACGCGCCGGACGACGAGATGGCCCTGCACAACGCCCGCAACCTCTACACCCGCCGCAACGAGGGCGTGAGCATCTGGGTGGTGCGCGGCGACGCGATCACCGCGTCCAGCCCGCACGAGAAGGACCCGTTCTTCGCGCCCAGCGGCGACAAGATCTACCGGCACCCGACGTTCTACGAAATCCCCGATGACGTCCCGCACATGTAGGGAGGAGGCGCCGGTGGCCCCCCCGACCGAGCACGGCGAGACCAACGCCTACCGGTCGTTGGCCGCGACCCTCGACGGCGACGAGGACCGCTGGGCCTTCGGCTCCGGCTTCGACGACCCGGTCGGTGCTGCGGCCGAGGTCTCCACTCCCGTCCCGGCGGGCGTCGACGCGGCCGATCTCGCGACCTACTGCCTGATGCTGGGCGACGACGCGCTCGTCGCCTCCCAGCGCCTCGCCGGGTGGGCCACGAACGCCCCCGAGCTCGAGGAGGAAGTGGCGCTGGCGAACATGGCGCTCGACCTGCTCGGCCAGGCCCGCATCCTGCTCTCGCGGGCCGGGCACCTCGGCGCGGCCGAGCCCTACCGCCGCCCCGCCGGCCCGCAGCCCGACGAGGACGTGCTCGCCTACTTCCGCGACGAGCGCGCGTTCCGCAACGTCCTCCTCGTCGAGGCCGACCTCGGCGACTTCGGCCGCACCATGGCGTGGCTGTTGGTGCTCTCCTCCTGGCGGCTCGGACTGATGTCGCGCCTGGTGGCTTCCGCCGACCCGGTCCTCGCCGCCGTCGCAGCGAAGGCCGTCGCGGAGCTCACCTACCACCGTGACTACGCCGCCCAGTGGGTCCTGCGCCTCGGCGACGGCACCGAGTACTCCCACGAGCGCATGCAGGCGGGCCTCGACGACGTCTGGCCGTTCGTCGATGAGCTCTACACCACCCACCACGTCGAGCGGCGCCTGCTCGACGCCGGGGTCGCGGTCGACCCGGCGGCCACGCGCGGCGACCTCGACGGCGTGCTCGACCAGGTTCTGCCCCTTGCCCGTCTCGAGCGGCCGCAGCGCACGGCCGTCGGCCAGGTGGCCGGGCTCGGTGGTCGCGACGGCGTGCACACCGAGGAACTCGGGCCGGTGCTCGCGCTGATGCAGTCCCTCGCCCGGGCGCACCCCGAGGCGACGTGGTGAGCACCGACGCCGCTGCCGGTCCCGACGCCGCCGTCTGGGCCGCCGCGGCCACCGTCGTCGACCCCGAGATGCCGATGCTGACGCTGGCCGACCTCGGGGTCCTGCGCCGCGTCGACGCCACCGTCGACGGCACGGTCCGGGTGTCGATCACACCGACGTACTCCGGGTGCCCCGCGCTCGAGGCCATGCACGACGACCTGCGCCGCGCCCTGCACGACGCGGGCTACGACCGCGTCGAGGTCCGCACCGTGTTCTCCCCGCCGTGGAGCACCGACCGGATCAGCGAGGACGGGCGGCGCAAGCTCGCCGAGCACGGGCTCGCCCCGCCCGACCGGGTCGGGCCGCGGCGCACCGGACCGGTCCCGCTGACCCTCGCCCCGCCGGTCGGGGTCGTGCGCTGCCCGCAGTGCGGCTCGCCCGACACCGAGCTGATCTCCCGGTTCGGGGCGAACGCCTGCACCGCACTGCGGCGCTGCACCGCCTGCTCCGAGCCGTTCGAGCACGTCAAGGAGATCTGAATGAGCACCGCGACAGGAGCTGCGGGCTTCCACCGCCTGCGGGTCGGCGGCGTGGACCGCCTGTGCGCCGACGCGGTCGCGGTGACCTTCGAGGTGCCGCAGGATCTGCGCGAGGTCTACGGGTTCCGCGCCGGCCAGTACCTGACGGTGCGCCAGTACGTCGACACCGCGGACGGCCCACGCGAGGAACGCCGTTCCTACTCCATCTGCGCTCCCGAGGGCGCCGCGCCCCGGATCGGGGTCCGGCGGGTCGACACGGGCCTGTTCTCCGAGTGGGTGGTCGACCGGCTCGCCGCCGGCGACGAGCTCGAGGTCGGATTGCCGGAGGGCCGCTTCAGCCCCGACCTGGCCACGGACAGCGACGCAGCCGGCTCCCACCACGCGCTGATCGCCGCCGGCTCGGGGATCACCCCCGTCCTCTCGATCGCGGCGACGGTGCTCGCCGCGCACCCCGAGAACCAGGTCAGCCTCGTCTACGGCAACCGCCGCACCGACACCGTGATGTTCACCGAGGACCTCGCCGACCTCAAGGACCGGTACGGGCCCCGCCTGCAGCTCGATCACGTGCTCTCGCGCGAGCCGATGGAGGCCGAGATTTTCGCGGGGCGACTGGACAGGAACAAGCTCGGGACGCTGCTCCGCTCGGTGCTGCCGGCGCCCGACGTCGACCACTGGTGGTTGTGCGGGCCGTTCGGCATGGTCACCGACGCCCAGGAGGTCCTCGCCGAGCTCGGCGTGCCGTCGGATCGCGTGCACCGCGAGCTGTTCTACGTCGGCGCCCCGCCGCCCGACCCGGTGCGCCACGACGACGAGAGCCTGGACGACTCCGCCGGGGCCGAGGGCACCGTCATCCTGAATGGTCGCTCCACCTCCGTCACCCTGCCCCGCTCGCACCGCGTCCTCGACTCCGCGCAGAGGGCGCGCTCGGACCTGCCCTTCGCGTGTCGGGGAGGGGTCTGCGGCACCTGTCGGGCGAAGGTCACCGAGGGCGAGGTACGGATGGTCCGCAACTTCGCGCTGGAGGACGACGAGGTGGAGGCCGGGTTCGTCCTCACCTGCCAGTCGTTGCCGGTGTCGGAGTCCGTCGTCATCGACTACGACGTCTGATTCCTCGTGGGCGAAGGAGCTCCGCAGATGACCGAGGTAGTGCAGAGCGACGCCCCGGGCGCGAGCGGGGCGATCAGCGCGGCGGCCCGGCGCATGTGGGACGACGACGCGGCGTCGCACAAGCTCGGCATGGAGCTGCACGCGGCCGCCGACGGGGCGGCGAGGGTGACCATGACGATCACCGCGGACATGGTCAACGGCCACGGCATGGCGCACGGCGGCTACCTGTTCCTCCTCGCCGACTCGGCGTTCGGGTGCGCCTGCAACAGCCCCGGACCCGTGACCGTGGCGGCCGCCGCCGACATCGTGTTCGTCGCTTCCGCGCGCGAGGGGGACGAGCTGGTCGCCGAGGCCACGGAGCGGACCCGCTTCGGGCGCAGTGGGGTCTACGACGTCGAGGTGCGCCGCAGCGCCGACGACCAGGTCATCGCCGAGTTCCGCGGGCGGAGCCGGACGCTCAAGGGGACCTGAGTCGCCGTCAGGAGACCAGGGGGGAGGGGGACAGCCAGCTGCCTCGGGGTGGGAGGCCGCCCGAGTTCCGGGATCGAGTTTCATTTCTGCCTAGAATCCTGGGTAGGCTCGGGCCGGCTCCGGACGGCTCCGACCTTGAGTAGGTGGGCGATGAAGTTCGACACGAGGGACCTGATCAGCGTCAGTGACGCGAGCAACCGCGGCGTTTCCAACCTCGTGAAGGAGGCCTCGGAGGGTCGGCCCAAGGTCGTTCTGCGCAACAACAAGCCGGTCGCGGCCGTCGTCGGGATGGACGAGCTCGATCGTCTCAGCCGCCTGGACGAGATCGAGGACGACCTCCGACTCCTGAGCATCGCGATCGCGAGGACGGTGCTCGACCACCGCGATCGGTACACCCTGGACGACGTGGCCAAGGAGTTCGGCGTCGACCTGGATGCCGACGACTGATCCACGGTCGTGGCCCAGGTCCTCCTCACCGATGATGCTCGCGACGATCTCCGTCGCCTCGACGGCGGTGCCCGTCGGCAGGTCCTCAAGGCGCTTCGGAAGCTCGAGGACGAACCATCCGCGCGCGGCGCACCCCTCGGCCGACGCAGCGGAGGTGATCTGACGACGTTCCGCAAGCTGGTCGTCGGTGACCAGGACTACCGCGTGGTCTACCGCGTCGAGGCCGACGGGAACGTGGTCGTGGTGTGGGTGGTAGGTCGACGGGCGGACGGCGCGGTGTACGGGACCGCTGTGGCCCGCTTGCGGGATCGTGGCGATGCCGTTGCGGAGCAGGTGGCGGACGCCGTCGATCAACTCTGGCGGGAGGACCACTGACGGCTCACGACCAGCTCCGCCGGTGGCCGTCCGGCACCTGTACGCGGCGGTGCTGCGACCCGGTGGCCGCCGCTCCAACCACGGCTCCAGCGGCTCCCGCGTGGGTTGGGAGCGACCAGCGCCTCTGGGTCGTGAACGGTTGAGGGCGTAACCTCGACGTCACGAGACCGGTTGTATGAACCCGTCCATGACGCTCCGGATGGAGATCCTATGGCGACGTTCAAGGCCACATCTGGGGACGACACCCGGTTCGCTACGCGACTGGCGGCCGAAGCCATGGCTCAGGAACGCGACCTCGGTCGGGCAGCGCGTGTTGTCGCCGGGCGGTCGCTCGGCGTGGAGGACTGCGTCGAGCTTCTGAGCATGCTCGGTCTAACGGCAGGCCCGGAGCCCGTTCACGCTCCTCGCGAAGGGCAGTGACCGGAGGGCCAGCAGTGCCGTCTGCGCAGAGCGGGACCGCTTCATCGTGCGCTCCATGGTCGCCAACGGGTGCGGTCCCGGCGTTACGTCACATGCGGGCGGTCACGACCACGGGCCGGCAGATGCAGCCGCGTGTCCATGCCGACGCTACCGTCGCCGTGCAGAACCGCACGCCGAGAGCGTCGTGGGCGTTCCACGCGTGCGGGCAGGCCGCACAGGCACCGAGGACGTTCAGGGGACTCGTCACGTGCGGCTCCGGCGTCATCCCGGTACTCCCGTCCCCGGTCGAAAGACCGGACAGCCCTGCGCCGAGCGGGCCCCGGTGCTATCGACGCTACGCGGGGGAACGGGCGCGCGGGGTCAGGACACCCGGAGAGCGCGGGGTTCGCGGTCGCCCCGCGGTGGCCCTGGCTCCGCCATGTCGTGCGGTGCCCTCCACCGGCAATGGGCCGTCGTGATCAGGATGTGTCGTTGTCGCGAGCCTGCTGGGCGGCCGGCTCTCCCTCCTTGTCGGTTCCCTCGCTCCGCGACTCGTCCTCGGTCGGGCCCTTGCGTGCGTTCTCCTGGGCCTGCTGGGCGGCGCGCTCGCCCTCATGGTCGTGCTCGGTCACTGTTCCTCCAGAGGGGAGATCTCGTCGGGGGACGTCCGCCACCCTCCCAGACGTGCGGCCGACGCGCGCCCGCCGAAGGGCCGAGCCTCGGGGCTGCCGACCTGGTGAGGCTCCGCGGATGACACGGCTCCGCCGGGTCGACGGGTGAGCGCGCGGTTCTCCGAACTCGACTGGCGAGGAACGCCGATGGGGGAGCTCGTGCTGCGTCGACGGCGGATGCCGTCGAGCACGGAGGACGTCTTCGAGGTCAAGCTCGGCGACGACTTCCTCATGTCGAGCATGTTCACCGTGGCCGAGGAGGAGATGGCCCGCCTCGCGCTGGCGGCGGTGCCCGGCGAGGGCCTCGACGTCGTGGTGGGTGGGCTCGGTCTGGGCTACACGGCCCGAACCGTGCTGGAGAGCCCGCGGGTGGGCTCGCTGCTCGTGGTTGAGACCCTCGGCGAGGTCATCGAGTGGCATCGGCGCGAGCTGGTGCCCACGTCGACCTCGCTCGTCTCCGACGAGCGGTGTGTGCTGCGGGAGGGCGACTTCTTCGCGTTGCTCGGGTCCCCGACGGGACTCGACCCGGCCGATCCGGACCGCCGGTTCCACGCGATCGTCGTCGACATCGACCACTCGCCCCGGCACCTGCTCCACGAACGCCATGGCGACTTCTACCGAGCGACGGGCCTCGACCGACTGGCCCGCCGCCTGCACCCGGGCGGGGTCTTCACGCTCTGGTCGAATGATCCGCCCGACGCGGACTTCATGGCGGTGCTGGGCTCGTGCTTCGCCACCGCCGAGGCCGAGGTCGTGCGGTTCGACAACCCTCTGCAGGACCGGGAGGCGACGAACACGGTGTACGTCGCGACCGTTGCGCCGGGGGAACTGTCGTCCTGATCACCGTCCCTGCGCTCCCGCCAGGATCGCGCGCAGTCGTGCGGCGAACGCGTCGGGGTCCTCGACGAACCCGATGTGGCCGCCGGGGAACATCGTCGGCTCGACGCCGAGCGCCGCGGCGAGCGCGGTCGACGTCCGGTCGCAGACCTGACCGGCCGACTCGTCGCCGATCCCCACCACGATGCGGGGCGAGCCGTCGCGCAGGGCCGCGATGTCGGGCTCCCAGCGGGCGGTCGGGCGCATCTCGTGGACGAAGAAGAAGTGCTCGTCGGCGACCTCCTGCGGGTCGCGCTCGGCGGGCGCCACGGGCGACCCGCCGTCCCCGTCGTGCTCCGGCATGGTGATGTCGGCGGCGGCCAGGAACTTCGTCCAGGCCGCCGCGGGGCCGTCGCAGAGGTAGGTGGCGATGATGTCGTCGGTCGCGGCGCGGCGCTGCTCGCGGTCGTCGAGCAGCTCCTCCAGCGGGGGCTCGTGGGCGACGACGGTGCGGACCTCCTCGGGGTGGGCCTGCGCGAGGGCCAGCACGCTGACGGCGCCGCCGCTGGAGCCCACGACCACCGCGGGACCGGTATCGAGGTGGGCGATGAGGCGGGAGAGGTCGTCGGCGCGCATCCGGGGCGTCGAGTCCTGGTTGGGGTCGTCGACCGCGCTGCGGTTGATGCCCCGCGGGTCGAGGGTGAGCACGGTGTGGTCGGCAGCGAGCAGGTCGGCCAACGGCGCGAAGAACGTGGCCCCCATCGGGGATCCGACGAGCACCATGAGGGGGCCCTCGCCGCGCAGCTCGTAGTACAGCCGCGCGCCGGGAACGTCGAGGGTCGCGGCGGTGGCGGGAGCGGTCGTCGTGGGGGTCATCCGGAACTCCTGGCGCGGGGCGGGGTGATGCTCGGTCGGAGAGGAGACTCTCGCCATCGGGGAGACTCATCGCGGTGAGCGAGATCTTTCGCAGTCCACGGACACCGCGGTGTCGGAGCGCCCGCTGGCCGAGGACCCCGACCTCGCCCGGGCCCGCGACGGTGACGACGCCGCGTTCACCCGGCTCGTGGAGCCGCTGCGAGCGGAGCTGCACGCCCACTGCTACCGCATGCTCGGCTCGACCCACGACGCCGACGACGCTCTGCAGGACGCCCTGGTGCGGGCCTGGCGGGGGCTCGCGCGGTTCGAGGCCCGCAGCTCGCTGCGCTCCTGGCTCTACACCGTGGCCACCCGGACCTGCCTGGACACCGCCGAGGGTCGGAGCAGGCGGGCGCTGCCGGTCGACCTCGGCCCGTCCAGCGGTCGCGCGTGGTCGGCGACGTCCCGCGGAACGACGTCGCGTGGCTGGGTCCCTATCCGGACTCGGGGCTCGCCGATGTCCCCACGAGCCCGCACGCGCGCTACGAGCAGCGCGAGGCCGTCGAGCTCGCCTTCGTCGCCGCGCTGCAGCACCTGTCAGGCAACCAGCGGGCGGCGCTGCTCCTCTTCGAGGTCCTCGACTTCTCCGCGCTGAGTACGTGTCGGGAAAGTTGATCTGATCGGCGTGTCGGCTTAGTTCCAAGATCTTCTCTGAAGATGCTGGGCCGGTGACTGATCATGGCGGTCGGCGGGGCTACCCCACCGACCTGACCAACGAGCAGTGGGCGCTGGTGGCGCCGCTGCCGCCGCCCGAGCGCGGCGGCCGGGGGTTCGGCCGCCCGCTCAAACACCCGCGCCGCGAGATCGTGAACGCGATCTTGTACCAGGCCCGCACCGGCTGTTCGTG
>JAABUP010001758.1_pt1 | contig 44372 bp, 42 predicted proteins | sample 5559201 | NCBI WGS metagenome assembly JAABUP01 (sample SAMN10711887, study PRJNA513373) | rock metagenome | isolation source: Antarctica rocks | place: Antarctica
CGACATCCGGGCCTGGGTCCAGAACTGGAACGTCAACCCCAAGCCGTTCATCTGGACCAAGACCGCCGACCAGATCCTCGAATCACTTGCACGACTTCTTCAACGAATCAACGGCGGAGGACACTAGGAAGGACCCCTCTTTATCTCCGTATCTATGGGTAGTGACATTTCTGGTGATGAGCCGGGTCAGCGCCTGCTCGTTGACCGAGGCCGCTAAGCGGTAACGCCAGCCGCGTCCGTCGTCGGACTGCTCGACCTCGACCAGCCCGAGAGCGTGCACCTCTTGTAGCCCGCGGTCGACGGTGGAGCGCGGGCGCTGCAGCCGCTTCGTCACTTCGGTGGTCCGACTACCGGGGTTGTCGAGCAGGTCTGCGAGTACGGCGAGTCGAAGCGGCGGGACGGAGTCTCCGGCTACCCGCACCGCGATCGACAGCGCGCGCTCATGCTCGGCGCCCAGTGCCAGGCCTCCACGGACGAGCTGCCCGAGCATCTTGGCGAACCGCGTCGGTGCTTCTGGTGCGTGAGCCTCCACGACCTCACCGCGGTAGTCCCGCTCGACCGCGGTCCTGGCGAGGGTGACGAGGTCAGCGAGGCCGAGCAGTACCCGCATGTCGGCCTCGACGAGCACCGCCCTTGCGGGGTCGACACCGGCCAGCACCGCCCCGGCCGCTGCGGCCAGTTCAGGACGCATCTGCTCCTCGTGGCCGACGTTCTGCAGCGCTTGCCAGCCTGCGTCGAGTCGACCGACCCTGCTGTCGACTCGTACAAGGGCGAAGCGGTCACCCATGGAGGCAATGACGCCGTGCGCACTGTCGTAGGCGCTTGTCACGGCACCGATGACCGAGAGCCGGCCCGTCCACAGCAGGCTGCGGCCGCCATCGGTGCCGACGTTGCGCTCCCAACGCCCGTCGTAGACCTCACGGAGCGCGGCGAGTACCGCGGCACGGACGTCGCGGTTCATCGACAGGATCGTGGTGAAGTCCTTCACGACGACGATCCCGCTGCTGCCGACCTTCCGCAGCAGGCCACCGGTCGCATTCGCGGCCTGCTCCTTACGCGGGGAGGCCGACAGCAGAGCGCCTTCGCTGCTGATGGTGGACGTGACGTAGGCGCCGGCACCGATCAGGGAACCGACCGTCTCCGTCTTCGCGTTTCCCGGACCCGACACGACCAGAAGCCAGACGGGGTCGCCGTCGAGCTGCTGGACTGCGCCGGTGGCGAGCACGATGTCGAGGGCTGCGAGGTCGAAGCTGCCGCCGAGCCACTTGTCGTAGACCTTGTGCGCGGCCTCCAGCGTGATCGTCGGTCCCCCCCGGGTCGGCCTCGTCGGTGAGCGCGGCCTCGAAGGCCGCTGCGGCTGCGCTCACCACAGCCCACCTCGCACGACCACCCGTTGCCCGGCCTGCCTGGCGGCCGCGGCGAGGTCATCGACGCGCTTGACCGACACCAGCCAGCAGCGCAACTGGTGGTCGTATTGCCACGGCAGGTCAAGGTCGTTGAGCAGTCGGCCGACGCCGGAGCCGGCGACGAGCGCGGTGTGCGGCAAGGTGCCGGTCGTGATGGTGAGCGTTGCCGTGCGGGTCGCTGTCATAAGGAGGTCACCCTGCTGAGCGCGGTCAGCGCGGCAGCCGTCTCGCTGGCGACCAGCTCGGCGACGCCGGCTAGCGCGCCGGTCTCGGCGACCTGGCACAGCCGCACACCCGCGTCGTGTACGCGGCGACGAGCCGTGTGCTCTTGAACGATGCGGAGTCTGTGCCCGGCGGCAAGCGGCACGGGCGCACCCTCGAACAGGTTCGCCAGCAGGACGCCCGCGGCACCGTCGCCGTTGCCGAGCGCGGTGCTGGCAATCTCCCCACTGCGGCGCAGCTCGCCGAGGACGGCTACCGGGCCGATGTCGGGCGCGTCGCTGTCGAGCAGGCGGCGCATCGCTGCAACAGTGATCCGGCACGCCTCGACGGTTAGGTCGTCGTCGACGAGCCGCTCGAGGATTGGGCAGGCGTCGGCGGGTGTGCTGGCGAGCAGTGCGCCGACCAGTTCGCGCTCGGCGTCGGGGCAGGCGATGAGGGCACTCATGCGGCCCACCCGCCAGCGAGGGCCTCAAGACCGGCGCGTTCTTCGGACTCGATGGTCCGGGTGAAGGCCAGAGCGCCCGGGTCGATGTGCGCCTCGATGGCGTCGCGGAGCACCTGGCGCAGGATGCTGGCGGGGATCGCGTCGACCTCGACGGACTCGCCCACGAACTTCGCCGACCTGCTGTCGGTGTTCTTCGTCGGCCTGGTCGGCAGGCCGTACAGGTTGATCTGCTCCGGGGTGACGGCGATGCGCTCGAACTCCACCTCGGCGTGAGGGGCGAATTCCCTGACGCGTTCCCCGAAGCTGCGCCAAGCGTCGATCCCGGACGGGTCGTGATCACCGAGCTGGTAGACGAAGGTCGTCTTACCGCGCAGGTGGTTGCTCTGGACGCTCTGCGCGATGGAGTGCGTGAACGTCTCGCTGGAGTAGCCGCGGGTGATGCACAGCTCGACGTCGAACTCCGCGGTCACCGGGTACACCACGCCGCTGATGGCGTCCTTCTCTGAGATGACGATGACCTCGACGTCCTGGTCGTCCCACAGCGCGCGACGGTAGCTGGCGGCCATGTCGGCCAACATCTGCTCGGCACCGCTCCACGACTCGGGCTTGAGCCGCAGCCGGGTGCCGTCGGTGATCGAGGAGTACGCCACGATGCCGGCGCGTCGCAGGGCCAGCAGCCGGCGCTGCACGACTCCGTAGCCCTTCTCGGATTTGTCCACGCCGCCGACGCTGACCACCCGGTAGAAGACCCCGCGCACGGTGACGGGCGAGTCGGTGGCGACCGCGTTGACGATGGCCGCGTCGACCTCAGCGAGCTGGCGAGCAGTCCGCCGCACTCGGGCCTTTACGGGACTAGTGCCGTAAAGGATGGCGGTCATGCCGCCATCCCGAGATCGTGCCGCAGGCCGATCCTGTCGGGGGGCGCGGGTAGAGTCGGTGTCGTTGCCGCTCGACGATCCGCCGCCTTCTGCCCGGGGGCGGCGTTCGTCGTCTCCGGGCGGGCTCACGCGCCGGACCCGCCTGACGCTGCTGTGGAGTCCGAGGCGTGGGCGTTGAGCCACGCGATGACATCCTCTGCTGCGTAGCGCCGGTACTTGCCTACGCGAAACGACCGCGGGCCGGTTCCCTTGTAGTTCATCTGGTGCAGGGTTGATTGCGAGATGTCGAGGAACTCCGCAGTTTGCGGATGCGTCCAGAGCGGGTCCTTCCTCACGTCCACGGCCCTCCCGTTGTCGTATCGACGTAACTTGCTGTCGCTATGACGAGTTTGCCGACAGGGCTTGTCTCTGTCAAACCTGCGGTATACATTGTCGGTATGACAGAGACAGGGCGTCAGCCGGAGACGGTCAGTGACCTGGCGGCCCGGCGGATTCAGCAGCTACGCAAGGACCAGGGGATGGCATCCGCTGCCCGGCTCGCAGCGGAATGCTCGAGGCTGGGAGCCCCCGAGGTCACCACGAACACCATCGCCAACATCGAAAGCGGGCGTCGCGACAGCGACGGTCGGAGACGGCGCGACGTCACCGTCGATGAGCTGCTCGCCATCAGCGCTGCGCTCGGAGTAACACCCGTCGCGCTACTGGTTCACCCGCAGGAGGAGCACACCCCGATCATCGGCACCATCGCGGTACCGCCAGTTGAAGCACTCCTGTGGATGCTCGGAGAAGTGATGGCCAATCCCGCCAAGTACGGCGCGTGGTCAGAAGCGACGATCCCGGTTCGGCTAGTTCGCCGTTTCCACCAGGAGAGCACAGCCGCCGAGAACGCTCTCGGGATGCTGCGGCACCCCGAGATGCCCGAGGACCGCCGGGACAGTCTCGACAAGGCTCTCAGTCATGATCTGTCCCAGCTCGGCCGCACCCTCGCGGAGATGCGTCAGATCGGCATGACCCTCCCCGACGTGCCGCCCACGCTCGTCGACGAAGCACGACAACGGGGTGTATGGGACCAGGAGTTGCCAACGGTGCTTGTCGCGGACGCCCGACGCGGCGGAGCGTGGGAGGCTGACCGTGGCTAGCGTCGCCAGGCGCTCGGACGGCCGGTGGCGTGCGCGGTACCGCGACGCAGACGGTCGGGAGCACAGCAAGCACTTCCCTCGCAAGCTCGACGCCGAGCGGTGGGCAGCCACGCAGCGGGTGTCAGTCGACAGCGGCCAGCACGTCAACCCAAAGGCCGGCCAGCAGACGTTCGCCACCTACGCCGAGGCATGGCGCGCCATGCAGGACCACCGGCCGGGGACAGCCGCCCTCTACGAGCGGGTGCTGCGCCTCCACGCCTACCCGGTGCTCGGCACCCGGCCGCTGGCATCGCTGCGCCACAGCGACGCCCGGGCGTTCGTCACCGGCCTGAGCCGGACGCTGGCACCGAACACTGCACGCCAGGTGCATGCGATCGTCCGCACGATCTTCCGCTCGGCGGTGCACGACAGGCTCATCGTCGAGTCGCCGTTCGCACGGATCAAGCTCCCGTCGGTCGAGCGGACCAGGCTCGCGCCGCTCACGGTCGAGCAGGTCCGCCAGGTCGCTGCCGCAGCCCCGGAACGGTTGCGTGCCCTCGTCCTGACGGCGGCCGGGACGGGGCTGCGGAGTGGGGAGCTGCTCGGGCTGACAGTGGACAGCATCGACTTCCTGCGCCGTGAGCTGCACGTCCGCCAGCAGCTCGTCTACGTCCCGGGTACCGCGCCGTTCATCGGGGAGCCGAAGACTCCCGAGTCAAAGCGGACCGTGCCGCTCCCGCGGTTCGTCGTAGACGCGCTCGCCGAGCACCTCGCGTCGTTCCCGGCCGCAGACGACGGGCTGGTGTTCCAGGCGGATAAGGGCGGCCCAATACTGCGGACCACACTGAACGGCCGGTGGGTCCGAACGCTGCGCCGAGCCGGGCTGCCCGAGGACACGCACATGCACCACCTACGTCACCACTACGCCTCGGTCCTCATCGACGGCGGGGAGTCGGTGAAGGTCGTGCAGGAGCGCCTCGGGCACAGCAGCGCGGAGGAGACACTGCGGACCTACGCTCACCTCATGCCGCAATCAGACCAGCGGACGCGCAGCGTCGTGGAGCTAGCGTGGAGTGAGAATCAAGAGTCGTCGCTTCGAGATCGTGCGGACTCTGTGCGGACTGCCGGCCGGTAGCGAGCCTCTGACCTGCAAGGATGGCCCGTATGGACAAGCAGCAGGAGTTCGTCCTTCGCACGCTGGAAGAGCGCGACGTGCGCTTCGTCCGGCTCTGGTTCACCGACGTCCTGGGTGTTCTCAAGTCGGTCGCCGTCGCGCCGGCCGAGCTCGAGGGCGCGTTCGACGAGGGCATCGGCTTCGACGGCTCGGCCATCCAAGGCCTCACCAGAGTGACCGAGTCCGACATGCTTGCCCGGCCCGACCCCTCGACCTTCCAGGTGCTGCCTTGGCGCGGGCAGGTGCCCGGCGCCGCGCGGATGTTCTGTGACCTGCTGCTTCCCGACGGCACGCCGTCGCCCGCCGACCCGCGCCACGTGCTGCGCCGCACCCTCAAGCGGGCCTCCGATGCCGGATTCGCCTTCTACACCCATCCCGAGATCGAGTTCTTCCTCCTGCGCGACCGGCCGACACCCGGCCAGCCGGTGCCGCGCCCGGTCGACGACGGCGGCTACTTCGACCTCACCCCCCACGACGTCTCCCACGACTTCCGCCGCGACGCCATCACGATGCTCGAGCAGATGGGCATCTCGGTCGAGTTCAGCCATCACGAGGTGGCGCCGGGGCAGCAGGAGATCGACCTGCGCTACGCCGACGCCCTGACGACGGCTGACAACGTGATGACCTTCCGGCTGGTCATCAAGGAGGTCGCCGAGGCCCAGGGTGTGTACGCCACCTTTATGCCCAAGCCGTTCGCCGACCAGCCGGGGTCGGCCATGCACACCCACCTGTCGCTGTTCGAGGGTGACCGCAACGCCTTCTACGACGCTTCCGACCCGCTGAAGCTCTCGCCCGTCGCCCGTGGGTTCATCGCCGGGCTGCTCGTGCACGCCCCGGAGATCACCGCCGTCACCAACCAGTGGGTCAACTCCTACAAGCGGCTGTCGTGGGGCGGTGAGGCGCCCGCACATACAGCGTGGGGGCAGAACAACCGCTCGGCGCTGGTACGCGTGCCGATGTACAAGCCGAACAAGCCCAACTCGACCCGGGTGGAGTTCCGGCTGCCCGACCCCGCCTGCAACCCCTACCTGTCGTTCGCCCTCGTGCTCGCCGCCGGGCTGCAGGGCATCGACAAAGGCTACGAGCTGCCGCAGGGGACCGACGACGATGTCTGGGCGCTGTCGGACGGGCAGCGCGCGGCGCTGGGGATGGAGCCGCTGCCGGACTCGCTCGCCGCTGCCATCGCCGTGATGGAGCGCTCCGAACTGGTCCGCGAGACCCTCGGCGAGCACGTCTTCGACTTCTTCCTGGCCAACAAGCGGGCCGAGTGGGCCGACTACCGGCGCTCGGTCACACCGTTCGAGATCGACCGTTACCTCCCGATGCTGTGAGCCGTGCCGGCCTCGAGTCGCCGCCGCCCCCGAGCGGAGGTGGCAGGCGTACCAGCGGCCTGCCCGCCAGGCTGGCGCGGCTGGGCTTCGTCGACGTCAAGGCAGCGGCTCGGACCATCGAGACAACCGGGCTTGGCGAGGCGCGGGTCGTCGCTGTTGCCCGCGCCGCCAACCCCGACCTCGCGCTGGGGGCGCTGCAGCGCATGGCGGCAGCCAGTGGGCCCGCGCTGCTGGCCGCGCTGGCGGACGACCCGGTTCTCGAGCGGCGCCTCATCGCCGTCCTCGGAGCGAGCACCGCCCTCGGCGACCATCTCGTCCGCCACCCCGAGGATTGGCGGCGCCTCGTCGATGCCAAGCCGGCCGACATCAGCGCGGCGGCCGACCTGGACGCGCTGCGTACCGCCTACCGGTGCGAGCTGGCAGTGCTGGCCGCCCTCGACCTGCGGGCGGAGGTGACCTTCGACGCCGTCGGCGCGCGGCTCGCCGAGCTGGCCGAGCAGGCGCTGTCGGGAGCGCTGCGGCTCGCACAGCAGGAGCTGTCGGATGGCGCTGCACCCGTCAGTCTCGCCGTGATCGGCATGGGCAAGTGCGGCGGCCAGGAGCTGAACTACGTCAGCGACGTCGACGTCATCTTCGTCGCCCGCCCCGAGCCCAAGCCCGACGGAAGCCGAGACGAAGCCGCGTCGATGCGCACGGCGACCCGGCTGGCCGAGGCGATGATGCGAGGCTGCGCCGAGGCTGGCAGCGAGCCGGCGATGTTTCCGGTCGACCCCGCGCTGCGCCCCGAGGGCAAGGCCGGCCCGCTGGTACGCACCCTCGCCAGCCACGAGGGCTACTACCGGCGGTGGGCCAGCGGCTGGGAGTTCCAGGCGCTGCTCAAAGCCCGGCCGGTCGCGGGCGACGCCGCGCTGGGCCAGGCGTTCGTCGACCTGGTAGCACCGCTGGTCTGGTCGGCGGGATCGCGCCCCGGGTTCGTCGACGACGTGCAGGCGATGCGGCGGCGCGTCGAGCAGTCCGTCCCTGCGGGGCAGGCCTCGCGGCAGGTCAAGCTGGGCCCCGGCGGGCTGCGCGACGTCGAGTTCGCGGTGCAGCTGCTGCAGCTCGTGCACGGCCAGTACGACGACGGGGTGCGCAGCCCGACCACGCTGCGCGCGCTGGAGGCGCTGGCCAGGCATGGTTACGTCGGCCGCGTCGATGCCGTGTCGCTCGCCGCGTCCTACCGGTTCCTGCGGACCCTCGAGCACCGGATCCAGCTGCAGCAGCTGCGGCGCACCCACACCGTCCCGACGGGCAAGGCCGAGCTGCGCTGGCTGGCCCGCTCGATGGCGTTCCGCGACCCCGAGGCGCTCGCCGCCGAGCATGACAAGCAGGCCCGGGAGGTCCGCCGGCTGCACGAGAAGCTGTTCTACCGGCCGCTGCTCGGTGCCGTCGCGCGGCTGCCGGAGCCCGACCTCACCCTCTCGCCGGAGTCGGCTCGCCGCCGGCTGCAGGCCCTGGGGTTCGCCGAACCCGCATCGGCGCTGCGGAACCTGGCCGCCCTGACCACGGGGGTCAGCCGTACCGCCACGATCCAGCGGATGCTGCTGCCGGCGATGCTGGGTGAGTTCGCCGACGCCGCCGACCCCGACGCTGGGCTACTGGCCTACCGCCGGGTCAGCGACGCGCTCGGCTCGACCCCGTGGTACCTGCGCCTGCTGCGCGACGAGGGCCATGCCGCGCAGCGCCTCGCCCGCCTGCTGGCCAGCAGCCCGTACGTCGCCGACCTGATGACCCGCGCGCCGGAGTCGGTGCAGCTGCTGCGCAGTGACGAGGCGCTCGAACCGCGCAGCCGCAGCGCGCTGGAGCCCGCGCTGCTCGCCGTCGCGCGGCGGTGGTCGGACCCCACCCGGCCCGACCAGGGCGAGGTACGCACCGCGGCGGCCGCGGTCCGGGCCGTCCGCCGCACCGAGCTGCTGCGCATAGCCTGTGCGGACCTGCTGGGCCTGATCGACGTCGAGACCGTCGGCAGGGCCCTGTCCGACGTGACCCTGGCCCTGCTCGAGGCCACGCTCGAGGTGGCGTTCCGCACCGTGGAGGGCGGCTGGGGGCGGCGGCTGCCGGTCGGGCTTGCGGTCATCGCACTCGGCCGGCTCGGGGGGCGCGAGATGGCGTACTCCAGCGACGCCGACGTGCTGTTCGTGCACGAGGCCCAGCCCGGCGCCGACGGCGAGCGGGCACCGGAGCAGGAGGCCGCCCGCGCTGCCCAGGCCGTCGCGGAGGAGATGCGCCGGCTGCTCGGCCTGCCCGCGGCCGACCCGCCGCTGGTCATCGACATGGGTCTGCGTCCCGAGGGCCGCTCGGGGCCGCTGACCCGGTCGCTGGCCTCGTACACGGCCTACTACCGGCGCTGGTCGCTGGGCTGGGAGGCGCAGGCGCTGCTCCGGGCCGAGCTGGCCGCGGGTGACGCCGACCTCGGCGCCCGGTTCCTGGCCCTGGCCGACACCGTCCGGTACCCGGAGTCGCTGGACCGCGATGCAGTGCACGAGATCGCCCGGCTCAAGCGACGGATGGAGCTCGAGCGCATGCCGCGGCGGGTCGACCGGACGCTGCACCTCAAGCTCGGCCCCGGCGGCTTGACCGACGTGGAGTGGGCCGCTCAGCTGCTGCAGCTGCGGCACGCCGCCACCGTGCCCGCGCTGCGCACGACGAGCACGGTGCCCGCACTGCGGGTGGCCGCAGATGCCGGCCTGCTGTCCGGGGACGAGCGCGACGCGCTGGTGCAGGCGTGGTGCCAGGCGGCGCGGGCACGCAACGCGGTGCTGCTGACCACCGGCCGGTCCTCCGACGTGCTGCCGGGGGAGGGGCGGGCGCTCGCCGGCGTCGCCACCGCGCTCGGCTACGCTGCCTCCGATGGGCCGGCCCTGCTGGAGGATCATCGCCGGCGCGGCGAGCGGGCCCGAGCCGTCGTCGATGCGCTGTTCGCGCGTGAGCAGGAGGCGTAATGTCCGCGGCTGACGCGATGCCGTCGGGCGATGGCCAGTCGGCCGAGCTGGCGCTCGTCGCGGGAATGCCGGCGCCGCGGATGGCCGAGGCCGACGGCCGCAGCCTGGCGCTGCGCCGGTCCAACCCCCCGGGCCCGGGCGATGCGCCGCCGGTGCTGCTGCTGCACGGCGTGCCCGAGACGTCGCTGACCTGGCGGCACCTGATGCGCGCGCTCGGTGACGAGCGGGTAGTGCTGGCCCCGGACCTGCCAGGACTCGGGTCGTCAGCGCTCGGCGGCGCCTACGATCTGCCGTCGGTCGCCCGCACGCTCGAGGCGTTCCTCGCTGAGGAGGTCGGCACCACTGTCGTCGACGTGGTTGGCCATGACTGGGGCGGTGGTGCGGCACTCGCCCTGGCGACAGCGTTCCCGGCCAGGGTGCGGCGCCTCGTCGTCATCTCCTTCCCCTGGCACAAGGTCGACGTGGTACGCGGCTTTCACATCCCCCTGTTCGGCTATGGGCCGCCGCGGGCGTTCCAGCGGGCCGGGCGGCAGATCACCACCCTGATGTTTTGCTACGCCTGGAAGGGGCCGCGGTCGGTGGAGTCGGCGGCGCTACGCGCCTACCGCAACGCCTACGCCGAGCCCGAGCGGGTCGACGCGATGCTCGGCTACTACCGGGCGGCCGTGCGCCGCGCGAAGGTGCCGGCCGGTGGCGCTGGGGACGGCCAGCGTCCTGGTGGTCCGACGCCCGAGCGCTCGCTGGTTGTCTGGGGCGTGCGTGACCCGTCCGTGTCGCTGCGCAGCGGCGAGGCTGTGGTGCGCGACCTCGGCCGCAGCGCCGGGCCCGCCAGCGTGCGAATGCTGACCGTCCCCGGCGTCGGGCACTGGCCGCACGAGGAGGCCCCTGAGGTCGTCACCCCCGCGGTGGCGAGCTTCCTGCTCGCTCCGTGAGGCTGGGGGCGGCGCCGGGAGCGCATGCGGCCCAGCCAGTTCTGCCGGCCCAACCAGCTCTGCCCAGGCGCCTGCTTGCCTCGCCCGTCGCCCTCGCCACCGGGCTGGCGACCGTTCTCGTCGTCGCCTGGCTGGCCGTGGTGCCGCCGGTCCCTGACCTGGCCGCACAGACCGCCCGCGCGCGCACCGCCGGGGCCACGCTGTGGTGGACCGGCTGGTTCGGTGGTGTCACGACCCCCGGCTACAGCCTGCTGGTCCCGCCGCTGATGGCCGCGCTCGGCGTAGCGGTGGTCGGTGCCGTGGCGACGGTCGTCGCTGTCGCGCTGTTCGCTCGGCTCGTGCGGGCGTCGCGCCGGCCGCGGGCGGGCGCCGCGGCGTTCGCGGTGCTCGCCACGGCCAACATCGTCGCCGGGAGGGTCACGTTCGCCGTCGGGTCCGCGCTGGGGCTCGCCGCCCTCATCTGCCTCGTCGTTCGCGCCGAGCGGGAGCGGGGCCGGCGGCTGCTGGCCGCCGTACTGGTGCTCGCGGCGCTGACCGGCCTCGCGAGCCCGGTCGCGGCGTTGCTTCTCGGCCTGGCCGCCGCTGCTGCCGTGTGTGCCGCGCCCGGGCATCGGCGGGCCGCCCTGCTGCTCGCCGCCGCCGCGGCCGCTCCCGTGCTGGCCGTCGCGGTGCTGTTCCCCGAGCCCGGACGGATGCCGTTCACCGCCATCGCGCTGCGGCCTTCGCTCGTCGCATCCGTCGGGCTGCTGCCCGCGCTCAATGACAGGCGGGCCCGGCTGCTGCAGGTCGGGGCGCTGCTGTCCGTCGTGCTCGTCCTCGCCGCCTACCTGCTGACCAGCCCGGTCGGCAGCAACGCCGAACGCCTGGCGCTGCTGTGGGGTGCCCCGGTGCTGATCGCCTGGTCGCCGCTGCCGGCGCTCGCCATCGCACTGATTGGGGTGCCACTGCTGTGGTGGCCGGAGCGCAACGTGCGCCAGGAGCTGGTCCGCAGCACCGACGCGAGCGCGTCGGCGGCGTACTACCGGCCGCTGCTGGCCGAGCTCGTGCCGCGTGTCCTGCCCGGGCAGCGGGTGGAGGTCGTCGACCCGCGCACGCACTGGTCGGCGGCGGAGGTCGCCACGCGGGTGCCGCTCGCCCGCGGGTGGGAGCGGCAGGTCGACAGCGCCCTGACCCCCATCTTCTACGGGCGGGCCCCGCTGAATGCCGCGTCCTACCGTTCCTTCCTCGACGCCCACGCCGCCGCGTGGGTGGCGCTGCCCGACGCCCCGCTGGACTTCGCGAGCGTCGCCGAGGGCGCGTTGGTGCGGCGTGGCCTCGACTGCCTGCAGCCGGTGTGGCGCGGGGAGCACTGGACGCTGTACGCGGTCACGCGCCCGGCCCCGCTCGCCCGCGGCGACCTCGTCGTGCGGGCAGTGGGGCGCAGCAGCGTGATGCTGGCACGGGCGCCGGGGGTGGGCATCGAGCAGCCGGCAGCCGCGGTGCTGCAGGTGCGCTGGAACAGGTGGCTGCGGGCCGACGGCGGCTGCGTCGGCCGAGCCGGCGAGTGGACCCGGGTGGTAGCCGACCCAGGGCGCGGCCGGCTACGGCTCGAGGTCAGCCTGGTGCGCCCCGGGCGTTCCTGCGCAGCGGTGGCAGCACCCGCTTCGCGGTGACCAGCCGGACGAGGAGGAAACCGGCGCCCAACGCGAGCAGCCCGCCGACTGCGTCGAGGAAGTAGTGGTTGCCGGTGCCGACGATCACGAACAGCGTGACGAGTGGGTAGAGCGCGCCAAGCACCCGCACCCAGCGCCGGCTGGCGAGGGTCACGACGGAGACTGCCACCCATGTCGACCAGCCGATGTGCATCGAGGGCATCGCGGCGTACTGGTTGGAGTGCGACGAGACCGACTGGTCGCCCCACGATCCCCAGGTGTGGAATCGCACCACGGTGTCGATGAAGCCGCCGCCGGGCAGCAGCCGCGGCGGAGCGAGCGCGAAGAAGGCGAAGCCGAACAGCGCCGCCACGTTCATCCCGTACCAGGCGCTGCGCAGGCTCCGCGCGTACTCCGGATGGCAGCGATAGATCCAGATGCCGACGCCGATCGTCACCGCGAAGTGCATGGTGGCGTAGTAGTAGTTCGAGAAGTAGGCGAGCCAGTGGTGGTCCGCGACGAAGTGGTTGAGTCCTCGCTCGTGGTAGACCCCGAGGGCCTTCTCCCAGTCGACGAGGTGCCGGGCGCGGTCGACCGCCTCGCCTTCGCGGGCGGTGACGAGGTTGCGGATGTAGCTGTAGAAGGCGTAGCCGACGAGGATGACCGCGACCTCGTACAGCCAGGCAAGCCGGCGCGCGCGCCGGGGGTCCGCCGGACCCGCGTCACCGACCGGAACGGGTGGCGCCTGCTTGCTGGCGGCAGCGTGGTCCAGCATCTCCATCATCGTCCCACACGGCCCGTCGCCCGCCGGGTGGGACGGGCCGGAGCGCGCGGCGCGAGCCACCCGAGGGGGTGCGTTGTCGAAACTGCATCTGTCTTCCTCGGGCCGACGGCGCGTCGCACGCGACTTGCCGTGCGACCGCCTCTGCGGGCGGAAGACGTATGCAGTTCGGACGGCGCATTGAGGCGTGCAGCACTAGGGCCGCCGCCCCAACGTGTCAGGAAGCGCGTGCACGCTCACGCCTTCCGCTCGTGACATGGCCGCCAGCGCAGGATCAGCGGTCGCAAGCGGTCGGCCGGTAGTCAGCGCAGTGGCGGCGGCCATACAGTCAGCGAGGCTAAGCGCCATCGCCTGACGATGGTAATGGCGGGCGCGCAGTCGGCCTGCGAGGAGTCCGACATCAGGTGATACCGGAAGCAGTTGCATTCCCGCAGCGGAGAGCAGGCCCAAGTCGGCGTGGACGTCGTCTGCCTCCTGCCGATGAACGCGCACGAGCTGGTCGACGATCTCGGCTGCGTTGACTGCCGACAGCACGGTGGGCGAGCGCAGCAGCGCGTGCACGGATTCAGCCGCGACCTCGTCGCGGAGGTAGGCGACCACGGCATAGGCGTCGAGCACCGTCACACGCGGGTAGGGCCCTCGCGCTCGACGTCGGCGGCTCGCTCCTGTGCCCGCAATTCGTCAGTGTCGGGCCCTGTTCCGGCATAGGCGCCTCGCAGGGCTGTGATGGGGTCTGCGGGAATAGGTCGCACGATCGCGTAGTCGCCTCGATCAATCACGAGAACGGCGGACGCGCGCCAACGATGCCGCAGTTCCGCCGGCAGCGAGACTTGGCCATTCCTCGTGACCTTCATCTGTGCAGCTTCCATGGGTCATCCTACGGCCTGCCTTCGCCATTGTATGCAGTGTCTTCGCATGGGACCTATCCAGGCATCTCGTCCTTGTCCGTCACCCCAGCGCCGTCGAAGGTGGCCACGTCGCGCAGCACCCGGGCCGCGGTCTGCACCAGGGGCAGGGCGAGCAGGGCGCCGGACCCTTCGCCCAGGCGCAGGTCGTGGTCGACGAGGGGGCGCAGGCCGAGTCGGCCGAGCGCGGCCCGGGCCCCCGGCTCGGTCGAGAGATGGCCGGCCACGAGGTAGCCGACGACATCCGGCGCCAGCGCGGCAGCTACCAGCGCGGCCGCTCCCGCGATCACCCCGTCGAGCAGCACGGGCACGCGCAGGGCGGCGGCCCCGAGCAGGAAGCCGGCGAGCCCGGCGTGCTCCAGGCCCCCGACGGCAGCCAGGACGCCCACGGGGTCGGCCGGGTCGGGGTGGTGCCGAACTATCGCGGCGCGCACCACCGTGGCCTTTCGGGCGAGGGTCTCGTCATCGACGCCCGTGCCGCGGCCGGTGACCTCCGCCGGGTCGCGACCGGTCAGCACGGCGACGAGCGCGGCCGACGCCGTGGTGTTCGCGATGCCCATGTCGCCGGTGAGCAGGCAGCGGTGGCCGGCCTCGACCAGCTCGCGGGCCACCTCGATGCCGGTCTCCAGCGCGCGGACCGCCTCGGCGCGCGTCATCGCCGGCTGCTGAGTCATGTCCGCGGTGCCGCGGCGGACCTTGCGGTCGAGCAGGCCGGGCACCGCGTCGACGTCACATGCCACCCCAATGTCGACCACGACGACGGTGGCGCCGAGCTGGGCGGCGACCGCGTTGACCACCGCTCCGCCCGCGAGGAAGTTCGCCACCATCTGCCCGGTGACTTCCTGCGGCCAGGGGGTGACGCCCTGCGCGTGCACCCCGTGGTCGGCGGCGAACACGGCGACGGCGGCCGGCTCGGGCATTGGCGGCGGGCTCTCACCGGCGATGCCGGCCAGCTGCACCGACAGGTCCTCGAGCACGCCGAGCGACCCCCGCGGCTTGGTCAACCTGTCCTGGTGCGCCCGGGCCTCGGCCTTCGCGCCGGTGTCGGGCGGCGTGATCGCAGCGATTGTGTCCTCGAGCAGGCTCATGCAGGGGTCCTTTCCAGGGGTGCTGTCGGCGTGGGGCGAAGGAGGGTTGCGAGGTCGGCGAGGAAGGCGTCGGTCACGTCACGGCTGCGGACCGCGATGCGCAGCCATTCGGGGCCGAGCCCGGGGAAGGTGTCGCCGCGACGGAGCGCCCAGCCCCGACCGCGCAGCTGCCGGCGGATCCGCTCGGCGCCGGGCAGCCGGACGAGGACGAAGGGTGCGCGCGGCTCGCCAGCGACCGTCACTCCGAGGCGGCGGAGCCCGGCCGCCAGGTGCTCGCGGTCGACATCCGCGCTCCGGGCTGCCCGCAGCGCTTCGGCCACCGCATCCGTAGCGCTGCACCGCTCGGCCGCGACGAGTGCGGGCGTCGACACGGGCCACAGCGGCTGGGCGGCGGCCAAGGGGGCGAGCAGGTCAGCCGCGGCAAGCAGGTAGCCGACGCGCAGCCCGGCCAGGCCCCAGGTCTTGGTCAGGCTGCGGACGACGACCAACCCCGGCAGGTCGCGCCGAGTGGTCAGGCTTTCCGGCTCACCCGGCACGGCATCCATGAACGCCTCGTCGATCACCAGGACGCGCCCCGGCCGGGCGAGCCGGGCCAGGTCATCGGCCTCGTGCAGTACCGAGGTCGGGTTCGTGGGGTTCCCGATGACGACGAGGTCGGCATCGGCCGGTATCGCATGCGGGAGCAGCCGAAAGCCGTCGTCCGAGCGCAGCAGCACCCGCTCGACGGCGTGACCGGCGGCGGCCAACGCCGCCTCGGGCTCGGTGAACTGTGGATGCACGACGACAGCGTGGCGTGGCGCGAGGGCCCGGGCGAGCAGCACGAACGCCTCGGCGGCGCCGGCGGTCAGCAGCACCTCCTCGGGCGGACGGTGGTGGCGCGCGGCGACGGCGGCGCGGGCGCGGGTCAGGTCCGGGTAGGCGGCGAGGTCGACAAGGCTCGCGGCCAGCGCCTCCTGCAGCCACCGGGGTGGGGCGGGCAGGCGGACGTTGACGGCCAGGTCGGTCAGGTCGGAGCGGATCTCCGCATCGCCATGGTGATGCAGGTCGGGCTCAGTCGTGGGCATGCCCGTGCCCGTGCCCGTGCCCGTGCCGGTCGGTGGGGTCGTGCGGGTGGTCGTGCGGCCGCTGCGGCGCGCCCACGCGCTCCTCCACCCCCGGCAGCGCTACCCGGTACAGGCAGGTGTCGCAGTTCATCCGGATGTCGCCGCCGAGCGCCTCGCCGTAGCGCTCCAGCACCACGTCGACAAGCGAAGGTGCATCCCCGAGCAGCCCGGCCACTCGCACCTCGACCTCCGTCTGCGCCGCGGCCCACGCGCGCGACTGCTCGATGATGCGGTCCGGCAGCACCCCGGCGAACAGGAAGTACGGCGCGACGACGATGCGATGGGCCCCCAGCCGCCGGGCCCGCTCCAGCGCCCGCGGCACCGAGGGCTCGGCCAGCGAGATGAACGAGGTCTCCACCCAGGCGAACCCGCGGCCCTCCCACAGCAGCCGAGCGGCCTTGGCGACCTCGGCGTTGGCGTCGGGGTCGGTCGAGCCGCGCCCGACCAGCACCACCGTCACGTCGGCCCGCGCCCAGCCGGACAGCCCCGCGTCGGTCGCCGCGTCGATGCGCTCCTCGAGCCCGGTCAGCAGCGCGGGATGCGGCCACAGCGGGCGCCCGTAGACGTAGCCGAGCCCGGGATGCCGGACGGTCTCGCGCGCCATCGCTGCCGGGATGTCGCCCTTGCCGTGGCCGGCGGCGACGAGCACCAGCGGCACGACCGCGAGCCGCCGGTGGCCCGCGGCGACCAGGGCGCCGACGGCGTCGGTCAGCGGCGGTGGCGCCAGCTCGATGAAGCCGCCGGCGACGTCGACCCCGTCGGCCGCGAGCCGGGCGCGCACCCTCGCCACGAAGGCCTCGAACTGTTCGACGCCCTGACTGCTGCGGGTACCGTGCCCGGCGATCAGCAGCGGCACGGCGCGTGCGGTCGCGGACCGGGCCTGCGTCACCGGAGCGGATGTACCGATCGTGCTGCTCACGCGGGCTCCTCGGCATACAGCAGGGCGTTGACGGCGGCGGCGGCGACGGCCGACCCGCCCTTCTCCGACACGTTCGACAATGCCGGCAGCCCCGATGCGCGCAGTGCTGCCTTCGATTCCGCCGCGCCGACGAAACCGACCGGCAGCCCGATGACGAGGGCGGGCGCGGCGCCACCCGAGCGGGACAGCTCGATCAGGGTCTTCAGCGCCGTCGGCGCACACCCCACGACCCACACCGCGCCGGGCCCGACCTCGTCCAGCGCCTCGCGCACCGCCGCCGAGGAGCGGGTCTCCCCGCTGCGCGGCACCGCGGTGCGGACCCGGCAGACGACCTCGCGCCCGTTGATGCCCGCCTCGACCATCGCCACGTCGGCGACCACCGGCGCGCCGGCAGCCAGGGCGGCGCGGCCTGCCCGCAGCGCCTGCTCGTCGAGCACCAGGTCGCCGGCGTAGTCAAGGTCGGCGCTGGCGTGCACGACCCGCTCGACCACCGCGCGCGACAACGGCGGCAGGTGCGACAGGTCGATGCGGCCGCGCAGGATGGCATACGACTCCTGCTCGATGGGGTGCGCCGCGCGAGTCACGGTGCCTCCGGCCCGGGCGCATCTACCAGAGCTGTGGCGGCCACCGGTGCGTACCGCTGTTCAAAGCCACCGACCCGCCACAGCAGCGCGGCTGCCGACCACGACAGAACGAACGTGGCGACGATGCCGTAGCCCAGCGCCTCGAAGTGGTCGGCCAGGCCCGCGTACGGCGCGAGGAAGCCGACGTCGGCCGCATCGACCAGCACACCGGCGAGGTAGACGGAGGCGACAAAGGCCGCGACGGCCACGGTCATCGCCGTGGTCGCAATCGTGTAGTACAGCGTGCGGACGGGCGTGCGCGCCGACCACGAGTATGCCCGGGCCATCAGCAGCCCGTCGAGCGTGTCGAAGGCGCTCATCCCGGCGGCGAACAGCAGCGGCAGCGCGAGCACGGCGCCGATCGGCAGGCCACTGGGACCGCTGCCCGTCCCTGCGGCTCCCGCCGCACCCGCTGCGCTGCCCGCGGACAGGGTCAGCAGCGTCACCTCGGATGCCGTCTCCAACCCGAGCCCGAACAGCGCGCCGAGCGGCGCCATGTGCCACGACGAGCGGACCAGCGCCCGTGCGCGGCCGCCGAGCAGCCGGTTGACTAGCCCGCGGTCGGCCAGCAGCTCGTCGAGCTCCCGCTCGTCCAGCGCGCCGGCTCGCAGCCGCCGCCACAGCCGGACGATGCCGCGCAGCACGACCGCGTTGAGGGTCGCGACCAGCGCCAGGAACAGCATGGCCACGACGGTCGAGACGCTGCCGCCGACGGCGCGGAACGAGTCGACAGCGCCTCGCGTGGCAGCCCCCGCAGCGAGGGCGACGATGACGGCAAGGACGACGACCACGGACGAGTGGCCCATCGCGAAGAAGAAGCCGACACCGACCGGCCGCTGGCCCCGCCGCACCATCAGCCGGGTTGTGTCGTCGATGGCGGCGATGTGGTCGGCGTCGAAGGCGTGCCGGACCCCGAGGGTGTATGCGAGAGTTCCCGCACCCGCGAGCACCCCCACGCCCCCGGCTCCGGCGTGGGAGGAGCGCAGGTAGAGGATCAGACCGGCCAGGTGCAGTCCGACGACTGCGGCGAGCACGCCGGTCAGCCGCAGCCGTTGGGCGCGCGTCAAGGCCCGGGGCCTTCGCGCGGCCCGGGGAGTGGGCGCTGCGAGCACGCTCATCGGTCGGTCCACTTGATGGCGTCGACCGGGCAGACCTCGATGCACTCGCCGCACCCGGTGCAGCGGTCGGCCCGCACGTCCAGGCCGCGGGGGCGGGGGACGAGCGCGTGCTCGGGGCAGGTCAGCAGGCACGCGCCGCACCCCTGGCAGACGATGACCTCGACCGGCGCCGGCGCACCAGGCGTCGCCAGCGTCGCCAGCGGCATCATCGCGGCATCCAGGTGTAGCCGCGGGGGGTCACCATCCGCCCGGCCACCAGCCGGGTGTTGCTGCTGCCGACGATGACGACGCTCAGCATGTCGACGACGGACGGGTCACGGTGCAGCTCCTCCAGCGTGGTGATGCGGACCTGTTGGTCCTGGCGGGTCGCCTCCCGCACCACCCCGACCGGGGTGTCCGGGCGGCGGTGCTTGCCCAGCAGCTGCAGCGCCGCCGGCAGTTGCCAGTCGCGACCGCGGCTGCGCGGGTTGTAGAGGCTGACGACGAGGTCGCCCTCGCCCATGGCGGCGAGGCGGGCCTCGATCGCCTCCCACGGCGTGTGCAGGTCCGACAGCGAGACCGACGCGTGGTCGTGCCCCAGCGGCGCGCCGAGCAAGGCGGCGGCGGCGAGGCTCGCGGTCACACCCGGGACGGCGACGACATCGATGTCGGCGCCCGCAACCTCCAGCGCCGGGCTCGCCATCGCGTACACGCCCGCATCGCCCGACCCGACGAGGGCGACGGCATGGCTAGCCCGCGCCTCGTCGACGGCCGACCGGGCCCGTGCCTCCTCGTGGCCGAGTCCGCTGGCCAGCACTCGGGTGCCGGGGCGCAGCAGGTCGCGGACCTGGTCGAGGTACTGGTCGAGCCCGACCACCACCGACGCGCGACGTAGCTCGTCGACCGCGCGCGGGGTGAGCAGGTCACGAGCACCCGGGCCGATGCCGACGAGGGCCAGCCGGCCTCGGACCGGTGGCCGGGCGATGGCGACGGTCGCCATCGGCGCGGCCCCGGCTGAGCCGTCCGGCGGCCCGATGCCGATTGTCGCGACGGTCCGCTTCGGCACCAGCAGCTCGCCGCCCTCGGCCAACGCGGCCGCCTCGGCCACCGACGGCGTGCCAACGGCAGCAAGCGGCGCGGCGCTGGGGTTCGGGACGTCGACCAGCGCGAGGCGCCGGGCCGGGTAGGCGACCACCTGCCAGCCACGCTGCCGCGCTGCCGCCACGATGCCGGGCTCGTCGGCCTTCGCGTCGACCGTGGCCACCCGCGCGACGCACGCGGGATGCAGCCCGGCGCCGGCCAGGGCGGCGTCGACGAGGCGCAGCACCTCGTACGCGGTCACGCCGCGGCTGGCTCCCACCCCGACGGTGAGCGAGGGCGGGCGCAGCACAACGGTCTCTGGCTCGGGTGGCCCAGCCGGGTCGGCCGCGAGCAGCCGGTCCGTGACCAGCAGCTGGGGCGCGCCGGGGGAAGCATCGGCCGACACGTTTGACGGCAGCGCCGGCAGCGGCCAGACGGCATCCGCCTCGAGCCGCACCGGGTCGCCGTCGAGCATCGCCCGGGTGACCGCCGCGACGTCACCCTCGATCGGCCAGCCCAGTGAGTCCAGGCCCGGCACGCCGACCGCGTCCGTCGCCGTGGTGACGACGGGAGTCGCGCCGAGCACGGCCGCGACCCGCTCGGCCAGGAGGTTCGCCCCGCCGCCGTGACCGCCGAGCAGCGCGACCGCGAAGCGCCCGGCCTCGTCGACGCACACCACGGCCGGGTCCTGCGCCTTGCCGGCGAGCAGGGGCGCGACCAGGCGCACTGTCGCGCCGGCGGCGAGGAAGCAGACCAGCGCTTCACACTCCTGCCACGCGACCGGCAGCGCGGTTCCGACCGGCCCCGGATAGCTGCGGGTCTCGCCCGGCCAGGCGGCCGCGACCCGGGCGGCAGCCGTGCGGCCGGCGGCGGTGGCGGCGAGCAGGCCGATCACGGCGTCTCCCGTTCGGCAGCCAGCACGACGACGGGGTTGGTGGCGGCCAATCGGGTGGAGCCGTCCGGCAGCGGCGCCAGTCGGGATGCGGACAGCAGCGTGCCCTCGACCGCGTACCCCGCGCCGGCGAGGATCTCGCGAGCCGGGCCGACCCGCTCCAACCCAGCCAGGGTGACGACGACGCGAGCCGGCTGCCGGTCGGCGACCGCCGCAACGACCTCCGGCCCACCGCCCCCTACGAACACCGCATCCGGGTCGGGCAGTCCGGCCAGGGCAGCCGGCGCCTCGCCGCACACGACCTGCATCCGGACGCCATGCGCCGCGGCGTTGGCCTGGATGCGAGCGCATTGCTCGGCATCCCGCTCGACGGCCACCACCGCTGCCCCGAACCGCCCACACTCGATGCCGACCGAACCGCTGCCGGCGCCAACGTCCCAGACCACCGTGCCGAGCGCCGGACCGAGCCGGGCCAGTGCAAGGGCACGGACCTCGGCCTTGGTCACCATCGAGTCGCGGTGGTCGAAGGCGTCCTCGGGCAGCGCCCAGCCGGCCGGTGACGGCCAGCCCCCGACGACCCAGCCGGGCTCGGTGACCTGCTCGTCGGCGAGGACGAGCACGACGTTCGGGTCGGCCCAGCTGCGCTCGGCGGCCTCCGCCGGCGTCAGCCGCGTCACCCGCTCATCCGGCATGCCGAGATGCTCGCCGACCATCAGCACCCGATCGAGCCCCGTCAGAGCCGCGCCTACCTGCGCCGGCCCGGTCGTGGTGTCGGTCAGCACGGCGACCCGGCGACCCACCCGGGCGGCAGCCAGCGCCGGGCGCGGGCCGCGGCCGTGTGCGCTGACCACCAGCGCGTCGTCCCACGGCAGCCCCACCCGGGCGAAGGCAGCGGCCACCGAGGAGACAGCGGGCAGGACGACCGGTGCGATGCCCTCCGCTCGCAGCCGCCGGACGATGCCGAACAGTCCCGGGTCACCGGAGGCGAGCACCACGGACGGCCCACGCCCGCTCAGAGCCGTCTGGACGACGGCCGCGACGACCGGCCGGACGTCGCCCATCGTCAACACCCGCGCCTCGGGCAGCAGCAGGCCGGCCTCGTGCGCCACCGCTACGTGCCGGTCGCCGCCGGCCACCAGCACCGCCGACCGCAGCGCAGCCCGGGCTGGCTCGCCGAGCGGGCTGCCGTCCCAGCCGACGACGGTGACGGGCGAGAGGTCGGACTGACTCACGCCGCCCGCACCCACTCCGGGCGGGATGCGGCGACGACAGACCGCCCAGCGAAGTCGACCATCGCCACGTCGGCGTCCAGCCGCCCCTCGCCCGCGCGCAGCAGCACGCCGCGCACCCGGCGACACAGCTCGTCCCCGGCGACGCGCAGCACCCCGGCGGCCTCCCAGAGCTCGTAGGCGTGCCGCCCGGTGCTCGCCGCACCCACGGCGGCCACCAGCTCGCCGTCGCCCCCAGCTGCCGTGGTGATCTCGCCGAGCAGCCCGAGGTCGACCTTCGAGCGGGTGTAGTGCGTCATCAGCACGCCAGCGGCGAGCTTGGCGAGCTTGCCGGCCATCCCGACGAAGACCACCCGCTCGAGCCCCTCGGTGAGCATCCGGCGGACCGCGGCGCCGGTGAAGTCGCCGACCTCGACGAAGCACACCTCGGGCAAGTCCGGCAGCAGCGCCATGGCGCCCTTCTCGGTGCGACCACCGGTGCACAGCACGGCGGTCCGCTCGCCCTGGGCCGCCATCACCGACACGGCCTGCTCCACGCTGGCCCGCCACGAGGCAGTCGAGAACGGGCGGACGATGCCGGTAGTGCCGAGGATCGAGATGCCGCCGACTACCCCGAGCCGGCCGTTCGTCGTCTTGCGTGCCATCTTCTCGCCGCCGGGCACGGAGATGACGACGTGCACCCCGACCCCGGCCAGGTCGACGACATCGCCCACCGCCTGCGTGATCATCAGGCGGGGGACTTCGGTCACCGCCGGACCACCCACCGGCAGGCCGAGCCCGGGCTTGGTGACGGTCCCGACGCCCTCGCCGGCGGCCAGCTCCACCCCGGGCGCGCCGGTCAGCCGGACCGTCGCGGTCAGGTGCGCGCCGTGCGTGACGTCGGGATCATCGCCGGCATCCTTGACCACGACTGCAGTCGCCGCATCGCCCTCGACCTCGCACCGCTCGACCGGGAACGACACGTGGGCACCGGAGGGCAGGGCTACCTCGACGTCGCCGGGCGGGTTGCCGGTCCGCAGCGCGGTCAGCGCCGCCTTGGCCGCCGCGGATGCGCAGGTGCCGGTCGTCCAGCCGGTGCGCAGCGCGTGCGGGCGGACCTTCGCGGTGCGGGGCAGGTCCGGCTCGGAGAGCGGGGGCTCAGGTGACGGCTCGGGCAGCTCAGCCATCTGGCGCCCCCGCTGGCTCGCCCGCGGCCCTGGCGGCGCGCAGCCCGTGGCGGGCGCTCCGGTCGGCCTTGCGGAAGCCGTGGAAGTGCCCGGGGTGGTACAGGTGGCTGCGCCGCCCCCCAGCCGACAGCGCCGGGCCGACGAGGAACAGCGTGTGCTTCCACAGCTTGTGTTCCTTCACCGTCGCCTCGAGCGTGGCGATCGTGCAGTGCAGCACCAGCTCGTCGGGCCAGGTGGCTTGGTACGCAGCGACGACGGGGGTCTCGGGCGGGTAGCCGCCGGCCAGCAGCTCGTCGACGAGCTGGCCGGAGCGAGCGGCCGAGAGGAACAGCGCCATGCTGGTGCCGTGCCGGGCGAGCTCGCTGATCTCCTCACCGGCGGGCATCGGCGTCTTGCCCCCGCCGAGCCGGGTGAGGATGACCGACTGCGCCACCTCCGGCACGGTCAGCTCACGCTCGACAATGGCGGCGACAGCCGAGAACGCGCTGACCCCCGGCACCGTCTCGTACTCGAGCCCGAGCTCGTCGCAGATCTCGCGCTGCTCCTGCACCGCGCCCCACAGGGTCGGGTCGCCGGAGTGGATGCGAGCGACGACAAGCCCCTCGGAGGCCGCCCGCCCGTACAACGGGCGCACCCCCTCGAGCGGCAGCTGGGAGGAGTCGACCACCTCGGCATCGGGCCGGACATGGTGCAGCACGTCCTCGTGCACCAGGCTCGCCGCCCAGATGACGACATCGGCCTCGCTGATCACCCTTGCCGCGCGCAGGGTCAGCAGGTCGGCTGCGCCCGGGCCGGCGCCGACGAACCACACCTTGCCGGCGACGACGGCGTCCACTTCTGCAGCGGCTTCGCTCACAGCCGGGCTCCTCGGGTCGGGCGGCGGCCCGGCATCAGCAGGGTCGACAGGTACGGAGCGCGTTCGCCGGCGTCGGCGAGCGCGGCGGCCGGGCGGATGTCCTCGCCATCGAGCCCCAGGCTCGCGCCCACCACCGCGTCGTCCAGCCGCCCGGACGTGCGGACGACCTCGAGCACCTCGGGCAGGGTGCGGCCGCCCTTGTAACCGACGACCGTGTCGAACCCGGCGAGCGCCGCACGCAGCCGGTCGATGCCGACAGTCAGCGGCAGCAGCGCGAGCGTCTCGGTGCCCTCGCACAGCACGGTGCCGCTGCGGGAGGCGAGGTCCTGCATCGCCGTGATGCCGGGGACGGTGGCGACCTGCGGCTCGGGCAGGCGTGCGCGCGCGGCCCGCTCGCGGACGCTCTGCGCGAGGTAGGAGAAGGTGGAGTAGACGTTGGGGTCGCCGATGGTGGCGAACGCGACGGTGCCGGCGCCCCCCTGGAAGGCGGCGATCACGGCGTCGGCGGCCGCGTCCCACGCGGCCTCGCGGCGGGGCGTGACGCCCCCGGTGTCGTCGAGCGCGAACACCACCCGCTGCACCCGGTCGTGGCCGATGTTCCTGCGAACGGTGCGCTCCGCCCGCCCCTCCTCGCCCGCGGCCAGCACAGGGACCAGCACCAGGTCGGCCCCGTTCAGCTCCCGCACGGCCTTGACCGTGACCAGCTCGGGATCACCGGGGCCGACACCCACGCCAACGAGCCTCACGCTGCCACCTCCTGCCGCGCATGCTGCCTGGCGGCGCTGACAAATTTGGCGGCCAGCTGCGGGGAACCCGCCCAGTGCAGGTGCAGGTAGGAGGCGTGAACTCCGCCGAGGACGAAACCCTCGGTTCGTCCGTCCATCGACCAGGCCGCGGTGCCCGGGTTGGGCCCGGGCTCGACCGTGGTGCGGTGGAACTCGTGCCCGGTGACGGCCGTACCCGCGGGCATCAGCGCCGAGTCGGTGGGCGCGATGGCCGACCGGTAGCCCAGGGTGAGCCGGGGCGTCATCCGGCCCTTGGCGGCCAGCACCCCTGCCATCGGATGCCCGTCCAGCTCCTCGCACAGGTACAGCAGCCCCGCGCACTCGGCGGCGATCGGCGCACCGGATGCGGCCAGCTGGGCGACCGCCTCACGTAGTGGCGCGTTGGCTGACAACGCGGCGGCGTGAACCTCCGGGAATCCGCCGCCGATCACCAGGCCGCAGGTGCCCGCGGGCAGCGCCTCGTCGGCGAGCGGGTCGACGACCACCACGTGGGCGCCGGCCGCGGCCAGCAGCTCGGGCGTCTCGGCGTAGGAGAAGGTGAACGCCGGGCCGCCCGCAACGGCGACAACCGGCCGGGCGCCGGACCGTGCCGGGCCGACCTCGTGGGGGGCATCCCATGGGCCGGCCACGAGCTGACCGGCGGTACGGGCGAGTGCCAGCACGGCGTGGAGATCGACCGACGCCGCCAGCAGAGCCCCGAGCCGCTCGACAGTCGACACGGCCTCCGTCGCACGTTCGGCGGCCGGGACCAGCCCGAGGTGCCGGGACGGTGTCGCTACCGCATCGTCGCGGCGCAGCGCACCCAGCACGGGCATCCCGAGGTCGGTCAGGGCGGTCCGCAGGATCTGCTCGTGCCGCTCCGAGCCGACCCGGTTGAGGATGACGCCCCCGAGGCGCACCGCCGGGTCGTAGGCGGCGAAGCCGGCGACGAGCGCGGCCACCGACCGGCCCTGCGCCGCGGCGTCGACGACCAGTACCACCGGAGCGTCGAGCAGCTGCGCGACGTGCGCCGTCGACCCGAACGCCTCGGTGCCGCGCCCGTCGTAGAGCCCCATCACGCCCTCGACCACGGCGATGTCGCAGCCGGCCGCACCATGCAGGAACAGCGGCGCGATGCGCTCCTCGCCGCACAGCACCGGGTCGAGGTTGCGACCCGGCCGGCCGGTGGCGAGCGCGTGGTAGCCGGGGTCGATGTAGTCCGGGCCGACCTTGTGCGGCGAGACCGCGAAGCCACGGGCCCGCAGCGCGGCCATCAGCCCGGTCGCGACCGTGGTCTTGCCATGCCCCGACGCTGGCGCGGCGATGACCAGCCGGGGGAGGGGAGCGCTCACCACTCGATCCCCTTCTGGCCCTTCTGCCCGGCGTCCATCGGGTGCTTGACCTTGGTCATCTCGACGACGAGGTCGGCCGCCTCGACCAGCCGGGGGTCGGCGCGGCGGCCGGTGATGACGACGTGCTGCGTGCCCGGCCGGTCGCGCAGCGCCTGGACGACGTCGTCGACGTCGACCCAGCCCCAGGCCATCGGGTAGGTGAACTCGTCGAGGACGTAGAAGCGGTAGGCCTCGGCGGCAAGGTCGCGCTTGACCTGCTCCCAGCCCTCGCGGGCGTCGGCGGCGTGGTCGGCCTCGGTGCCGAGGCGCTGGATCCACGACCAGCCCTCGCCCATCTTGTGCCAGGTGACGGGCGCGCCCTCGCCGGTCTGCTCGTGCACCCGACCGAGCGCGCGCATCGCGCTCTCCTCGCCGACCTTCCACTTCGCGCTCTTGACGAACTGGAAGACACCGACCGGCCAGCCCTGGTTCCATGCCCGCAGCGCGAGGCCAAAGGCGGCGGTGGACTTGCCCTTCATGTCGCCGGTGTGCACGACCGTCAGCGCGCGGGTGCGGCGCTGGCGGGTGGTGAGGCCGTCGTCGGGGATGACGCTCGGCTGGCCCTGCGGCATCCTCAGGCCACCTTCCGGCTCGGGGTGGCGGTGCGGGCGCGCACCGAGGAGGCGAGCGAGTCTGCGCCGACCTCGTCCAGGCGCAGCAGCTCACCGCCGAGGGTGATCGCGAGGGTGACGGCCAGGCCCAGGCGGACCGCCCCGGACTCGCAGTCGACGACGACGGATGCGACTCCCGCGGCGGCCAGCAGCGCGGCCGCGCGCTGGGCCTGCTCCACGGGCGCGGTGGGCGCGCTACCCGCCGAGCCCGTCGCCCGGCCGTCGGTGACAACGACGAGCAGCGGCCGACGGGACGGGTCCCGCATCCGCTCCACCCGCAGCACGTCGGCAGCGCGCAGCAGCCCGGCGGCGAGCGGAGTCCGGCCGCCGGTCGGCAGTGCCTGGAGCCGGGCGGCCGCGGCCTCGACCGACGATGTCGGCGGTAACGCCACCTGCGCCTCGGCGCCGCGGAAGGTCACCATCCCGACCTTGTCGCGCCGCTGGTAGGCGTCGAGCAGCAAGGACAGGACGGCGCCCTTGACCGCGCTCATCCGCGCGCGGGCGGCCATCGAGCCGCTGGCGTCGACGCAGAACAGCACGAGGTTGCCCTCGCGCCCCTCCCGGACGCTCTCGCGCAGGTCCTCGCCGCGCATGACCAGGCCTCGTCCGGCACGGCCGCGGGCTACTTGGTGCGGGGCGGCGGCCACCAGGGTGGCGGGCAGGTGCAGCCGGGTGACCCGCTCGGCCGGGATGCGGGAGGCCGTCGCCCGCCCGGAGTCCGTGCGGGCTCGCGACCGCCGGCCCGCCGCGCCCGTCCCGAGGCCGGGAACCGTCAGCAGCCTGGCACGGAACGGGGTCGCGGCAGCCGCGGGCGGTGCCGGTGCCGGTGCCGGTGCCGTGCGAGGCGCGGCGCCCTCGCCGGGCGATGCCTCCGCGCTCGACTGCCCCTCGTCCACACCGCTGTCGTCCTGGCCGCTGTCGTCGGGCGCCCCCGCGCCAGGACCATCCGGCGGCTCGTCCGGCCCCTGATCCGCCGCCTCCTGCAGCGCCTGGTCGAGCTGCTCCTCGTCCAGCCCGGGCGCGTCGAACGGGTTGCGCCGCCGCCGGTGCGGCAGGGCCAGCCGGGCGGCGACGCGGACATCCTCGGCATCCACCTCACTGCGGCCGGACCAGGCGGCGTGCGCCAGGGCCGTGCGAGCCATGACGAGGTCGGCCCGCAGGCCGTCGACGTCGAACGCCGCGCACACTGTCGTGATCTGCCGCAGCGCCGCGTCGGGCAGCACCACGCTCACCAGCCGCCCGCGGGCGCGGGCGATGCGCTCAGCCAGCGCCTGCTCCTCGTCCACCCAGCGCGCGGCGAACCCGGCCGGGTCGTCGTCGGCCGCCAGCCGCCGCCGGACGACCTCGGCCCGCACGTCCGGCTCCCGCGGCGCGCTGGCATCGACGGTCAGCCCGAACCGGTCGAGCAGCTGCGGGCGCAGCTCGCCCTCCTCGGGGTTCATCGTCCCGACCAGCAGGAAGCGGGCGGCGTGCCGCACCGACACCCCCTCGCGCTCGACGTAGGAGGTGCCGAGCGCGGCCGCGTCCAGCAGCAGGTCGACGAGGTGGTCGTGCAGCAGGTTGACCTCATCGACGTACAGCACGCCCCGGTGCGCGGCGGCCAGCAGCCCCGGCTCGTAGGCCTTGACCCCCTCGGTCAGCGCGCGCTCCAGGTCCAGGGAGCCGACCAGCCTGTCCTCGGATGCCCCGACCGGCAGCTCGACCAGCCGCGCCGGCCGCACCGTCACCGGTGCGGACGCATCGTGCGGCCCGTCCGGGCACGCCGGGTCGGGTGCCGCCGGGTCGCACGAGAACCTGCACCCCGGCACCACGGCGACCTCGGGCAGCACCGCGGTCAGCGCCCGCACGGTCGTCGACTTCGCCGTCCCCTTCTCCCCGCGCACCAGCAGCCCACCGATCGCCGGCGACACCGCATTGAGGACGAGCGCCAGGCGCATGTCGTCCATCCCGACAACGGCACTGAACGGATACGTGCTCACCCCGACTGCCCACCCTCGAGATCGCCCTCGAGCTCCAGGTACGTCTCGCGCAGCCCGTCGAGCGTGGCCTGCTCGGGGTGCTCCCACAGCTCACGGTCGGCTGCCTCCAGCAGCCGCTCGGCGATGCCACGCAGCGCCCACGGGTTGGAGCGCTGCATGAACGCCCGCACCTCGGGGTCGAAGACATAGGACGCAGCGAGCTGCTCGTACATCCAGTCGTCGACCACGCCCGCGGTCGCGTCGTAGCCGAACAGATAGTCGACAGTCGCTGCCATCTCGAACGCGCCCTTGTAGCCGTGGCGCTGCATCGCCGCGGTCCAGCGCGGGTTCACCACGCGCGCCCGGAACACCCGCTTGGTCTCCTCCGCGAGCGTGCGGGTGCGGACCTGGTCGGGCACCGCGGAGTCACCGACGTAGGCCGCAGGCGAGCCGCCGGTCAGGTGCCGCACCATCGCCACCATCCCGCCGTGGTACTGGAAGTAGTCGTCGGAGTCGACGATGTCGTGCTCGCGGGTGTCCTGGTTCTTGGCAGCCACCGCGATGCGCCGGAAGGCCGTCTCCATGTCGCCGCGGGCCTCGCGCCCATCGAGGTCGCGTCCGTAGGCGTAGCCGCCCCAGACGGCGTAGACCTCGGCGAGGTCGGCGTCGCTGCGCCAGTTGCGGGCGTCGATGAGCGGCAGCAGCCCCGCCCCGTACGCACCGGGCTTGGAGCCGAAGATGCGGGTGGTCGCGCGGCGCCGGTCACCGTGGGATGCGGTGTCGGCGTCGGCATGCGCCCGGACGAAGTTGGCCTCGGTGGGCTCGTCCAGCTCGGCGACAGCGCGGATGGCGTCGTCGAGCAGCGCCACGACGTGCGGGAACGCATCACGGAAGAAGCCCGAGATGCGCACGGTGACATCGATGCGCGGCCGTCCCAGCTCCGCCGCCGGCACCACCTCGAACCCGGTGACCCGGCGCGAGGCGTCGTCCCACGCCGGCCGGCAGCCGAGCAGCGCCAGGACCTCGGCGATGTCGTCGCCCTGGGTCCGCATCGCCGACGTGCCCCAGACCGTCAGCCCGACCGAGCGCGGGTACTCGCCGGTGTCGGCGAGGTGACGGGCGACGAGGGAGTCGGCCAGCGCGGTTCCGACGTCCCAGGCGGTGCGTGACGGGATGGCCTTGGGGTCGACGGAGTAGAAGTTGCGCCCGGTCGGCAGCACGTTGACCAGGCCGCGGGTGGGGGAGCCGGACGGGCCCGCCGGCACGTAGCGGCCGTCGAGGGCGCGCAGCAGGTTGCCGATCTCGTCGGTGGTCTGCGCGAGGCGCGGGGCGACCTCCATTGCGGCGAATTTCAGCACCCGCACCACGTCCGCGGGGGCGGCGCCGAGCACCTCGTCGGCGACCAGCGGCGCCTTCTCCGCCTCCCACCCGGCGGTGTCGAGCCCGGCGACGAGCTGCCGGGCGAGCGTCTCCAGCAGGTCGACGGCGTCGGCGCCGCTGACTGCCGGGCCGCCGCTGATGGCGGTCAGCACCGGCGGGATGGTCACGCGGGCACCGGGGTCGGCGAGCAGCGCCTTCTCGTCCATTCCGACCCAGGATGCGAGGGCGGACCGCAGCCCGGGCAGTGCCACCGAGCCGCCCCAAACCTGCGCCGCGCGAAGCACGGCGAGGACGAGGTCGATGCGCACCTCACCCGCCGGGGCACCGCCGAGGATGTGCAGCCCGTCGCGGATCTGCACGTCCTTGACCTCGCACAGGTAGCCGTCGACGTGCAGGACGAACTCGTCGAAGTCGTCCTCGCCCGGCATCTCATCCAGGTGCAGGTCGTGGTGCAGCTGCGCCGCCTGGATCAGCGTCCACACCTGCGCGCGCACGGCCGGCAGCTTGGTCGGGTCGAGCGCCTGGACCGTCGCGTACTCGTCCAGCAGCTGCTCGAGCTTGGCCATGTCGCCGTAGGTGTCAGCCCGGGCCATCGGCGGGATCAGGTGGTCGACGATGACGGCATGCGCGCGGCGCTTGGCCTGCGTGCCCTCGCCCGGGTCGTTGACGATGAACGGGTAGACCATCGGCAGGTCGCCGAGCACCGCGTCGGGGGCGCACTCGGCCGACAGGCCCAGCCCGTTGCCGGGCAGCCACTCGAGGGTGCCGTGCTTGCCCAGGTGCACCACGGCGTCGGCGCCGAAGGTGCGGTCGAGCCAGCGGTAGGCGGCGAGGTAGTGGTGGCTCGGCGCGAGGGCGGGGTCGTGGTAGATCGCGACGGGGTTCTCCCCGAACCCGCGGGGCGGCTGGATCATCAGCACGACGTTGCCGAACTGCAGCCCGGCCAGCACGATCTGCGCGGCGTCGCCCTCGCCGTCGACGTACAGCTCGCCGGGCGGCTCACCCCACGCCTCGACGATGGACTGCCGCAGCGGCGCCGGCAGTGCATCGAACCCGGCGCGGTACTCGGCCAGCGGCACCCGCATGGGGGCGGCGGCTAGCTGGGCCTCGGTCAGCCACTCGACGTCGTGCCCGCCCGCGGCGATCAGCCGGTGGATGAGCTCGTCGCCGTCCTCGGGGAAGCCGCCGTCCGCCTGGCCACAGTCGTAACCGGCCTCGCGCAGCGCCTGCAGCAGCACGACGGCCGAAGCGGGGGTGTCGAGGCCGACCGCGTTGCCCACCCTCGCGTGCTTGGTGGGGTAGGCCGACAGCACGATCGCGAGGCGCTTGTCGGCGTTGGGGATGTACCGCAGCCGGGCGTGCCGGACGGCGATACCGGCGACCCGGGCGGCTCGCTCGGGGTCGGCGACGTAGGTCGGGATGTCGCCCTCACCGGCAGTCGGAACGAGCTCCTTGAACGAGAACGGGACCGAGATGAGGCGGCCGTCGAACTCGGGGATGGCAACCTGCATCGCCGCGTCCATCGGGGTGAGGGCGGCGTCGGATGCCTCCCACGCCGCCCGCGAGGTGGTCAGGCACAGCCCCTGCACCACCGGCACGCCGAGTGCGGCCAAGGCGCCGACGTCCCAGGCGTCGTCGTCCCCACCGGCTGTCGCGTCGCTCGCCGCAGCGCCACCGGCTGCCAGGACCGTGACGACAAGGGCGTCGACGCCGGCGAGCAGGTCGTAGACGGCGACGTCGGCGGCCCGCAACGACCCGCAGAACACCGGCCGCGCATTGGCGCCCGCGGCCTCGACCGCGGCGCACAGCGTATCGCCGAAGCCCGTGTTTCCCGAGACCGCGTGCGCCCGGTAGAACACAACGCCGACCGTGGGCCGCGCGGGGTCGGCGGCGTATGCGCCGTGCACCCCGATCGCGGGCAGCGGCTGCGGCGGGTCGTAGGCCTCGCCGGTCATCCGCAGCGCGTCGGACAGGAACGCAGCGAGGCTCGCCAGGTTGCCCGGCCCGCCCTCGCGCAGGTAGGCCAGCGCCTCCGTCGCGATGCCGCCGGGGACGGTGGAGCGGGCCATCAGCTCGGCATCCGGCGCCGCCTCGCCGCCGAGGACGACGACCGGAAAGCCGCTGGCGAGGACGGCGTCGAGCCCGGCCTCCCAGGTGCGGGCACCGCCGAGCAGGCGGACGACGACGCACCACGCCCCGTCCAGCAGCGCGGGCAGGTCGCCGGGCGCGGTGCGGGCGGGGTTGGCGGTGCGGTAGGCGGCGCCGCTGCCGCGGGCGGCGAGCAGGTCGGTGTCGGCTGTCGACAGCAGCAGGATCACGCGGGCGCTCCGGTTGCGGTCGGGATGGGTTCAGCTGGCGCGCCCGGCGGGACGAAGGGCAGCTCGGGCGGCGCGCCGGAGCCGATGAGCTCGAGCAGCGCCGTGGTGTCGACGTGCTGCTCGACGAGGTCGCCGAGCACGTCGAGCCGGCGCTCGCGCACGTCCGCGAAGCACACCGCATCCGCGTCGGATGCCGGGACGAAGTCGCGACCCGCCTGCTCGGCGACGGCGCACAGGAACGCCCGGCGGAAGCCGTCGTTCTCCATCGCCCCGTGCCAGGTCGTGCCCCACACCGGGCCGGCGGTGCAGCCGTCGAGGAACGGCTCGCCACCGCCCGCGGTCACCAAGCCGGAGTGGATCTCGTAGGCCTCGACCGGGTGGCCGAACGCGGCCCCAATCGGTCGGCCGAGCACCTTCGCCGCGCCGAAGCGGACGGTCGCGGGCAGCAGGCCCAGCCCGGCGACGGTGCCGGCGCGGCTCTCGACCTCGTCCTCGATGGTGCGCGCGAGCATCTGGTAGCCGCCGCAGATGCCGAGCACCGGCCGCCCGCGCCGGGCGTGCTCGGCGATGCCGCTGGCGAGCCCGCGCTCGCGCAGCCAGCTGAGGTCGGCCACCGTGGCGCGGGTGCCCGGCAGCACGACCAGGTCGGCGTCGGCCAGCTCCTCGGGCTCGGTGACCAGGCGCAGCGCGATGCCGGGCTCGGCGGCGAGGGCGTCGACGTCGGTGACGTTGCTGATCCGGGGCAAGCGGACGACAGCGACGCGCAGCGTCTCGCGCGCCGCGCGTCCCCGCGCCCGCGCGGAGCCGAAGCGGGCCAGGCCGAGCGAGTCCTCGACGTCGACCTCCAGGCCGTCGGTCCACGGCAGCACCCCGAGCACGGGCCGACCGGTGGTGCCCCGGATCATCTCCAGCCCCGGCGCCAGCAGCCGGGCATCCCCGCGGAACTTGTTGACGAGAAAGCCCGCGACCAGCGCCTGGTCCTCGGGGGAAAGCAGTGCGACAGTCCCGTGCAGAGCGGCGAACACCCCGCCCCGGTCAATGTCACCGACAACGAGCACGGGCAGGTCGGCCGCCCGCGCCAGGCCCATGTTGGCGATGTCGGTGGCACGCAGATTGACCTCGGTCGGGCTGCCGGCACCCTCGCAGACGACGACGTCGAAGCGGCTGCGCAGGTCGGCGAGGGCGCTGGTCACCGCCGTCATCAGCTGCGGCTTGAGCGGCCGGTAGGACATGGCGTCGACGTCGGTGATCGGCCGGCCCATCAGCACCACCTGGCTGCGGCCGTCGCCGCCCGGTTTCAGCAGCACCGGGTTCATCGCCGCCTCGGGCTCGATGCGGGCGGCGGCGGCCTGCATCGCCTGGGCGCGCCCGATCTCGGCGCCGCCGCGGGTCACCATCGAGTTCAGCGACATGTTCTGCGCCTTGAACGGCGCCACCCGTACCCCGCGCCGCACGAGCCAGCGGCAGATACCCGCGGTGACGATGCTCTTGCCCGCATCCGACGTGGTGCCGGCGACGAGCAGTGCTCCGGTCAGCGCGCTTCCGGTCTGCGCTCGACCGGTCATGGCCGGGCCTCGACGACGGCCGCGAGCGCAGCGGCGAGCACGACGGCAGCTGCACCGACGGCGGATGAGAGACGCACGGCCCGCCGTAGGTCGACGGCAGTGGGCGGCGGCCCGTCGCCGTGCGGGCCGCGCACCTCCAGGCTCCCCCCGTAGGAGAGCGCGCCGCCGAGCGTCACGTCCAGCGCCCCCGCGAACGCTGCCTCGCACTGCCCGGCGTTGGGGCTCGGATGCCGGCCGCCGTCCCGGACGACCACCTGGAGCGATCGCCGCGTGCTGCCGCCGACCAGTGGCGCGAGCACCGCCGCGAGCAGGGCGGTCGCGCGCGCGGGGACGAGGTTCGCCGCGTCGTCCAGCCGAGCCGACGCCCACCCGAAGTTCGCGTGCCGCGGGCTGCGATGCCCGACCATCGCATCGAGGGTGTTGACGGCTCGGTAGCCCACCAGCCCGGGCAACCCGGCGACGGCCCCCCACAGCAGCGGCGCGACGACGGCATCGGCGGTGTTCTCGGCGACGGACTCCAGCGCCGCGCGAGCCAGCCCGTCCGCGTCGAGCTGTTGGGGGTCACGGCCGCAGAGGGTGGGCAGCAGGGCGCGGGCGGCAGCAAGGTCGCCGGCCTCAAGCGCGTCGGCGACCGCGGCGCCGGCACGGGCCAGCGAGGTGCCGCCAAGAACGCTCCACGTCGCCGCGACGAGTGCGGCGCGCCGTTGACGAGGCCTGGCACGCTCCGCGGCACCCGCCGCAAGCACGGCGGCCCCGACGCACGCGGCTGTGAAGGCCATGCCGCGGCCGCGCGAGTCAGCCCAGAGAGCGCGCTCGAACTGGCCCGCGGCCAGGCCGAAGCCGGCGACCGGATGCGCCCGCGCGGGATCAGCCCAGGCGCGGTCAGCGAGGTAGCCGACCAGCAGGCCGGTGGCGCGGGCAGTCGACGTGGGCACCCCTTAGGGCGCCGGACAGCCGCGGGGCAGCACGCTGCCCAACAAGTGTCGCAGGACCAGCGCATGCATCAAGCAGGAGCCTCCTCGGGTTTCCACGCCCGTAGGTCGGTCGGTCGGTCGCGACGGACGCAGTGTCCTGGCTCCCGGATCAGTGCTCGCCCCCGGCCTTCCAACCCCTGCGGGCCGTGACCATACGAGGGGGGTCTGCTCCCCGGTGACAGTGGCGGGACCGCGTCGGAATCACACCGACTTCCTGCAACCGTCGCAACCCAGACTTAACACGCTGGCACGGCGCCGCGTCAACGCGTGGCCGGGTCGGCGGCATACCTCAGCCGCCCGCGGCCCTGCTGCCGACGACGACGGTCGCGTCGTGCTCCTCCGACCGTGCCACCCGACCGGCGAGCCCACTGCGCGCGACGGCATCCAGCGTCCCTGGCGCCTGGCGCTCGCTGGTCTCGACCAGCAGGTGCCCCCCAGGTGCCAGCCAGAGCGGCGCAGCCTCGATCACGCGACGCTGCACGTCGAGCCCGTCGGCACCGCCGTCGAGCGCCACCCTTGGCTCGTACTCGCGCGCTTCCGGTGGCATCAGCGCGATGGCCTCGGTCGGCACGTAGGGCGCATTCGAGACGAGGACGTCGACCCGCCCGCGCAGCTCGGCGGGCAGGGGCTCATACAGGTCGCCCGCGTACACGTGGTCCTCCTGGCCACCCGCAGCGGCGACGTTGCGCCGTGCGCAGCCCACCGCTACGGGGTCGATGTCGACCGCGTACAGGTCGACCCCTAGCCGCGCCGCGAGCACCGCTGCGCCTACCGGGCCTGCCCCGCAGCACATGTCCAGCACCACGGCGTCGGGCGCGGCAAGGCCGATCGCCTGCTTAGCGAGGAACTCGGTGCGTCGCCGAGGGACGAACACGCCGGGGGCAACGACGATGCGTAGCCCACAGAACGCCGCCCAGCCGAGCACCTGCTCCAGCGGCAGCCCGGCGACCCGGCGGTCGACCATGGCGTCGAGCTCGCCCGCTATCCCCGCGGCGCCCAGGAGCAGCTCTGCCTCGTCCTCCGCGAACACGCATCCGGCCGCTCGGAGCCGGGCGGTCACGGCAGCTGCAGTCGACACAGAACCTTCCGGAAGGCGGCGGCGGTGCGCCTCGGCCACGCAGCGTCGCGCGATGCTATCCACGCGCGCGCCAGCCCGGCAGGCCATTCTTGTCGGCACCGGGTGCGACGATGAGGCCATGGCCAGCAGCTGGGACACCCCGGAGCGGCGCGCCCTGCGCGCGAGCGTGCGGCGCTTCACCGAGCGCGAGATCGTCCCACGCCTGTCGCAGTGGGAGGACGACGGGGAGCTGCCGCGCAGCCTGCACCTGGCTGCGGCCAAGGCGGGTCTGCTCGGCGTCAGCTTCCCGGAGGGGCTTGGCGGCGGCGGTGGCACCACGGTCGACTCCATGATCGTGACCGAGGAGATCATCCAGGCGGGCGGGTCGTCCGGCGTCGTCGCGAGCCTGTTCACCCACGGCATCGGCCTGCCGCACCTGGTGGCCGCCGCCGACCCGGACCTGCTCGACCGGGTCGCTCGGCCGGTGCTCGCCGGGGAGAAGATAGCCGCCCTCGCGGTCAGCGAGCCCGATGCCGGCTCCGACGTCGCCCGGCTGCGCACCCGCGCCGTCCGCGACGGCGACAGCTACGTCGTCACGGGCTCGAAGATGTACATCACGTCGGGCACCCGCGCCGACTTCGTCACCACAGCGGTCCGGACCGGTGGCGAGGGCGCGCACGGGATCTCCCTGCTGCTGCTCGAGCGCGGGATGCCGGGCTTCACGGTCTCCCGGCCGCTGCGCAAGATGGGCTGGCTGTGTTCGGACACCGCTGAGCTGCGGTTCGACGAGGTCCGCGTGCCCGCAAGCAACCTGATCGGTGCCGAGGGCGCCGGGTTCGCTCAGATCATGCAGCAGTTCATCCCGGAGCGGCTCTCCCTCGCCGTTCAGGCCTACGCCACCGCTCAGCGCTGCCTGGACCTCACGCTGCGGTGGGTCAAGCAGCGCGGGACGTTCGGGCGGCCGCTCTCGGCCCGCCAGGTCGTCCGGCATCGGGTGGCGGAGATGGCACGCCAGGTCGACGTCGCCCGCACCTACACGCGGGCCGTCATCGACGACTGGCAGGCGGGCGACGAGGTCGTCCAACGGGTCGCCATGGCCAAGAACACCGCCGTCGCGGCGTGCGACTACGTGGTCAACGACGCGGTTCAGCTGCACGGCGGGATGGGCTACCTGCGCGAGACTGAGGTCGAGCGGCACTACCGCGACAGCCGCATCCTCGGCATCGGGGGCGGCACCACAGAGATCATGACCGAGATGGTGTCGCGGCTGTTGCTCGGCTGATCGCTTTGCCCACTCACCTTCCGACAGGAGAACCCCCATGGATTGGAAGCTCGCGCAGATCGTCGTCCCCGTCGCAGACGTCGACCGCGCCAAGGCGTTCTACACCGAGCAGGCCGGCTTCGGCCTCGACGTCGACCACCAGGCCGGCGACTTCCGCGTGGTGCAGCTGACGCCACCGGGCTCGGCCTGCTCGATCGCGCTGATGCGCAACCCGGAGGCCGCCGGCTCCCTGCAGGGGCTGCACCTGGTCGTCGTCGACATCGAGGCCGCGCGGGCCGAGCTCGCGGGGCGCGGGGTCGAGACCGGCGAGGTCTTCCACTTCGATGCAGGGGGCCAGGTTCCTGGAGCCGACCCGGCGCGCCGCGACTACGCCTCGTTCCTGTCCTTCAGCGACCCCGACGGCACCGGCTGGCTGGTGCAGGAGGTGGGCCGGGAGCGGGCCGGCGGCTAGCCCCTGGCGAATCACGATCCAGCAAATGATCCTTGCGACTGACCCTCGGCCGCCTACGAAAGGAGCTCGATGAGCCGAAACCTCCAGGTCACCTTCGACGCCCGCGACCCGCGGGCGCTGTCATGCTTCTGGCGCGACGTACTGGGCTACGTGCACCCCGGCCCGCCCGGAGTCGACCTGCCCGAGGACGCCGACCCGCTGGGCGCGTGGGACGACTTCCTCGCGCGGGTCGGCGTCCCGCAGGACCAGCGCAACGCGAGGTCGGCCCTCGAGGACCCGGACGCGCGCGGCCCACGGCTGTTCTTCCAGCAGGTGCCGGAGGACAAGGTCGCCAAGAACCGCGTCCACCTCGACGTCCGGGCGGCTCCCGGGCTGCAGGGAGACGAGCGGATGGCGGCGCTGGAGGCCGAGTGCGACCGGCTGGTCGCGCTGGGAGCGACGCGGGTCCGCCGCGACGAGCCCGCTCCTCCGATGAGTGCCGGCTTCATCGTGATGACCGACCCCGAGGGCAACGAGTTCTGCCTGGACTGACCCAGCTGAGTAGCGAGAACGCCCCGCTGAGCCGACGGCGGTCAGCCGACGAGTACAGCCGTAAGCCGCTCGAGCTCCGCCTGCGCGTCGCTGGTCAACCCGCTGTGCACCGGACCGGCTGACACGACCGTGCTGCGCGGCGCGGTCAGCCAACGGAAGCGCTGCCCCAGGGAGGTCTCGCCGGCCGGTCCGCCACCGGCGCAGCTGCGGCGAATGGCGTCCGCCGCAGCGCCTACCGCCTCGACGTCCACGTCCGGGTCCAGCAGCCGCAGCCGGTTCTCGTCGAGCCTGATCTCGGCGGCCAGGAAGTCCTGCTGCTGGCAGTAGAGGACGACACCGATGTTGACGCACTCCCCGCGCTCGATGCGGGGGGTGGCGCGCAGCACCGCGTACTCGAACACGGCGTAATCGAGCACGGCGGGCGTCACGGCCGCCACCGCTCATGCTCGGCCGCTCGGCGCAGCAGGTGGTGAGCGTAGGCGCCGCGCACGCCCGCGGCGTCGTCGAAGCCGGGCTCGCCGGTCAGCCACTGCTCGGGCACCAGGTCGACGACCTCCCGGACCAGCTCGGGGGTGACGAGCGGGGCGAGCGCAGCATCAGCCTCACAGCGTGCGGTTGCGGCGGCCGCGAGGACGTGGCCCGATGCGTCGTAGGGCCGCTCGGCCGCCGCCGCAGCCCGCGACCAGTCGTGGGCGAACGTCAGCGTCGCCCCGTGGTCGATCAGCTGCAGCTGGCGGTGCCAGAGCAGCAGGTTGGGGTTGCGCCAGGTGCGGTCGACGTTGCCGACGAGCGCGTCGAACCACAGCACCCGGCTGGCTAGGCCCGGGGCGACGGGATGCACCTGCGGGTCGAAGCCGATCGAGCCCGGCAGGAAGTCCATCCCGAGGTTTGCCCCGCCGCTGGCCCGCAGCAGGTCCTGGACCTCCTGGTCGGGCTCGGCCCGGCCCAGCACCGGATCGACGTCGACGACGACGAGCTCGGGCACCGGCAGGCCGAGCCGCCTGCCGAGCTCACCGGCGATGACCTCGTTGACCAGCACGGCGCGACCTTGCCCGGCCCCGCGGAACTTGATCACGTACGTCCCGCAGTCGTCGGCCTCCATGAGGCCGGGCAGGGAGCCGCCTTCGCGTAGCGGCGTGACGTAGCGGGTCGCCGTCACCGCCCGAAGCACGGCCCGAGGGTATCGGCGAAGGCCTACCTGACGGGCTGCAAGCATCGGCGGCCAGCCAGGACGCCTCAGTATCGCCGAAACGGAGGCGGTGCAGGGCTTGCCCGCTTTCAGGTCCGCGCGGGCTGCCCACGAGGTCCAACTCCCAAGGAGCCACTGACTATATCGGTCGCCTTTCATGCGACAAAGGGCAACTCCCCCGCTTCCTCTGGTTGTGGCAGCGCGCATTGCGCCTGCCGTCTGACGACTAGTTATCGGGAAGGCCCCTGCTGCTCCGCGATCTCCGTAGCCGATGACAGCTCCGGGTGGACGATGCTGAGCGGATAGTCCGCCGCCACCTTCCCGAAATCGCTGAGATTGTTGGTTGCAAGTAGGAGTCGAGGATCGAAGGACAGGGCCGTCGCGGCGACCAGAGGTCGTTGGTACCGCCCTTGTGCATGTGCCCTCGGTATTTGATATGTAGCGGAGCCCACTGCTCGGTCACCGAGATTGAGAACGGCAGCACAACAAAGGTGCTGGGGATTGCCTCGGTCCAATCCTGCTTCCGCCTCTTGGCCCACCCGCGCGAGATCGGCAGCGCAAGTAGTTCTCCCACGTTGGCGAAGGACAGCGAGAGGAGGTGGCCCCGCAGCAGGGGCTTCCAGGACGTCGCCTCCTCGACATTCGCGAGCAGCCATGTGGCCACGTCCGTATCGACGAGGAGGGGGCCGGTGGGAACCTCCTCCGGCCTCATGCGTCTAGGTCCGCCAGCGTCTCAGTCAGGTCCTGTAGCTCTTCATGGCTGGCCGAGAAGGGAGCGCGGTCCAGGGCCGCCGGTGCTACTCCCTGAACGTCTGCGTGTTCCTGCACCGACAAAGTGGTCCAGAACTCGTCCGCGTCGAAGGGCAGGGGAGCGGGAGTGCTGATGTGGCGTAGCCCAACTCGGCGCGCGACGGCGGTTGTGACGTCATAGGTCACGAGCCCCTCGAACTGAGCCTGGCTGCGCAACGCTTGCTGGACGTCGTCGGCCAGCTCAGGTGGGAACGCCACGCTAACGCTCTCGCCAGACGAGGCACGCAGCCGGGCGGTGCTGCGATCGAAGTCGGCCTCCCGCAGTACCCCGCGAGGACGTCGGGCTGCTGGGGCGGCATGGCGTCTGCGAGACGGCGCATCCTCGCCCTGGCCGACCTGTCCAGCCGCGCCGGCCGAGTCCGGCGTGAACTCTCGATAAGTAGCTCCTCGTGGCGCTCACCGATGCCGAGGTTGTCGCAGAGCTCAGCGAGCGCGCGCGCGATGCCCTGGTCGACCTCGTCATCAGGCAGGCCGAACGTCGCGATCAGCCGGTGGAAAGCTGCTCCAGCTAGGTCATCGACCCCTATGTCGAGAGCAGCTTCGGCCGAATCGGCGAGCGTGGGTAGACCGAGGATCGCCACGACGCTTCCCGGTTGGACGTCCCGCAAGGTGAGCCGGGCGGAGCTCTCGATGGAAGCGCGATGCCAGCCCGTGCGTGCTCGGCGTGACTTGCCCACGGCGGCATAGGCGGCAGCCGCCATCGCAGACTCAAGCCCTGTAATGAGGCGCGCGACGTCTTGAGCACGAACGCGACCCAGCCGGGCCTCGTTCCCTCGAAGGATGGCGCGCAGTTCTTCTTCGGCCACGTCGTCACCTTCGCGCATCCTGACGACAAGACACGGCCGGCGAGCTAAGGGTCGAGCTCCGTTTCAAGGGCGTGTCGACCCATCCAAGGTTCCATGCGACGCGAGCAGCAGAAGCAGAGGTGCGTAGAGCTGACCGGATGGCCGGTGACCCACGAAGTTGCAGGTCACCGGCCCCGAGTACTCAGATGTCGTAGTACATCTCGAACTCGTACGGGTGCGGGCGCAGGCGGATGGGGTCGACCTCGTTGGTTCGCTTGTAGCTGATCCACGTGTCGATGAGGTCCTGGGTGAACACCCCGCCCTCGAGCAGGAAGCCGTGGTCGGCCTCCAGCGCGTCGAGCACCTTGTCGAGGCTGCCCGGCACCTGTGCCACCTTGGCCAGCTCGTCCGGCGGCAGGTCGTAGAGGTCCTTGTCGACCGGGTCCGGCGGCTCGATCTTGTTGCGGACGCCGTCGAGGCCCGCCATCAGCATTGCGGCGAAGGCGAGGAACGGGTTGCAGGACGGGTCCGGCACGCGGAACTCGACCCGCTTTGCCTTCGCGTTGCTGCCGGTGAGCGGTACCCGCAGGCACGCGGAGCGGTTGCGCGCCGAGTAGACGAGGTTGACCGGAGCCTCGTAGCCCGGCACCAGGCGGTGGTAAGAGTTCACCGTCGGGTTGGTGAACGCCAGCAGCGACGGCGCATGCTTCAGCAGCCCGCCGACGTAGTGCCGAGCGGTGTCGGACAGGCCCCCGTACCCGACCTCGTCGTAGAACAACGGCTCGTCGCCGTTCCACAGGCTCTGGTGGCAGTGCATGCCCGAGCCGTTGTCCATGAAAAGCGGCTTGGGCATGAAGGTGACCGTCTTGCCCGCCGCGACCGCCGTGTTGCGGACGACGTACTTGAACGTCATCACGTTGTCGGCGGTCTGCAACAGGGTGCCGAACCGGAAGTCGATCTCGGCCTGGCCGGCGGTGCCGACCTCGTGGTGCTGCATCTCGACCTCGATGCCGACGTCGAGCAGCTGGTTGACCATCTCCGAGCGCAGGTCGGTCAGGTGGTCGGTTGGGGGCACAGGGAAGTAACCGCCCTTGTAACGCGGCTTGTTGCCTTTGTTGCCGCCCGCTTCCTCACGGCCGCTGTTCCACGCGCCCTCGATCGAGTCGACGCTGTGAAACGAGCTGTGCGGCGTGTACTCGTAGCGCACGTCGTCGAAGATGTAGAACTCGGCCTCGGCACCGAAGTAGGCGGTGTCGGCGAAGCCGGTCGTCGTCAGGTACTCCTGCGCCTTGCGGGCGACGTTGCGCGGGTCCCGGGAGTAGCGCTCGAGCGTGAGCGGGTCGTGGATGAAGCAGGAGATGTTCAGCGTCGGGTGGGTGCGGAACGGGTCCATGTAGGCCGTGGTCGGGTCCGGCAGCAGCAGCATGTCGGACTCGTGGATGGCCTGGAAGCCGCGGATGGACGAACCGTCGAACGGCAAGCCGTCCTCGAACGCCGACACGCCGAAGTTCGAGGCCGGGAACGTGAAGTGCTGCATGACGCCGGGCAGGTCGCAGAACCGTGCGTCGACGAACTGGACGTTGTTGTCCTTGATGTAGGTCAGCACCTCATCGGTGTTGTTGAACATCCACCCTCCGTGGGTCCATCGCTCGAGCGGCGGCAGGTCGGGATCGATCTGCCGGCGGGTCACTTGAAACTAGCGTGTGGCCGTCTCGCGAGCGTCACGCGGTTGTTTCGGCCATGTAACGCAGCCGGTGCGCGTGCGACGGGAGGATGGGTGACCGTAGCCTCGCTGCATGGGGCGGATGAGCGGTTCCTGGCTCGAAGGCCCGCCGGTCTCCCGGGCTCAGCCGGCCGGGGTGCGACTCGGGCTGCCGGCGGAAGGCGCCGGTTCTGTCGCCACCTTCGGTCGTCGCCTGGGCGGCTTCGCCATCGACGCCGTCGTCGCCAACCTGCTCGCTGGCCTGCCGATGGTCGTCGGCTGGCACTACGGTCCGGCGGCGCGCAACTGGCTCGTGTTCGCCGCGTTCCTGCTGCAGGAGTTCGTGCTCGTCAGCATCGCCGGGCAGACCATCGGCAAGCGCCTGCTGTCGATGCGCCTGGTCCGGCTCGACGGCGGCCGGCCCCAGCCGGGGTGGGTGCTGCTGCGCACCGTGCTGCTCGGCTTGCTCGTCCCGGCGCTGATCTGGGACCGCGACAGCCGCGGCCTGCACGACCGCGCAGCCGGGACCGTACTGGTGCTCGTCCCACGCGGGGCGCCGGCCAGCTTGCGCTGACGTTCGGAGCGGTCACCGCATCCGACCGCTGCGGGGAACGCTTCGTGGCATCGGGCCCTTCGGCACGGGGATGTTCATCGTCCCCAGCGCCTTCAGGCGCCGGTCGAGCGCCTCCACGTCGCCCTTCTTCAGCACCCGCGTCTTGCGCATCAGCAGCGCCTGCAGCTTGGGCAGCGGCGTCTCGCCCTCGCCCGTCCCGATGACGATGTCGTGCAGGGGAACATCGCCCGCAACTCGCTTGACTCGCCGAACCTCCGCTCCCAGCAGCTCACGGGGGCCACGTCCGCGCCCCTCGGCGATGAGCACGACGCCGGCGCGGCAGACCACGCGGGTCACCATGTCCTGGTTGCGGTTGACCTGCACGGGTGCGGTCACCCGCCAGTCGCCCCGCATGCGCTCGATGATGCCGGCGGCTGCGCCGGGCTTGCCCTCCGCCTCCGCGTAGGCCGATCGCTGCACCCGGCGGCCGAAGACGTTAAGGGCGACGAGCGCACCGAGCAGAACGCCGAGGACGATCCCGAGCACCAAAGACTTGAGCAGCAGGCCGATGATGACGCCTACGAGCACCGGCACGAACAAGGCGATCAGCAGGGCCGGCACGAGACGGGGGTCGCGCTGCCGGGTGAGGTTGAAGACGGTCCGGATCTGCTTGAGCCTGCTGACCTTCGACTCGGCACTCGCACCGCGCTTGCCCGTCGTCGACCCGGTGTCCTTGCTTGCACGCGCCATGCCTCAAGGGTACGGAGTGGCGGTGGGCCGCCCTACGCGCAGCGAGGCGCCGGCACAGTGGTCAGCCCACGAAGGACGGTGCTTCCTCCATCGGCTTGCGCGGCGCCGCGATCAGCTGGCGTACCTCGATCTCGGTCTGGCGGCGAGCGTGGGCAGCGCGGACGTCGGCACTCATCGACTCCCAGGCGTTGCGCCGGCTGCCCAGCTGGCCGCCCTGTGGCGCGACGACGACGACCAGGCTGCGAACGACACCGGCAGCGAGGTGCCGGGTGGATGTGAGGAGGGAGACGGCGTTGGCGGGGGCGTTCATCGGGCCTCCTAGGGCTCCTTTGTGTTCCAAAGTTCGAGGTTGATCTTGAGTTTTCAGGCGGCCCTTCCGAGTCGGGCATCGTCGATGTAGCCGTGCACGTGTCGGTCGATGGTGGCCAGCGCGGCACGGAGCTC
>JAABUP010001759.1_pt1 | contig 44370 bp, 61 predicted proteins | sample 5559201 | NCBI WGS metagenome assembly JAABUP01 (sample SAMN10711887, study PRJNA513373) | rock metagenome | isolation source: Antarctica rocks | place: Antarctica
CGGCGGTGGGGCCTGGCCGGCCCGCCGCCGATCGCGGTGGTCTCCGGCGGAGATCTCGATCGCAATCTGAGAATTTTCCTCGACAACGAGGTCCGGCCGATCGTGATCACCACCACAGCCGGGTGTGCTCGAATGGCCGGGTATCCGGCCGTTGTTCTCGATGCCGGCGGCGTCGCGGACGGCCGAGAGCACTTGGTCGACCTGCGTGCTGCCGTTCGAGCGCTGACCGAGCACGGGTTCCGGCGCATCCTCTGCGAAGGTGGTCCTTCCCTGCTGGGCGGCCTCGTCGCCGAGGCCCTGGTGGACGAGCTCTGTCTGACCACATCACCCACATTGCTCGGCGCCGGCCCGGTTCCGCTGCTCGGCGCGACGCGCATTGCTGCACCGGTCCAGTGGCGCCTCGAATCGCTGCACGTCGACCACAGTCACGTGTTCAGCCGATACAGCCGCGCATGAGGATGCCAGGACCTGTCGCTCGGTCCGCGGGTCCGGCCGCGCGCCGCCGACGGAAGCGACCGATTCTCCTGACGGCGGCGCTTCTCGCGCCGATCCTGCTGGCCTCGTGCACCATCGGTCCGTCGACCCGCCCGGCGTTGGCGACGTCGGATTCGGTCGACCCGGTGAGGACGTCCCCTTCGACCGCCGCCACCATGCCGACCGGCCCCGGCGGCCCGGGTCGGACCGCCGATCCCATTGCCTGGGCCGACTGCCCGGCGCAAATCCCTGCTGGCGACTCCGCATCCGGTCGCAACTTCAAGTTGCAGTGCGCGCAGGTCGAAGTGCCGAGGTCGTACTCCGACGCCACGTCCGGCGTTCTCTCGCTCGAGGTCACGAAGGCGACCGCACCCGGAACGCCCGCCGGCGCCCCGCCGCTGGTGGTGGCGCTCGACGAGCCCGGATCTGTTGGCACGCATCGCATCGCACAGGTTTCCGGACATCTGCCGGCTGCCGTCCTGGCGCATTTCTCGGTGGTCGTCGTCGACCTTCGAGGTACCGGTGATTCGGCAGCCATCGACTGCGTCAGTGCGCAGAATTCCGACAACCTGCTGGCACTGGGAGCCGATCCGACCACACCCGGCGGCGAAAAATTGCTCACCGAATTGTCCAGGAGCCTCACGTTCGATTGCGGGGACCTGGTCGGACCAGGCCTGTCCGATTACTCCACCGTGTTGGCCGCGGACGATCTGGACTCGGTTCGATCTGCACTGGGTGTTTCGAGAATCGATTTCCTCGGACGCGGATGGGGCGGGACGCTCGGAGCGGTCTACGCGGACCGCTACCCCGGGCGGATCCACGCCGCCGTGCTCGACGGGCCCGCCGACCCGTCGTCGGCACCTGACAAGCAGGCGGCGGCGGCCGCGGTGGCCGACGAGAAGGCCTTCGGTGCGTTCGCAGCGGCTTGTCCGACGTTTCCCGGTGGCTGTCCGCTGGGCGCAGATCCGGCAGGCGCCGTCAAGGCGCTGGTCACCACGCTCGGCGACAGCGGCGATGTGAGCGCTGACGGGCATCTGATCAGCGGCGGAACGGTCCTGCTGACTCTGGTTGGCCAACTCGGCAACCCGGCCGGCTGGCCGGCTCTGGCCACGGCTCTTGCGAAGGCGCGGGAACAGAACTACGAGCCGCTGACGAATCTGCTGCTGGCCGAGTTCGGGTCGCAAGACATCGAACGGAACCAGTCGGGTCGGCTGGTCTTCCACTGCAACGATGCCCCCCAGCGACTCGGCGGCACTGCCCTGGCTGCGGCCGCCAGGGCTGCCCGCGCCAGTTCACCCCTGTTCGGTCCCTTCCTCGTCGGCCTGCTGGGGGTGTGCTCGTCCTGGCCGGCACCGGAGAGCCCATTGGGCCGGGTGACCGGGGCCGGCGCGCCGCCGCTACTCGTGCTGGGTTCGGTGGACGACCCGGTTGCTCCCTACGACGGCGTTCGGGCCCTGGTGGCCGTGTTGACCTCGGCCAGGTTGATCAGCTGGCAGTCCGGAACCCACGGCAGCTACCCGGCCAGCAGTTGCATCACCGCAGCGGTGAACTCCTATCTGCTCGCGGGCGCGCTGCCGGCCGGCGGCACGCTCTGCCCGCCGTGAGTGCGATGTTCGCCGCTGGTGACGGCGCAGAGCTGGTGATGACGCAGTGCCGGTGATGACGCAGAGCCGGTGATGACGCAGAGCTGGTGATGACGCAGTGCCATTCGCCGACCCACGCCTGGTTCGGATGGACGCCGGGCGCCGATCGGCGATCTCGCTCGGCGAATCTGTAAGGAAGTCGTCAGGGCAGGCCGCCGCCGCCGCCTCCGCGTACCGTGAACAGCATGAGCGCGCCCCAGAAAGTCGTGAAATCCGAAGATCAGTGGAGAACGGAATTGGATCCGGCGGCATACCGGGTGCTCCGCGAATCGGGCACCGAACGCGCATTCACCGGCGAGTACACCGACAGCACCACGACCGGTGTCTACTACTGCCGCGCGTGTGGAACGGAACTTTTCCGGTCGGACGCCAAGTTCGCCTCCCACTGCGGATGGCCGAGCTTCTACGCGCCCAGTGAAACCGACAACGTGGTGCTGCTGACCGACCGGAGCTTCGGGTCCGTTCGCACCGAAGTCCGCTGTGCGACCTGCGACTCGCACCTCGGTCATGTGTTCCGCGGTGAGGGTTACCCGACCCCGACCGACGAGCGCTTCTGCATCAACTCGGTGGCGCTGCGGCTGGAACCCGCGTCCGAGTAGCGGCTCACCGGTTCGCGCGCAGAGTCTCTTCATATCTCGTTCACATTCCGGTTCGAGCCGGAACGGCGTGGGAGACCCCCGACTGTCGGTACCCGGTCGTACTGTCCGCACATGACCATGTCGGCCGGTGCCGCCGCACCTGAAGTCTTCGAGGCTGCGCTGCAGCAGCTGGCGATGGTTCGGCTGCGGCCCGAGATCGAACTGGGCGAACTTCCGGCGCCGACCAGGTTGGCTCCATGGAGCCATGCCCTCTCCGCCGCAGTGGCCTGGGACGGAGCGCGCCCAGATTCAGCCTCTGGGCGGCTAATCCTCCTGCACGACCCGAACGGCGTAGCGGCTTGGGAGGGAACGCTTCGTATCGTAATCTTTCTGACGGCCGAGATCGACGAGGAGATCGCCCGGGATCCGCTACTTCCGGATGTGGCCTGGAGCTGGTTGACCGACTCTCTGGGCTTCGCCGAAGCTGGGTTCACGGCTCTCGGCGGAACCGTCACGTCGACCTCATCGACCCGGTTCGGCGACATCGCGGGACCGAGCAGGACCGATGACCTGGAATTACGTGCATCGTGGACCGCGACCAACGAACTCGTCGGTCGCCATCTGGTCGCTTTCGCCGACCTACTTGCCGTCGCCGCCGGCCTACCGCCGGAGGGCGTTGCGGCCATTGGGCGCCCGGCTCCCCCGAACGTACGCCAGCTTTGATTACTGATCGTCAACATTGAGCACATCGTGTGCTTGCCAGTCGGGCTACAAAGGCACAGACTGGAGTAGGTCCGTTCGCACCGACTGATGTTCAGGCCGACAGGACCGCCTCCACGATCCATTCGGGTCACAGAGACAGGGTGAAATGTGCAGTACAGAATCGATCCTCTTGCCGCTGGAGGCAGACAGATGACTACCGCAATGCTCGGTGTCGATCAGAACTCGACGCGCAGGGCCGAAGAGCTACCCCTGGGCGCCACCTCGGTTCCGACGCAGCGGTCACCGTTGCTCGATTCGATGACCACTTCGCTCCGGTCCGCCGTAGTGTTACTGGTCGATCCGGATCGCTCGACTCGTGAGGCGCTGCAGGCGGGATTGATCGAGATCGGAATCGGACATGTCATTCCGGTGGCGTCGTTGGCTGCGGTGCAGGACCTCACCGAGAGCGGGATCGGCGGCGATCTGGCGCTGATCAGTCTGTCGACCGGGTCCGACGCGGGCAAGATCATCGCCACTCTGCGCTCGGCCGGGTGGATCAGGGTGCTGGCTCTTGCGCCAACAGCCGAGATCGGACCGGTGATCGACGCAGTGGGCGCCGGCGTCAATGGAGTGCTCGTCGGGCGTCGCGCCCATCCGGCCGCGTCCAACATTCCCAGTTCGATCCACGAACTGTCCTCCCGCGAGATCGAAGTGGTGCGATTGGTCGCCGACGGAAGGTCGAACAAGTGGATCGGCGACCAGTTGAACCTGTCCGCGCTGACGGTGAAGAGCCACCTCGCCCGCATCGGCCGCAAGCTCGGCACCGGTGATCGTGCCCATATGGTGGCGCTGGCGATGCGCGCCGGCGTCATCTCCTGACCTGCGCGGCGACGATTCCGACACCGCGCCGGCCTGACGCTCCGGTACGAAGTGCGCGACGCGCTAATCGGGCAGACTGACTCGGTGCAGATCTCCGACGCTCCGGCGCCACCGACGGGCCAGGCCTCGTCGCACGAGCCGGCTGGCGCTGGACCGGCAGGCAGCGCACCGGTCGTCACTCCATTGTTGGTGCCGCGCGACGGTGACGTCGAGCCTGTCGTCGACCCGGTCCAGCTGGCACATTGGGCTCGAAGGCTCGGCCGAGCCTCCGGCCCCGTCGCGCTGGACGCCGAGCGCGCGTCCGGCTTTCGCTACGGTTCCCGCGCCTACCTGGTGCAACTGCGCCGAGCGGACGTCGGCACCGTTCTGTTCGACCCGGTTCCGCTCGGCGATCTGCAGGTGCTGAACGCTCCGCTGGCCGATTCGGAGTGGGTCCTGCATGCTGCCAGCCAAGATCTACCCTGTCTGGCCGAACTCGGGATGCGGCCCCGCACCCTGTTCGACACCGAACTTGCCGGGCGGTTGGCGGGGCTGCCGAAGGTGGGACTGGGTCCGCTCGTCGAGCAGATGCTCGGTCTCGGTCTGGCAAAAGGGCATGGCGCAGCCGACTGGTCGACCAGGCCACTACCTGCCGCCTGGCTCACCTATGCGGCTTTGGACGTAGAAGTTCTCGTCGAGTTGCGGCACGCGATGGCGGAACTGCTGGAGTCGCAGGGCAAGCTCGAGTGGGCCGAGCAGGAGTTCGCGGCGATTGTCGCCGCACCTTCCGCGCCACCAAGAATCGATCCATGGCGACGCACCTCCGGCATCCATCGCATCCGGGATCCGCGAGTGCTGGCCATCATCCGAGAACTATGGCTGGCCAGGGACGACATCGCGCGACGCCGAGATCTGGCTCCTCATCGGGTGTTGCCCGACACCGCGCTCGTCGCGGCCGCTGCCGCAAGGCCGATCAATCCCGCAGCCCTGGTGGCATTGCCCGTCTTCGCGGGACGCATCCAACGTCGCCAGGCATCGACCTGGTGGGATGCGATCAGCCGGGCGATGGCGCTGCCCGTAGCCGACCTACCACCTGCGGCGCTCCCCGGAGACGGGCCGCCGGCGCCGGCGAGATGGGCGATCAAGGATCCACGCGCTGCAGCCCGACTTGCGGCGGCGCGCGCCGCGCTGGCCGATGTCTCGGTCACGGTCGGTACCCCCGTGGAGAATCTCCTCTTACCGGACCTGGTGCGGCGCACCATGTGGGCTCCGCCGGAGGGACCGGACCTGGCGGAGGCGCTGCAGTTCGGTGGCGCGCGGCCGTGGCAGATCGAGCTGACTGCGGCGGTTCTGCGCAGCGCGCTGGACGCGCAAGTTACCGGCCAGTAGCTTCACGGACCGCAGAGCGCCGCGAATCGCGACCCTGACCTCCGCCGGGACCCTCGTCTCCGGCGGAGGCTTCACCTGTCTTCAGCCACTCATACGACACTCCGGTGGTCAGCGACCACGCCAGCAGCGCCGGCCGCTTCGGGTCACCTGAGCCGCCCTCGTAGGCGCTGATCGACCGACGTGAAATTCCGGTCGCCTCAGCTAGTTCCTGCTGGCTCAAGGCTGCGTTCTCTCGCGCTTTGCGCAGTCGATCGGCCAGCGTCCAGGACGGCACTCTTCCGGCCTGAAGGCCGTCACGCGCGGTAGTCATAAGGGCAATGGTGCACTCCTGCGCCAACCTGCGCAAGCGATCAAGAAAACATTCATGCGCACTCTTGCGTCACACTGCCGTACGTGCAAGACTGCTCATATGCGCACAATCGCCGATCTGCTCACAACCGCTCAGGTGGCAGAGCGCTACAACGCTAGCGTCGCCACCGTCAACAAGTGGGCTGCCTCCGGGAAACTCCCGGTCGCGCTCACCGTGCCCGGAGGTCGTCTCTACGACCCCGACGAAGTTGCCCGCTTCATGTCCACCCAGACCCGGCTCATCCGTGTGGCAGGTGCGGCGTGAGGACCGCAGGCCTGCCGCTGAACATGCAAGCAAAGATCCTGCTCACCACCGATGGCTGCTGGTACTGGACGGGTGCCGTGACGTCCAAGGGCTACGGATCGGTTGCGGCCGGCGGCAAGGTCGTTAGCACCCACCGCCGCGCCTACGAGTTGCTTGTCGGCCCGATTCCAGACGGCCTGCAGATCGACCATCTCTGCGAGAACAAGCGGTGCTGTAATCCGGCCCACCTCGAAGCGGTCACCGGCCTGGTCAACATGTCCCGGACTGCCCAGGCGCGGAAGACGCACTGCATCAACGGGCATCCGTTGTCCGGCACCAACCTACTGATCAAGCCGCGTGCCAACGGCAAGGTAATCCGCAACTGCCGGACCTGCCGCGACGACCAGCGCAATGCCTCACGCCAGAAGCTCGCGTCGTGATCGCTACCCCGGCCCGCAAAGCCTCCTGAAACGGCGAACCGCCCCTGCTGTGAACAGGGGCGCCGCAATCACCAACAACCAGAACGGAGCTTACCAATGATCCCCACCAACGACCGGAGGTTCCCACCATGCTTACCTCAGTCCTCACCGCCTGCGGAATTTTCCTCTTCGGATGCCTCGGCATCGGAGAGCTCGCAGAGTGGTGTCTCCGACGCGCTGAAAGACGCCGAGAGCTATCGAAGAAGCGCCATCCGTCTTACCCGCGCGCAGCGGAACGTCGTCACGCTGGCGAACGCATTCAATAAGCAGAAGGACGACTTCGGCGTCGACCGGCTCCTCGCCGTCATCGACGCCACCGCCGACCAGGCAGCGCACACCGAGCGGTTGCAGACCCTCGTGGACCTGCTGATGGCCGAGTGGCACGCCTCCAACAGCTACATCCGCGGCGAGTTCCCCAACGTCGGAGGCCCGGCGTGGCAGGCACGCGCTGACGCATCCGCAGCCGTCGCGCTCGGCCTCGTCGCGTACCGAACGGAGATGCAGGCATGACCGCCACTGAACCGGCAACGATGCCAGAGCTATTGCGGGCCGTTGCTGACCTGCTCGAAGCGCACCCGGACCTGCCGGTGCCGCAGGCCTCCGACGATGGTGTCCGTTGGTTCACAGCGCGCACTCCGACCGAAATCGCAAAGGTAATGCGAGCAGTGCAGGGGCCATGGGCGAAGAACGACCCGAATGCATCCGACTACGACCGAGGCTCCGCGACGTTCACCACCACGCTACTCGGCCACCCCTTCACCATTTACGTTGATCGCGGGAGTGTCTGCACACGCACGGTTGTCGGTACCCGTGAGGTCGTCAAGACCATCCCAGTGGCCACCGAAGAGGTCACCGTTACCGAAGACATCATCGAGTGGGAATGCCATTCCGTGCTCACCCAGGCGGGTGCCTGATGGACCACGACCACGAGCCGACCCGCGCCATGGACCTCGACGAACGCTGCTCCGGACTCCGCGGCCAGCAGCACAACCCACAAGACCCCGGCTGCCGCGTCGCCTCCATCTTCGCAGACGGCAAAGGCTGGAACCGCTGCCACATCTGCCACCCCCAACCAGTTGGAGCAGTTGCATGACCAGCCGCGAAGTGCTGCCCCCCAACGCTCCCCGTGACGTGTGGCTCGCCGCCCGCCGCAACGGCATCGGCGGGTCCGACGTGTCCGCCATCCTCGGTATGTCCCGCTGGTCCTCTGCCCGCTCAGTGTGGCTAGAGAAGCTCGGCGCACCAGAGCAGCCCGCGTCGTGGCCCATGATCCGCGGCAACCACCTCGAACCCGCACTGCGGGACTGGTACACCGCAGAGACCGGTGTGCCAGTCGTCCAGGTTGGCCTGCAGCAGCACGTCGATGAGCCGTGGATGCAGTACAGCCCAGACGGCTTCATCGGCCAGTTCGGGCTATTCGAGGGCAAGACGACCAGCTTCTTCATGCGCGACGAATGGGACGAGGAGCAGGTCGCCGACCACGCCGAACTGCAGGTGCAATGGGGCCTGCTGGTGACCGGCCGGCTGTGGGCTGACGTCGTCGTCGCAATCTCCGACGACGACCCCGTCATCCGCCGCGTCTACCCCGACAAAGGCCTGCAGTCGTCGATCCGTGAGGCGTGCCAACAGTTCTGGAACGTCAACGTCGCCGGCCGGGTCGAGCCGCCGGTCACCTGGGTCGACGCCGACGCCATCAAAAAGAAATACCCGACCGTCGAGAAGACGGTCCACGTCGGCGACTCCGACCTGGACGAGGCGACGAAAACCTACCAGCACGCCGCGCAGGTGGTGAAGGACTACACCCAGATCAAGGACACCGCCGCGACTGTCATACGCAACGCCATGAAAACCGCCGACCACCTGGTGATCAACGGCGAGACCGCCGCCACCTGGAAGCAACAGAGCGCCCGCGTCGTCGACATGGAAGCGCTCGCAGCTGATGTCGACATCGAGCAGTACCGCAAGGACCGCACCAGCCGGGTCCTGCGCATCCCGAAAGCCCGCAAAGAATTCAAGGAGAACTGATGGGCACCAACCTCACCGCCAGAGCAGCAGGCGCAGTGGCACAGCAGCAGAACGACGGCAAGCCGACCCTGGTCCAGTTGATCGAGCAGATGAAGCCGCAGATCCAGCGGGCCCTACCGAAGCACATGGACGCCGACAAACTCGCGCGGATCGCCCTCACCGTGCTGAGGCAGACCCCGAAACTTGCGCAGTGCTCGGCTGAGTCGTTCCTCGGCTCGCTCCTCACCTGCGCGCAGCTCGGATTGGAACCGGGACCGCTCGGTGAGGCATACCTGGTGCCTTTCGGCAATGTGTGCACGTTCATACCTGGATACAAAGGCCTTTTGAAATTGGCTTGGCAGTCGAATCAAATGCGCACCTTCCAGGCGCATGTGGTCCGGGACGGTGACATGTTCGATTACGAATTTGGACTGGAGCCGTTTCTGCGTCACAAGCCCACCCGTGAGACACCCGGCAAACCGACCGACATCTATGCGGCGGCGACGTTCCTGAACGGTGGATCTGCGTTCGAGGTCCTGTCGGTGCCCGACGTCGAGCTGATCCGGAAGCGATCGAAGACACCGAACGCTGGCCCTTGGGTGAGCGACTGGAATGAGATGGCGAAGAAGTCGGTCATCAAACGGCTGGTCAAGCTGCTGCCGCTGTCCACCGAGTTGCAGCAACTACAGCGGGCGGTGCAGCTCGACGGGTCCAGCCGTGTCGACCTCGCACCGATCACTGAAGCCGCCGTCGATTACGTCGACACTGACGATGCTGCGATCGAACCTGGGTCACCCGCGCCGGCCACGACGGACGAGCCGTATGACGCTGAGGCTGAGGCCGCCGCGATGTGGGACGCCACGAACGAGCCGCCAGCATGAGCGCCGAGCTTGTAGGGCCGGTCGCGACAGTGCATTTCACCGGCGGCCCGCGTGCCCGCGACCGGTTCAACTATCCACGGGTGGCTTACAGTCGGCCGCGGAATACCATAGACCCCCGGCATGACGCCTGCACCGACCATCACGTCGCATGCGACTGCCGGGAAGCGCTGTTCGCCGAGAATGAGTCGGAGGCGCGAAGCGAGTTCGGCGCCATACAGAAGGCGTTCGAGGCAATCCTCGCCGGGCATGACACCCATGGCACCGACGACGGCCGCCCGGGTTGCCTGTGCACCGGCTGTCAGATCGCGCGCCGCGCGCATATCTATGTCGGCAACGCTTACCACAGCCCAGTGGCCGACCGATGACCGCCGAGGCGAGCGCGCTGGGTGCGCTCATCGACGAGGCGGAAGTGGACTGGCTACGGGACGCGCTCCACGCCGTTACCGGGATCTGCGCACACCACTCCGGCGCGTTCACCAACCAAGTAATCGAAGCCCTTTTCTACGAGTTGGCCCCAATTGAAGGAGAAGACCAGTGAGCAGCTTACGGATTCGCCGTGTACGCAACCTGTTCCGGGTCGAACGGAACTTCGGTCGTGGCCAGGTGTTGGTGGTCGATCGGTTCACAACGCGACAGGCGGCAGAGAACTTGATCGCATATCTGAAAGCACATGACAGGACGGGACTGTGATGGCATCCGGCAGGGGCCTCGATGACCGCGAGCCGAAACCGAAGGCCGATTGGCAGACCGAGGCCGGCTACCCGTCGAGATGCCCCGAGTGCGGTGACTGCGACTGGCCGTGCGACGACTGCTACGACGCCGGCACCGCTTTCGACGACGACTCTTACCGCGACCTGATCATCGACGACCAGATGGGTGTCCGATGAACGACGACGATCCGTGTTCGCGTTGTGAGGGCTGCGGCCAAATCGCAGACACCGACGACGGGGAGCCGTGGAGCTTCTGGCTGGACTTGCCATTGCGGTCCGCAGCAGCCGTGACGCTCGGATTGGTTAGGCCGATCGACTGCCCCTCCTGCAACGGGGTGGGGTCCCGATGACCGCCCCCCGTGGCATTCTGCGGCTCATCCCGTCAACGTTTGAGGCGTACGCCGAGCCCGATTTCGACATCGACCTGGGCACGTTCGACAGCGACGACCTGTGGGGCTTCCCGCCGTTCGCGTGGCGCCTCCCCGCCGCCGCGTTGGCTGTGGGCATCGCCGCCGGGTGGCTGCTACGAGGTGCCCGGTGACCGCCGACTACGTGATGGTCCCGTGCATCCTCTGCGGCCGGGAACGCCCCATCCTCACCGGAACCAACATCCGCGTCTGGGCCGCGTGGCGACGCCCATGCAAAGCCTGCCACGTCCAAGCCAACCTGAGGAACCTCACCAGCGCCCACCAAGACGAGGTCGACGAGGTAGCCGTCCAACGCCTCATCTCCGGGCAGCCACCCGCCCACACCACCCGCGCGGAACGCCAACTCGCCGTCCGGCAACTCCTCACCCACCGCATGACCAACCGGGAAATCGCCGAACGTCTGCACCTCGCCCAACGCACCGTTGAACGGCTCCGCGCCCGGGCCGCGTCATGACCACCAAACCGAAGCTCGACCCCGCCCGCGCCGCCCTCCGCCAGGTCGAAGCGCAGCAGGTCGCCTGCCCACGCTGCCGAGCCGCTGTCGGCGTCCCCTGCCGGTCGCTCGACGGCAAGGACATCGCGTATCACCCCGAGCGGTACGCCCGGCACCGGAACGGATGGTGACCATGGCTGAGCTGTTCATCCCCGGCACTCCCGTCCCCCAGGGCTCCATGAAGGCGTTTGCCTACCAGCCGAAGGGCGGCGGCCGGGCCCGCGCATCGGTCACCTCCGACAACGGCAAGACGATGCCGTGGCGCTCCCAGATCGCCGCCACCGTCCGCCAGCACGTCGGCGAGCACATCGTGTGCCCCGAAGGCCCTGTGAGCCTCACGTTGCTGTTCGTGATGCCACGCCGGGCCGCCGAGCCGAAACGTGTCACACCCGCCCACACCCGCAAGCCGGATGGGGACAAACTCACCCGTGCTGTTTGTGACGCCCTTTCCGGGCTGATCTACACCGACGACGCCCAGATCGTCGCCTGCACCTATCAAAAGCGCACTGCAGCTATTGGGGAGCAGCCCGGGCTGCACCTGCAATGGTGGTCGGCAGAGGCGTTCTGATGACGAAATATCAACGGAGAGTGAGGATTCGCGTGATAGAATCGGGGCGGCCCCGGAGAGCACTGGACATGCTCAATCCGGGACCTAACTCCCCTGCTAGCACAGGAAGGAGCTGCCTGTCATGGTAGCCAACTCCGAACCAACCCGTAAGCCGATCTCCAAAAGGCTGCGATTCGAGATCCTCCGCCGGGACAACCACGCTTGTCGGTACTGCGGAGGCGTGGCGCCTGATGTGAAGCTCACCGTGGACCACGTCCTACCCATAGCCCTTGGTGGAACCGACGATGCCAGCAACCTGGTCGCGGCCTGCGCGGACTGCAACGCAGGCAAGTCCAGCAGCAATCCCGACCAGCAGATCATCGCGCAGGTATCAGAGGACGCACGCCGATGGGCCAACGCAGTTAAGGCGTCTGCCATGGTCATCGAGCAGGAGCACGAAGCCATCCACGATTACGTCAGCGAGTTTACCGACCTTTGGGCCTCCTACGACTATGGCCACAATCGGGAATACTCAATTCCGATGGACGACAATTGGCGAAATGCCATCGAGACTTTCTACAAACGGGGGCTACCAATCAACGTGCTTCTGTCTTCTGCGCAGATAGCCCTGGAAAATCAACGCATCGGAGCCAATGCAGCGTTCCGATACTTCATGGGCATCGCCTGGAACCGGCTCACTGACATCGAGGCACTCGCTAAGCAGGTCTACGACATCCAGATGAGCACATCCGATGAGTGACGGCCAGCCAAGTTCGTTCGACGATCGGATCTATATCCGGCTCGATCAGGGCATGCCCGAGAACCGCAAGATTGTCGGCCTGTCAGATTCCGCGTTCCGGCTATACATCGAGGCGATCTGTTGGTGCTCGCGTCAACGCTCGAACGGCGCCATCCCACCGGCTGCCCTGAAGAAGCTGGGACCAGCCCGAGCCGTCAAGGAGATAACCACTGGCCCCGGCGCCCTGCTGGAGTCAGACGGAGACAGCTGGTGGGTGCACGACTACCTGCAGCACAACAGGTCCTCGACCGAGATCGACGTAATCAAGGAGGCTAAATCCGATGCTGGAAACAAAGGTGCACATGCCCGTTGGCACGTGGGGCGCCGCAAGCCGGACCCCAAGTGCGATCTGTGTTTCCCGGCTCTCAAGGTGGCGTCAGGTGGATAACAGCCAGATGGCACATGCCATGCGCGGCGCATGCGATAGCCATTGCGTAGGCAATGGCGAATCGGTGCGATGCGATAGCAAAGACAGTTACAGTTACAACAACAGTTACAGTTACAGCTGTTTAAGAGCTAAATGCTTAACTCATCGACATAACGATACGTTAGTAACGCGAGGGCCTCGATCGATATGACGATGACGAAATCTCAGGCGATCAACCTCACCAACTACGTCCGCGGTATTCGCCCCGAATGGGACTTCCACGGCGTCATGGCCGCCCTGCTCAAGCTCGCCGCACTCGACCCCGTCGAGGCTGGGCAGATGGCTCTTGCTGCAGCCGGCGACGCAGCTGCACGCACACCCGCCGCCATGACCAACGGCGTCTACCGGCCCGCATGGCGACCAGCGACAACCGACCAGTCCGAGTACGCCCGCCACGTCCGGGCCGAGCAGGTCGCCCACCGTGCCGTGCTAGAGCAAACCCGGCGGGACGCGTCGACCGCCGACCCACAAGGATCCCACCGCGGCTACGTCGCAGCAGTGCAAGCACTCAGGAGCGCAACATGACCCGCGCAGAAGCCACCGACCCGCGTATCGAGGCGGTCACCAGGGTGTTGTGCGGGATCGAAGGCAACGATCCGCACACGACCGATCTGGTCATCTATCGCAACATGGCTCGGTACGTCCTGAAAGCGGCCGACGAGGCTACCCATGAGGTATCGCAAGTGACCCGCCCATGGTCGCCGGCCGAGATCGCCGGGGCGAAAGCGATTCCACTTCCACTTCTCAGTTGGGCGAATTTGACGCCCGCATTCCAGAATTGGTGCCTCGGCACCGCCCGCGCCGTCCTCGACGCTGCTGGCACCGGGCTGCGCGCCGAGATCGCCGCCGAGCCAACCCCGGACTGCGCGAACTGCGGCCACCAGAGGGACCGCCACGGCAAGAGGGAAGTCACGTTCGGAGGGACCCGGCTCGAAGAGTTCTGCATTCACGGGTACCTCACCGATGTCCAATGTGAATGCACGGCCTATTCCGTGCAGGTCCGTGGCGCCGGGGCAGGTGAGCAGGAATGACGCCGTTAGGTGCGATCTTGGCTGAGGTGAATGATATCTCCGGCCTGTTCACCAATCGCATCGTCACCAGCGGCAACGTCTCCGGCAAGTGCGTCGGTACCCGAATCCACGGCACATATTGGGACGCCGCGACCGGCAGGACCGTACCCGCTGCGTCACTGGTGCTTCTCGACGTTGATGGCATAGAGCAGTGGGCTCCGATGGTGGGAGCGACGATCGAGGCAGGTGAGCAGCAGTGACCTGCCCCTCGTGCACACGGCCAACACCGGACGGCCTCGTCTGCCAGTCATGCATCGACCGGCTCAGAGCCGATCTGACGGCTTTACCGGGCTACTGGGCCGAACTACCCACGACCATCCGCCGACAAGCACAGACGGGCGATGGGAGCGGCGGGAAGGCCCACGAGGCGCCACTGCCGTTCGACCTGACCGCCGCGACCGTCCGGGACTCGGTGAACGCATGACGAGGGCACCCGACCTGAATACCGCGGTGGACGCGCTTATCCAGCGGACCCGGATCAAGGTGTACCGGGAGGACACACAGAAGCACATCTGGCAGACGATCCCCTCACTGTGGGAGCAGCTGGAAATGTCGGCGATGTGGCGTGGAGGCGGCAGCTCAGGCGCCGGTACCTTCGGTAGCCGACCAACCATCAGCACCGGCGTCGTGTCTCTCATCATCGACGTCTCAACCGCAGCATCCGAAGGCGCACAAGAGCACGCAGGGAAGGCGCATCGCTCGGTGCCTGGCAACCTTCGGGCCATCGCTGCGAAGCTGATGGTCGGCAAAGACCTGGACCAGCTCGACTGGTGGCAAACGTCGCTGCAACGGTGGGCTCGGGATGCCCGCGCAGAGCTGAAGCTCGACCCAGTGCGCCCGCGATTCGCACGCGGTATCCACTGCCCAGACTGCGGCGCTGACACCGCCACCACCGAACAAGACGGGGAAACCGTGCGCACACCTGCCATCGCTATCACCTGGACCGGACCCGACGACGATGAGCACCATCCCGACACCGACTGGAAAGTGCGGGCAGTCGAGTGCCGCGTGTGCGCTGCGACGTGGTGGCGAGGCCCTGATCTGGATCGGCTGGTATCGGACATGTTGCAGGCGAACAAGTCTCGTGAGATAATGGCTGGATAGACCCCCGCATCTGCGCTAACAGACCGGGGGCGTGGCCGCGATGAGTGGTCATACAGCAACGATGATCCTGATGACATCACTGATGAGCGTGCACGCCGTTACACCTGGAACCTGAGCTTGTACCTTCCACGCTGTTGGAGCTGTCATCGCAGGTTCGATGGGACGATCACCAACATTCGGATGATGAGGTGCTATTCTGGCCTCAAGTAGGTGAGCTGTCTTTACTGGACGGCACCTTGCGACGGCCCTGGACTTCGGTTCGGGGCTTTTGTCGTCTCATCCGGGCCAGGAGCCGACCAACACACAACACGAGGTGAACGATGCCTCGTGGACGACCAGTCGAACCCGAAAAGCGCGCGTTGGTGTTGAAGCTCCACGCTGCCGGTGACGGTCGTAATGCGATCGCTGAGGCGTCGGGTGTGTCCGCGTCGTCGGTGACGGCGATTGTGGCTGAGGCTGGTAGGTCGTTTGATCGGTCAGCTACGCGGGTCGCTGTGGATGCGCGACGGGTCGACTTGGCTGCGATGCGCGCCGAGTTAGCTCGTGGCCTGTTGGTGGACGCCGCGTGGTTCCGTGAGCAGGCGAGGTTGCCCGGTCAGCGGATGACGGTCAAGGGCGTGCTGGTCGACCTGAGTCGGCCCGAGGCTGGCGATGCGCGGAACTGGATGACGTCGCTTGGTATCGCTGTGCAGCGGTCGATGGAGTTGGAGAAGTTCGATTCGGATCGTGGTGTGGGTGATGCGGTCAGTGTGTTGGATTCGCTCAGTGCGGCGTTGAAGACCGCCGCTGATGTGCTGGACGCCTGATCAGTACTTGCTCGGCCGGGGTGAGCCAATGGGGCGAGTCGTGCTGGTGTCGAACCTCGCCAGTGGCCGTCACGATGTCGTTCACGTGCCCGCCGGGTGGACATTCGCAGCCTCGGAAGTAGTCGCCCGCTAGTCCAGGGCTTTCGTTCATGGCACTTTCCTCTCGTTGCGGGTCTTGAGCACGGCGACGCAGATCAGTTGTGTCGCCTGCGCACCGATGAGCGCCGCGAAGATCACGATCTCCCAGGTCAGTGCATTCATTGGCTTATCATCCCACGTCACACCCACAATCAGGAGGAAACATCATGACCGAACCGACCGTGCAGCCGGAAGCCTTCGAGACGCAGGACGCCCCGAAGGTGGAGGAGCCGAACCGCCCCGACCTGCCGCCGGAGTCGTGGCCCGCGCAGGTCCCCGACGACGAGAAGGCCTCCGACGCGCCGGAGCCGGCCGTGCAGCCGCAGACCGAACTGCCCCCGCAGTGACCAGCCCGCAGCCGGTCGAGCCCGTCGAGCCGGTGACACCCGACGACCGGCGGAAGAATGATCTGCAGCACGAAGACGCACCCGACGGAGAGCAGACAAGGCGCTAGTGTGGAACGTCTTCGTAGTAGCCCAAGGACGAACCTGGTCCAAAGGAGACAGAGGCACTCGGTTCAAGCCGGGGTCAGTGCAGGTTCGATTCCTGCCTACGAAGGTTGACCATGGGCGGCATGGACCAGGTCCTGCGGATCATGTCGCCCGCCCAAATCCGGTCTATCGCCCGCGCACCCCAGGCGAAGATCAGCCTCTGGGAAGGCAGCGTCTCAGCCGGCAAAACCATCGCCAGCCTGTTCGCGCTGCTCCTGGCCATCCGCGACGCCCCACGGAACGGCCTCATAGTCATCATCGGCAAGACGTTGGCCACCGTGCACCAGAACGTGTTCTTCAACCTGCAAGACCCGAAGATCTTCGGGACACTGGCCAACCAGGTGCAGTACACCCGCGGCGCGACGTCCGGCCGCATCCTGGGCCGCGAAGTGCTGGTGATGGGCGCCAACGACAAACGCGCCGAAGAGAAGGTCAGAGGCGCAACCGCAGCGCTGATCTACGTGGACGAGGCGACGATCCTCCCCGACGAAGCGTTCTTCAACATGCTCGTCACCCGCCTCCGCATCCCAGGTGCCCGGATGCTGGCCACCACGAACCCGGGCGCCCGGAATCATTGGCTGCGGATCAACTGGATGCTCCGGCCCGCTGAGGTCGAGATGCAGGTCTTCTCGTTCCGCATGTCCGACAACCCGTCGCTCACACCCGAGTACATGGCCAGCATGGAACGCACTTTCACCGGCGTGTTCTACCAGCGGTTCATCCTCGGCATGTGGACCAACGCCGAAGGCGCCATCTACGACATGTGGATGCCCGAGAAGCACGTCATCCCGTGGATGGACCTGCCGGAGATGCACCAGCTCGTCGGCGTCGGCATCGACTACGGCACGCAGCACGCATCGTCGGCGATCATGCTCGGGTTGGGTGTGGACCGCCGGCTGTACCTGGTCGATGAGTGGCGGCAGGACCCGTCGAAGCCGCCGCACCTGAACCTCACCGACGTGCAACAGTCCCAGATGATCAAGGCGTGGCTGACGCAGTCGCACCTGCCGTATCTGACCGGCCTGAAACCGCAGTGGTTGGTGTGCGACCCGGCGCCGCGGCACTTCCGTGAGCAGCTGTACAACGACGGCGTCGTCACCCAGGCCGCCGACAACGAGGTGGCCGGCGGTATCCGCACCGTCGCGTCCCTGCTCGGCCAAGGCAAGCTGCTGGTCGCCGACCGCTGCCACGGGTTCATCGAGGAAATCCCCGGCTATGTGTGGGATGCCAAGGTGGCGGAACGCGGTGAGGACAAGCCAGTGAAGGAAAAGGACGACTCGATGGACGCCGCCCGGTACATCGTGCATTCAACACGCGAGTTCTGGCGCCTAGACCTTCAACTCCAAGCCGCGTAGGGGGTTTCGTGCCGCTCCCCCTGCCGAACTCGCCGTGGCCGCCCCGCCAGTTGCAGAACATTCTGCCGCAGATGGCTGTCTGGTCGGCGTGGTACGGCGGCGACGTCAACCAGCTGGCGCACGTCTACGGCGGATCCACCGATCCGACAGCACAAAACTTCTTCGCCTCCGACGCTGGTGGGTTTAAAGCCACAGTCGGCCGAACCCTGCAGCGCTGGTTCCACGGCGAGCCAACACGCGGCCCTGACCGCAGGATCAAACTGCACGTGCCGATCGCCGCGGACCTGTGCCAGTCGAGTGCCGATCTGGTGTTCGCCGACCCGCCGACGTTGACCATCGGGAAGGACACCGCCCCGAAACGGTTGGCGCCGGCCGGGCCTGGCGAGTCACGGCAGAAGCCAGGCAGGTTTGGCACGGCAGTCACCTCGACCACGACGCCGACGCAGGACCGGCTGAACTACTACACCGGCGACGACCTGTACACGAGGTTGGCGGAGGCTGCTGAGCTGGCTGCTGCGTTGGGCGGCGTGTACCTGCGGGTGTCGTGGGCGCAGGACATCGCCAAAGAACCGTTCCTCACCGTCGTAGACGCTGACTGCTCCATCCCTGAATTCAAGTTCGACACCCTGACGGCGGTCACGTTTTGGCAGGTCATCGCCACCGAAGGTCAGACGGTGTGGCGGCACCTCGAACGGCACGAGCTGGACTCGGAAGGCTTCGGCATCATCGTGCACGCCCTGTATCAGGGTGAGCGGGACAACATCGGCCACCCGGTGCCGCTGCTCGACCAGCCGGAAACGGCCGGGTTCGTGGACGTCGACCACCCGGAAGGCATCTTCTCCACCGAATCGGCCGGCCTGGCCGTCGCCTACATCCCGAACCAACGGCCGCACCGCAGGTGGCGGACGGATCCTTTGGGGCGGCATCTGGGGCGGTCGGATCTGGACGGCGTCGAGCAGATGATGGACGCCTTGGACGAGACGTACACGTCGTGGCAGCGGGACATCCGGTTGGGTAAGTCGCGGCTGATCATCTCCCGCTCGTTGACGGAAGACAACGGCAGTGGTCAAGGGTCGACCATCAACCTGGAGCAAGAGGCTTACGCGCCCGTGAACGCGATGCTGGCGAACGCGACCGCAGTGGACGGCCTGATGTCGCAGGTGCAGTTCAAGATCCGGGTACAGGAGCACCTGGACACCGCGATGAACCTGCTCGAGCAGATCGTCCGGTCCGCCGGCTACGCAGGTCACGCGTTCGGTATCACCCCGCAGACGAAAGGCTCCAAGACGGCCACCGAGGTGGAGTCGATGGACCGCCGTTCCCTGTTGACCCGGGACCGGAAGATCCGTTTGCAGTCGGGGCCGATCTCCTACATCGTGACGAAGCTGCTCGCCGTGGATCAGGCGATATTCAACCGGCCCAACATTGTGCTCGACGACGACGTGCAGGTGACGTTCCCCGATGGTGTTCAAGAGTCGCAGATCACCTTGGCTCAGACGGTTATGGCGTTGCGGACAGCTGAGGCCGCGACAACGGAGACGCTCGTCGGCATCGTCCATCCCGATTGGGATCCGGATGATGTGGCTGCTGAGGCCGCGCAGATCCTGAAGGAGCAGGGCTCCGCTGTGCCTGCTCCTGACCAGTTCGGGCAGCCACCTGCCGATGCTGCGCCTGCTGTGCCCGGTAGCACGCCCGCTGCCGGTTCCAATCCCAACGCCCAGGGAGCAACACCATGACCATGATTGCCAACAATTCTGAGCAAACGACTGATACCGCCGCTGTCCTGTTCGGCATCGTCGTCCAGCTCACCTTTGAACGCGACCTTGCCCGCAAGGAGCGCGACGAAGCCCGCGAGCAGCTGTCTCTCACCTCCAGTCAGACCCGTTGGCGTGTGGCCGATCTTGAGCAGCAGGCTACGAAGCTGCTGGCCCGCGAGGGTGTCCTCAGTCGAGAACGCCACGACGCTATCAATGCGCTCGATGATGCCCGCAAGGAACGGGACGTGGCGCTGGAGAATGACTGGCCGTCATGCAGCCACCGTTCCGACATTGGTGAGCTGCTCGGATGGGTCGGCAAAGACCTGAGCAGCAAGACGATCGACACCATCACGCAGGTGCGAATCACCTACTCCGATCCGGCTACCTTCGGCCTCGTCGAGATCTTCTTCGCCACCACCTGGCACCAAGTGAATGATTGCACCGTCCGTAAACCCTGATGGCTGATGACGGTGTCGACGTCGGGCAGCGCCTCGCACGGCAACTGAAAGACCTCTACGCCACCGCCGAACTGAACCTCATCACCGCCGTCACCAAAGCGCTGAAGAGCGGGATGGACGCTTCGGGGCTGCACTTCCGGCCGGCAGCGTTCCGGGCATTGCGTGCCACAGCGCAGCGGGTCGCCGGTCTGCTCGCCCACGATTCCACCGCCATGGCCACCCAGATCGTCCAGGAGGCTGTGCGGCTCGGCTCGGTGCAGGCCATCACCGAGCTGGCCGCCGAAGTGCAAGCCTTGCCTGTCGTCGCACCTGCCGTCGAGCAGATCCAGCAGGATCTGGTCGCCAAGCTCGCCCAGACGGAGTTCCGCACCATCCGCTGGGCGCCCGACGTCTACCAGCAGGCGATCATGCCGCAAGTGCAGCACATCCTCGCCGGGGAGATGTCGCCGCTGGAGGCGCAGCAGGCAGCGTGGGAGAAGCTCGCATCCAACGGCGTCACCGGGTTCGTCGACAACACCGGCCGTGGCTGGGAACTGCAGTCGTACGTGGAGATGGCTACCCGGACGGCGACTCAGCGGGCGTGGAACGAGCAGCACACCGCCGAATACCGGGCGGCCGGGGTTGATCTGGTGATGGTGTCGACGGCGCCGGACTGCTGCGAGCTGTGCGCGCCGTTCCAGTCGGCTGTGCTGTCAATCGGCGCGGTGCCGGCGGATATGCCCGATGTGCTGATGTCGGTCGACGACGCGAGATCAGATGGGCTCCAGCACTATGCGTGCCGTTGCAGTTACACGGCGTTCTTCGAGGGTGTCACCGAGCCGTTCCCCACCAAGGTCGATCCGGTGATGCGTGAAGACCGGGAGCAGCTCCGCTACCTCGAGCGCGGTGTGCGGCAATGGAAACGCCGCGAGGTCGCCGCTCTGACACCGGCAGCGAAGAAAGCAGCCGGGGTCAAGGTCCGGCTCTGGCAGTCAAGAATCCGGCAGCACGTCGCTTCTACCAACACCGTCCGAAAGCCATACAGGGAGCAGATCAAATGACCGCAGCCGATGACCAGCGCACCGCACGGGTAGCAGAAGCGGCAATCCTCGCGGCGCACGAGGGGGCTCACGTGATGTTCCAGCTTTACACGGCGTACATCACCGCAGGGTTCACAGCAGATCAGGCAATGGCCGTCGTGCTGACGGTAATCAAGACAGATGTCGAGGCGTCTCGATAGATGACCCTTCACACTCCCGTCCCGGCCGACGTTTGGTGTGTTCGGACGACTGGCACAGCAGCCCGAGGTATCCGCCTCGGCACCGCACTGCGTGACCTGTTCCACGGCGGCAGCAACGCCGCCGACATCGACAACCACGTCATCGTCGTCGATCACAAAACACCCGACGGCGTGTGGTGGGGAGTCGAAGGCCGCCCGGGTGGCGTCGGGCAAACCACCCTCACCCAGTACATGGACGACCCGTTCACCATTACCAACTTCGAGCAGCCGAAGACCGACGACCAACGCGCCCAGGTCTTGGCGTGCGTCCCGCAGATCCTTGGCAAGCCGTACGACTGGACAGCGATCATGGTCGCAGCCGCCGCCGACCTACACATCCCCGAGATGTTCGCGCAGAACTGGAAAGGCCAGGGCGCGCCCGGTCACCTGATCTGCTCCGCCGTCGCCGACTGGGAATACCACCACGTCGGGCTGGCCAACCCAGCGCCGGACAGGTTCTGCACCCCAGCCGACTGGATCGACTTCATCTCGCGGAAGTGCTGGCTATGAACCGCATCGAGCATTACATCGCCGCCGACCAGATCCTCGCCAAGGTGAACGACGTTCACCCCACGATGGTCGAGTCCTACCTCGCTGAGGCCCACATCCATGCGCTGCTCGCCACGGCTGCGGTTGAGCCGCCGACGATTCCCATGCAGCGAAGCCGCACAGAAGAATGGTTGGAGGCATCACGATGACCGTCACCGGTATCAACTCGACGCAGCAACACCGGGCACAAGCCGTCCTCAACCGCACCGCCGCCCGCGGTTTCCCCGCCGCAGCCGGCCGGATCGCGATCGCGGTGTGCCTCACCGAATCGTCGCTGCTGATGTACGCGAACCGCAACAACCCGGCCTCGATGGCCATCCCGCACGACGCGGTTGGGCAGGACCACGGCTCGGTCGGCCTGTACCAGCAGCAGGTCGGCGGCGCAGTCAACTCCACCGCCAACTGGGGCACCACCCAGGAATGCATGGACGTCACCCACTCCACCGACAGTTTCCTCAACGCCCTGAACCGGCTTCACGGCTGGCAGAACATGCCCACATGGCAGGCCGCGCAGGAAGTGCAGGGCAGTTTCGACCCGACCGGCGGCAACTACAAGCGGAACATGACCCTGGCCAGTTCGATCGTTGACGCGTTGTGGCCGCAGCCAGCGCCGCAGCCGGCATCCGCGACGCACACGCAGGTCGGCAGCTACACCGTGCAGTCCGGCGACAGCCTGACGACGATCGCCTACCGGTACCCGGAGGCGTGGATCACCGCCGGCAGCATCACCACCCTCAACAACCTGTCCGACCCGAACGCGATCTTCCCGGGTCAAGTTCTCCGCATTGGCTAGTAGTCCCATCCACACGCCCAGGTCCAGGAGGCCAACCGCATGACCGCACCAGCAGACCAGCAGACGCCCGAGCAGATCGCAGCAGCCGAGGCAGCAGCCACCGCAGCCAGCGCAGCCGCCGAGGCAGCGAGGGCCAGCGAGCCGCCCCGCAAGGAGACGTTCACCGCCGACGAGATGGCCGCCGTGCGCCGCGAGGCCGCAGCGAACCGCGTCAAGGCCAACGACGCCGAGACCGCCCGAGCAGCTGAAGCGGACCGCGTCAAAGCGATCCTCAAGGCCGCCGGGATCGGCAACGACGACGACCCTGTGAAGGCTGCCGAGGCCGCCAATGCGAAGGCAGCGGCCACCGAGGCTCGACTCCTCGCTGTGCAGCGGGAGAACGCCCTGGGTCGCGCCGCGAGGAACCTCAACGCCGACGAAGACCTGTTGACCGCTGTCCTGCTGCGCGACGGGTCGCTGAACCAGCTCGACCCGAACGCGGCGGACTTCAAAACTTCCCTCGACGCCCTGGTGAAGCAGGCCATCGAGGCGAACCCCAAGCTCAAAGCGACGTCAGGCCGGGCGCCTGGCACGAGCGGGGGCGACTTCGGCGGCGGGCCCGGCGAGTCGACGCAGATCACCGAAGCGCAACTCAAAACCATGAAGCCAGAAGCGATTGTCGAGGCCCAGAAGAAGGGTCTCCTTCGCAACCTCCTCGGGTAACCCCCGGAAAGGAACAACCACGTGAGCATTCAGCGCTTTCGGCCGGAGATTTGGTCCGCCAATCTCCTGGTCGCACTCCGCAAGACGCTGATCTACGGATCGAGCGTCAACCACGACTACGAGGGCGAGATCGCATCCGCCGGCGACACCGTCCGCATCACCTCCATCGGCCGGCCGACCATCGCCAACTACATCCCCAACACGACGGTGATCGTGCCGGAGCAGGTCAACGACTCCCAGCGCGTGCTGGTCGTCGACCAGTCCAAGTACTTCGCCTTCGAGGTCGATGATGTCGATGCCCGGCAGGCCGCCGGGAACGTGATCCCCCAGTCGATGAACGAGGCCGCGTACGCCTTCGCCGACATCATCGATCAGTACATCGCCTCCTTCTATACCGGCATCCAGGCGTCCAACGTCGTCGGCCCGGTCACCGTCACCACGACTGGTGCGACACCGAACTACGGCGACGTCTACGACAAGTGCCTCGTCCCGATCCGGGTATCCCTGGACCGCGCCAACGTGCCGATGGAAGGCCGATGGGCCATCGTCGCCCCCGAGGTGTACGGCGTCCTGCTCCGCGACTCCCGCTTCGTCAAGGTCAACGAGTCCGGCGGCTCCGAAGGCTTGCGCAACGGTGTTGTGGGCCGCGCCGCAGGGTTCGACATCCAGGTGTCGAACAACGCCCCGAGCCCGGTCGCCGGCCAGTACGCAGTGGTTGCCGGGAACAACACGGCGGTCACGTTCGCCAGCCAGATCAACAAGGTCGAGGCCTACCGGCCGCAATCGTCCTTCGCGGACGCCGTCAAGGGTCTGATGCTGTACGGCGCGAAGCTCATCCGCCCCGACTCGATGGCATCCGCCCTCGTCACCGTCATCTGATAGGAGAGGACAACCATGGCACGCACAGCAATCACGTACAGCGCCGCCACCGTCAACGGGTCGCTCGCCGACCCCGCCGGAACCGCAGTCGTCGCAGGGGCAGGCAACGGCGGCCAGATCGCTCAGGCCCCGTTCGAGACGCTGTTCCTCCGCGTCGTCGGCACCGTGGCGGGCAACCTCACCGTCCTGTCGGGGAAGCAGCCGCTCGCTTTGGCATCGGGGCAGGGCGGCCTCGCCGTCGCCGTCCCGGCAGGCACGGTGTGGGTCGGCCCGTTGGAGTCGGGCCGGTTCGAGCAGAACGACGCCTCCCTGATCTTCGAAACCGATCAGGCGATGACGGTCACCGCCTTCCGCGTCCCGAGGCACTGATGTCACGCACCATCTGGCTGCGCGGTGAGGGCGGTGCGCTGATGGAACATGAGCTGCCCTTGCACGAGACGATCAGCGACAAGCTGCGTCAGGGCCACATCTCCCGCGTCAATGCGGACGGCACCCCGTTCGCGCTGGCCGAAGGCGAGGACCCGTCGCCGACGTCAGACGGTCTGCGGCCGAAGGACAACGCGGTCAAGGCCGACTGGATCGCCTGGGCTGTGACGTGCGGCGCGGCGGTCGAGGAGGCCACCGCGATGACCAAGAGCCATCTGATCGAAACTCACGGCGGCACCGTCCCCGAGCAGGTCGGCTCGTCGAAGCTGGTCCTGACCGACCCGGATCCGGTGCTCCCTCCGGGGACGATGGCCGGGCCGGGCGACCGGGTGCAGCTGGAGGACGTCCCACCGCCCACGCAGGTCGAGGGCGACGTCGACACCACGCTGAATCCGAAGAAGTAGAGGGGTAGGCAGCTGTGCTGATCTATGCGACTCCAGCAGATCTGACCGCATGGACCGGTACGGCTGCCCCCACCAACGCTGTGCAGCTGCTCCGGAGCGCTTCGCTGCTGGTCGCCGAGGCAACGAACAACGCCTACTACGACACGGTCGGCCTGGGCAACTACTACACCGAGGCGATGCCCAGCGACCCGACTGTGCTCGGTGTGTTCCGCGATGCGACGTGCATCCAGGCTGAGGCGTGGATCGCGTTGAAGATCGACCCGACCACCGCCGGTGTCGTCGCGCCCTCGGTGGCCTCGCAGAAGCACATCGGCACCGCGTCGATCACCTACGCCGACGCCGCAAGCTCCGCCGCTGCGAAGACGTTGGCCGCCACCCAGCTGGTGCCCGACGCGATGCGGCTGCTGCAACAGAACCACCTCATCTCCACCCTTGTGTGGCAATGGTGAGCGACCTCGCGGAGATGTTCGCCGAGATCGGCCACACCGTGCAGGTGCAGACCCGCACCGGTGGTTCCGCCTACAGCAACGTCTATGGCCCTGCCGTGACCGTGGCCGGGTTCATGGAGGAAAAGCGCCGCATCATCCCCAACAGCACGGGGACGATGGTCGAATCCTCCGCCACCTTCTACGGCCCGCCCGAGGCGTACCCGCTGTTCACCACCGGCTCGAAGGTCACATTCACCGCTGACGGGTCGGTGTCTGAGGTGCTATCGGTGTCCCGGTTCGACTCCGGAGGCCTTGGCCTCCCCGACCATTGCGCAGTGACCCTGCTGTGACCATGACCAGCCGCATCGGCATGCGGAAGCCGACACCGCCCGCACCGCCCCGGCCACCAGGACGCCCCGAGTGGATCGCCCACGCCGTCGCTCAAGGCATGACCGTCGAGGATGCCCGTTCGGTCGGGGACGACCCGCTGCGCCGATGGTTCGAGGAAGGCGACGACCAGTGACCTTCTCGGCGAAGTGGAACCCCGACATCGAGAAGCTCACCCGCGGCGCAGCAGCGCAAGGCATCACCCGCGGGATGATGATCGTGCAGGGCCGCTCGATGGACAACACCCCCGTCGACACCGGCAACCTCAAAGCCTCCCAGACCGTCCAGCCGGCCACACCCGCCGACCTGACCGCGACCCTTTACACCGACGTGCCGTACGCCATCTACGTCCACGAGATCATGACAAACAACCACCCCGTAGGCATGGCGAAGTTCATGGAACTGGCGCTGAACTCAGAAGGCGAGAAAGCTGTCGCCATGATCGCCACCACCCTCGACGCGGCGCTGTAATGGCGTTCACCACCGACCTGTGCGCCGGCCTCGCCCAGTACCTCGTGGGCGTCGGCATCGGCGTCTACAACCCAACCGGGACCTACCAGCCCACCGACGTCGCATTCATCATCGGGACCGTCCCACAAGACCCCGACAGCGTGATCTGCCTGACGCCCTACGCCCTCCCCGAATCCAGTCCCAACCCATTCCAAGCCGATGAGCAGCTCGGCGTCCAATTCTGGCTGCGCGGGGCAAACGGTGACCCGCGTCCAGTCCTCGACCTGGAGAACAACATCTACGGCGCACTTCACGGCCTCGCAGATGTCGCCTTCGGGTCCGCTTTCATGTTGCTGGCCTGGCGCCACAACGACGCTTCGATGGGGCAGGACTCCAGGGGCCGCAGTCAACGCGTAGCGAACTACTACCTACGCGTGCACCACCCCACCGCGCACACCGAGTAACTCAAACCTCCCGAGCACCCGAAGCCACTGCGGCTGTCGGGTGTTTCGTCATGCCCGAAAGGAAAACATCATGGCAGTACGTTCCATGCTCGCCAAGGACTGGCAAGTAGACGTCGACACGGCGTCGAACCCACCCGCCCCCGTATGGGTGCAGATCCGCGGCCTCAAGTCCATGCAGGAGCAGATCTCCGAGACGGAGATGGACGACTCCGACTTCGACTCCGGCGGCTACGGCTCCGACATCGTCACCCAGCGGAAGGTTGTCCTGGTCCTCACGTCCTCGCGGAAGCAGGTGGTCGGCGCTGGTTTCGCTGACGATCCGGGGCAGTCGTTCGTACGCACCACCGGCCGCCTCGTCGGCTACACGGCGTCGATCTTCGCCCGCTACTACCGCAAGGACGGCGCCCCCGACGCCTACTACGGGGAATGCCACGTCGATGGTGTCGGCGGCGGCGGCGGTAACGTCACCGACCTGGAAGGCTTCTCGCCGACGCTGAAGTTCCACGGCCAGCCGCAGTCGATCCTCAACCCGCTGAACATCGCGGCCGCGGCGATCGTCTCCGGCATCTCCCCGTCGACCATGCCGATCGCCGGCGGCATCCTGGTGGCCCTCAATGGCACCGGGTTCAACACCGTCGCCGCCTCCGGTGCGGTCGTCGTCGCCGGTGTGACCGTCGTCTACACGGTGGAGTCGAACAACCGCATCACGTTCATCTCCCCCGCCCACGCGGCCGGATCCGGTTTCCCTGTGGTCGTCACCAACACCACCGGAGCATCCACGACCGGTGCCACCGCGGCGTCGTTCGCCTGATGAACCCCTGGCCGGCGATCGGGCGTGGTCGCCGGCCAGGACCCATCTCTCTCGCGCCCAACCCTCAACGCCCTGAAGGGGTACCACCATGGCATTGAAGAACCTCCGCGAAACACTGCAGGATTCCCTGCTGCAGCTACCGATCGGTGGCAAGACGTACACGGTCCCCGAGGCGTCGGTGGAGACGTGGCTGTGGCTGAAGGTCATCTACGACCGGGCGCCGAAACCCGGCCAGGACCAGCCCGAAGGGGACGCCGAAGCGGAGGATCTCGCCAACACCCCGGAGACGGAGATGCACAAGCGGGTACTCGGTCCCGTCTACGACGAGATGGCCGCCGATGGTGTGAGCATGCGTGAGGTTCGCATCGCCGGGATGACCGCCTCGATCGACACCATGTACGGCCGGGAAATCGCCGAGGACTACTTCAACGCGGGCGGCAACTGGGGAAACCTGCAGGCCCTGACGGAAACGCAGGGCGAAACGACGGACACTCCCCCGACTGCGGCCCCGTCGACCCGGACACGGGCATCGCGGAATGGTGCAACTGCGAAGACGGCGACGGCAACACGTGGGAAGACTGCCTCGAACACTGGGAGCTGATCGTCCCTGACCTGTTGCAGCACTTCGGGGTCGACGTCTACTCCGGGATCTTGAAGCAGCGCCCAGCCCGCTGGTTCCGTGGCCTGCTCGTCGGCCTGTTGACGATGGAATCCCGGCTTCACCGAACGATGTATCCGACGCCTGAGCAGGCGCAGTCAACCCCGCACGCTGACATGGATGAGGACGGTGACGTATGGCGCTGACCGCCGGGCAACTGATGGCCACCCTCAGCCTCGACATGGCGCCGTACGAGGCCAGTCTGACGCGGGCGAAGGAACGGGCACGGCAGGACGGCGCCCAGATCGCCATGCACCTGCGGGTCGAGCCGCAGATGGACCATGCCGGGTACACCGCGAGCCTGTCCCGGATGGTGGAGGAGGCGAAGAAGGCCGCCGCCCGCATTCACGGCGAGATGTCCACCATCCACATGGAGCGGTTGGACTTCGGCGCTGGTGGCATCGCCAATGTCGGCAAGGTCCGCGGGCAAATTCGGTCGATCAGCGGCGATATGGATCGGCTGCGGCGCCTCGTCCACGCGCCGCTGGTGATCGGCGGCGCTGAGGACGATCGGCTCAGGTCTGAGCTGGCGCAGTTGCAGGCACGGATAGAACGGCTCCGGGCTTCGGCGGCCCGGCCGGTGCGGGTAGCGACGACCGGTGGCGGCGCAGCCGAGTCGTCGTCTCCGGGGGCGCTGTCCAAGATGGGCAGCGGGGTTCTCCGCAACGTCGGCTACATGGCCGGCACCGCCGCCATCTCCGCCGTAGGTGCCGCGCTGGTGTCGACCATCAAGTCGACCGCCGACTTCGAAACGGAGATGAACACCCTCGGCGCCGTCGCCGGGCCGGTCGGCATGGCCGGGACCACCATCGCGCAGGTATCAGCGAAGGCCCTCGCCCTCGGCGCCGACTTCACCATCGCCAACGCCTCCGCCTCCGACGCCGCGGTGACGATGACGGAGCTGGTGAAGGGCGGCCTGTCCGCAGCGCAGGCGATGGACGCTGCGAAGGGTTCACTGCAGCTCGCCTCGGCCGGCGGGATCTCCTTCGTCCAGGCCGCCGACCTCGAATCGGCTGCGCTCGCACAGTTCGCGCTGAAGGGCACCGACGCCGGCAAGGTCGCCGACATCCTGGCCAACAGCGCGCACGCCGCACGCGGCACCGTAGGCGACCTCGGTACCGCCCTCACCTACGCCGGTTTGAATGCTCACCAGGCGGGCTGGTCGCTGAAGGAAACCGCGACGACCCTCGCCGAGTTCGCCAAGTTCGGGCTGACCGGCTCGCTGGGCGGCACCACCCTCAAAGACTTCACCATGCGGGTCGAGAAGGCCGCGGTCTCCACCGGCGCCGCTGGGGAGGCATACAAGCAGCTCGGCCTGGACGTCTACAACCAGGACGGCACCCTCAAGTCCGCCGCGCAGATCTCCGACCAGCTGGCGACGGCGCACAAGAAGCTGGCGCCGATGATCTACAACTCGGCGATGCAGACGGTGTTCGGCGCCCGGGCGATCAACGGCGCCAACATCATGGCGATGCAGGGATCCAAGGGCTGGAATGAGCTGGCCGACAAGATCAGCAAAGGTGCTGGCGCGGCAGGGTTCTCGGCGGCCAGGATGCAGGGGCTCGGCGGCGCGTTCGCGAACCTGCAGAACCAGGTCGAAACCGCTCAGATCCAGCTTGGTGAGAAGTTCTCCCCCGCCCTGCAGCACATCGTCAACCAGATCGCCGACGCCGTCCCGACGATCGCTAACTTCATGGCCGGACCGAGCATCGGGACTGGGTTCTCCCATCTCGGCGACTTCTTCGGACCGATCATCACCGGCGCATCCGATCTGATATCGAAGGCGTGGCCGTACATCTCCGACTTCATCACCTCGGTCGGGCATGGGTTCGGATCCATCCTCGACTTCATCAAGCCCGTCGCTGACGGTATCGGGGCGTTCTTCAGCGGCATCTCCAACAACGGCGCTGTCGCCATGATCGGCGGTGTGCTGGACGGGATCGGTAAGGCGTTCTCCGGTGTGCTGCAGTTCGTGGCACCTGTCGGCAAGGTGCTCGGGGCGGTCATCGGCGTGCTGGGGAACCTGCCGTTCCCCGTCTATGCGGGCGTTGCGGCACTCGGCGCGTTCCTGTTGCTGCGCGGCCCGCTGAACCAGATGCTGCTGCAAGCCACCTACGGTTATGCCCGGCTCGGCACGTCGATCATGGAGACGTTCGCCGGCGGGCCGATGGCTGCCCTGAAGTCCGGCGGGTCCGCCCTGATGGGCGCGCTCGGCGGCCCATGGGGCATCGCCATCACCGCCGCCTCGGCCGGCCTCGCCTGGTTCATGACCCGCTCACAGGGCGCAACGAAGGCCACCGTCGACTTCAGCTCGGCGGTCGATGCGAACACTGGGAAGCTCAGCAGCAACGCCACCGCGCTGATCTCTACTCAGGTGAAGGACGCCGAGGCCGCCTACGTCAAACTTGGTGGCGCACTGGGCGACTACACAGCCGCCGTCGCCGGGAGCATCCCCGCCCAACAGCGGGTCAACGCCGTGTTCGCCGACGCCGAGACGCAGGCGATCGCAGGGTCCTCCGCGTGGCAGAAGTACGGCAAGGTGTTCGAATCCTTCGGCATCACCACAGGGCAGGTCTCCGCTGCCGTTGCAGCGGGCGGCAACTCGCTCGACGTCCTGTTCAACAAGGTCACCAAGAGCATCAGGTTCGATGGCCAAGGGAAGATCGCCGCCGAAGGGCTCATCTGGTCGATGCAGTCCTTCAAGGGCTCAACGATGGACGTGAATGCCCAACTGGATACCTACCGCAAGAACCTCGGCGACATCTCCGGTAAGCAGAAGGCCGGCGCCGACGCGGCCAATTTGGCGGCCGCCGCGCAGAAGGCACTCAACGGCTCCACGAAGGACGGAGCCGAATTCACTGGCGCCCTGGGCCGGGCATGGACGTCGGCGCAGCACCTGGCGATCACGGCCATAGGTCCGCTGACGGAACTGCAGGTCCGGTACGGCGAGATCGCCAAGGGCGCTCAGCTCGCGGGGGATGATACCTCTGCCTTCTACGAGATCGTAAAGGGTGCCAAGGGGAAGCCGGACACCATCGTCACCCCGATGACGCAAGCGTTCGCCGATTACAAGCAGGCCGTGACCGACGCCGACACCACCACCCAGCAATTCATCATGACGATGGATAAGCTGGCCGGCCGGAACGTCCCGGTCGAGGATGCCATCCGGGCGAACGCCGCCGCCGCCCGGGGAATCGGCGCAGCTGGCCGTAAGCAGCAGGCCGACGCCGCGGCGCTGCAGGACGCCAAGGACGCCGTTGCGAAGGCGCAGGCGGGGCATGTCGGCACTCAGGACGATGCGACCGCGGCGACCGACAAGGCGACCATCGCCACCGACAATCTGGCCAAGGCAGAAGCGGCCCTCGCGAAGCTGCAGGGCGGCGGGGCGGCGCTCAGTCAAACCCAGGTCACCGCGGCTCAGGACAAGTCAACCATCGCCGCTGGCCGGCTGGCATCCGCTGAGGCGTCCTTGCAGAAGATGCAAGGGTCCGGGAAGGCCACAGCCGCCGGGCTCGCCGCGGCGCAGGCCCGAGTGGATTTGGCGCAGCAGGCAGCGACGACCGCAGCCAACAAGGCCGCCGCGGCGCAGTCTGGGGTCGGCTCGGCGTCTACCGCCTCCGCATCGCAGATCGCCGCGGCGCAGGCGAAGGTCGATCTGGCGCAGCAGGCAGCTACCAAGTCAGCGAATGCTGCAGCGACGGCGAACTCGAACATCGGGAAGCAGACGAAGGGCGACACCGCCTACAACGATGCCCTCGCCGCCGCCAAGCTGAAAGTGGCCGACGCCAACAACACCCTTGCCGACTCCGCTGACGCCATCGTCACAGCCGATGAGCTGTATCAGAAGACCGCCGCGATGAACGTGACAGTCCTGTCCGAGCAGGCCGACAAGCAGCACGGATTTGCCTACGCAGTCAAGGTCGGCACAGCTGAGATGCAGAAGCAGCGGGACGCGTTCATCGCGCAGCAGCCCGCCGCCGACATCGCATCAGGTGCCGCCGCTCGGCTCGCCGACCACTACGGCCTGATCCCGAAGACCGTCCTCACCCTGCTCACCGGCGACCCGAAACTTGCGGTCGAGGCCGCGAAGGTCGCCAAGGACGCGTACGACAAGGCCACGCTGGACCGGATCACCACCTTGAAGGTGAGCACCTCCGACGCCATCGCTGACGTCAACAAATATGGCCTGGACCTGTTCCGGATGCCGACGAGCATCGTCACGAAGTTCATCGCCGACAACGCCGCGGCCAAGAAGGAAGGGTTCAACCTTTACAACGTCTACAACCGGACCACCGGCAACTGGGTCGCCCAGTTCCTCACCCCCTCGGCTGCCGCCGCCCAGCAGAAGGCCGGCGACCTGGTCCGCCAGTATGACCGGAACCAGGGCACCTGGACGGCGAACCTCGTCGCAGTCAACCTCGCCTCTGCCCAGATCGACGCGGTAGCGGCGTCTCTCGCAGCGGTCAAGGACAAGACCGTGCACCTGACGGTCGATGCGAACGGCACTGCTGGCGCGACGGTTGTGCAATCGGACGGGTCATTCTCCACCAAGGGCGGTGGCAAGGGATACGCCACTGGCGGCCCCATTCACGGCCCCGGCACCGGGACCTCCGATTCGATCCCGACGTGGCTGTCGAACGGCGAATTCGTCAACACCGCCAAGGACTACAGCCGCAACAAGGGCGCCATCGACTACATCCACGCCGGTGGCACCATCCCGAAGATGGCTAACGGTGGCCTAGTCGGCGGCCCGACGACCACCATCAAGATGACCGGTAACGGCGATATCTCGGCGACGCTAGCAGCAGTGCAAAAGATCTACAGCAACGCCGACAAGTCCGCCGCCGCTATGAACGCCGCCGCTGCCGCGATGGTGTCAATGAGCCCATCCGGTCTGCTCGGCTCACAGGACCCGTCCTCGTGGGGCTGGGGCGTCGGGAAGAACATCGTCCCATTCGCCTTCCACGGCATCGACTTCCCCGCCGGTGTCGCAGCCGGCACCGAGTCGATCTGGTCGTCGTTCCTGTCGCAACTGGAACCGATGATCCAGGGCGGTATCCGTCCGGGTGAGGACTGGGGTTTCGAGAACCGCGACAACGTGAACTCTCCGGGCAACAAGTCGTTCCACTCGTACGGTTTGGCGTTGGATGTGAACGCGCCGGAGAACGGAAACGGGTCAGCCCCGGGCAGCGGCCCCGGACAGATCCCGTCCACTGCGGGCGCGTTGGCGCGACAGTTCAACATGCTTTGGGGCGGCGACTTCACCGGCACGAAGGACCCGATGCACTTCGAGCTCCACCAGCGTCCGGGTGGTTCAGGTGGAGCCAGCCTCGCCGGTGGAGTGGCCGCCGGTGCCGCCCCTGCTGCATCGTCCGGTGTGGACCAGTGGGTCCCAATGATGGACAGGGTCATCGCAGCCAAGGGTCTGCCTGTTGCGTACATCGAGCCGATCATGGCCGCGCAGATGTCCCACGAATCGTCGGGCAACCCAGCTGCGATCAACAACTACGACATCAACGCGCAAAACGGCGACCCATCGAAGGGGCTTCTGCAGTTCACCGGTGCCACCTTCCGACGTTTCGCGGACCCGGGATTCAACAGCAACATCTGGGACCCAGAGTCGCAGATGCGGGCGTTCCTCAACTACGTTCCCGCCACCTACGGCGACTTCAGTTACCTGACGAAGATCGGCAACGGCGCGTACGCCACTGGCGGTCCGGTCCAAGCGCCTGGCACCGGAACGTCTGACGGTGGACTCGCCCGGGTATCGAACGGCGAGTTCGTCAGCACCGCAGCCGACTACAAGCGGAACCGCAACGCGATCAACTACATCCACTCGGGCGGCACCATCCCCGGGTATGCGGCCGGCGGGCCCGTCCTGCCGTCCACCAGCTCCCTGGCAGGCATCCCAGCGCCAGGCCAGGGCGCACGGCTGTCCGAGGTCATCAACGCGTTGCAGCTGCTCACCCAGGCCATCACCGACGCTCGGACCGCGGCCACCGACAAGCGGGCGCTGGAGAACACCGCGTGGGACAACCTGAACAACGTCGCGCAGGCCGGGCGGGACCACCGCGGCAATGCACGGCTCAACCTCGCCGCCGCGCAGGAGATCCAGCGGGCGGAAACGAGGAAGACGTCGGCGCAGACACGGGCGGCTGATGAGGCGCGGATCGAGTCGATCCAGCGGGTCAACGGGAAGATCGCCGCGTCCGACCGGCTCGCGCTGGCCAAGGCCAACCGGGAATGGCTCCTGGCGCAGCGGACCCGCATCTCCTACGACGCGGCTGCCTCGGCCGCCGAGCGGTTCCAACGCTCACAGCAGCACGCATTCCAGTCGCAGCAGTCCATCGCCAACCACCTGGACACCATCAACAACTGGATCGCGACCAACCAGGCGAACGTCGCCAACCTCAAGAGCAACCGCGCCCAGGTGATGGGCGGTATCTCCTCCACCGTCTCAGGGTTCGACTCCGGCATCCTGGGCCACCCCGACACCCGCAACACCATCGCCAACATGATCAAGGGCCAGCTGTACGACGTCGCTCAGGCGCAGAAGTTCAACGTCAACATCGGCAAGGACCGGAAGCTCGGGCTGTCCAACGACATGCTGCAGCAGATCGCCGCGGCCGGAGTCGACGGCGGCGGAGTGTTCGCCGCCGCCATCGCCAAGGGCACCCCCGCTCAGGTCAAGCAGCTCAACAAGCTCGCCATCCAGATGCACCGCATCGGCGACAACGTGGGCGCTACGGTCGGCGGCGCGATGTACGACAACGGCATCAAGGTCGGTGAGGGCATGATCGCCGGGCTGATGTCTACCCAGAAGCACCTCGAGGCGTCGCTGTGGAAGTACGCCATGGGTGCGCTGGGGACGATGAAGAAGGCCCTGAAGATCAAGTCCCCGTCGCAGCTGTTCCACGACGAGGTCGGTGTTCAGATTGGTTTGGGTGTCCGCAACGGCATCAACTCCCAGATCCCCGCGGTGGCCCGCGCCACCTCGAACCTCGTCACCGTCCCCCACGCCCGATTGAACGGCTCGGGCGGTTCCGGTGGCGCTCCCCGCTTCGACGTCAAGGTGTTCATCGGCAACAAGGAGATCACCGACATCGCCCGCGTCGAGGTCGAGCACAGCATGACCGGACTGGGCCACGCTCTACGGAAGGTCAAGGCGCAAGGATGATCACGATCGCCGCGACCGTCGACACCGCAGTGCCACAGCCACGTATCCGCCTCGACGTGACAGCCAACGCCACAGCGCCCGGCGTGGACCCGGCCGCCAGGTTGTCCATCTACCGCGTCAACCCGGACGGATCACAGAAGCGCGTCATCGTCGATGCCAACGCGAAACTGATCGGCGGCAGCTGGACCGGGTTCGACTACCACTGCCCGTTCAACGCCCAAGTGCAGTACATCGCATCAGCGTCGGCGGTCAACTCTTCGATGACCCCCGCGTCCTTGCCCTCCTCGGTGTCGTGGCTGATCCACCCGAACAACCCGGCGCTGTCCGTGCAGCTCGATGCGGTCGCCGACTTCGCAGACCAAGCCTTCGACGGCGCCGCCGTGATCTCCTTCCCCTACAGCGGCGTCTACCCGATCTCGCTCACCGAAGGTGTGCAGCGCGCACCGACCGGGCAACTCACCGCCCGCGTCAACACCAGAGCAAAAGCCAACGCCATCCTGTCACTGCTGGCCGATGGTGGCCCGATGCTGATGAACCTCGCCAGCAAAGACCCGGCAGCGTGGTGGGACCAGCCGTGGGCGTGGATCCAACGCACCACCGTCACACCCACCAACACCGCGAAGAACCTCACCGGCGCCAGCCGGAAGTTCGTCATCCCCTACCAGGTAATAGACACCCCGGCCGGCGCCGCGCTGCCACTGTGGACCTGCGACAACGTCACCGCTACCTACACCACCTGCGACCAGGTGACGGCCACCTACTCGTCATGCTCCGGCCTCACCACGAACACGATCAACACCCCCGCGACCGGCGGGTTGGTCCTCACCCCCGACGGCACCTACGCCGGTCTGTACACCGGATCCTTGACCCCGCTGACCCCCGACCCGGCCCACCCCGGCCTGTACTTCCTCAGCTGATGTATCCGGTCTCGAACCTGTGGGCCGCCGCGATCCCCGTCTCCCACGGCGTAGCGAACCGCGTCGAAGCGTGGGACACAGACGCCGACTACCTGATCGGCACACTCCCCTACACGGCCGGCGGAGTGCAGGACCAGTGGGTGTCCGGGGCCCGCCGAACCCTGTCCCTCACCGTCACCCCCACCGGCTATGTGAAGCAGATGCTGCGCCCCGGCGTGGAGCTGCGACCGTTCTCCGGCATCAACTACGGCTCAGGGCAGCCGGAGATGCTGCCCTTGGGACGGTTCCCCCTGGTAGACACCACGATCGGTATCCGCCCCGACGCCACGATCAGCCTGAGCTTGCAGGACCGGTGGCAGTGGGTTGTTTTGTCGCCGTTCATCACCCCCCGATCCTCAGATGTCGGCGTCACCGTCGTCGCCCAGATCATCCGGCTCCTCACCGAAACCGGGCAGTGGGCCGCCTCGCAGGTCACCAACCTGTGCACCTCCACAGTCAAGGTCACCGCGCAAGTCTGGGACACCGACCGACAGCAAGCCATCTTCGACCTGTGCACATCCATCGGCGCGGAAGTGTTCATCGACCGGCTCGGCAACCCCGTCATCCGCCCGCGGCTCACAGCAGCCACCCCGGTGGCGACATTCGCGCCCGGAGTGCGGCTGAAGGGGATGTCGGTCAGTACGTCAGCCGCCGACGTCTACAACGCGGTCCGGGGGACATCGACACTCACCGACCCGGCGTTCATCATCCCCGACTACCTGGCCCGGATCACCGACCCGAACCACCCCGCCTTCCCCGGCAAAGGCATACCGCTCCGCTCCTACCTGCTGGCGTCGCCGCTTTTCACCGATCCGGTGCAAATGAAAAACGCGACGCAGAAGGTGCTGTCGAAGATCTCTCGGCAGGCGCGGCAACTCACCATCGACCCGACCGGACCGGACCCGTCCCTCGACGCCTCCGACACCGCGCAGGCCCTGTGGCCGGCGGATGGCAGCGCACCCTACGGCCTCGGCGGAACCACGGAACGCGGGCAGATCTCCACCGCCAACCATCCGCTGACCTTGACCGACTCCTGGCAGATCGTCACATCATCCAGCCGATCCGATGAGGACTACACACCATGACCTACCTCGACGACATAGCTGCCGCGATCATGGCGCAGGCAGGCCCATACAGCCCCGTGAAGGTGGGGAAAGTCGAGTCGGCCTCGGCCGATTCGAGCGGTGCCCGCACCGTCACGGTCAGCTTCGACGGCAGCGCCTCGGCGCCCGCCACCTGGTCGTCGGCGTTCGACGTCGCCATGGCCACCAAGGGCTACCCGGCCGTCACGGGAATGAAAGTGCTTCTCCTGTTGCCCTCCGGGCAACCGTTCATATCCGACATCATCATCGGGAGCTGACACCATGCCCAGTAACACACTGATATCCGCGCTGCCCTATGCGGCCGGACCTGACCAGCCGTCGATCCCGTTCCACACCAACAACTTGGCGCAGAAGCTGGACCCGCTGGTCATTCCGCCGTTCGGGTCCGCAGCTGCCAGGGACGCAGTGATCACCGCCGCGGTTCGCGCAGCCGCACCGAACGGCGGGGAAGGACTGCACAGCTACATCGTCAACTCCGGCATGTGGGAGTACGACGGCGTCACCTGGCAGCCGATGGGTTTGCGGGTCGCGCTGTCCCGCACCTACCACGACGTGACCGCGCTCTCGAACTCCACCTCACCAGGCGCCGTTCCCGGTTTGCACGGCCAACAGTTCACCCTCAACCGAAGCCGGACCTGTCGGGCCACCATCACCAACTTCCAGATCTCCGGGGCCGCCGGTGACCAGTGGCAGTTCTACGTGAATCAGGACGGCGGACCGATTGTCATCATGGCCCAGAACGTGTTCGTCAACTCAGGGGGCGCCGGGTCGCAGCGCATGACCATGCAGTCGGCGCCGTTCCCCTTGACCGCAGGGACCCACGCGATGGGCGTCTACATCCTCCGCGCATCCGGCACGGGCGGCTACGTCACCCTGCTCGACGCGACCCTCACCATCACCGACGAGGGGCCGGCATGACCGTCGACGACCCTTCGCTCTTGCAGCCGAAATCGGATCCCACAGTTCGCACAAACGAGGCGGTCAAAGCTGCGACCGAGCAGTTGCGCCGGGAGCTGCAAAGCATGAGGGAAATTCTCGAGACGCGCCTCGATGCGATCGATACCGCGACGACCCTGCGGCTGCAAGGCTACGACGCTCAACCTGCGGCTATCGAGCGGGCAGTCAGGCAATTGGAGGAATTAACCGATGAAAAATTTGCATCCATCACGCAAACTTTTCACGAGCGAGATGTTCGCCTTAACGAAACGGCCGTAGCATCGAAGCAAGCAATTGATGCAGCATTGCAAGCCGCGAAAGAATTGGTGGGGCAGCAGAACAATTCGAATGTGGAGGCCGCAGCGAAGGCGGAAAGGGCATTCACCAAACAGATCGACCAAACATCGGTGCTCATCAGCGCGCTGGAAAAAGGGTTGACCGACCGCATCCTCGAACTGAAGGAGCGGATGGACCGGGGCGAAGGCTCCATGCTGGGCACCTCTGCGACTCAGGTGCAGCACCGCGCGGCGACCAGCATCGCATGGCAGATCGCCGCCGCGGTCGGTGGGTTCGCGGCCCTCGCGCTCGGCATCCTCTCCGCCATCCTCGCGATGAAACCGTAATTCAACTACCGGTCACTCATGACCTCAACCCTTTATCAGCCCGGACCGATCGGCGAAGGCTACGACGGCCCCCGATGGCCGTGGCTGACCGGACCCCAACCCAAGAGAGGAACACCGTGCTCACTGAAAACGGATTCACCGCAGACAGCCCACTCGTCAACGCTGTCCGCCCCGCCTACGGATACGCACCAGGCGACAGCTCCCGCCACTTCAACCAGGACAGCATCGACGTCAAGGCCGGAGTCGTCCACTCCGTAGAGTGCCGCCTCGGTGACATGATGTCCGGGCCGGACGGGTCCGACAGCGGCCTCCTCGGCGACGACTGGATGGATCAGCAGAGCACCGAAGCCTCCGTTCACTACGGCACCGACCCGGACCACACCGTTCAAGGCGTCAAAGAGAAGGACGGATGCTGGGGCGCCGGGCCCAACGCCAACGCGATCGGCATCCACTGCGAGCAGACCGGGCAGGCCGCGATGTCCCGCGACGAATGGACAACCCCGGATGCGATGAAGCAGCTGCGCCGCACCGCAGCGCTGTTCGCCGATGTCTTCACCCGGCACGGAATCCCGTTCCAGTGGGCGACTGACCTGCAGATCCAGTCCGCCGCCGCCGGCGGGCCCGCGTGCGGCCTCACCTACCACGAGGACTGGACCCGGAACTTCCCGGGCGACACCACCCACACTGACCCCGGCCCCGGGTTCCCCGGCAAGCCGATCGGCCCGTACGTCCCTGGGCAGACGGACCTGTCCGGGGATCTGCTGCTGCCGCTGATGAAGCAGTACGCGGCAGGCACCTCCGGTTCCACCCCCGTTACCCCAACGATCCCGCTCACCCCCGACGCACCGGCCCCGGTGCTCGTGTTTCCGCCCCCACCACCGAAGGAATGGTCAGACATGGCATCGAAGGAAGACATCCAGGCCGCGATCGCCGCAGCCCTCAAAACCGACACCCACACCAATGCGTCCGGCTGGAACGTGTTCGCACCCAACGGTCGCGGCATCGGCGCATCCGTGAACGGGTCCCGCGTCTGGTCGGGACTCACCCCGCAGTCCTGGCAGGCGCTGCAGAAGGCCTGCGCCGCAGCCGGCCAGACCTATCTCAACTGGGGGAGCCTGCCGTCCGATCAGGTTCTCCGTCTCTTCGGAAAGCAGGTCTGATCATGAACTGGGGATACGCGAACAAGACCATTGCGGCGCTGGTCACCGCGTTCGGCGGCGCATACGCCACGGCGAACCTCGACGGTGTTGTGACTGGCAGCGAATGGGTCGCCATCGTTGTTACCACGGTCGTCGCTGTCGGTGCGGTGTTCACCATCCCGAACGCGCAGGGCGAGCCGAAGCCCGAGCCGCTGGTCCTCGACCCCACCGATGGTGTCCTGGTCTTGCCGGAACCCGGCGGGAAGCATACCGCCGCATGATCCTCCGGCCCGGAGCCAATTACGTGAAGACCGGCACCGGGCCGGTCACCGCCGTCCTCCCGCCGGGGCAACCCGTGGGCACCATCATCACCGTCCAGAAGGCAGACGAATCCGACTACGCCATCACAGTCTTCGGCAACGTCAAAGGCGCCTACGCCGGGCTGCCGCTCCTGCATCAGTCCTCGGATGCGCTGCAGTTCAAGGCCGCCGCTGACGGGTCGTGGTGGCCGGTCACCAACGACCCGAACCAAAGCAGCGCGGGCTCCGCGGCATTCACCCCCGACACGGCCCATCCCGGCCTCTACATATTAGGAGCCTGACCCCATGGCCGTTGAATTCGTCACGGTGAACGGCACAACATCACCTCCCTTCCAGCTCCCCGCGGTTGTCCTGACGGCACTCGAAACAGTTCTCGCACCCTTGGCCTCCCCGACCCTCACCGGGACCGTCACCGTGCCGACGCCGACAGCCGCGGGGGCCGCCGCGACGAAGGGTTACGTCGACTCGTCCAAACTCGTCTACAACGTCAAGGACTACGGCGCGGTCGGTGACGGCACCGCAGATGACACAGCAGCCATCCAGGCCGCCATCAACGCGGCCGCTGCCGGCTACAAGGGGCAAGTATGGGTGCCACCTGGGACATACCTCCACACCGGCGTGACGATCCCCTCGGATGGCGTCTCGATCGTCGGCGTCGGTCCGAACGTCTCAATCCTGCGGTGCAACCACGCAACCAACGACATGATCACAGCCACGGGCGTGTCATTCGTGCAACTTCGACACCTGCAACTAGAGTCGACCAGCGCCAGCCGCACCGCTGGTTCTCACTTGAAATTCACGAACGTCCTCCAGTACCTGCTGGACGATATTCGGTTCTTGGGCGGCCCAACATTCGGAACATTCAACGGCTGCCAGATCGGCTACGTCTCTCGTATCCGCTGGGCAGCCTACGTCACTCCGCTACTGGATTTGTTCTACTGGGTCGGCTGCACCTCCACCTACTTGGATAGCGTGATTGGCAGCCTCGGGAATATGGTGGTCCCTACGGGGCATGCCGTCTATCACTTTGATTCCAATTGCGACACGATCCGGGCGACGTTGGTGGGCACCGCTCAGGGGCTCAGCGGTGGCGGGGTCAGCTTGTGGTTCTCCAACACACAGGCCAACTCGTTCGCACCTCGTTGGGTTTTCCTGTCCGACTGCTACTTCGAGGCCGGCGCCCCCGGCGACGTGAACGGCACACCATCCGTCGTCATCGACAACACGCTCGCCTTCCGCGCCACGAACCTCTACGTCGCATCCGCTATTCAAGGCATCGTCATCAACGGCGGAAGCGACATGCGATTCGTCAACGCCATGGTGCTGAACCATTCGCAGGAAGGGTTCAGGATCAACGGCGGCGACCTGATCAGTATCACGCAAAGCACAATCTCCGATACCTCCCAGGCCACCACCAACACCTACTCAGGTATCTACATCGGCGCAGCAGCAGGGCGGGTGGCCATCTCCGACAGCTACATCGGGGACAAACTCATCGGCGCAGCCAACAAGATGAAATACGGGATCGAGAATAACGCGCCGGTCGTCACGCAGCGCGGCAACACCTTCGAGCACCAAGCCACCGGCGCAATAGGTGGCATCGGAGGGACCGCCGCATTCCGGGACAACGCCGGGAACAGCGCCCTCGAATTCACCGGTGCCGGGTCCGTGCAAATCAACAAGCCCACCGTGTGGGCCTTTGCGAACGGCGGGAACTCCGATGCTTTCTGGATGCTGGGAAGTACGGGCGGCGCCTACCGGTTCTTCAATGTCGGCGGGTCCGCCGAATTGGCGCGCATCAGCCAGGACGGCGCGCTGTCGCTGTTCAGCACAGCCGCCACCCCCGCCGCCATCGCCGGGCAGGCCCGGTTCTTCTCCTCCGGCGGTATCCCGAAGGTTGTCACCGGAGCCGGCGCGGTCATCGACCTGTCGGTTGCCAGTGCAGCGGCCAAGTTCGCGACAGCGGCCAGGCCATCAGCGGCGACCGCGGGTGCCGGCGCCTCGATCTACGACACCACGCTGTCCAAGCCGGTCTGGTCTGACGGCACCGCATGGCGGGACGCAACTGGCGCTGCCGTCTAGCGCGTCCGGCTGGCCACCGAACGACGGTGCCACGCCGGTGCCCGCCCCCCGTCACCCTCGGTGGCGGGGGGCTCTTTTGCGTTTTAGCCCCACTGCCCGATGGTCGTGCACACCTTTTGCACCGCCGCGTATTTCACGAACAGATCTTTCACGTCAGCATTTGTGATGGCCGACATGTCAGCAAAGGTCTCGACCGTGGCGTTCAGAGCGTTCACCGCGGTGGCCACCTCGTGGCCAGCCGATCCGCTGGTGATGTTGAGCTTGGCGTAGTCGTTCACCGGCTGGTAGTAGGTCAGCGGGTTGGTTGTCTTTTGGTCAAGCTCGTGCAGCTGGAGAATCAGGCCCGATTCGAACCCGTTTCTGACGGCGTGACAGACCGCGCTGTCAGCGGGGTTGGCAGCTGAACTGGAAACGGAACTGGCAGGTGCAGCCGCGGTTACCGTGGAAACTTCGGTTCGGGTCGCTGTTCTCGTGACGGTCATGGTCGTTGGAGCGGCAGCCTGAGTGCTGCCACACGCAACCAATCCCGCTGCCATGAGAACGAGGGCTGCACTGCGTAGAACTGTCATCGTGATCCTTCAGTCGGGAGACTGCAGTATGAGCCACGAACGCCGTCAGTGCGCTAGCTCGTCTCCGGGAGACCGGCGTCCCACGCACCAACGGCATGGCGCGCTGTCTCCGAGTTCGGCTTCACATAGATGGCGGTGCTCGTCGGGGACGCGTGACCCATCTGTTCCTGCACCAGGCGGATGTCGGAACTAACCCGGTAGAGCCCAGTGCCGTAGGTGTGCCGCAAGCTGTGGCAGGTCCATGGCATGTCCAACTCCCGGAAGTGGACCGATATCAGTTGGGTCACCCTGATCGGCTTCACCTCCCACAGCCGGCCCTTGAGCCGCATGAACGGTTTAAGCCGAGAGACCAGGCCGCCACCAATCAGCACCGTCCGGTCACGGCCGCCCTTGCCGTCCCGCACCTCGATCAGCATCTGGTCCAGATCGACGTCCTCCGCGCGGAGCCGGGCGATCTCACCAGCCCGCAAACCTGAGAACGCTGCGAGCGCCAGCCACGTCTGAATACGCGGTCGACCAGCTAGGATCGCAGTCATCACGTCTTTGATTGGTGCGGGCCGTGGCCTCCCCACCGGGGCCTTCACTACCTGGACGGCTTCGCGCATCGTGTGATCGCATGCACGACCCATCCGGCACCATTCGAGAAACGCCCGCAGTTCCCGCGCGTAGACGAACCGTGTCCATTGGTGCCGCTGCATGGTGCGGACCTGCCATGCGGACAGCTCCTCTGGTCGGCAGGTGAGGATCGGCTTCTGTAGGTCTCTGGTGATCGATGTTAAGGCGCTGACCCTGGTCCGAATGGTGTCCGGCCGAAGCCCCTTCACCCGCATGCTGTTTGCGTAGTCGGCAATCTCGTTGCCTGAGGTATTTAGCATGGGGCTAGTGTGGGGTATATCACTCGACTGGCCTAGCCCCGTGATCAAGCTGCAACCTTCGCAGTTACCAAGCCGCCTCTGACCTGCATGTTTGCTAGATACCGGCCAGTAGCCTTTGCCGGTAACATGCTGGAACCGGCATTCGTGCCGCCGCCCCGGCCCGCGTTTCACGCGTTTCACCTTCCCGCGGACGAGCGA